>QXGG01079667.1_pt1 | contig 21874 bp, 19 predicted proteins | sample 1982491 | NCBI WGS metagenome assembly QXGG01 (sample SAMN09924614, study PRJNA488089) | Wastewater metagenome, whole genome shotgun sequencing project. | isolation source: South African research farm wastewater | place: South Africa: Irene, Agricultural Research Council, Animal Production... | reverse complement strand
CTCCTTCCACGAATTCAAAATCCACCGTTGGTAACAACGTGGGAGTTCGATTCTCCCCCGAGGCACCAATTTCTTTAGCCCTTAAGTTCTCGAACTTAGGGGCTTTTTTATGCCTGCATTAAACTGCTCACTCAGCTATATCACTCTAGCTATCAGTGACATCCTCCTCATCGCAGTCACTGCCCACACCATCACGCATCGCTTGCATCTCCTGCGCTGTTTTTAAACGGCACACCGCCAACTGCTCCAAACGCAATGCTTTAATAGCTGCCAATGGATCTTCTGCTTGTACGCCACTGTGCTGAGCCTGCTCGTAAGCTGCACTGTCATCACTTCGTTTTTGAACAGACTTGCGCTCTTTATCACTCACATTCGCTCCTTGTCTTCACGCTATACAATATTCACTTACATCCATCGCTACGAATCTAGCATACCGGCGCAAGTCTTTTGCTATAGCCGCGCAGCCCACTGCATAAATTTTTTACTCAATCCGCTAGACTAGTACTTTTTGCAACGCTATTGAGTCAGTTCATTATGAGTGCTAAAGATTTAAGTCAACATACGCCGATGATGCAGCAGTATTGGCGATTAAAAAACCAACACCCCAATCAGATCATGTTTTACCGCATGGGTGATTTTTATGAATTGTTCTATGACGATGCAAAAAAAGCGTCTCAACTGCTGGATATCACCCTAACCTCTCGCGGTCAGTCTGGCGGCAGTATTATTCCCATGGCCGGTATTCCTTTCCATGCCGCTGAAGGTTATCTCGCTCGTTTAGTCAATCTTGGCGAGTCAGTGGTGATTTGCGAGCAAACTGGCGACCCTGCAACCACAACCAAAGGCCCTGTCGAGCGCCAAGTGGTGCGTATTTTAACGCCCGGCACAGTCAGTGACGAAGCGTTAATGGATGACCGCCGCGACAACTTAGTGGCGGCGCTCTTAAACCGAGATACTGCATTTGGTTTAGCGGTGCTCGATATCAGCAGCGGGCGCTTCAGTGTGCAAGAATTGAGCAGCGAAGAAAACGTGCTTGCCGAATTAGAGCGGGCCAACCCAGCTGAACTGCTGATACCCGATGACTGGTCTGTGCTGCCCGCATTAGACAAGCGCCGCGGCCTACAGCGCCGTGCACCTTGGGATTTTGATTATGACAGTGGCTTTAAAAGCCTCTGTCAGCAGTTTGCCACGCAAGATCTTAAAGGCTTTGGTTGCGAAGGCTTGTCTTTAGCCATCGGTGCTGCAGGTTGCTTGCTCAACTACGCTAAAGAAACACAACGCACTGCTCTACCGCATATTCGCAGCTTATTTCATGAGCGTATTAGCGAAACAGTGGTTTTGGACGCAGCCACACGCCGCAACCTTGAGTTAGATAAAAACCTCGCTGGCGGCCGTGACAACACCTTGCAGTCGGTGATGGATCGCTGTCAGACCACCATGGGCAGCCGCTTACTCAGCCGCTGGCTCAACCGCCCTTTGCGCCAGCGTGCCATACTTGAAGCGCGCCAAGATGCCATTGCCTACTTACTCAATGACTACCACTTTGAAAGCATTCAACCGGCCCTCAAAGACATTGGCGATATTGAGCGCATTTTAGCGCGCATCAGTTTACGCAGTGCGCGACCACGCGACTTAGCGCGCTTGCGTGACGCCCTTAACGCTTTGCCTGCACTGCAAAGCGTACTGGCCGATTTAGATATTGCACGCGTGCAAGAATTAGCCAAAGCCATTGGTGTGTACCCAGACTTAGCCAGCACCCTGAGTAGCGCTATTATTGATAACCCCCCAGCGGTGATTCGTGAAGGCGGGGTATTAAAACTCGGCTTCGACCCTGAGCTTGATGAGCTGCTCACCATCAGTGAAACTGCAGGCCAATATTTAATTGATTTGGAAACTCGGGAAAAAGAGCGCACCGGTTTAGCCAATTTAAAAGTCGGCTACAACCGAGTACATGGTTACTTTATTGAAATACCGACGCGACAAGCGGAACAAGCACCACCTGAATATATTCGCCGACAAACTCTCAAAGGTGCTGAGCGCTTTATTATTCCAGAACTCAAAGCCTTTGAAGATAAAGCGCTGTCAGCCAAAAGCCGTGCATTAGCACGCGAAAAACAACTCTATGATCAACTGCTCGATCTGTTGATCACACACATCGCGCCCTTACAAGAAAGTGCTGCAGCCTTAGCTGAACTGGATGTGCTCAGTAATTTATCTGAGCGCGCCCTAAATCTGAACCTGTGCCGTCCGCACTTCACTGAGCACCCCTTATTAAGTATCACCCAAGGACGCCACTTAGTTGTGGAGCACGTTCTCACTACGCCTTTTGTCGCCAACGATGTCAATATGGATGACGCCACCCGCATGCTGGTTATTACCGGTCCTAATATGGGCGGTAAATCAACCTACATGCGGCAAACAGCTTTAATCGTCTTGTTAGCGCATATTGGCAGCTTTGTACCGGCGCAGCACTGCTCTTTATCCATGGTCGACCGTATATTTACGCGTATCGGCTCCAGCGATGACTTAGCTGGAGGCCGCTCAACCTTTATGGTGGAAATGAGTGAAACAGCGAATATTTTGCACAATGCCAGCGCAAACAGTTTAGTGCTGATGGACGAAGTGGGCCGTGGTACCAGCACCTTCGATGGCTTATCTTTGGCCTGGGCAGCAGCGGAGCAATTGGCTGAGCTCAAAGCTTGGACTTTATTTGCCACGCATTACTTTGAACTGACCTCACTGCCTGAGCGTTTAGACAGCGTTACCAACGTGCATCTGAGCGCCACAGAACATGAAGACCGCATCGTGTTTTTGCACAATGTGCGCACAGGCCCAGCTAACCAAAGTTACGGTTTAGCTGTGGCTCAACTGGCCGGCGTGCCAACCGCGGTCATTACCCGCGCGCGTCAACACCTGCAGCAGTTAGAAGCCAGTAGCGTATTGCAAGCCCAGCACAAGCAGCAGCCGGCACCAATGCAAGCACCAATACAATCGGACTTATTTGCTACGCAGCCGCATCCCCTGCTGCTAGAATTGCAGGATATGCAACCTGACGAGCTGACGCCACGCCAGGCGCTTGATCTGTTATATACTTGGAAGACGCAAATCTAACGCTGGCCGATACAAACTGTTAGAATCACGCACCTTTTATCCATTGATGCGCTGCAACTGAGTAGTGCATCATTTTTACTTGTAGATCTACACAGATAGAACACAAGTCATCAGCCCTAGGAGATAGCTAGTTATGACCTTCGTTGTCACTGATAACTGCGTTAAATGCAAATACACCGACTGCGTAGAAGTCTGCCCTGTCGACTGTTTCTATGAAGGCCCCAACTTCTTAGTGATTCACCCTGACGAATGCATCGACTGTGCTTTATGTGAGCCTGAGTGCCCTGCTGAAGCGATTTTTGCAGAAGATGAAGTGCCGGATGACATGCAAGAATATACTGCATTAAACCAAGAGTTAGCTGACATCTGGCCTAATATTAGCGAAAAGAAAGATCCGCTACCTGACGCTGAAGAGTGGGATGGTGTGGCCGATAAGCTGCAACATTTAGAGCGCTAAAACTCTACAGTCTCAATCAGTCGTACTGTGACAAACTCACTGATAACGCTGCATAAAAAAGCCCCTCATTCGCCAATATGGTAGATGAGGGGCTTTTTTGCTAGAGGCCCTTACTTGACTTCATGCGCCTGCTGATCAGCGTGGTAAGACGAGCGCACCAGTGGTCCTGAAGCCACGTTCTTAAAGCCCATCTTCAGCCCTTCCTCAGCAAACCAAGCAAAGGTATCGGGGTGCACATAGCGCTGTACTGCCATGTGATCGCGTGAAGGCTGCAAATACTGACCCAAAGTCAGCATATCCACATCATGCTCACGCATGCGTTTCATCACCTCAATCACTTCTTCGTCCGTCTCACCTAAACCGAGCATCAAACCTGACTTCGTTGGTACACCTGGCACACGCTCTTTAAAGCGCTGCAACAAGTCCAATGACCACTCAAAATCTGAGCCTGGTCGCGCAGCTTTATACAGACGCGGCACAGTTTCTAAGTTGTGGTTAAACACATCGGGCGGTTCAGTCGTCGTGATATCTAACGCAATATCCATACGTCCACGGTAGTCAGGCACTAAGGTTTCTAACTGTATACCCGGTGATAACGCACGAATGGCACGTAAACAATCGACAAAATGCTGTGCACCACCGTCACGCAAATCATCACGGTCCACCGAGGTAATCACCACATACTTGAGTTTCATGTCGGCAATAGCAGCCGCTAAACTCTGCGGTTCATTTTCATCTAGTGGGTTGGGACGGCCATGACCCACATCACAGAACGGACAACGACGGGTGCAAATATCACCCATAATCATAAAGGTTGCCGTACCGCCAGAGAAACACTCACCTAAGTTAGGGCAAGACGCCTCTTCACAGACGCTGTGCAATTTATGCTTACGCAAGGTTTGCTTAATATTTTCAACTTCAGGTGACACCGGAATACGCACGCGAATCCAATCAGGCTTGCGCAACACGTCATCGGTTGGAATAATTTTAACTGGAATACGCGCTAGTTTTTCTGCACCGCGTAACTTAACGCCCATTTCAACTTTAGCGGGCTTAGCGCTGACTGGCGCTGGCTGATTACTCATAGCATTCAATCCCATCGGTAAGGGTGATGTATTCACTGAATTTAAGATGTGAGACGAGCGCATCACGCAAACGCGCACTCACCTCAGATAAATCGATAGACTGCGATGTCTCATCGCGTAACTGGGTCATATGCAGCCCTGCATAGCCACAAGGATTAATACGCCCAAAGGGCTGCAAATCCATATCCACATTCAAGGCCAGCCCATGAAAAGAGCAGCCTCGTCGAATACGCAAGCCTAAGGATGCAATTTTTTGCCCTGCAACATACACGCCTGGCGCATCAGGCTTGGCTTGCGCATTAACCTGATACTGGCTCAGTAGATCAATTAGACTGTTTTCAATACGAGTGACAAGGTCACGCACGCCCTGCCCTGCACGGCGTACATCCACCAAGATATAGGCAATCAGTTGCCCAGGGCCGTGATAAGTCACTTGCCCACCACGATCAACCTGCACCACCGGAATATCTCCAGCAGCCAATATATGCTCCGCTTTACCGGCTTGCCCCTGAGTGAACACCCGAGGATGCTCCAGCAACCAAATCTCATCGGCGCTATCGGCAGTACGGGTTTGGGTAAAGTTTTGCATCGCATGCCAAGTCGGCTCATAAGGCACGCAGCCTAAATTGCGGATGACAACAGGCCTGTGCATTACAACACCATGCGCACAATACCTGTCTCACGAAGGTCGCGATTAATATCTTCGAGCTGCTCAATGCATTGCGCATGGATATGGACTTGCACTGATAAAAAGCGTCCATTGGTGCTGTCGCGGCGCTGGATTGAATCGGCATCCACTTCGGGCGCATGACGCTTCACAACGTCTAATACGATTTCAACAAAAGTATCGCAGCTATCGCCAATAATTTTAATTGGATAATTAGCGCAGGGAAACTCAATTTTAGGCGCTTGCTGTTCAGTATCTTTGGTCATCTCAACTCCGAGCTTTTGGCTCTTTTATTAGATAGCTTGGATAAAGCCATCGCTATATACACCTAGAGCACACTATATTGTGCAGCCTTATCTGTGCATGCTAACACGCACTGAAGGCTGTCTCTAGAGGTTAGACTTACTTAAAAAAGCCGTAAAAGAACATACGTACAGTGTCGAGCAGGCGACGGAAGAAACCACCTTCTTCAACATCATGCAATGCCACCAGTTCAGCGGTGTGCACGACTTCATCGGCTAAACGCACTTCAACAATACCTAGACGATCGCCCTTGTGCACTGGGGCAATCACGCTTTCATCCATCACCATGGCAGCAGTCATCTTTTTGATCTGGCCGCGCGGTAAAGTCAGTGTTAAATCATTGGCTAAACCCACTTTAACTTGCGAGCTTTCGCCTTTCCAAACTTGGCTATCGGCCAGTTCAATACCTTTTTGGTAAAAGGTTTTGGTTTCAAAAAAGCGAAAACCATAGGTCAATAGCTTTTGCGTTTCAGCTGCTCGACTGGCTTCACTGCTTGCACCAAAGACTACGGAAATCAAACGCATCTCATCGCGCACAGCAGACGCCACCAAGCAATAGCCTGCCTCATCAGTATGGCCTGTTTTTAAGCCATCTACTGTTTTATCGCGCCACAATAACAAGTTGCGGTTAGGTTGCTTAATGCCATTCCAGAGAAACTCTTTCTGGGCATAAATTGAGTAATGCTCAGGATCTTCATAAATAATGGCTCGAGCCAAGCGCGCCATATCATGCGCTGATGAATAATGATCTTCAGCCGGCAACCCTGTGGCGTTTAAAAAATTACTGTTATCCAACTTTAAGCGGCGTGCCGCAGTATTCATCATGCCGGAGAAGGCTTCTTCACTTCCTGCAATATGCTCAGCTAATGCCACACTGGCATCGTTACCGGACTGAATAATAATGCCATGCAGCAAATCATCTACCGACACTTGTTTGCCAACATCAATAAACATGCGTGAGCCGCCAGTGCGCCAAGCTTTTTCACTGACAGTCACTAAATCTTTCTCTGAAATCTGACCGCTTTGAATTTCTTTTGTTGCAATATAAGCGGTCATTAATTTGGTTAAACTGGCCGGTGGCAAACGGTCATCGGCATTGTGCTCAACCAACACATTACCACTGGCTGCATCAAGTAATATATAGGATTTAGCGGCCAGCTCTGGCATCGCCGGAATCACTGTGGGTGCAGCACTCACAGAACCGACACTGCAAACCACCACAACGCTCAGACAAAGTTTTTTCAACAGGGTATTCACTTTCATACAACTCTCAATTTTTAAAGTTAAACACGGATGCTTAACTAATTTATGTGCCAGCGACACGGGTGGTCGAAACCTCAGTACGTTTAATCTTTATTGTGCCGTCACCAAAGCGGGCTCACCTAAGTTAGCCAAGCGCACGCGCTCCTGTAAGTGTTCAACCTCGGTCTGATCGGGCACGGGGCCCATCCGCACGCGGTGTAGCACCTGCTGATTGAGTACCACCGAGTTGATAAACACCGGTGCAACCGTCAAGGTGCTCAGTTTGTCGCGCAACAGTTGCGCAGCGTCTGGATTGGCGAAGGCTGCGACTTGGAGATACAGGCCAGCGGCTGATGGTGTAGCGTTTTTTTTTGCGTCAATTTGCGATGGCAAGAGTGCTCCAGCATGTTGCTCGGCGGGCGGCGTATACACTTCAGGCTCAACCGATGGACTGGGCAAACTCAGCGGTTTGACTGCTGCGACAGAAGCGCCTTGCGGTGCTTTTTTACCCCGTGCTGCCCACCACTGATGCGGATCAATACCTTCTACGCTGACACGCGCCACACCTTTTTCGGCATAACCCAGTTTTTTAGCTGCAGCAAACGACAAATCAATCACACGATCAGAATAAAACGGACCGCGATCATTGACACGCAAAGTGACGCTCAGACCGTTTTCCAAGTTAGTCACTTTGACATAACTGGGCAAAGGCAGTGTTTTATGAGCGGCCGTCATACCGTATAAGTCAAAGGTCTCACCATTGGCTGTATCGCGCCCGTGAAACTTAGTGCCATACCAAGAAGCCGTGCCGGTCACTTTATAATTGCGTGCATCTTGAATTGGAAAATAGCGACTGCCCATCACAGTATAAGGTGCAGCTTTAAATGCGCCAGCATGGGGCATCGGCACAGCATCCGGAATGCGCGATACATCCACTGTCCACCAAGGTGCGCCATCATTACCCGGCTGTTTAAAATCCACCGGACCGCTAATCGAACCGCCACGGATCACGGGCTGCGGCTGTGGCGCTTTTGAGCTGCCGGACGAGCAACTGATCAAGGCCGCGCCTAAAGCTGCGACAGTCAACAGTTGCATACTGTGCTTCAACATTGTTAGTCCTTACGTGTCGCTACTAATAATTCAGCCAACTCATTGACGGCCATGGCATACATAACACTGCGATTATAGCGCGTTATGGCATGAAAATTCGCTAAACCAATCCAATACTCAGGACCTGCTTGCGCATCTAAACGAAACGCGGTGACCTTGGTTTTTTTATCTATCGCAGCACGTGGCTTCCAGCCTAGCTTTTGTAACTGCTGTACAGTGATTTTTGGATCTAAGCTGTCGGAGAGTCCTTTATCCGCTTTTTCAGCTGATTTAATATCAGCACGCACTACAACTTTTTCGCCAGGCTGCCAACCATGCTCAATAAAGTAGTTCGCCACACTGCCCACTGCATCGGTTGGGTTCTGCCAAATATCAATATGGCCATCCTGATCAAAATCAACGGCATACGCACGGAAACTACCCGGCATAAACTGCGGCAATCCCATGGCGCCAGCATAAGAACCTGTCAAACTCAAAGGGTTCACCTGCTCTTCACGTGTCAGCAATAAATACTCTTTAAGTTGCTGACGGAAAAACGGCGCACGCGGCGGATAATCAAAGGCTAAGGTTGATAAAGCATCTATCACACGGTGACCACCGGTATTGCCGCCATAAATTGTTTCAACACCAATAATGGCCACAATAATCTCAGCGGGTACACCGTACTCTTGCTCAGCACGCGCCAAGGCTTCTTTGTTTTGCTCCCAAAACTCAACACCTTTATCAACACGCGCCTGAGTGATAAAAATCGGACGGTATTCTTTCCATAACTTCACGCGCTCTGCAGGTCGTGAGATGGCATCTAAAATAAATTGTTTACGCTGCGCTTGAGCAAAAAGCTCATACAGTGGCTCGGGTAAAAAACCGAACTCAGTATTCATTTCCTGAATAAACTCAACCGCTAAGGGATGCTCTGCATAGTTTTTCTCTTGGGCACTCGCCTGTGTTACAGCCAGCGTTAATCCTAAACACGCCACTAAATGTTTCATTTTAAATACCACAGTTTGCATGTATGACCCTTAAGATTGAGCAATCCATTTACGGTGTGTATGAATTGCCATTAAAATACCAAATCCAGATAAAAGTGTAACCAGCGAGGTGCCGCCGTAACTGATAAATGGCAGCGGCACCCCAACAACAGGTAATAAGCCGCTCACCATGCCGACGTTCACAAAGACATAAATAAAGAATGTAAAAGTAATTGAGCCAGCTAATAATTTGCCAAACACTGTTTGCGCTTGCAGAGTAATCACCATTGCGCGTGCAATCAATAGTAAATACACCAGTAGCAACATACAGATACCCACCAAGCCAAACTCTTCACCTAAAACAGCAATAATAAAGTCGGTATGGCTCTCAGGTAAAAAATCCAAATGCGATTGTGTCCCCACCAACCAGCCTTTGCCAAAGACACCACCTGAGCCAATCGCGGCTTTAGATTGAATGATATTCCAGCCACTGCCCAGCGGGTCGCTTTCAGGGTTTAAGAAGGTTAATACGCGCTGCTTTTGATACTGGCGCATGACAAAAATCCACATACACAATGCCACAGGGACCACCGCAGCAATCGCACCTAATATCCAACGCCAGCGCAAACCGCCGAGAAACAACACAAAAACACCCGAAACCAGCACCAACAAAGCCGTCCCTAAGTCAGGCTGACGAGCAATCAATACAAAAGGTACGACAATCAACAGAGCACTGATGACAATGCGTTTAAATGACGGTGGTAGATTATGCCGTGAGATGTACCAAGCCAAGGTCATAGGTACAAACACTTTCATCAATTCAGCCGGCTGAAAGCGCACTACCCCTGGGATATTAATCCAGCGGGTGGCACCCATCGCATTATGCCCAATGACCTCAACCACAACCAATAGCACAACCCCTATTATGTAGAGTAATGCCGACCAGTTGGCCATATAGCGCGGATCCAATTGCGCGACAACAACCATCACACCAAGACCCAAACCAAAGGATGTGGCTTGTTTAATTAACAAACTCTCGTCTTTACCGCTGGCTGAATACAATACAAACAAACCAATTGCACCGAGCATTAACAATAAAAACAAGAGCCAACCATCAATATGAACGCGCTGTAAAATCGATGCGCGACGTCGTAAAACATCACCTTCTGAGAGTTCTCGATCAAAACCACGACTCATCGCTGACCTCCTGCACCTGATGCACTTTGAGTCGTTTCATACTGACTTTTCAACTCACCTTCTTCATTCAGCAACCAAGCATCTAATACCTGCTTGGCCACGGGCGCTGCAACACCTGAACCTGACTCACCATTTTCCACCATCACAGCCACAGTAATCGCAGGCTTTTCTGCAGGCGCATAGGCAATAAATAAGGCATGATCACGATGGCGCTCTTGTACTTTATCGCGGTTATAACGCTCGCCCTGCTTGATGGCGACCACTTGTGCGGTACCGCTTTTACCGGCGATACGATATAGCGCAGAATCACCGACTTTACGCGCCGTACCGCGCGAGCCATGCAGCACATCTTCCATGCCTTGCTGCACTGCTCGCCATGTATTGGGGTCTCGCAAAATAATATCATCGGGCATTTGTGCATTCACAATGGGCTGCACACCGCCCACACTGCGTGCCAAATGCGGGCTCAACCAACGGCCTTTCGACGCCATTAATGCCGCTGATTGCGCTAATTGCAATGGCGTAGCCTGCATATAGCCTTGACCAATACCTAAAATAAGCGTTTCACCTGGATACCAAGGCTGGCGATAACGGTTGCGTTTCCAGTCACGCGAGGGCATCAGCCCTGCTGTTTCTTCAAACATATCCAATGCCACGCGCTGACCAAAGCCAAAACGGGTCATATATTCATGGATACGATCAACACCTAACTTATGTGCTAAATCATAAAAATATGTATCGTTTGAACGCGCCAGTGCCACATCAAGCGCCACCCAGCCATCCCCATAACGGTTCCAGTTACGGTAACGGTGCTGGTGATTGGGCAGTTTATAAAAGCCAGGATCAAACACTCGGGAACTGGGCGTAATCACATCGGCATCTAAGCCGGCAACGGCCATCATAGGTTTAATGGTTGAACCTGGCGGATACAATCCACGCAGCACTCGGTTAAACAAAGGCTGATCAGGCGAGTCGCGCAGTAAACCATAGGCTTTAAAACTGATACCCGTAACAAAAGGGTTAGGGTCAAAACTGGGCTGACTGACCATCGCTAATACTTCACCCGTATTAGGATCAAGCGCAACAATCGCACCGCGACGGCCGTCCAAAGCAATTTCAGCCGCCTCTTGCAGTTTATTATCCAGCGTCAAGTAAATATCTTGCCCTGAGACTGGCTCAACCCGATTGAGCACACGCAACACCCGACCACGGGCATTGGTTTCAACTTCTTCATACCCCACCTGGCCGTGTAGCTGCTCTTCATAAAAGCGCTCGATCCCTGTCTTACCCACGTGGTGAGTTCCGCTGTAGTTCACAGGATCCAGACGCTTAAGCTCAACTTCGTTGATACGCCCAACATAGCCGACTGAATGCGCAAAATGCTCTTTTTGTGGATAGTAACGCACCAAGCTTGCCGCCACTTCTACCCCCGGCAGGCGAAACTGGTTCACAGCAATGCGCGCAATTTGCTCTTCGCTGAGCTCGAACATCACCGGCACTGGCTCAAATGGACGCCGCCCCTGACGGATACGTTTTTCAAACAGCTCGCGGCTTTCAGGTTCCAGCTCTAAAATCTCAATAATCGAGCTCAGCACCTGCTCCCAATCCCCTGCTCGTTCACGGGTTAAGGTCAAGCTAAAACTGGCACGATTATCAGCAATCACTAAACCATTTCGATCGTAAATCATCCCGCGCGTGGGCGGTAAAGATTGCACATGAATACGATTGTTTTCTGCAAGAGTCGAATGGTGCTCGAACTGTATAACTTGCAAGTAATACATTCGAGCCATCAGCGAGAGGGTTAAAACAATCAGCGCCAGACCTGCAAACAGAACTCGCGAACGAATCAGTCGTGTATCGCGCTCATGATCTTTTAACCGAATAGGAGGTGGCATACCCGCTCGCTACTTATGATAGGGGTGACCGTTCAGCACAGTCCATGCGCGGTAAACCTGCTCACCTAAAAGAATACGGACTAAAGGATGCGGTAATGTGAGCGGTGACAAAGACCAGCGCTGCTCGCTGCGCTCACACACTTGCGGGGCTAAACCTTCAGGACCACCCACCATTAGATTCACATTGCGTGCCTCTAAACGCCAGCGATCCAGCTCTTGCGCCAGTTGCTCAGTACTCCACGGCTTACCTTCAACCTCCAAGGTCACAATACGCTCACCGGGCTGCACCTTGGCCAGCATCGCATCCCCTTCTTGGCGAATTAAACGCTGTACATCCGCATTTTTACCGCGCGTACTCAAAGGGATTTCTACCAGCTCAAGGGGCAACTCGCTAGGTAGACGTTTAGCATATTCATGCCAACCGTCTTCCACCCAGCGTGGCATTTTAGTGCCTACAGCAATTAAGCGAATACGCACTTACTCAGCGCCTTGCTCATCGTGCTGCGCGCGGCTTTGTTCCGCACCTTGCCACAAGCGTTCAAGATCATAATGCTCACGCGTTTCAACTTGCATCACGTGTACAACCACATCATTTAAGTCCAGCAAAGCCCACTCGCCGCCATCTAAGCCTTCGCTACCGACGGGCTTAACGCCTTGTGCTTTAGCTTTTTCCAACACGTTTTCAGCCAAAGCTTTAACCTGACGCGCTGAACCGCCTGAAGCGATAATCATAAAGTCTGTAATGCTGGTTTTGCCACGCACATCAATGGTGACGATATCTTTAGCTTTCACTTCTTCTAAAGCATCAATCACGATTTTAACTAATTGTTCATTTTGCATTGGGTACATCACCTCAAAAGCCCATCACTCTTGATAGAGTTGGTGGGCATTAATATATTTAAAAACGGCATCTGGTACCAAATACCGTACGCAGCGCTGCGCTGCTAATAGCTGTCTAATTTGTGTTGCTGAAATAGCCAACGGTGTTTGCCACACAAAGGCAATTTGACCACAGGGGCCCTGTAAAGCCTGAGGTCCATTCACACTTTTTGCGGCCACTAAATCTTGTAAAATTTGCGGTGCCTCAACATCTGCATCGGGGCGTTGCAAAACTAAAATATGGCAATATTCTAATAACTCATCCCAACGATGCCAGCTGGGTAAACCACAAAAAGCATCCCAGCCTAAAATCAATAATAATTGATCCTGCTCATGCAATTCAGCGCGCAATGATAACAAGGTATCAATGCTCCAGGAGGGTTTATCGCGTTGTAATTCGCGATCATCCACACTGAGGATTTCAGTACCTGCAACAGCCAACTGCACCATTTCTAAACGCTGCTGCGCACTCACTTGTGGCGTGCCACGGTGCGGCGGCTGGGCATTGGGAATCAACAGCAGTTGATCCAGAGCATAATGCTCAGCCACCTCAAGGGCACTGCGCAGGTGGCCAATGTGCACTGGATCAAAAGTCCCGCCGAGCATACCAATACGCTTAGCCACGCACGTGTCCGTCACCAAATACAACATATTTTTCACTGGTCAAACCCAAGAGGCCAACTGGACCACGGGCATGCAGCTTATCTGTTGATATACCAATTTCAGCACCCAAACCATATTCAAAGCCGTCAGCAAAACGCGTCGAGGCGTTGATCATCACAGAACTGGAATCGACTTCGGTTAAAAAGCGTCGCGCATCGGTAAAGTTCTCGGTCACAATACTATCGGTGTGCTGCGAACCGTAGGTATTGATATGTTCAATGGCTTCATCCAAGGATGTCACAATACGAATGGCAAGAATGGGGGCATTGTACTCTGCAGACCAGTCTTGTGCAGTCACTGCCTGCACCTGATCAGCAAATACAGCACATGTTTTTTCACAACCTCGCAACTCAACCTCTTTGGCAGCATAAATAGCCAACAAGGGGCGCAACACGGTTTCTACTTGCGACTCGTGAACCAATAAGGTTTCCATGGCATTACAGGGGGCATAACGCTGTGTTTTAGAGTTATCTGCAATGCGTATGGCTTTATCTGCATCAGCTGCCTGATCAACATAGACATGGCATACGCCGTCCAAATGCTTAATAACCGGCACTTTCGCATCACGGCTAATACGCTCAATCAAACCTTTACCACCGCGCGGCACGATCACATCCACATACTTAGGCATAGTAATCAGCTCACCAACCGCCGCACGATCTGTAGTTTCAACCACTTGCACCGCAGATGCAGGGAAATCTGCGATCGCTAAGCCATCCTTAATGCACTGTGCAATGGCTTGATTGGAGTGAATGGCTTCTGAACCACCGCGTAAAATCGTAGCATTACCGGACTTGATGCACAGACTGGCAGCTTCAACCGTCACATTTGGACGTGACTCATAAATAATACCAATGACGCCCAGCGGCACACGCATTTTACCCACTTGAATACCTGAAGGTACAAAGTGCATATCTCGAATTTCACCGATCGGATCCGGTAAGGCTGCAACTTGCTTAAGCCCCTCGATCATGTCATCGATCCGCGTGTCGCTTAAGGCTAAGCGGTCGAGCATCGCATCATCTAGACCGCTCTCGCGTCCGGCCTGCATATCCAAGGCGTTAGCGGCTAATAATGTACTGCGTGATTGATGCAAGGCATCAGCGGTCGCAAGTAAAGCTTGATTTTTTTGAGCGGTACTGGCTCTTGCCAACACACGCGAAGCCTCACGCGCAGATTGGCCAAGGCGCTGCATGTAGTCAACAACAAGTTCGGTCATAGCATCAAACCAAAGTCAAAAAGTTAATTAAGCCACGATTATAGCGAGGTCGCGGCATAAACGCACAGTTAGTTTGTTGCTAAGAGTAAAGGCAGGTGGCTGAATACATTTTTTTTGTACCCAGCCATGTTGCTTAGCGTTCTCGCAGAGCTTCTTTAGACTTATTAATGGGCTTCATTAAATATTCAAACACGCTTTTTTCGCCGGTTTTAATATCAACCGTAGCGATCATGCCCGGCACAATAGGAAACAGAGCACCTGTGTCATTGGCTAAGCTATCGGTTTTCGTGCGAATAAACACGCGGTAGTAGTAATTCTCAGGCTTAACTTCATCTTGGATGGTATCGGGTGAAATCAAGGTCACCTCACCATCGAGCCCGCCGTAAATAGAGTAATCATAGGATGTGATTTTAACCTTAGCTTCTTGCCCTGGATAAATAAAAGCAACATCTCTAGGCGAAATTCGCGCTTCGATAAGCAGTTGGTCGTCTAAGGGCACAATCGCCATCAGCTGACCATTGGGAGGAATCACACCACCGCGCGTAGTCACGGCAACATCCTTTACAATACCACGCACCGGCGAGCGCAAAGTGAGACGCAACAATGAGTCAGAACGGCCTTTAATCACCGACTCTAAAGAATCCGCTTCAGCCTTTGCTTTAGCAAGCTCTTCACGCGCCATCACCATATATTCTGAACGCCGATCGGTCATTTTCATCTGCAACTCAGACACTTCGCGCTGCAGCTTTAACACCTCAACATTGCTCGCAGCACCGGCTTCAGCCAATGACCGCGTTAAGCGCAACTCTTGCTGAACAAGATTTAACGATTTACGCAAACCACCTATCGACTCCTCTAAGCCTTGCTTACGGGCCTGATACAAACGTGTTTCAGTTTGTACCAAATGAGGGTAGTCCTTGAGCTCTTCAGGGAACTGGATTTTAGTTTGGTTCACCTCAGCTTCAAGGCGCGCGATGCTTGCCAAAGCCGCACGGTAACGCGCGGTACTTTCACCAACTGTAGCAGCAGTTTTAGTTAAATCCAGCTGTGCAAGCACCTGCCCAGCATCAACAATGTCACCTTCCCTAACCAATAATTCTGAGATAATCCCCCCCTCTAGCGACTGAATGACTTGCTCACGCGAGGTCGGGATGACCTTACCGGTACCCGTTGACACTTCAACCAATTCTGCGAAATACGACCATACTAAAAAGCTTAATAGCAGTGCGACGAATGCCCAGATGATATGCGAGGATTTAACAATCTCAGCTTCATCCACCTGATCATTATACAAGCGCTGATCTTCATCATAATTGAGCAGTAAGGTCGTATTTTCTTGAGTGACATGACTCATACATATTCCTTGAACTATAAAATACGGCTTAAGCTTGAGCAGCAGGTTTCTTGCCCGATAGTTTGGCTAACGCACGAGCTTTGCTGTCATCCAGCACAATGCGACCGTTGTCCACCACAATAATACGGTCAACCATATTTACGACACTCATTTTATGGGTGGCCACAATCAAGGTTTTATCACCTAACCACGGTGTTAAATACTGAATAAATTGCTTTTCAGTGGTGTCATCTAAGGCGGCAGTGGGTTCATCTAGCAAGACGACATGAGGGTTGCGCACCAATAAGCGCGACAACAACAGCGATTGACGCTGCCCACCCGACAAGCCTAAACCGCCCTCAGCAATCACATGATCTAAGCCTGTGGGTAGTTTTTGAATAAAGGCCAGCGCGCCGGTCATCGCTAAAGCGCGATGAATATCATCATCACGCGCGGTGGGCGCACCCAGCATCAGGTTTTCACGAATAGTGCCGTGAAATAACGCCGCATTTTGGCTCATCAAACCAATATCACGCCGCACATCTGCTGTATCGATATGCGCCATACTGACCCCATCCAATGTCACTACACCTTCTTTAGGCTCAAGCAAACCTGAAAGCACCTGTAACAAAGTCGATTTACCTGCACCATTGCGCCCCAGTAACGCAATTCTCTCACCGGCCTTAATCTCTAATTTTTTAATCTGCAAAGCAGGCTCTGTACTATCAGGACTGTAAAAGAAACGTGCCTGAGTGATCGAGTAATTGCCGTTGATCGACGCTTTATGCACTTTTTTAGCAGCTTGAGGATTATCAACAGGCAACTCCATCAGTTGATCAATACTGCTTAACGCAACCTTAGCTTGCTGCCAACGACTGAGGACCTGAGTCAAACCAGCCATCGGGCTGATCATGCGCGACCCCAATATCGATGCGGCAATCAGGGTACCTGTAGTGAGATCACCTTCAATGACCATCGGTGTGCCAAATAACACAATAAAGGCAAAAGTTGAGGTCTGCACACTCTGAGTCCAAGCGTTTAAGTTGCTCACCAAAGAGCGCAAACGTAAATTCACATCAGCAGCAATGGCATTGTAATTATTCCATTGAAACTGAAAACGCTGCTCAGCTTGCAAGGATTTAATATCTTCGTTGCCTTGTATAGCTTCAACCAACATGGCATTACGTAACGAACTCTCACGCAACGCTTGATTGGCATAATCACGCAACCTGCTTTGCACTAACAAGCCAGGCAACACCATTAAGATCACGGCTGCAATGGGCACCAACACTAAAGAGCCCGCTAAATACCAAAATACAGCACAGAACAAAAAGAAGAACGGCATATCTGCAAAAGCAGTCACCGTGGTCGAGGTCAGCAACTCACGCACATTATCCAGCTCACGTATCTGCGAGATAAAAGTCCCTGTTGAGCGTGGGCGGTATGCGTTTTTAATCCGCAACACATGTCCAAAGACACGATCGGATATTCTAAGATCCGCACGTTTACCCAGTAAATCGGTAACGCGCGAACGTAATTTACGCATCACAAAACCAAAAGCAATGGCTAGAATCACACCACTAAATAGCACATACAAAGTTGAGTATGATTCAGCAGGTATCACTCTGTCATAGACTTGGCGTGTAAATAAGATACCGGCTAAACCTAATACGTTGGCCACTAATGAAGCTAAAAAAATATGCCCATAAGGTCGCCAATCACGCAGTACAATTTTTTTAAACCAGTCTTTATCATGCGGTTTAATATAATCATCAATACGCGCATCAGGTACTGTGTGTGAAGGACGCAACACGACAGCTGTCGCAACGTTATCCAGCAATTCTTGCTTGTCGATACAGCTCTTGATACCACCATCACCACTATAGGTAATGCCCACTTGGCCTTGCTCATCCAAGGTATCCACAACAGCAACTTGCCCGTGCCTAAACTGCACTACCAGCGGTAAACGCCAAGCCGACAGCTGACTGTCTTGCAGTTTAATCACTCTAAAGTTAAGCCCAGCCTGTCGCGCCATACCGCGCAATACATCACTGGCTGAGCGGTTTTTTAACCAATGCCCAGTCAAGGTGATGTTTTCTTCGGAGCACTCTAAGCGATAGTGTTTGGCCACCATTAAAATGGCTTCTGTCCATGCACTGTAGCCTTTATGTTGTGCTGGCGAAGAGGCCTTTGCGTCTTTATCAGTTGTGGACTGCTCTTGCTGTTGTGAGTCGCTCATGGTCACTCGTTACCTATTGGCTCATAACTGTTTAAGGCAAAAGTGCTACGCAAATGAGCTGTATTGTATAAACAGTCAATTTGTAAACGCGTTAAATCTTGCTGTGTATTATGACGTTCCATACGCGCCTGATGAATCTCTTGCTCAGTATTTAACAGGTCCAACAAGGTGCGCGTGCCTAACGAAATATATTGTTTACGATAAATTTCTTGAGTTTCAATAATACTGTTAATACGGCTCTGCAATAAACTCAAACGGTGCTCATAGGTTGCTGCCAAAGTTTTAGCTTTTTGTAAGCCGCGCGCCACATTGAGCAACGCCTCATCTTTAGCCGCATCGGCTGCGCGCAAAGCATATTCAGCACCACGCTTCCGTGAGGTGGTTGCACCGCCTTGATACAAGTTGAGATTGAAATTCAAGCCCGCAGTGTAATCATTTCGATCACGACGATTGCCATTATTAAAGTCACGCTCTCGCTCATTAAAATAATGCTCAGCGCCAACTTCTGCAGTCACCGAAGGAAAAAAATCCGCTTTACTGGCCTTAATGTTAGCCATCGCTTCAGAGCGCTGCGCTTCTGCCACCATAATTTCTGGCACATTATTTAAGCTGCTGATATCAGCAAAGCAGGCCTGTCCAAGCTCAGCTGGGTGGCCAGGCACCACTTGCGGTGGCACCGTAGAACCCACTAAGTTTTGCAAGGTACGCTGCCACATTTGCAGCTCTGCAACCATCTGCAACTCTGACGCTAATGCAGCCTCTAAGCGCGATTGCGCTTGCACTTCGTCTGATCGAGTACTGGCGCCCATTGCGGAGCGTTTCTTAGATAATTCCAGTAAATCCGTGACACCCTCCACTTGCTCACCCGCAATTTTCACCAGCTCTTGATAGCGCAGCACTTCTAACACTGCAAAGGCCGTTTCACGGGCCAATTGGTCAACAATACGCAAGGTGTCGGCTTGGTTTTTTTCAACACCGTATTGAGCCGCCTCTACATTACTGGCCACCTTGCCAAAATCATAGACAAGCTGTGAGCCTGATACAGTAAATGCTTCTTCACTGCGCCCCACTGAGTCGCGATAACTGGTGTTAATACCCGTGCGGATTTGCGGAAAATATCCAGCCTTAGCAAAGTTAATTTCCTCACCCTGCTGATTCGTGCGCTCGCGTGCTCCCGTCACAATAGGATGCCAAGCCACGGCCCGCTTCACAGCAGATTTCATATTTAAAGTACGCAACGGCACGGGGGCTTTTAAACTGGTGGTGGCATTCATATCTGGCAATAGCGCATCATTATTTGCAGCATAAGCAGATACAGGCATCCACATCGATACAGCTAAAAAAATTGAGGCAAAGGGAAGTGAGTGCACAGCACACAGTGGCTTATTTTTGATCACGCGTTATCCTCAGCGGACTATTTAATACAGTAATAAAGGAAGTCTATCGTATTTAGCCAGACAAATAATGGCTTTGCTTTTAAAGTCAGTATTCATATAACTAAACCTATGGTGGCTAACAAAAAGCTGGACCTTATAGGCCCAGCTTTTTGCTCACCTTCAGTTAAATCACCAAGTGATGCTGCTCAAATGCATCATCCAGTGGATCAATCACTGGTGCTACATCAAGTGCATCGCTATGACTCGTGTTAACCGATGATGCTTGCACCGAGACGGCATTTTCATCTTCAGCAAAGAAGCTTAACTGTTCGTTATCATCTGAAAAATCGAGCACATCCTCTAAACTCAACTCCAAGACTGCAGACTCATCGTCAAAGAGATCAAGCTCAGTAGATTGCTCCATTGCAGAGAAATCAAAGCCATTTTTTTCACCAACGACCGCTGTTTTAGCATCATTTTCATCAGCGTCGATTAAGCTAATTTCAATATTCTCATTCACAGTCAAACTATTTGAGTCAGGATCGACACCTGCAGCTAGGTCTTCGTTATTAGAATGTTCTTGATTACCCAACTTAATAGGTGCAGAGCTTACACCTGCACCATTTTTAACAATAACGAAAATAGACTCACCATTCTGAGGGCCTTCAGTTAGCAACAAGTCATATTCAAATTTGCCATCCTCACCAACAACGACTTCTTCTCCAAGTAATTTACCTTGTGCATCAGTTACTTGGACTGTAAGGCCAGCTTCAGCCTTACCGGTAACCACATCATCACTAAGTTTAATATCAGATGGAGCTTCTGGTACATCTGACTCACTAGGAGTCAACTTATTACTTGACGAAGAGGAACTTCCGCTACCATGTACTGCAACAGCACCGCCACCTACAGCAAGTACAGCCAAACCTAACATCGCCCAATCAGGCATATTCAGCAAGGCTCCCGAAGCAATATCGGCGCCTGCATCAAGTGCTGCAATCTCGGTGAAATTAAACTCTGCAGTCATAGGGTCGAACTGGCCACGCCACAACACACCCTGCTCGTCTTTCAACACAAGCTCGCTAATTTCTTCATCTTCACCAAACTCAGTAAAGAAGTTTTCAATCGTTACAACATCACCAGAATTCAGGCTAATCAGCAGATCAACCCCATCTGTTTTATACGCTTGGACATCCATTGGCCCAAAAGGCATTTGTACGGCGCTAACTCCATCTAAAGTCACTGTGTTCGCCCAATCTAAGGAAGACACCTCACCATTCACTTTTTTTACTACGCCAATTGATTTGCCAAGCATAATAGTTTTTCCTTTAAAATAAAAAACACTTTCACAGCATGTGAAAGCTTAAAATATATCTTTATATTATATTTGAGAATATCGCTGCTGCAGCATTATTCATGCCTGCTTGAATTTTAATTTCTAAGCCAACCACAATATAATTCAAAATATATTTTTTTAGATAGCTGACTTATAGACACAACTAGGATAAATTTTCTAGCAATCGAGGGACTTTATCAAAGCGCTAATAACGATACAAGCAAACACAATACTTACAGAACATTAAAATAATACAACCCTAACTACGCATTAATACTTAGTAACAGCCTAACCACTAAACATTAATATAGTCTTACACCATATAAAAAAAGCCCCAAGACCATCACTGATCTTGGGGCTTTTTTGTGCACACCTTGTGCTGTATTGCAGTGCTGTCCTTAGCGCTGATATTGATGATGCCAGATTGATTTATATTTGCACGCATGAAAGTTTGATTATGTGATGGAGGTCTCATTTTGAGGTCATTATCAGCGCACCTTAAAGGTTTTAGCTGGTTACAAGGCTGTTTCCAGGCCAGAAATGTGCTGAGTTTCTCTTTCCACCCATCACTCTGAACTCATCCGCATGTTTTTTAAGTGCCTTCTGTAGATGAAAAGCGACCCGTCAGGGTCGCCTGTGCTGTTGCTTTTGACTGGGCTGTTGCTTGTGCTTTTGGCTGGGCATAAAAAAACCCCAGATCATTGCTGATCTGGGGTTTTGGTGTAAGCGCTTGACGATGACCTACTCTCACATGGGGAAACCCCACACTACCATCGGCGATACATCGTTTCACT
>QXGG01121137.1_pt1 | contig 21900 bp, 18 predicted proteins | sample 1982491 | NCBI WGS metagenome assembly QXGG01 (sample SAMN09924614, study PRJNA488089) | Wastewater metagenome, whole genome shotgun sequencing project. | isolation source: South African research farm wastewater | place: South Africa: Irene, Agricultural Research Council, Animal Production... | reverse complement strand
CATCAGATTATCTTCCAGCGACAGATAAAAACGTGTCGAACCTGGGTCACCTTGACGTCCGGAACGTCCGCGCAACTGGTTATCAATACGGCGAGATTCATGACGTTCGGTAGCAATCACATGCAAACCACCGGCTTCAATCACTTGCTGGTGACGCTTTTGCCACGCGGCTTTTAGATCGGCCACTTGCTCGTCGCTGGGGTTGTCTAACTGGGCTGCTTCAGCTTCCCAACTACCGCCCAACACGATGTCAGTACCACGACCTGCCATGTTAGTGGCAATAGTAATGGCTCCCGGACGACCGGCTTGGGCAATAATATCGGCTTCTAAGTCGTGATGCTTGGCGTTGAGAACTTTATGCTCAATACCTTCAGCAGTCAGTACTTGTGAGACATGCTCTGAGCTTTCAATCGAAGCAGTACCCACCAACACCGGACGGCCTTGCTCTTGGCATTGGCGGATATCGGCAATAATGGCGATATATTTTTCTGGCTGAGTGAGAAACACCAAGTCATTGAAGTCTTTACGCGCCACTTGGCGGTGGGTTGGAATAACAGTGACATCCAAGCCGTAAATCTGCCGAAACTCAAAGGCTTCAGTATCAGCCGTACCTGTCATACCTGAAAGCTTTTCGTAGAGACGGAAATAGTTCTGGAAGGTGGTGGATGCCAAGGTTTGGCTTTCTGGGTGAATATGCACACCCTCTTTAGCCTCAATCGCTTGGTGCAAACCTTCGGACAAGCGACGGCCTTGCATGGTGCGCCCTGTGTGCTCATCAACGAGGACCACTTGACCATCTTGCACAATGTATTCAACGTTGCGGTTAAACAGTGTATGCGCACGTAAAGCCGCGTTTACGTGGGTCAATAAACTGAGGTTGCTGGCCGAATACAGCGATTCATTTTCAGCCAACATACCCAGCTCAGTGAGCTTTTCTTCAATGTATTGGTGACCTGCTTCATTAAGCTCCACCTGACGCATTTTTTCATCAGTGGTGTAATGCCCCGCTTCAACCACTTCACCTTCTTCGTCTTCAATCTGACGCTTCAGGGTTGGAATAATCAGGTTAATTTTTTGATACAGCTCTGAACTGTCTTCGGCTTGCCCAGAAATAATCAGCGGCGTGCGCGCTTCATCAATTAAAATGGAGTCAACTTCGTCAATTACAGCAAAATGCAATTCGCGTTGGAATTTTTCCTCAACACTGAATGCCATATTGTCGCGCAAATAGTCAAAACCAAATTCGTTGTTGGTACCGTAGGTAATATCACACGCATAAGCGGCGCGCTTTTCTTCAGGATCCTGAAACGGCACCACCACACCCACGCTTAACCCGAGGAACTCATACAGCGGACGCATCCAGTTCGCATCACGGCGCGCGAGGTAATCGTTGACAGTCACCACATGCACACCTTTGGCAGGCAAGGCATTGAGGTACACCGCGAGTGTCGCAACTAAGGTTTTACCTTCACCGGTACGCATTTCAGCAATTTTGCCTTCATGCAGGGTTTGTCCACCGATGAGCTGCACATCAAAGTGGCGCATACCCATTACGCGTTTACCGGCTTCACGGACCACCGCAAAAGCTTCAGGCAACAGCTTGTTTAGGCTTTCACCGCCCTCTAGACGCTGACGAAACTCATCGGTTTTAGCTTGCAGTTGCTCATCGGATAAGGCAACCAACTGTTCTTCAAAGCCGTTAACGGTCGCAACCACTTTAAACATACGCTTAACGTCACGATCGTTTTTACTGCCAAGGAGCTTTCTGAATAAGGGCGCAAACATAATTAACAATGCTTCCATTTTTGAGGGGTGAAGGCGCGCAAGTCATACTGTACTCACCCGCACAAAAAATCCATTCTACCCGTATTTTGCTATGAATAAAGCAGCCCATATCAACAACTCAGGCGACGGATAGGCTAAATATAAGATGTGTAGCCCTGCTGACTATTTTTTGTCAGCTATACTGTCCATATAGCATTGTGCCGCAGAGCCTATATTTCAAGCGTACGCTGCTAAAACTATAGAGCAAACACTGAAGTAATTTGTTTTTTGTGAGGTGATCGATGAGTTACCGCCCTATTAAAGCGCAAAACACCAGCAACCTACTCAAAAACCATACTTCATTGCAACGCTTAGTTGAGCGTGCTGCAGCCATGGATCAACTGCAGCAATTGCTCCACCAGTTTTTACAGCCTGCTGCGCGCGCGCACTGCCATTTGGCCAGCTATCAAGACGCCACCCTGACATTAATTGTCACCGATGGACAATGGGCGACGCGTTTGCGTTATCAACAAAAACGTCTACTGGAACAGTTGCGCAGTTTAACTGAGTTTAGCCAGGCGGCGCGCATACAATTTAAGGTGCGCCCATCGTCCATGCCGGCTCAGCCCGCCAAGCGCAGTATTGAACTCTCGGAACAAGCAGGTGATGTGATCCAATCCAGCGCGGCTGCTATCAGCGATCCAAAATTACGCGAGGCACTTGAACGCCTTGCTCAGCACGCTAAAAAATAACCTGCTGCGTCTTACATACCTTTAACAGCATAGATACCGGCAGCATTACGCCAGTAGCCTTTGTAATCCATACCGTAACCAAAAATATAACGATCTTCACAATGCAAACCAAAAAAGTCAGCTTTTAAGCCCGGCTGTGCTTTGCGATCATGCTGCTTGTCCATGAGCACCGCCGTATGCACTTTGCTGGCACCCGCGCGCTTACAAAAATCAATAATGGCTGACAGCGTATGCCCTTCATCCAAAATATCATCAATAATTAAGACCTCACGATCCATAAAAGATATTTCAGGCTTGGCTTTCCAGAACAACTCACCGCCGCTGGTTTCATTGCGGTAACGACTGGCATGCAAATACGACTGTTCTAAAGGAAAAGTCAGTTTGGTTAATAATTTTCCTGAGAAAATCAAACCGCCATTCATCACGCAAAACACTACTGGATTCGTATCACAGAGCTGCTCATTGATCTGCTGTGCCACGCGATCAATCGCCGCTTCAACCTCGGCTTCGGTGAATAAAATATCGGCTTGGGCCATTATTTGTTGGATATGTTCAAGGGTGGCAGGCATTACAGAGCTCATCATTAAAGTATTAAGGCGCAAAAGGTACTGCTACAGACAACTTAGAGCAAGTATTACACAGAAACAAAGTGCCGTTTTCAACGAATTTCGTTTAATCTAAACCTCTATTTTTTAGATGTTGGAGCTGTTCATGTCGGTCCATGAAATCCGTCACCCACTGATTCGTCATAAACTTGGTTTAATGCGCCGCGCTGATATCAGTACCAAAAATTTTCGTGAGCTTGCGCAAGAACTCGGCACCTTGCTGACCTATGAAGCCACCAAAGACCTGCCGTTAGAACCCTGCTTAATTGAGGGCTGGAGCGGTGCCGTTGAAGTTGAAAAACTTGCGGGCAAAAAAATCACCGTAGTTCCTATTTTACGTGCTGGCATTGGTATGTTGGAAGGTGTTCTAAGCCTGCTACCCAGCGCAAAAGTCAGCGCTGTTGGTGTGGTGCGTAACGAAACCACCCTCGAAGCGCACACTTATTTAGAAAAACTGGCCCCCGATATGCCAGCACGCTTGTCATTGATTATTGACCCCATGCTGGCCACCGGTAACTCGATGATTGCCACCATCGATCTGTTAAAAAGAGCCGGCTGTAAGGAAATTCGCGCCATGGTCTTGGTGGCTGCACCCCAAGGTATTCAAGCGGTTAACGAGGCGCACCCTGATGTGCAGATTTATACCGCCTCAGTGGATCAAGGCCTCGATAGCAACAGCTATATAGTGCCGGGGCTGGGTGACGCGGGTGATAAAATTTTCGGTACGAAGCAAAAGGAGAGTTAATCCATGTACGCCCACCCTCCTGAACCTGTGTGGCGGCAAGCGCTGGCTGGGGCACAAATGCTCTTTGTTGCTTTCGGCGCCTTAGTATTGATGCCATTGATTACTGGCATGGATCCTAACGTGGCCTTGTTTACTGCCGGTATTGGTACTTTAGTGTTCCAACTGGTCACCAAACGTCAAGTACCTGTCTTTGTCGCATCAAGCTTTGCTTTTATCGCGCCTATTTTGTATGCAAAAACCAACTTTGGTTTACCGGCTGTACTCGGCGCCATTATGGCGTCAGGGATGGTTTATATACTGCTCAGCGCTGCTGTACGCTTAAAGGGCACAGGGTTTATTGATAAACTGCTGCCACCGGTCGTGATTGCGCCGGTGATTATGTGCATCGGCTTAGCACTGTCACCGGTTGCGGCCAATATGGCGATGGGTAAATCAGGTGATGGCGCCACTCAGCTGATGGCCTACTCAACCGCCATGATCATTTCCATGTCAGCGCTGGTCACGACGCTCACAGTGGCGACCTTGGGTCGCGGTTTATTTCGTTTAGTACCGATTTTAGCCGGTATTATTGTGGGCTGTACGCTGTCCGTTTTACTCGGCCAAGTCAGCACTGCAGCCATTGCACAAGCGCCTTGGCTGGCCATGCCCGCCTTTGTTACCCCAGAGTTTCACTTGGGTGCAATCTTATTTATGTTACCCGTGGCTTTAGCGCCTGCGATTGAACATATTGGCGGTGTAATTGCCATCGGTAGCGTCACTGGACAAAACTATATTAAACAACCCGGTTTGCACCGCACCTTACTGGGTGATGGTTTAGCCACGACTACCGCCGGCATGTTTGGTGGACCACCCAACACCACCTATGCGGAAGTGACAGGCGCGGTGATGTTAACCAAAAACTACAATCCAAAAATAATGACCTGGGCGGCTGTATTTGCCATTGCACTGGCCTTTATTGGCAAATTTGGTGCGGCGTTGCAAAGCATTCCAGTGCCCGTGATGGGCGGTATTCTGTGCTTGTTATTTGGCTCGATTGCCGTCGTAGGCCTCAGTACCTTAATCCGTAACCAAGTCGACCTGTCAGAAGCGCGTAACTTGATTATCGTTTCAGTGACTTTAGTCTTTGGCATTGGCGGGATGAGTATCGGCAGTGGCGACTTCACTTTGTCGGGCATTTCTTTATGCGCAATTATTGCGCTACTGCTTAATATTATTCTACCTGGCAATAAAGGCTGGAACACCAAACTACCAGCAGATTCTGAGGATGCCCCCCCATCTATTTAAGGCTATCAGCCAAGTCGGCCGTACAGCCTATAGTTCGGCCGACAGATTAGGGTTTAAGTCGAGCATAAACAAAAAACCACCCATAAAGGGTGGTTTCAAGTATTACAGCAATCTATACCGCTGCGGCAGGACGCATATACGAAATAGGCGCTTGGCTGGCATCATCAAAAGTCACCACTTCCCAAGCATCAGGCTGCTCGATCAGGGTTCTTAATAATAAGTTATTCAGCGCGTGCCCTGACTTATAGCCACGGAACTCGCCAATTAAACTTTTACCTAACAAGTATAAATCGCCGATCGCATCAAGAATCTTATGCTTAACAAACTCATCTTCGTAACGTAAACCATCTTCGTTCAGAACTGAGTCTTCATCGACCACAATGGCATTATCAACACTGCCACCTAAGGCAAGGTTGTTAGTGCGCAGGTATTCGATATCACGCATAAAACCAAAGGTCCGTGCACGGCTGACTTCTTTAACAAAAGATGTGCTGGAGAAATCAACACAAGCCGTTTGCGTACGCCCAGCAAAAACTGGGTGATCGAACTCAATTTCAAAGCCCACTTTAAAGCCTTCAAAAGGCACAAAAGTGGCACGTTTCTCACCGTCTGCAACAGTGATCTCACGTAAAATTCGAATAAATTCTTTGGGCGCGTCTTGTTCTTCTAAACCAGCGGACTGGATCAAAAACACAAAAGGACCAGCGCTACCATCCATGATAGGTACTTCAGGCGCGGATAACTCTACATAAGCGTTATCAATGCCCAAGCCAGCCATAGCCGATAAGAGGTGCTCTACGGTATCAACTTTAACGTCGCCTTTAACGAGCGTCGTTGACATCGTGGTTTCACCCACATTACGTGCTAGAGCAGGTATTTCCACCACAGGATCTAAATCCATGCGACGAAATACGATACCCGTATCCACTGCTGCCGGACGCAAAGTTAAGTAAACCTTCTCGCCGGAGTGTAAGCCGATACCAGTGGCACGGATTATATTTTTCAAAGTGCGTTGTCTAATCATGACTTAAGCCGCTGCTATACTGGTTGAGAATAGTTTTCAATAATGCGCAGCATCTTAACAGATGCGGCGCAAATAAAGAAATCGACTCGAAAACCTTGCCTTATCAATCGGCTTGGCGTCGTAAAAACGCTGGAATATCTAAGTAATCCATATCTTCTTGGCTGTTGGGCTTACTTGCAGTCGCCGCACCACCACTGGCTAGGCGCTGTGCTGTAGGCCGCTCATACTTACCATAGTCGATTGCTTTACCGTCATCCATGGCAGGCTCTGCAGTGGCTACACTGTGAATGACTTTAGGCTGAGTAATGGTTTCTACAGTTGTAGCAGCTGGCTTTTCTACACGCTGATCAAGGCCTGTCGCAACGACAGTGACATGCAATTCATCGCGCATTTCAGGGTCAATAACCGTACCCACTTTAACCATCGCCTCATCTGAAGCAAACTCTTCAATGATGCTACCCACTTCGGCGTATTCACCCAGAGACAAGTCAGGACCGGCGGTGATATTCACCAAAATACCGCGCGCACCATGCAGGTTGACATCTTCCAGCAATGGATTGCGAATCGCTTCTTCAGTTGCTTCACGAGCACGGTTAGGTCCTGTGGCAGAACCGGTACCCATCATGGCCATACCCATCTCGCTCATCACGGTTTTAACGTCAGCAAAGTCAACGTTAATCATACCTGGACGCTTGATGATGTCAGAAATACCACGTACTGCACCGGCCAACACGTCATCTGCTTTAGCAAAAGCTGACAGCAAACTGGCGTCTTTACCCAAGATAGTCAGTAGTTTTTCATTAGGGATAGTAATCAATGAATCAACGTGTTCAGCAAGCGCGCGAATACCTTCATCGGCGATCTGCAGACGACGTTTTCCTTCAAAAGGGAACGGACGAGTCACTACCGCAACGGTCAAAATACCCATTTCTTTAGCGACTTGCGCAATGATAGGCGCCGCACCTGTACCTGTACCACCACCCATTCCTGTGGTGATAAAGACCATGTCAGTGCCTTGCAATACTTCAGCAATACGCTCACGGTCTTCTTCAGCGGCTTTACGACCGACTTCAGGGTTGGTACCTGCACCTAAACCTTTAGTCAGGTTCGTACCCAGTTGTAAAACTGTGCGCGCCGAAATATCACGCAATGCTTGAGAGTCTGTGTTAGCACAAATAAACTCAACACCCTCAATATTGCTATTGACCATATGATTAACAGCGTTACCACCGCCACCGCCGACACCGATGACCTTAATCACAGCACGTAGCGGAGACTGATCAACTAATTCAAACATGGCTTTCTCCTACCCTTCTATTTATAGCCCAGTTTTAACTGGATATTTTTAATTACAATTGATTTTGCAGCCAGCGTTTAACCCGCGTTAACACCGGCGTTTTCTCGTCTGTTTGGTCATACTTAACCAGCGTTCTATTAGCGTTCTCAGTTTGTTTGCGCAATCCGTAGACCAGCAAACCCACAGCCGTGGAATAGATCGGATTACGTACAGTATCACCCACACCCTTAATACCTTTCACGCCTTGGGGCGACCCTAAACGCACCGGCATATGGAAAATCTCTTCGGCTAACTCAACTGCACCTTCCATTTTTGCAGTACCACCGGTCAGCACAATACCCGCAGGAATCATGTCTTCATAACCACTGCGGCGCAGCTCAGCCAAGATTAAGGTAAATAACTCTTCATAGCGCGGCTCAACCACTTCAGCTAAGGCTTGACGCGATAGCTCACGTGGCGCGCGATCACCCACGCTAGGGACTTTTATCATCTCGCCGGGGCCGGCTAATTTAGCCAAGGCACAGGCATAACGAATTTTGATTTCTTCGGCATACTGCGTTGGTGTACGCAACGCCATAGCAATATCATTGGTGACTTGATCACCGGCAATTGGAATCACCGCGGTGTGACGAATCGCACCTTCAGTAAAGATGGCGATATCTGTAGTGCCACCGCCAATATCCACCAAGCACACACCGAGCTCTTGTTCGTCTTCGGTGAGCACCGCGCTGGCCGAAGCCAACTGCTCAAGAATCACATCTTCAATTTCTAACTCACAGCGACTGACACACTTCTCAATATTTTGCGAAGCGTTAATTGCGCACGTCACGACATGCACTCGAGCCTCTAGGCGTACACCTGACATACCTAAAGGCTCACGCACGCCTTCTTGGTTATCAATCACATAGTCCTGCGCCAAGGTGTGTAAGACCTTTTGATCGGCAGGAATGGCCACCGCTTGTGCTGCATCTAAAACGCGCTCAAGGTCGCCATGGCTCACTTCACGGTTACGGATGGCAACAATGCCATCCGAGTTTTGGCTGCGAATATGGCTGCCAGCAATCCCGACAAACACTGAGTGAATATTGCACTCAGCCATTTTCTGCGCTTGATTAATCGCGTGCTGTAACGACTGCACGGTTGATTCAATATTAATCACTACGCCTTTTTTCAAACCACGGGTTGGGTGCATGCCCACACCAATAATATTTAACTCACCTTCAGCAGTGACTTCGGCGACCAGTGCCACAACTTTGGATGTGCCTATATCAAGACCAACAATCATGTTGTGGTTATCTTCATGTGCCATTAACTTTTTCTCCTTCACTGTGCCACCACTGCTGTAGTTTCATTTTCGGCTGGGGCGCGCCACGCAACGGCTAAGCCATTGGCATAGCGCAAATCAACCCGCTCAATTTTATCAATCTGTTGCTTCAGTTCTTTCTCATGCACCACAGCAAAACGTCGTACTTTCTCTACCAAATGATCGCGCCCAAATAACAACTGTAAACCGGTATGAGTGGTCACAAACCAACTGCCACGCTCACGCATTTCCAGTTGTTTAATTGAGTACCCTAATGGACGCAATGCTTGACTAAAGGTGAGGTATTGTTGCATAACTCGCGCCTGAGTGTTTTCCGGGCCAAATAACTGCGGTAAATGACTGAATTTCTCAACCTCGACAGCGGTAAATAAATAGCCTTGGGTACTGAGTAATGCCGCATCCCCCCAGCGCGCCACGGGCAATTGCTGCTGTATGATAACCCGTAACTGATCCGGCCAGATACGGTTCACTTCTGCATGCGCCACCCAAGGCAAGGCTTCCACTGCATGACGCACTGCATCAATATCCACTGAGAAAAACGATGCACCACTGTACGGCAGCAACAATTTTTCAACGGCCTCATGTTGCGTCGCTGTCAACTCACTCAATACCACTTTCGCAATCGGCGGATTCACGTAAGGTTGCAGCCATTGCTGGGCGCGTGGCAGGTTAATCGCCACAGCCACAACTACAGCTATCAATAGCACTACGCCTATAACTGTCCAATTCACTTGGGGCCACTGACGCTGGCTTTTCTGCGCAGCAGAACGACGCGCACCCCGAGCTGGCGCTTGACGCGTGGCTCCACGAGGTGCTGGTTTGGTCGTCCGCGATGCAGTGTTCATACCGTTAACCTCGAGCCTGCAGCGTGCCTGCTAAAATCTTTAGCACCAGCGCGGTAAAATCTAAACCTGCAGCTTGAGCGGCCATCGGCACTAAGCTGTGATCCGTCATACCCGGCACCGTATTCACTTCCAACAACCAAAAACCACCCTGCTGATCCTGCATTACATCAGCACGTCCCCAACCGGTTACGCCCAATGCTTGGCAGGCGCGCGCAGTCAGGTCACGCAGTTCTGTTTCTTTAGCAGCGGCTAAACCGCAAGGAATCTCATACTGAGTATCATTGGAGAGATACTTGGCATCGTAATCATAGAACGCATGATTGGTACCCAAGCGAATCGGCGGCAAAATTTCACCATCGAGCATCGCTATAGTAAATTCAGGACCACTGACCCACTGCTCGACCAACACCTGCGGATCAAAAGTGCGCGCTTCCTGCCATGCAGCCAGCAAGGCTGGCAAGTCGTCCACTTTAGCCATACCAATACTGGAGCCTTCAGTAGCCGGTTTCACAATCAAAGGAAAACCTAAGGCCTGTGCCGCATCATGACAGTCTTGCTCACTGGCTAAGGTCGCGTGACGTGGTGTGGGTAAACCTAGGCTGTGCCACACCTGCTTGGTGCGCAACTTATCCATCGCCAAGGCTGAAGCCAACACGCCACTGCCGGTATACGCAATGCCAGCACACTCCAGCAAACCTTGTACGGTACCGTCTTCACCACCACGGCCATGCAGCACAATAAAAGCCCGATCAATGTGTTCCTGAGCTAAACGAGTGATAATATCAGTGCCCACATCAATGCCAAAGGCATCCACACCCGCACTCTGTAGCGCCGCCAATACCGCCGCGCCTGATTTGAGTGAGACCTCACGCTCAGCACTGCGCCCACCATATAACACCGCGACACGGCCAAAAACTTTTACATCAACAGACTGACTCATGCTGGCTGTTCCTCAGTGCTGGCGGTAAATAACGGGTGCTTCAACAAACTTGGGGCAATACCACCAATATCACCAGCGCCTTGGCACAATAAAATATCGCCCGGCTGTAACAACGGCTTTAATAAAGGTGCTAAATCAGTGCCGCGCTCAACATATAAAGGGTCAAGACGCCCACGCTGACGGATGCTATGGCACAGTTGACGACTGCCTGCACCGGGAATCGGCTCTTCGCCTGCGGGGTAGACTTCAAGTAATAGCAGCACATGGGTTTCACCCAAGACCTGCACAAAATCTTCGTATAAATCGCGGGTACGGCTATAACGGTGCGGTTGATAGACCATCACCAAGCGGCGACCCGGCCAGCCATCGTGTACCGCTTTAATCACTGCTGCCACTTCGCTCGGGTGATGACCATAGTCATCCACTAACATGACTTGCCCGCCATCAATAGGCAGCTCACCGTAGACTTGAAAGCGTCGTCCCACGCCCTCAAAGCCTGATAAGCCGGCAATAATAGCTGAGTCTGCAATACCTTCATCGGTAGCAATCGCGATAGTTGCCAAGGCATTCAGCACGTTGTGCTTACCCGGCATATTGACCGATACCGGCAATGGTTCACGGCCTTTGCGCAGCACAGTAAAAGACGTGCGCATGCCATCTTGGCTTACATCAATGGCACGCAAGTCCGCATCATCAGAAAAACCATAGGTCAGCATCGGACGCTTCACTTGTTTAGCAATTTCACGCACCGATGGATCATCCACACAGAGCACCGCTAAACCATAAAAGGGTAAGTTGTGCAGAAAGTCGACAAAGGTTTTTTTCAGACGATTAAAGTCACCACCATAAGTGCTCATATGGTCGGCATCGATATTAGTAACTACCGACACCATGGGCTGTAAATGCAGGAAGCTGGCATCACTTTCATCGGCTTCGGCAATTAAGTAACAGCCAGCGCCAAGCTGTGCATTACTGCCGGCCGCATTTAAGCGCCCGCCAATCACAAAGGTGGGATCCAATCCCGCAGCGGCAAAGACCGAGGCCAGCAAACTGGTGGTTGTGGTTTTACCGTGCGTACCGGCGACTGCAATGCCATGGCGGTAGCGCATCAACTCAGCCAGCATTTCTGCACGCGGCACTACAGGAATGCGACGTTCTAAGCCACGCGCCACTTCAGGGTTACTTGGATTAATCGCGCTGGACACCACCAACACATCGGCGTGTTCAACGTTTTCTGCGTGATGACCAAACACCACATTAACGCCTAAGCTTTGCAGTCGTTCTGTCACCGCTGATGGCTTTAAGTCTGAACCTGATACTTCATAGCCCAGGTTACGCAACACTTCAGCAATACCGCACATGCCAGTGCCGCCGATACCAATAAAATGGATGCGACGAATACGGCGCATGCGGCGAATTTCTGCCGTTGTTGGCTGTAATAAATCAACCATGTGCCACCTCCAAACAGACAGCGATAACTTGCTGTGTTGCGTCGGGCTGCGCTAAAAGGCGCGCCTGTTCACCCATGGTTTTAATGCGTTGTGTGTCCATCAATACCTCAGTTAACTGTGCAGCTAAACCCTCTGCATCAGTAGCATGTTGCGGCAACAAGACAGCTGCGCCTTGCTGAGCCAAAAATTCTGCGTTACGAGTTTGGTGATCATCAATGGCATGCGGCAGCGGTATTAAAAAAGACGCTAAACCCGCTGCTGCCAACTCACTGATTGTTAAAGCGCCAGCGCGGCAAATCACTAAATCGGCCCAACCGTAAGCGCGTGCCATATCGGTAATAAACGGCATCACCTGCGCTTCAACGCCAACAGTTTGATAACGTTCACGCGCGCTGTCATCATTATTGCGGCCCGCTTGATGGGTGATATGCGGACGCAGTGCGGCTGGAATGATCGCCAATGCGGCAGGCACTAGTTTATTCAAGGGTTCGGCACCTAAGCTGCCACCGAGCACTAACAGATTAACCGGACGCTGCTGCAAGCCATTACGCGGTGTGGCTAAAAACAACGATTCACGCACAGGATTACCTGTGGTAATACAGTTTTTGCGTTGCTTAAAGGTGTTAGGGAAAGCCTCGCAAATACGCGTCGCAAACATCGCCAAAGTGCTGTTCGCTGTGCCGGCAATAGCGTTTTGCTCATGAATCACCAAGGGCACCCCAGCCAGCTTTGCCGCCAAACCACCTGGACCTGATACGTAACCGCCCATTCCTAAAACACAAATCGGCTTTAACTCACGCATCAAACGCTTGGCTTGCCATAACGCTGCCAGCAACTTAAAGGGTGCGCTCAACAATGAGCGAACACCTTTACCACGCAAGCCATCAACTTTTAAGGTGTGTAGGGTAAAACCCGCTTGCGGCACCAATTCGTTTTCAATACCGCGTCCGGCACCCAGCCAATGCACTTGATAACCGCGCGCACGAAATTCTTCAGCACAAGCCAGTGCTGGAAAAACGTGGCCGCCAGTGCCCGCTGCCATAATTAAAATATTACCGCGCATCGCGCACCCCTTTTGCCATACGTGCGATTTGCGCCTTCGTCATCGTCTTATCAGACAACAATAAAGTGCGTCGTTCCCACTCAATACGCAATAAAATCGCCAAACTGACGCAGCACACTACTAAAGAACTACCACCGTAGCTGATAAAGGGCAATGTTAAGCCTTTGGTGGGCAACAGGCCGATGTTCACCCCAAGATTAATCACCACCTGAGCAATCCACAGCAACGCCAAACCATAGGCAACATAAGCGGCATAATATTGTTTAGCGCGCTCAGCCCATACGCCAATCCACAACGCGCGCACACTGACAAAGACAAAAAGCGCTAAAGTAGTAAGCGCACCAATCATGCCCAGTTCTTCAGCCAGCACAGAAAACACAAAGTCGGTATGCGCTTCCGGTAAGAAAAACTGCTTTTGGATACTATTACCTAAACCTAAGCCCACCCATTCACCACGGCCAAAAGCAATCAATGCCTGAGTCAACTGGTAACCCGAGCCGTATTGGTCGCCCCATGGGTCAGTAAAACTGGTAAAGCGCGCCATATGGTAGGCTTCAAAACCAACAAAGTAGTACAGACCTAACAATAGCAATCCCAGCAGCGGCAGCGATAACACTAAGCTGACACCCGCCAGATACAGCATCACCACCACACTGCCCATCATCACTACAGCCGCACCGTAATCAGGCTCTTTGATTAATAAGCCCGCCATCATCAGCGCTAGAAACAGCGGCTTAACCAAGCCGCGCAAACGCTGCTTAACCTCTTGCTTGCGGCGCACTAAAAAGCCAGCGAGAAAGATCACCATAAACAACTTAGCCAACTCCGAGGGCTGCACGTTCAATCCACTAAAACCGATCCAGCGCCGCGAACCGTTCACTTCACGGCCGATTCCCGGAATCAACACTAAAATCAATACGGCAAAGGCGATCAATAGCAGCCAACCGCTGTAGCGCTGCCACTCTGATATAGGAATCAGCAACGTAATCCAACCCGCCGCCAGAGCGACACAGATATAGATCATATGCCGACCAAAATAATGAAAGGTATTGCCGGTATTGGTATAGGCCACCGCCGAAGAGGCTGAAGCAATCATCACCAAACCAATGCCCATCAGCAGCACACAGGCGACTAACATTGGAAAGTCAATATCCACTCGGCCGTTATGACGCCAAGGCGAGGGTAAGGCCAGTTTCTCACGCAGATAAGAAATAATATTCATACCAGCCTCGCAACAGCTTGGGCAAAAAGCTCGCCACGCTGCTCAAAGCTATTAAACATATCCAAGCTGGCGCAGGCCGGTGCTAATAAAACGCTGTCGCCGACTTCTGCTAAACGTGCGGCAGCGGATACAGCGTCTTCTAAGCGGGCCACTCGTTCAATCAATACGCTCGGATCCATCGCTTGCGCAAGGCGCTCAGCATCACGTCCGAGCACAATTACAGCGCGACAATAGTCTGCGACGGGCTGTTTGAGGCTGGAAAAGTCGGCGCCTTTGCCATCACCACCAGCGATCAGCACTAATTTGCCGCTATTGTCCGCACCTAAGCCTTCAATCGCTGCTAAGGCTGCACCGACATTCGTCGCCTTGGAGTCGTTATACCAATCCACACCTTGCACCTGCCGCAGCCACTGACAGCGGTGTTCAAGGCCGGGAAACTCTTGCAACGCCGACAGCATCGCCGCCATCGGCAGATCAATGGATGCGCCCAAGGCTAAAGCCGCTAGCGCATTGGCTTGGTTATGGCTGCCACGAATCTTTAACTGACTGACCGCCAGCAGCAATTGCTGGCCATAGGCTAAATAACTGACACCTTCGTGCTCGCGCAGGCCAAACTCACCCGCAGCAGGCTCAGACAAACCAAAACTAATGCTCGCAGTGTCGCCTATGGACAACGGCCAAGACGCAGGGTCATCGCGGTTAATCACTACCGCTTGCGCCTGATGAAACACCCGCTGTTTAGCCGCAATATAACCATTAAGGTCGGCGTACCTATCCATATGGTCTTCGCTGATATTAAGGTTCACCGCAACCCGCGCCTGCAGATGTGCTGTGGTTTCCAACTGAAAACTGGACAACTCCATGACATACACATCAACAGCGTCATCCAGCAGATCCAAAGCGGGCACACCTAAGTTGCCGCCAATCGCTACGTTCAAACCGGCGGCGGCACACATCTGCCCCACTAAAGTGGTCACAGTGCTTTTTGCATTGGAGCCGGTAATGGCAATAATAGGTGCCTGTGCATATTGCGCAAACAGATCAATATCACCCGAAATACGCACACCACTGGCAATCGCTGCCTGTAGCGCAGGCGTGCTGAGCGCTAAGCCAGGGCTGACATAGAGCACCTGCGCGCCACTTAACATCGCAGCCGACAGCGGTCCGCAGTGAAGCGGCACTTGTGGAAACTCACGCTGCACAGTCGCTCGCTCAGGAGGATTTTCACGGCTATCAGCCACGGCAAACGACTGCCCGTGGCGCGCTAAAAAACGCACCAATGACAAGCCACTTTTACCCAGGCCAACCACGACCTGTGTTTGCTGATCCATGTTTTGCACCTTAATTAGCGAAGCTTCAAGGTGGCAAGTCCCACCAATACAAGTACAACTGTAATAATCCAGAAACGCACAATCACGCGCGGCTCGGGCCAGCCTTTTAATTCAAAGTGATGGTGAATCGGCGCCATACGAAACACACGCTTACCGGTTAACTTAAAAGAAGCCACTTGAATCACTACTGATAAAGTTTCCACCACAAACACGCCGCCCATAATAAACAGCACGATTTCTTGACGCACAATCACCGCCACAGTACCTAGGGCAGCACCGAGCGCTAGCGCACCCACATCGCCCATAAACATTTGGGCTGGATAGGTGTTGAACCATAAAAAACCTAAACCTGCGCCGACTAAAGCGCCACAAAACACAATCAACTCGCCCACGCCCGGTACATAAGGAATAAACAGGTACTGGGCAAAACTGATATGACCCGACACATAGGCAAAAATACCCAGCGCACCGCCGACTAACACTGTTGGCAAAATAGCTAAACCATCGAGACCATCGGTCAAGTTCACCGCGTTACTGGTGCCAACAATGACTAGATAGGTGAGTACAATAAAACCTGCACCCAGCGGAATACTGATGTCTTTTAAGAAAGGCACAATCAAGGCGGTTTCTGCAGGCGATTGTGCGGTGACATAGAGCACTACGGCTGCCGCCAGGCCAAAGACTGACTGCCAAAAATACTTCCAACGCCCCGGTAAGCCACGTGAGTTTTTCTCCACGACTTTGCGGTAGTCATCCACCCAACCAATGGCACCAAACAGCAGCGTAACCAGCAATACCACCCACACATAGCGATTACTCAGATCAGCCCAAAGCAAGGTACTGATAGTGATTGACGCTAAAATCAGTGCACCACCCATGGTTGGCGTGCCCGATTTAGACAAGTGAGACTGCGGGCCATCCGTACGCACCGACTGGCCAATCTGTAAATTACGTAAGGTGCGAATCATTTTCGGACCCATCCACAGCGACATCACCAAGGCGGTGAGCACGCCAAATACGCCGCGCAGAGTCAAGTACTGAAAGACTGCAAAGCCTTTGTAGTACTGCTGTAGATACTCCGCCAATAAAAGTAACATTAAAGTGTTTCCCCTAAACCTGTACGCAATGCTTTAACAACGTTTTCCATTGCTGCGCCGCGTGAGCCTTTGATTAAAAGTGTTGCCGGACCACTGACTTGAGCCAGCAATGCCTCGATCAGACTGCTTTGCTGGCAAAAGTGCCCAGATACCCCGGAAAATTCTGTAACGGCGTGCTGCATCAATGGGCCAACTGCAAATAATGCATCCACTTTGCCCGTCGCATAGTGACCCATCGCCGCGTGTTCTTGCTGCGCCCAAGCGCCGAGCTCACCCATATCACCCAGCACTAAAACACGCTGACCGGGCATATTCTGCAGTACATCAATGGCGGCACGAATTGAGGCTGGATTAGCGTTGTAGCTGTCATCAATGATTTGCACATGATTGGCGCACTCATACACGACGCTGCGCCCAGAAATAGCACTCATGCCTTCTAAGCCCTGCTGAATGGCCTGCAAAGGCAGACCTAGCGCATGGGCTGCAGCTGCCGCGGCTAATGCATTACTGACGTTATGCAAGCCAAGTACCGCCAGCTGAATAAAACACTCGCCGGCCGCACCTTGTAAATTAAAGCCCATACGTCCCTGCGCATTGCTGCTTATCGCACAGGCATACAGATCAGCCGCTGAATTGCTGATCGAAAAGCTGAGGACTTTACAAACACTATTACGTGCCTGCCACTGAGCAAAGGCCGCATCGTCGAGGTTAAGCACCGCCGTGTGCTCGGCACCTAAACCATCTAAAATTTCGCCTTTAGCTAAAATAATATGCTCAGGACCACCAAACTCACCGGCATGCGCCATACCCGCGTTACTGATAACCGCCACCATGGGCTGTACTAAGGCGGCGGTATAAGCGATTTCCCCCGGACGGGATGCTCCCAGTTCAATCACCGCAGCACGGTGCTGCGCGTTGAGTTCCAGCAAAGTAAAAGGCACACCCAGTTCATTATTTAAATTGCCGCGTGTGGCTAATACGGCGGTCTCACCCAATGCACAACGGCAGATACTGGCCAGCATTTCTTTGACAGTGGTTTTGCCACTCGAACCCGTCACTGCAACGGTCTGACCCTTAAACTGCTGGCGATTCAGCGCCGCAATCTGCCCCAACGCTATACGCGTATCAGCCACCAGCAGTTGTGGGATATGCACTGTTGGATCAATCTGCTCCACAACCGCAGCCACTGCGCCGCGTTTAGCCACATCAGCTAAATAACTGTGGCCATCAAAAAAGTCACCGCGCAGGGCTAAAAAAAGCTGTCCAGCACAGGCTTTGCGGCTATCAGTACTGAGCGTACTAAATTCAACATCAGCACCGGTTAACTGCGCCTGCAACGGCTGCAGTAATTGGCTTAATCGCAAGGGTTTAAACATCGGCCACCTGCCATACAGCTAATGCCTGCTGTGCCTGCTCAAGATCAGAAAAGTGCTGGCGCTGCTGGTTGATTTCTTGATAGTCCTCATGACCTTTACCCGCCAAGACAATCACATCACCGGGCTGCGCTTGCGCAATACTCTGGGCGATAGCCGCCGCACGATCAGCAACTTCAGTGACAGCCGCAGTCGCGCTAAAACCAGCCAAAACCTGCGCGCGAATTGCCGCAGCATCTTCGCCACGCGGGTTGTCGTCAGTCACTAGCGCAACATCGGCTAAACGCTCGACCACTTCGGCCATCAACGGACGCTTGCCACTATCACGCTCACCACCACAGCCAAACACGCAGACCAAGCGACCTGTACCTGTCACATGCGGACGCAGCGCTGTGAGCACTTGCTCAAGTGCATCAGGCGTGTGGGCATAATCAACCACCACGAGCGGCTGTTGTTCGCCACCGAGCACTTGCATACGTCCGGCTGGGCCTTGCACCTGCGGTAGCACAGTTAAAATTTGTTCCAGGGAATGCCCCAAACCTAATAAAGCACCGATCACTGCCAGCAGATTGCTTAAATTAAAACGTCCAATCAGTGGACTGGATAAATTACCTTCACCATGCGCCGTCACTACTTCGGCTTGAATACCGCTGTGTGTAAAACGGATATTGCGACAATAAATACTAGCGCTGCTGTCGTCTAAACTGTAGGTCAGCACTTGTGCCGCACTGTTGCGCGCCAGCAATTCACGCCCAAAAGCATCATCAAGATTTAACACCGCCGTCCGCAGATCAGGCCAGCTAAACAAACTGGCTTTAGCCTCGGCATAAGCGGCCATTGAGCCATGGTAATCCAGATGATCACGGCTCAAGTTGGTCAATACTGCTACCGCAACTTTTACCGCACTGATGCGATGTTGCGCTAAGCCATGCGACGAGACTTCCATTGCTACAACTTTAGCGCCAGCATTTTTTAAATTGGCCAAAGTCGCTTGCACTGACAAGGGATCGGGCGTGGTGTAGTCACCTTTGACTAAGTGACCGTGAAAGCCACTGCCCAGCGTACCGATCAAACCACAGGGCTGACTTAATAAATCTGAGGCTTGCGCCAATAACTGGGTCACGCTGGTTTTGCCATTGGTGCCGGTGACCGCCACCACGCGCAAACCGCGACTGGGCTCACCATAAAATCGCCCAGCAATCTCAGAGACTTGCGCTTGTAAATTGTGCACAGGAATCAGCAAGGCTTCGCTGTCATGCATCGGTAAAGCATTGCCAGCCTCATAGATCACCGCGGCAGCGCCACGCGCAATGGCATCACCAATATAAGCGCGACCATCTTGCTGATAGCCTTCGACCGCGAGGAACAAATCACCGGGACGCACATGCCGACTGTCCAATGTGAGTTCGCGAATTAAAGTTGAACTTGCAGCCTGCACAAATAATTTATTCAGTGGCATCGCCATTAGCCGCGCCCTCCTGCTGTTGAGCCGACAGCAACCGTCGGGGCGGCTTCGGGGACGTTATCGGGACGCACATTTAACATGCGTAATGCACCAGCCATCACGCGCCCAAATACAGGCGCAGCAACCAAACCACCGTAGTAACCGCCTTTGGAAGGCTCATCAATCACCACTACGGCCGCCACCCGTGGATTATCCACAGGGCCGACACCGGCAAACAAAGAACGGTATGAGCTTTGTGTGTAACCGCCACCGGTTGCTAATTTTTTCGCGGTACCACTTTTGCCACCCACGTGATAACCCGGCACCTGCGCACGCGCACCACCACCACCGGCCTCTTCAACCACCGCTTGCAGCATGGTCATCACATCACTGGATATTTTCGGGTCAATGACTTGCTCACCGCCATCTGTACTACGATTTTGATGCAGCAAAGACAGGGGCATATTACGACCTTGATTGGCTAATACAGCATAGGCATGCGCCAACTGCACAGCGGTGACTGACAAGCCGTAGCCATAGGCTAAGGTGGCTGTTTCAGCCTGCCCCCACTTACGATGCATCGGCAATTGCCCTGCACGCTCGCCAGGGAAACTTAAGCCCGTATCAGCACCAAAACCCACACCTTGCATCACGGCATAGACCGGCTGCGCGCCAATATCTAAAGCAATTTTACTGACGGCAACGTTACTCGACTTCATGAGCACTTCGGTCAAATTGAGATTGCCGCCGCGTGATACGTCTTTAATGGTGTATCGACCAATTTTGAATTGGCCATTACCGGTATCCACTTTTGATTCGGGCGTCCAACGTCCGGTGCCTAAAGCAGCCGCAATAGAAAAAGGTTTCACCGTAGAGCCGGGTTCAAACACATCCACCATGGCGCGGTTACGCATGGCTTGCGGATTGAGCTGACGTCGATTATTAGGGTTATAAGTTGGATGATTGACCATGGCCAAAATTTCACCAGTGCGCACATCAACCATCACTAAAGAGCCGGCTTTAGCTTCAAACTCAAGCAAAGCATTGCGCAACTCTCGGTGCGCTAAATACTGCAAACGCAAATCAATCGACAGTGCTAACTCTTTGCCTGGCTTAGCGTTTTCCAGCACTTGCACATCACGAATCAAATCACCACGACGATCTTTAATCACTTGACGCGTGCCCGGCACACCGGTCAGCCACTCATCAAACGCCAGCTCGATGCCTTCTTGGCCACGGTCATCAATATTAGTAAAACCCACTAAATGAGCCGCCACTTCACCTGCTGGGTAGAAACGGCGGAACTCTTCTTTGCCGTACACACCTTTGATTTTATGCTCCAGCACACGCTGGCCATTTTCTGGGGTCAGTCCGCGCTCCAAATACATAAATTCACGCGCTGCATTGTTTTCAATACGTTTGCTGAGCTCCGCAACGGGCACATCCAAGGCTTTCGCCAACTCAGCCCAACGCGGCTTGTCTTCTAGCAGCTGTTTAGGATTTGCCCACAATGTGAGCACCGGTGTACTGACGGCTAAGGGCTCACCATTGCGATCCGTAATCACCCCACGGTGTGCAGGAATAGCAATATGACGCAACGCCCGTGCATCGCCTTGCGAGGCTAAAAACTCATGGTGAAAAATATGCAAATAAACAATACGTGCGGCAATTGCGCCAACCATTGCCATCAGCAACAGTAAAATAAAGCTTAAGCGCCATGGGTGCTCAATACGCTTAATGGGCGCATAACTGATTTCAAACCAACTCATGGGCTCACCATTTTTACCGCCAAGGGCTCAGGAATACGCATGCCCAATTGCTGCACAGCTAAGGTTTCAATACGATTGTGCGCGGTCCAGGTGCTCTGCTCTAAAATAAAACGACCCCACTCAGCTTGAGTTTTATCGCGGATTTGCGTGACTTCAAAGAGCTCATTTAAATATTGGCGACTGCTGTGCGAGGCATACGACACCGCCACCGCAGAGATTAAATTTGCGACGAACAAAAACAGCAAAATACCGCTTAAGCGCGGTAGTGGTTTTGCATACAGTTTGTTCAACGCAACTTCTCCGCCACACGCATCACAGCACTGCGCGCACGCGGGTTGGCCTTTAATTCCTCAGCACTGGCATATTGCGGCTTACCAATCAGCTTAATAATAGGGTCAAACTTTTCCGGAATAATGGGCAAATGACGCGGTAACTGATCAGCCTCGCCTTTGGCTAAGCGGCGCATAAATTGTTTGACGATTCGATCTTCCAGCGAATGGAAACTGATCACCACTAAACGGCCGCCGACTTTAAGCGCAGCCAGTGCGGCCTCTAAGCCTTTTTCTAAAT
>QXGG01108725.1_pt1 | contig 21979 bp, 13 predicted proteins | sample 1982491 | NCBI WGS metagenome assembly QXGG01 (sample SAMN09924614, study PRJNA488089) | Wastewater metagenome, whole genome shotgun sequencing project. | isolation source: South African research farm wastewater | place: South Africa: Irene, Agricultural Research Council, Animal Production... | reverse complement strand
CGCCCCCGGTCAGTCCTCGCCATCGGCCTCTTCCGCATCCGGCTCCACTTCCTCGTCGTCACCGAGCGCGGCCAGTTCCTCGTCGCTCACGATGTCGTCGGGACCGGGCCGCCAGCCACGCACATCGACTTGGCCGGTGACCACATCGGCGATGAGGCGGTCGCGGTATTCGCGGATAAGCTCAATCTCCTTTCGGTGCATCTCGAGCGCCTCATCGGCTGCCGAGATTTCCGATTCAATTCTGGCAACCAGCAATTCCTGTTCATCCCGAGGAGGAAGAAGAATCGCGTGATTCTTTACATCATTGAGCGAAAGCCCCTGCTTCGTGCCTCCATACATGCACTGTGCGCCATGACCCTGGCCAATTGACGAGAGCAGAACGTAGGCAATCCATTTCGCGTTGGCGGAGCCAGGTCGCAGACGGCAGCAGGCAACGTGCTGACTGACGTATGCCTCTGGAAAATCCGGCGGCACATGAGCTACGGATCCTATGAATGCCGTGATCGACAGAAGGATGTCATCTGCCTTGACGCGAGTGCGACCTGCCTCGGCCACAAGGGCGTCCGGCAGGTTCAACTTCACCGTTCTCGATAGATTCAGCCCTATCGCCCCTCTCTTGAGATTGCCGACTCTGATAAACAGGGGCCCGCTATCCGAGGCGAAATCAGACCACCCCCGTGATCCGCTCGTGATCCGAGCTGCCAGCCCCCTGAGACGCACCACCTCCCAATGCTCCGGGACTTGTCCAATCCAATCGATGCCCGATGACTTCAGATTGACCGATGGATCTTGGCCACGCATCACGGCGTGGTCGAGGATCCGTAGCTTCTGCTCCGTCAGCAGCGCAATGAGGTCGCGCTTGGCCTTGATGAAGCGGGCGATATGGGCATCCTGCGCGCGCAGGTAGGCGACGATCTGATCCTGCTCCGGACGCGGTGGCTGAAGCAGCGGGATGTCGAGAAACTGGTTCGGATAAAGCCGCAGCCGCGAGGAACGAATGCCGGTCGAGCGGCCGATGTATTCCGCGACATAGGCGCGAGTCCGCAGCAGGTAATCCAGATACAGCGGATTGAAACTGTCCGGATCGCGCGGACGATAGACGCCATAAGCAGGGCTGACGATCCCCAAGTGCCTGCTTGCCCCGAGCGCCGCCATCCATGCCCACAAGGTGTTCACCACGATGTCGCCGGGACGGCAAAGCTTCGAGCCCACATAGCTCGCGGCCTTGAACATCGTCACGCTCTTCTGGCTGCGTGGCGTCACCCCGGTCAGGTGAGACACCGACAGCAGCTCCTCCTGCCCGGTGCGAGAACGTTCATCCACCTCGCGGAAGAAGGTCTTGGCGCGCTGCTCGCACCAGTGCTCAGGAACGGGCGGTAACCAGCGCATGACGGGCTGGCGATAGCCGGAATAGGTGGCAGCGGTCACCATCACGCACCGCCCACAATCTTCTGCAGCAGCCCCTCGGTCTGCTGCTCCAGCTTGAGGATGTCGGCCCGGATCTCTTCCAGCGACCTCAGCGGCGTGGGTTTGTAGAAGTAGCGTGCAAACGAGATCTCGTAGCCGATCCGCGTCGCATCCATCGCGATCCACGCGTCAGGGGCGTGCGGCAGGACCTCGCGGGCAAAGAAGGCCTCGATGCCGCCCTCCTCGGTGAGCGGCACCTGCTCGGTGTCGCGCAGATCGGTGTCGGCCTCGTACTCGACCATGAAGCGGTCCTTGCCCACAGCCTCCAGGTAGGCGCCATCGTGGCCGGGCTCGAAGAAGTCGGCGGGCTTGATCCTGGTGCGGCGGGCGACGATCGGCGGCGCGGTTTCGTCGCGCCAGCTCACGGCCTTGTAGATGAGCTTCTTCTCCGCGGCGCCGGGCTTGCGATCGTGCGCCTTCATCGCCGCATCGAAGCGGGCGCGGAACACGTTGTGGTCGTCGAAGACGTCGTCGCCCAGCGCCTGCTGCGCCAGCAGGGCCAGCTCGACCAGTGTGCGGTCGCGCTGCCAGCTCGCCCAGTCGAGCAGCTTCTTGCGGCGCTTTTCCGGCACGGCCTTGCGGGCGCTGCGGGCATCTTCGTCCGCGTCCTCGTCGGCATCGTCGTCGCCGCCGTTGTCGGCGTCGCCCTTGAGCCAGGCCTCGATCTCGGGCTTGAGCCGGCCGAAATCCTGGTAGAGGGCGTCGCCGTAGCGAGCGTGGATCTCGGCGCGCAGGGCTTCGTCGCCGCTGGCGAAGCGCAGGGTCTCGATGGCGCTGCGCGTCAACTGGCTCTTCAGCCGCAGCGGGCGGTCGACGGTGATCTTCCAGTAGCCGAAGTCGGCGTTATCGAACCACCGCGATTCATCGGTAGCCACGGGCGTGCCCTGCGGTCGGGCGAGATACAGCTCGAGGATGCGCCCGATGTCGGCGTCGGAGAGTTCGCAGTTCTTCTTGCCGAGGTTGCGGCGCAGCGGCTGGAACCACTTGCTGGCGTCGATCAGTTGCACCTTGCCGCGTCGGTACTCGGCCTTCCTGTTGGCCAGCACCCAGATGTAGGTGGCGATGCCGGTGTTGTAGAAGATGTTGAGCGGCAGCGCGATGATGGCCTCTAGCCAGTCGTTCTCCAGCACCCAGCGCCGGATGTTGCTCTCGCCCTGGCCGGCGTCGCCGGTGAACAGGGCCGAGCCGTTATGCACCAGGGCGATGCGGCTGCCGAGCGCGGTGTCGTGCTTCATCTTCTGCAGCTTGTTCACTAGGAACATGAGCTGCCCGTCGCTCGAACGGGTGACGAGCTTGAATTCCGGGTCATCGCCGTGGCTGACGACGAAGCGTGGGTCGGAGAATCCCTTCTTGCCGCCCATGCGCTCCAGGTCGGTCTTCCAGCTCTTGCCGTAGGGCGGGTTCGAGATCATGAAGTCGAACTCGCGACCGGGAAACTGATCGGCCGACAGGGTGGATTTGTCCGCGCCGCCGACGATGTGCTCCGCCTCCTCGCCCTCGCCCTTCAGGAGCAGATCGGCCTTGCAGATGGCGTACGTCTCGTCGCTGATCTCCTGGCCGAAAAGGTGGATGGAGACGTCCTTGCCGTGCGCCTCGCCCAGTTCCCGCAAGGTTTCCTCGGCTACGGTGAGCATGCCGCCGGTGCCGCAACTGCCGTCGTACAGCGAATAGGTGCTGGACTCGATACGCTCCGCCACCGGCAGGAAGAGCAGCTTGGCCATCAGCTTGACCACGTCGCGCGGTGTGAAGTGCTCGCCCGCCTCTTCGTTGTTCTCCTCGTTGAAGCGGCGGATCAGTTCCTCGAACACCGTGCCCATGCCGTGGTTGTCCAGCGCCGGCAGCACGATGCGCCCATCGGCATCTCTCACCGGCAGCGGCGAAAGATTCACGTCCGGGTCCAGGAAGTCCTGAATCAGGAAGCCGAGCACATGTGCGTCGACCAACTTCTGGATCTGGTTGCGGAAATTGAACTTGGTCAGAATTTCCTGAACGTTGGGAGAAAATCCGTCCAGATAGGCGATGAAGTCGTCGCGCAGGCGCTGCCCCTGCCCGCTCGACCTGAGCTTGGCGAGGGTGAACTCGGAGACGTTGTAGAAGGCCTGCCCAGCCGCCATGCGCAAGGCGCCGTCCTGCTCCGCGATCTGGTGCGCGTCGAGAAAGCGCTTGCGCTCCAGCACCGCCGGCTTGGTCGCCTCCAGCACCGCATCGAGGCGGCGCAGCACGGTGAAGGGCAGGATGACATCGCGGTACTTGCCACGGACATACACGTCGCGCAGCCGATCATCGGCAATGTTCCAGATGAAGTCGGCGACCCACTTGAGCTGGCTTTGGTCTTGTTGTTGCTTGGATGTCATTCAAAAGTGCCTTGCCCGGCTGCCGCAACGGCGGCCCAGGTGATCGAGGTCTTGCGGACGAGTCGGAAGAATACACGTCGAGCATGCCCGCGGGCTGCACCGAGGGCAAGCCGCAGACCACGGCAAGCGGCGAAGACGACGAATTGGCCGTTTCAGCGGATGAACTCGACCTGCAGCGTCCTCAGCCGCCGCGTCGCACCCGCGGCAGGTCGACAAAGGCAATGCAGTTCACCAGGTTCCACACCGCGAGCACCACGTACTTGTCGGACTCATCGCCCGTGATCTCGCCCAGCCACTTCGCGGTCTCGCTCGCCACGTAGGCCGCCAGCGCCTTCTCAGGGTGCGCGGCGATGTAACGCCGAAGTGCGCGTCGTTGCAGCGCGGGGCCGATATCCTCGCCGAGGCGCGTGATCGATACGAAGCGGGCGAGTTGGCGCGCCTGCTCCGCCTCGGTGATGACAGGCCAAGCCAGACCAGAATCCTTCATCGCCTGGAAACAGACCAGCAGGACCCCGAGCGCGAACTCGACCTTCTCCATTGAGACACCAAGACTGGGCAGAACCAGGATCGAGCCCAACATGTTCGGCTGGACACGGAATATCTCGTCGGCGAGCTGCTCTTTCCACTGGCGGTCCATCGCTTGAACGGTGTTGATGGCGTTGGCGACAGCTGGGATAGCGAGTCGGGGCATGAGTGAGGCGGCGTGAGCGGTGTCGGGTAGGGTCGTCGATCTTCGAAGGAGGGGGACTACAGATCAGCGGCGGGACATGCGCCTCACAAACGAAAACGCCCAGACATCTCCCGGGCGTTCTCGACCTTGATTGCGAGGAACAGTGCTCGGCCCCGCGGAGTTACTCGACAGTCACACTCTTCGCCAGATTCCGCGGCTTATCCACATCCGTCCCCTTCACCAGCGCCGCGTGGTACGACAGCAACTGCAGCGGGATCACGTGCAGCACCGGCGACAGCATGCCGTAGTGCTCGGGCATGTGCAGGATGTGCACGCCTTCCGATTCGGGGATCTCGCTGCCCGCATCGGCGAACACATACAGCTCGCCGCCGCGCGCGCGGACTTCCTGCAGGTTGGACTTGAGCTTTTCGAGCAGCTCGTCGGCGGGGGACACGGCGATCACCGGCATGTCCTTGTCCACCAGCGCGAGCGGGCCGTGCTTGAGCTCGCCGGCGGCGTAGGCCTCGGCGTGGATGTAGGAGATTTCCTTGAGCTTGAGCGCGCCTTCCATGGCGATCGGCCAGTGGCTGCCGCGGCCCAGGAAGAGCGCGTGCTCCTTGCCCGCGAAGCGCTGCGCCCACTGTTCGATCTCGGGCTCGAGCTCCAGCACCTTCTGCACCGCGACCGGCAGGTGGCGCAGCGCGGCGAGGTGGCGCTCCTCGTCGGCGGCGGACAGCCGCCCGTTGATCTTGGCCAGCGCGAGCGTGAGCAGCGCGAAGGCGGCGAGCTGGGTGGTGAAGGCCTTGGTGGAGGCGACGCCGATCTCGGGGCCGGCGCGGGTGATGAAGCGCAGCGCGGTCTCGCGCACGATGGCCGATTCGGGCACGTTGCAGATGGCCAGCGTGCGCTGCATGCCGAGGCCCTTGGCGTGCTTGAGCGCGGCCAGGGTGTCGGCGGTTTCGCCCGATTGCGAGATGACCACGACCAGGGTGTCGGGGTCGGGCACGGATTCGCGGTAGCGGTATTCGCTGGCGATCTCGACCGTGACCGGCAGCTTGGCGATGGCCTCGATCCAGTAACGCGCGACCAGGCCGGCGTGGTAGCTGGTGCCGCAGGCCAGGATCAGCACGCGGCGCACGCCGTCGAAGACCTCGCCCGCGCGCGCGCCGAAGTGCTGCGGGGTGATGCCGGCGCCGCCGGCGATCAGCTCCAGGGTCTGCGCCAGGGCCTGCGGCTGCTCGAAGATTTCCTTCTGCATGTAGTGGCGGAACTTGCCGAGTTCGACCGCATCGGCCGACAGGCTGGAGATGTGAACCTCGCGCTCGACCGGGGTGCCGTCGGGGCGGATCACGATGTAGCTCTCGCGCCGCAGTTCGGCGAGGTCGCCGTCTTCCAGATAGACGATCTTGCGCGTGACCTGCAGCAGCGCGGCGGTGTCGGAGGCGGCGTACATGCCGTCCTCGCCGATGCCGAGCAGCAGCGGCGAGCCGCGGCGGGCGACGATGATGCGGAAGGGGTCGGCCTCGGCCACCACACCGATGGCGTAGGCGCCGATCAGCTCATTGGTGGCCTGGCGCACGGCCTCGAAGAGGTCAGTGGTGCCCTGCAGCTTGTAGTGCACGAGGTGGGCGATGGCCTCGGTGTCGGTCTCGGACTCGAACACGTAGCCCTTGCCCTGCAGGTCGGTCTTGATGGCCTCGAAGTTCTCGATGATGCCGTTATGCACCACCGCCAGGCCGCCGGAGATGTGCGGGTGGGCGTTGCGTTCGGAGGGCACGCCGTGGGTGGCCCAGCGCGTGTGCGCGATGCCGATGTGGGCGGAGAGCTGGCGCGCGTCGGCCAGGGTAGCGAGCTCGGCCACACGGCCGCAGGAGCGCAGGCGGGTGAGCTCGCCGGCGAGCACGGCCAAGCCGGCAGAGTCGTAGCCGCGGTATTCGAGCTTGCGCAGGCCCTCGAGCAGCACGGGGACGACGTTCTGGGTTGCGATTGCGGTGACGATGCCACACATGGCGGGGGCTTCCTTGTTCGGTTGTCGGGGGGCTGCGGCGGACGCAACTCAGCGCGGCTGCTTCACCGGGCGCTTCCAGTTCAGGCTCATCTGCCTGACGCGGGTGACGGTGAGCTGGTCGGGCGGCGCGTCCTTGGTCAGCGTGGTGCCTGCGCCGAGCGTGGCGCCGCGGCCCACGCGCACCGGGGCGACGAGCTGGGTGTCGGAGCCGATGAAGACTTCGTCCTCGATGATGGTGCGATGCTTGTTGGCGCCGTCGTAGTTGCAGGTGATGGTGCCGGCGCCGATGTTGACCTTGCTGCCGACGTCGGCGTCGCCCACGTAGGCCAGGTGGTTGGCCTTGGAGTGGTCGGCGATGACGCTGTTCTTGACCTCGACGAAGTTGCCCAGATGCACGTCGGCGCCGAGCACGGTGCCGGGGCGCGTGCGGGCATAGGGCCCGATCACGCAGGCCTGGCCCATGGTGGTGCTGTCGACATGGCTGAAGGGCTCGAGCCGGGTGCCGGCGCCGATGCGGGCGTTGCGGACGACGCAGTTCGCGCCGATGCGCACGCCGTCGCCGAGCTCGACCTCGCCCTCGAAGATGCAGTTCACGTCGATCTCGACGTCGCGGCCCACCGTGAGCGTGCCGCGCACGTCGATGCGCGCGGGGTCGATCAGGGTGGCGCCCTCTTCCATCAGGCGGCGGGCGATGTTGCCCTGGTGGATGCGCTCGAGCTCCGCCAACTGCAGCTTGTTGTTGACGCCCAGCGTCTCGGCGAAGGCATCCGGCTGCACGGTGGTGACTTCCACGCCGTCGGCCACGGCCAGGCCGATGATGTCGGTGAGGTAGTACTCGCCCTGGGCGTTGTCGTTGCCGATGCGGCCGAGCCAGTCGCGCAGGCGCTCGACCGGGGCGACGAGGATGCCGGTGTTCACTTCCTGCACGCGGCGCTCGTCGTCGGTCGCGTCCTTCTCCTCGACGATGCGCGTGACGGCGCCAGCGGCGTCGCGCAGGATGCGGCCGTAGCCGGTGGGGTTGTCCATCTTTACCGTGAGCAGCGCCAGGCGCTCATTGCCGGCGGCGGCGACCAGGCGGCGCAAGGTCGGCACGCCGATCAGCGGCACGTCGCCATACAGCACCAGCGCCATGTCGCCGTCGGTGAGATGCGGCAGCGCCTGCTGCACCGCGTGGCCGGTGCCGAGCTGCGGCGCCTGCCGCGCCCAGGCCAGGTCGGGCGCATCCAGGCGCTCGCGCACCACCTCGCCACCGTGGCCGTACACCACGCAGATGCGCTGCGCGTCGAGCGTGCGCGCGGCGTCCAGCACATGGGCGAGCATCGCCTTGCCGGCGATGGGTTGCAGGACCTTGGGCAGGACCGAGCGCATGCGCTTGCCCTGGCCGGCAGCGAGAACGACGACTTCCATGTGGGGATTCCGGTGTTGCGGTGGCTCGGGAACGCAACCGCAGCGCTGCGGGCGTCCGACTCGAAAAGCGTCGCGCGGAGTTTACCACCGCCGCTGCAGCGCGGAATGTGAGCAAATGCATGGCAAGCGGATCGAAACCACGGCAAATGCCAATAACTTGAGTGCTGATTGACGCATTGCACAATTCGATTGCGTTTCTTCTTATGTTGGTCACGGACAGCGTCTAAAATCGCGATGTTGCAATGCATCCAATATCGAGCATCCCATGAAACCCATTGCCGCACCTCAGACCATCCAGAATCGCACCTTCGACGAGATCCAGGTGGGCGATTTCGCCCAGCTCATCCGCACGCTGCGCCCGGAAGACATCCACCTCTTCGCCGCGATGTCGGGTGACGTCAACCCGACCCACGTCGACCTCGAATACGCCCGCTCCAGCCAGTTCCGCGAAGTCGTCGGCCACAGCATGTGGGGCAGCACGCTGATCTCCACCATCCTCGGCACCGAATTCCCCGGCCCGGGCACCGTGTATGTGTCGCAGGGGCTCAACTTCTGGCGCCCGATCACGATCGGCGACACGCTGACGATCACCGTCACCTGCAAGGAAAAGTTCGACCACAACCACCACATCATCTTCGACTGCCTGGCGGTGAACCAGGACGGCCTGAAGGTGATCGACGGCATCGCCGAGGTGATGGCGCCGACCGAGAAGATCTCGCGCGCCCGCGTCGTGCTGCCCGAGGTCACCGTCTCCGACCGCGAGCTGCGCTACCGCCACCTGCTGTCGGTGTCGGCCGGCCTGTCGCCGATCCCGATCGCCGTGGCCCACCCCTGCGACCGCGAATCCCTGCTCGGTCCCGTCCAGGCGGCCAAGGCCGGGCTGGTGGATCCGATCCTGGTCGGCCCCGAGTCCCGCATCCGCGCCGTGGCCGAAGAGCACGAGATCGACATCAAGGGCCTGCGCATCGTCGACACCGCGCACAGCCACGAATCGGCCGAGGTCGCGGTCGCGCTGTGCCGCGACGGTGGCGCCGAAGCGCTGATGAAGGGCTCGCTGCACACCGACGAGATGATGAGCCAGGTGATCAAGCACCTGCGCACCGGCCGCCGCATCAGCCACGTCTTCCTGGCCGACGTGCCGACCTATCCGCACCCGCTGATGATCACCGACGCGGCGATCATGATCGAGCCGACGCTGGAAGATAAGGTCGACATCATCCAGAACGCGATCGAGCTCGCCCACATCCTCGGCCTGGCCGAGCCCAAGGTGGCGATCCTGTCCGCGGTCGAGACCGTGACCTCGAAGATCCGCTCCACCATCGACGCCGCCGCGCTGTGCAAGATGGCCGACCGCGGCCAGATCAAGGGCGGCCTGCTCGACGGCCCGCTCGCCTTCGACAACGCGGTGTCGCTGGTTGCCGCCCGCACCAAGGGCATCAAGTCGGTCGTGGCCGGCAACGCCGACATCCTGGTGGTGCCCGATCTGGAATCCGGCAACATGGTCGCCAAGCAGCTCGAATACCTCGCCAACGCGCTGATGGCCGGCGTGGTGCTGGGCGCGCGAGTGCCCATCGTGCTCACCAGCCGTGCCGACACCGCCGAGACGCGCACCGCGTCGTGCGCCGTGGTGCAACTGATGGCGCACAAGAAGCGTGAGGCGCTGAAAGCATGAAAGCCGTCCTCGTTCTCAATGCCGGCTCGTCGAGCCTGAAGTTCGCGCTCTATCCGATCAATGGTGACGTGGCCGAAGCGCCGGCGGTGTCCGGCCAGGTCGAAGGCATCGGCGCCACGCCCGAGATCACGCTCAAGACCGCCGACGGTGCGCGCATCCACGAAGCGGTGCCCACCGCCGGCAGCCAGGGTGAACAGCATCGCGACGCGCTCAACCACGTGTTCGCGCTGCTCAACCGTCACAACCCGGCGCTCGACATCGTCGCCGCCGGCCACCGCATCGTGCACGGCGGCGAACACTACAGCGCGCCCACGCGCCTGGACGAGGCGGTGCTGCGCACGCTCGACACCTTCGTGCCGCTCGCGCCGCTGCACCAGCCGCACAACCTGCGCGCGGTGCGTGCGGTCGCCATGCTGATGCCGGACGTGCCGCAGGTCGGCTGCTTCGACACCGCCTTCCATCGCACGCAGCCGGCGGTCGCCCAGGCCTTCGCGCTGCCGCGCAAGTACTCGGCCGAAGGCGTCAAGCGCTACGGCTTTCACGGCCTGTCCTACGACTACGTCGCCCGCCAGTTGCCGGACGTCATCGGCGAGCGCGCCCGCGGCGCCGTGGTGATCGCGCACCTGGGCAACGGCGCCTCGATGTGCGCGCTGCGCGACGGCAAGAGCGTGGCATCCACCATGGGCTTCACCGCGGTCGAGGGCCTGATGATGGGCACCCGCACCGGCAGCCTCGACCCCGGCGTGATGCTCTACCTGATGGAGCAGAAGGGTCTGGACGCCAAGGCACTGACCAACCTGCTGTACAAGGAGTCGGGCCTGCTCGGCGTGTCCGGCATCAGCCAGGACATGCGCACCCTGCTCGCCTCCTCTGCACCCGAGGCCAGGGAAGCGGTCGACCTGTTCTGCTACCGCATCGCGCGCGAGCTCGGTTCGCTGGCTGCGGCCGCGGGCGGGCTGGACGCGCTGGTGTTTACCGGCGGCATCGGCGAGCACGCCGCAGCCGTGCGCGAGAAGGTCGCCGCGCTGTCGGCGTGGATGGGCATCGACATCGACGCCGCCGCCAACGCGAAGCACGCCAGCCGCATCGACACCCCGGCCAGCCGGGTCGCGGTGGCCGTGGTGCCGACCAACGAAGAGCGCATGATCGCGCGCTACACGGCGCAGACGCTGGGGCTGTAACACGGCCCATCGCCGCGCGACCGCAGCACTGTAGGAGCGGCGCCAGCCGCGAGCTTTGATTGGCGGCCCGGCTGCGCCGCGTCGCCTTCAACCCCTCGCGGCTGGCGCCGCTCCTACATCATCTCCGCGCGACTGGCGCCAATCCCGCACCCCCCTCGCGGCTGGCGCCGCTCCCACATCAACCCCTCGCGGCTGGCGCCGCTCCCACATCGGCTCCAGTGGCGCCGCTCCCGCACCACCACAAGCGCCCCGGCGACGAGGTTTCAGGCGCGCTGCAGGAGCCACGAGCCGGTGTGTTGGGTGTGATAACCGCAACCCGCCTGCAGTAGGGCTTCAGGTGTGCTGTGGGAGCGACGCAAGTCGCGATTGCGGCCTCGCGGCCCGCGCCGGGTGCGCCTCCCCTGCCGATCCTTTCGCACAAATCTACGTCGGGTATTCCCGCCTTGGGCGCCCCCTGCACCCGGTGCTAACGTCATGCTCCCCAGCACGACGGAGCGCACCATGAAAACACGTACCCTGCTCGCCACCGCGGTCATGATGGCCGCCTTCGGTGCCCTGGCGAAGCAGCCGGTCGACACCGGCCATGGCGGCGCGGTCGCCACCATCTCGCACGAAGCCAGCCTGGCGGCCATGGAAATCCTCAACGCCGGCGGCAACGCGATCGATGCCGCAGTCGCGGCGGCGGCCACGCTCGGCGTCACCGACCCGTTCAGTTGCGGCATCGGCGGCGGCGGCTTCATGCTCATCTGGTCGGCGAAGGACAGGCGCGTGATCGCGCTCGACCATCGCGAAGTGGCGCCGGCGAGCTTCCACCCCGGCGTGTTCCTCGACGCCGAAGGCAAGGCGATGGACTGGAAGTCCACCGTGCCCAACGGCATCGCGGTCGGCGTGCCCGGCACTGTGCGCGGCTGGCACGAGGCGCTGACGCGCTACGGCACCATGGGCTTCGACAAGGTGCTCGCCCCCGCCATCCGCATCGCCGACCAAGGCTTCGCGGTCGGCCCCAACTTCCATCGCATCAACAAGGTCAACGAAGCCAAGTTCGCGCGCTTCTCCACCGCCTCGGCGCTGTATCTGAAGGACGGCCAGGCCTTGCCAGTGGGCACGCACTTCCGCAACCCGGACATGGCGCAGACCTACCGCGACCTCGCCCGCGGCGGCGTCAAGGCCTTCTATGAAGGGCCGATCGCGGCCAGCATCGTGTCGGCGGTCAATCACCCGCCAGTCAGCCCCGGCGTCACCGTCATCGCGGGCGACATGACGATGGCCGACCTCAAGGACTACGAGGCGCGGCTGCGCCAGCCGGTACGCTCGACCTACCGCGGCTATGAGGTCTACGGCATGCCCACGCCCTCGAGCGGCGGCATCGCGATCGCGCAGGCACTCAACCTGATGGAGACCTTCGATCTCTCCGGCAAGTCGCGCGCCGAGATCGAGCACCTCTATCTCGAGGCCTCGCGCCTGGCCTTTGCCGACCGCAACGCCTATGTCGCCGACGAGGAATTCGTCGACGTCCCCAAGGAAGGCCTGCTGTCGAAGGCCTACGCGAGCGAGCGGGCGCAGCAGATCGGCGCGACGGCCGCGCCGGGCAAGGTCGCGGCCGGCGACCCGTATCCCTTCGAGACCGACCTGTCCGTTCCGCTGCGCCCGCAGCCCAGGCCGCTCGCACAGGAGTCGATGCACACCACCCATCTGGCGGTGTCCGACCGCGAAGGCAACGTGGTCGCCTACACCTTCACCATCGAGGACTGGGGCGGCAGCGGCATCGTGGTGCCGGGGCGCGGCTTCCTGCTCAACAACGAACTCACCGACTTCGACTTCGCCGGCCCGCACCCCAACGTGCCCGAAGCCTTCAAGCGCCCGCGCTCGAGCATGAGCCCGACCATCGTGCTGCAGGACGGCGCGCCCGCATTCACCATCGGCTCGCCGGGCGGCTCCACCATCATCACCACCGCGCTGCAGACCATCGTCAATCACGTCGACCTGGGCATGAGCCTGGCCGACGCGCTCGCCGCGCCGCGCATGAGCCAGCGCAACGGCGACACCACGCTGGTCGAGACCCTGCTGGGCTTCCCCGGCAGCGAGCAGGCCAAGGCACTGGAGGCGAAGGGCCACACCTGGCGCGAGACCGACCAGATCGGCGCCGCCAACGCCATCCGCTTCAACGCCGACGGCACCGTGACCGCGATCAGCGAACCGCTGCGCCACGGCGGCGGCAGCGCGATCGTGCAGAAGCAGTAAGGCGCGATCTCGCGCCGGGTCAAGAGAGGGCCGTGGGAGCGGCCTCGTCGGAGCAAAGTCTGTGGGAGCGGGCTTGCCCGCGAATATCGCAAGACCAAGCGCCGCTTTCGCGGCCAAGTCCGCTCCCACGGGCGCTGAGCCCGTCGCAGGTCCTCGTGGGGGCTTGCCCGCGAATGGCCATCACTTTCGCCGGCAAGCCGGCGCCCGCGACGCGCCAGTCAGACGTCGTTGTCGTTGCCGGGCAGGATCTCTTCGGACGCCGCGCTCGCCTCGACGTCTTCCGCTTCCAGCTCCACCGTCTGCAACCCACGCAGGCGCTCGGCGGCGTTCAGCGCATGCTGCTCGCCGCTGAACAGGTCGCGCTTGAGCACGCCGATCGCCTCCACCCAGGCCGACGAAGGCTCGCAGGCCGATTGCAGCTCGCCGCTACGACACACCGTCAGCGCCTCGCCGTCGAGCGTGAAGTGCACGCCCGGCAGCGGGCGCACGCGCACGGCATCGTCCGCCCGCGCCGCAAAGCGCAGCATGGTGTCGCGCTCGTCGCCGAGCAGGTCGAGGATCAGCGCCGGCAGCGCGTAGATCGGCAGGTCGCCGGTGCGCAGCGGACCGCGCTTGCCGTCGATCACGACCAGCGGCGTGGCCACCATGGTGCGGAACATCTCGTCATCGAAGTCACTGCGGTTGGGCGCGAGCAGGCCGGATTCGGCGTAGCCGCCGTGGTTCCAGCCGAGCGAGGGCAGGTGGTCGCCGAACATGACGATGATGGCGTCCGGGTCGCGCTTGCGCAGCTCCTTGACGAAGCCCATCAGCTCGCGCGACTTGTAATGCACCGTGTTGGCGTAGGCCTGCACCAGGGCGTTGTCGCTGTCGGTCTTGATCACCGCCGGCCGCGCCGAATTGAGCGGGTAGTCGAGGTGGCCGAAATAGGTCAGCACGTAGTTGAACACCGGCTGCGCGCCGCCGAGTTCGGGGCCGACCCGGTCGAGCACCTGGCGGAACAGCGAGGCGTCGCTGAGGAATTCGCCGTTCATGTCGTCGAGCACGAAGTCGCGATCGGACCAGTAGTGCTCGAAGCCCACGCGACGATAGGCGTTGATGCGGTTCCAGAACGGCGCGGCGTTGGGGTGCGAGGCGAAGCTGCGGTAGCCCGCCTCGCCGAGATGCCGCGGCAGGCAGGGCACGTCGCGGCGCAGCCGGCCCTCGAAGAACACGGCGTCGGACTTCACCGGGAAGCCGCACAAGGCCTCGAACTCGGCATTGGCGGTGTAGCCGCCGAACACCGGTGACAGCGTGCGTGCGTTACCCGCCGCCTTCCACAGCTTGCGGAAGGCCGGATCGAGCGGATCGGCCGACAGCCCGGCGGCCTTCAGCGCCATCGGATCCCAGAAGGACTCGAGCACGATCATGTGCACGTTGCGCCCGCCACGCCCGGGGCGCATCGCGCCCGTCTTGAGGAAGGGGCTGGGCTGGCCCGCGCCGAGCAGGCTCAGCGCGTCATCGACCTCGGTCGCCAGCGGCGCCTGACCCCGGCGGGCGAGATTGCGCGCGGTCTCCTGCACGAGGTGGATCGGCAGGCCGCGCATCTCGTAGTTGCCGCGCTGGTTCCACACCCAGTCGCCGAAGCGCGCGTCCAGCCAGGCCGAGGCCGGCCCCGGATGCGCCACCAGCGCCGACACCGCCAGCACGACGCCGCCGAGCGCCGCCCACGCGCGCGGCTGACGCCACGCGAACATCCACAGCAGGCCGGCCAATGGCAGCGCGAGCATGGCGACGCTGCCCCACAACTGCCAGCCTTCGAGCAACAGGAAGAGGTTCTTTGCGGCGAAAACGTCGTCCGGCATCACCGGACCACCGAGCACGGCGAGCTTGATCGCATTGCCCAGCGTGAAGGCGGAGAACACCACCACCATCGCCAGCGCAAACCGGCCGACGCTGCGCGCCATCAGGAACAGCACGCCGCCGACGATCAGATGGGCGACGAGGTCGCGCAACCAGGCCTCGCGCCCGGGCGCTACACCCAGCACCCATGCGCTGAAGGCCTGCGCAAGCAGGTACCACACGGCGACCAGCCCCAGGGCCACGGCCCAGGCCTGCGCACGCGACCGCTTGCAGACGGACGCGCTCGATTCGACACGCGCAGACTCGGCGGCGAGATGGTCTGCGGAAGCGGACATGGCAGCACTCCGGCGCACATTCAGGAGGCCGGATAATACGCCGGTAACATTCCCGTGAACGTGATCGGCGTCGCCTGTGGCGGCAAACCGACAACGGAAATTGCGACAAGGTTTTTCCGCACGGCGGACGTGCAGCGCCAGGAGTGGCTGCTGGGGCGGCTGCGGCCGCCTGGTTCGCGCGCGGACGGACGTGACGCCGGGTGCCGCGGCACGTTCAGCCGGTCACGCCGTCCCACAGCAGCTTGACCCGGACAACGCCAGCGCCCAGGTCGCGAGCGGAAAGAACGGCCGCTCGGGAATCCGACGCAGCAAGCGCAAGCCGAGCCACACACCGCGCGGCACCAGCGGCGGCAGCATGGCCGACATCAGCAGCGTGTCGCGGCAGAAGACCCCCCCGATGCCGACTTAGAACGGCAGCTTGGCAAGGTTGATGGCGGTGACCGCCCAGCGGAGGGCGTCCATCTGCATTGCGCGGGCGCCCGCGCTTACAGGCGGCCGGCGACGAACTGCAGTGCCAGACCGTAGCCCTGGGTGCCGAAGCCGACCATCACCGCCTCGGCGATGTCCGACAAATACGAGTGGTGACGGAAAGCCTCGCGCTTGTGCACATTGGAGATGTGCACCTCGACGAAGGGAATCGCCACGCCCGCGAGCGCGTCGCGGATCGCCACGCTGGTGTGGGTGTAGGCGCCCGCGTTGATCAGGATCCAGCCCACGCCCTCGGCGCGCGCCGCGTGGATGCGGTCGACGATCGCGCCTTCGTGATTGCTCTGGAAGCACAGCAGCTCGACGCCGAGCGCCTCGCCCTGCACGCGCAGGCCGTTCTCGACGTCGGCGAGCGTGGTCGAACCGTAGATGTGCGGCTCGCGGGTGCCGAGCAGGTTGAGGTTGGGACCATTGACGACGAGGACCTTGGGCATGGACCGAGCACTCCGGGGGCGTTGGGGATGACGGGGCGCCGAGTTGCGCATCAGGCAGAGCAATCTGGCACGCCACGTGTTGCGCGGAGCATATCAGCCCCAGCCAGGACCCGGACAGCGCCAACCGGTCAGGCGGTCGTCGGCTGCGTCCCGGCAGCAGCGACCACAGGCGCGCCAGGCGCCAGGGCATGGAGGACCGCGCAGTTGCGTCCGCAGCGTTTGGCCTCGTAGAGGGCCGCGTCGGCCTCCTCGAACAGGCGCTGGACGAGCGGCAGGAAGCCCGTGCCCTCACCTGCCAGCGCCTCACCCAGCCTCCGCGCCTGCGCCGCCGGCGCATCGGGCCCGAACCACGCAACCCCGACGCTGACCGTCACCGATGCGCCCGTCGGGGAGGCGGCATGGGGAATCGACCGCGCCTCAACGGCCGCGCGCAGCCGCTGGGCCAGCGCCAGCGCCTCGACCCCGTCGGCCAAGGGCAGTAGCACGGCAAACTCCTCGCCTCCATAGCGTGCAACCAGGTCGCCGGCACGCGCCACCTGCGCCTTCAGCGTCTGCGCAACGGTCCTGAGGCACTGGTCGCCTGCCGGGTGGCCATAGTGGTCGTTGAAGGCCTTGAAATGGTCGACATCGATCATCAGCAGCGCGAGCGGTGTGCTGCCGCGCACGGCCAGGGCCATCTGGAAGCTCGCAGCCTCGTCCAGTGCGCGCCGGTTGGCCACACCGGTGAGTGTATCGATCCGCAGTTGGTGCTCGAGACGCGCGCGATGCTCGGCCAGTTCGGCCTCCACTGCCTTGCGCGCAGTGATGTCCTGTACCACACCGATCACCCGCTGCTCACCCTCGGCCTCCTCCTGCACCGGCTTGCTCCACACTTCCACCCAGCGCAGGGTGTTCGGCGTATCGGCCGGACGGATTCGGTACTGGAGACGTTTCACCACCTCGCCACGCGCCAACTGCGCCGGCACGGTCGCTACACGCTCACGGTCCGCGGGGTCGATCAGTTCGACCCAGTCCTGCAGCGCCAGTCGCGCAGCCTCGACGCCGTAGATCTGGCGGCACAGGGCCGACATCTGAATGCTGCCGCGCACCGGATCGATGGCGAAGTGACCGATGGCGGCTGCCTCCTGCGCGCTCTCGAGCCACCACAGGTTACGCTGCAGGGCCTGCATCAGTTCCCGCTCACGGCGCCAGGTCCGCCGCAGGATGGCGACGACGACGCCTGCGCTGACCAGCAGCAGCAGGCTCACCGGCAGGGCGAGGGCGAGGAACTCGCGCCTTTGTACATCGGCAAAGACCTCGGCCACCTCGACTGCCGACACCAGCAGCCAGCTCGTCCCGGTGACCGGGCTGGCCATTGCCATGACCGAGCGACCAAGCTCGTCACGCGCATAGAACACGCCCCGCATGCCGCCAACGGCACGCGTGACCGCGCTGGGCGCACCGTTCAATGGATAGGCGTATTGCAGCACCTCGGCGCGGACCCCGCGTGGGGCGTTGAGATAGCGCGCGACCCCACCCTCGCGCCAGACGAGGCTCGAGCGCGCAGTCTGGCTGGGCGTCGGCCACGGTTCGATCAGGGGGATCAAGGCTGCGCGCACGTCCTGCACGAGCCAGATCGCACCGATCGCACGCGCGCCGTCATAAAGCGGCGCGTATGCGCTGGTGAAGGGAAAAGCGAAGGCCGGGTCCGACACGGGCTCGGCCAGTACCGGCTCGGCCGAGGCGAGCGCGGCCTGCAGCACGGACTGCTCGCTCGCAGGGACCCGGGCGGCAAACAGCGCGCCCTCATCGTTACGGCTGTCCAGACGTACGCGACCGAGCGGATCGACCAACTGGACCGTGGTGTACTGGCCCAGCTCCTTGAGTGCGCGCAGCCGCTCGCGCACCCGCTCGCGGGCCTCGACGTCGCCCTCGTCCAACCACCGGCTGAGCGCCGCCGCCAGCAGTTCATCCTCGACCAGCATCCCGGCGTCGCGCAGCAGTCGCTGCCGCCATCCCACCACCGCCTGCAGTTGCAACTGATTGATAGACTGCAGCTCGCGCTCGGTCTGGTGGCGGTGGCGGTTTTCGCGCTCGACGTAGACGCCATGCAGCCAGATCACGAGTGCACCGAAAGCGAGCACGAGCAGCGCCGCCACGGCAAATGCACGCCGACTGCGCTTGTGCTGGGGGGCGGGCGCGGAACTGGGGAGACTGGGCACGCTCGGCTCGGCGACAATACGGGACATCAAGGGAGGAAGATCACATGAGGACCACGACCAGTTCGCGGGCATGGTGGGCGATCTCGCGCTGGCTGCTGATCGGGTGGCTGGCCAGCCTCGCGCTCGCGCTCGCGCCAGCGTACGCCAACACGAAAGTTGATGTCGTGTTCGGGATCACGCTCGAGCCCAACACGCTCGACCCGACGACCGCCCCCGCGGCGGCGATCGGCGAAGTGGTGCACTACAACGTGCTCGAGGGCCTGATGAAGATCGAGGAGAACGGCGAAACCACACCACTGCTCGCTGCGTCCTGGCAGGCCTCCGCCGACGAACGCCAATACACCTTCCGGTTGCGGCCGGGTGTGCGCTTCCACGATGGCCAGCCGCTGGATGCCGCTGCGGTTCGCTTCTCGTTCGAGCGCGCCAAGGCACCCAACTCGGGCAACAAGTCGCGATCCAAGCTGTTCGACAACATCGAGCGCATCGAGACCCCCGACCTGTTCACGGTCGTGCTCACCTTGCGCCACCGCGACCCGCACCTGCTGTACCGCCTGGGCGAGAGTCCGGCCGTGATCCTGCACCCGGCCAGCGTGGCGCAGGCGTCGAGCGCCCCGGTCGGCACCGGCCCTTTCCGGCTCGAACGCTGGGACAAGGGGCACTCGATCACCCTGGTGAAGTGGGCCGGCTACCGCAACGCTGACGCCGTACAGTTGCAGCGCGCAGTGTTCCGTTTCGTCAACACCTTCGTGGACGACACCGAGCTACCCACGGACATTGATGTGTTCTTCAACTTCGCCACCCGCACCGTGCTGCGCAACCGGCTCAATGAGCGCTACCAGGTGCTGATCGGCGGATCGAGCAGCAAGGCCCTGCTGGCCATGAACAACCGCCACCCAGCGCTGGCCGATGTACGCGTGCGCCGTGCGATCAACCACGCCCTTGACCGCGCGGCCATGATCCAGCAGGTGCTGGATGGCCGTGGCAGCGCGATTGGAAGTCACTTCTCGCCAACCGAAGGCGGCTACCTTCACCTGGCCAACCGCTACCCCTTCGACCCGGATCGCGCGCGCGCCCTGCTCAAGGAAGCCGGCCTCGAAAGCGGCCTCAAGCTGCGGCTGAGCCTGCCCCCAACCCCATATGCACGAGACGGTGGCAAGCTCGTCGCCGAACAACTGGCAGCGGTAGGCATCGAGGCGGCGATCGAGCAGGTGAGCTGGGCCGACTGGCTGGCAGGGCCGTTCAAAGGCGACTTCGAGCTCACCCTGATCAACCACGTCGAGCCGCTCGACTATGGCATCTATGCCGACCCGTCCTATTACTTCGGCTACGACAGCGCGGAATTCCGCAGCCTCGCTGCCGCCCACCGCGACGCCGACAACCCGCGCCAGCGCAACCGCCTGCTTGCCGAGCTCCAGCGCAAGCTGGCTGACGACGCCGTCAACGCCTGGCTCTATGCCCCCCAGATCTCTACCGTGGCGCGCAAGGGCCTGGAGGGCTTGTGGGTTAACTACCCCATCTACGTTCACGACCTCGCCGCACTGCGCTGGCGCTGACCGCGCCCTCGCCCGGGACCTGCCCCCAGAAACGGAACGAGGCGCGCCGCGGACCTTCCCGCAACGCGCCTCGTCCAGCAGCAGGCAGTGATATCAGCGCGGAAGCAGGCTCTCACCCATCAGGAACTCATCGACCGCTCGCGCGCACTGGCGGCCTTCCCTGATCGCCCACACCACCAGCGACTGGCCGCGGCGCATGTCGCCGGCAGCGAACACCTTGGGCACGTTGGTCGCGTAGCAGCCTTCACCGTCGGTGCTCGCGCGGGCGTTGCCGCGCGCGTCCTTGTCGACACCGAAGGCCTCGAGCACGCCGCCCACCGGCTGGATGAAGCCCATCGCGAACAGCACCAGGTCGGCCTTGATCTCGAACTCCGAGCCCGGCACCTCGCTCATCTTGCCGTCCTTGAACTCCAGCCGACAGGCCTTGAGCGCCTTGACCTTGCCGTTCTTGCCGATGAACTCCTTGGTGGCGACGGCGAAATCGCGCTCGCAGCCCTCCTCGTGCGAGGACGAGGTGCGCAGCTTGGTCGGCCAGTACGGCCACACCAGCGGCTTGTTCTCCTGCTCGGGCGGCATCGGCATCAGCTCGAACTGGGTCACGCTGGCCGCGCCGTGGCGGTTCGAGGTACCCACGCAGTCCGAGCCGGTGTCGCCACCGCCGATCACCACCACGTGCTTGCCCTTGGCCGAGATCGGGTTGGGCTTGTCGCCGGCGACCTGCTTGTTCTGCGGGATCAGGAACTCGAGCGCGAAATGCACGCCGCCGAGCTCGCGGCCCGGCACCGGCAGGTCGCGCGGCACTTCCGCACCACCGGCGAGCACCACGGCGTCGAAGTCCTTGCGCAGTTGCTCGGCGCTGATGACCTCCTTGGCGTCGTTGACGATGCCGGCCGGCATGTCCTTGGCCGCCACCACCACGCCAGTGCGGAAGCGCACGCCTTCGGCCTGCATCTGCTCGACGCGGCGGTCGATCAGCGACTTCTCCATCTTGAAGTCGGGGATGCCGTAGCGCAGCAGGCCGCCGACGCGGTCGTTCTTCTCGAACACGGTGACGTCGTGACCAGCGCGCGCGAGCTGCTGCGCGGCGGCCAGGCCGGCCGGGCCGGAGCCGACCACGGCGACCTTCCGGCCGGTCTTCTCGTCCGCAGGCTGGGGCACGACCCAGCCTTCTTCCCAGGCCTTGTCGATGATCGCGTGCTCGATCGACTTGATCCCCACCGGATCGGTGTTGATGTTCAGCGTGCACGCCGCCTCGCAGGGCGCGGGGCAGATGCGGCCGGTGAACTCGGGGAAGTTGTTGGTCGAGTGCAGCACCTCGATCGCCTCGCGCCAGTGGCCGCGATAAACGAGGTCGTTCCAGTCCGGAATGATGTTATTGACCGGGCAGCCGTTGTTGCAGAACGGCACGCCGCAGTCCATGCAGCGCGCGCCCTGGATCGACGCCTGCTCGTCGCTCAGGCGGACGACGAACTCCTTGTAGGTCTTCAGGCGCTTGTCGACCGGCTCGTAGGCCTCCGACAGACGCTGATGTTCCAGAAATCCAGTGGGCTTGCCCATTTATGCGGCCTCCTTCTCTGCTTCACGCGCTTCGGCCATCTCGGCCAGCGCGCGACGGTACTCGTGCGGGAACACCTTTACGAACTTCTTCCGCCAGACGCCCCAGTTGTTCAGGATCTCTCGCGCGCGCACGCTGCCGGCGAAGCGGACGTGGCGCTCGATCAGGCCCTTGAGGATGAGCTCGTCGCCCATCGTCAGGTGGTCGATGTCGACGCGACCGTGGGATTCGAGTTCGTCACCCGATTCCGACCCCTTGCGCGCGGCGAGTTCGTCGGGCAGCGGCTCGAGCGAGACCTGCGCCATGTTGCAGCGCTGCTCGAACGTGCCGTCCTCGTCGAGCACGTAGGCGACGCCGCCCGACATGCCGGCGGCGAAGTTACGCCCGGTCTGGCCGAGCACGACCACGGTGCCGCCCGTCATGTACTCGCAGCCGTGGTCGCCCACGCCTTCCACCACCGCGGTGGCGCCGGAGTTGCGCACCGCGAAGCGCTCGCCGGCGACACCGGCGAAGTACACCTCGCCCTCGGTCGCGCCGTAGAGCACGGTGTTGCCGACGATGATGTTCTCGGGCGTG
>QXGG01278845.1_pt1 | contig 22067 bp, 19 predicted proteins | sample 1982491 | NCBI WGS metagenome assembly QXGG01 (sample SAMN09924614, study PRJNA488089) | Wastewater metagenome, whole genome shotgun sequencing project. | isolation source: South African research farm wastewater | place: South Africa: Irene, Agricultural Research Council, Animal Production... | reverse complement strand
TCCTTAGCCGTTTCAGCGGCCAGCTTCAGGGTGTTGGTTTCGCTTTTGAGCGTTTGAACGTCGCCTTTCAAACCTTCAACCTGCCCCTTTGTTACCACAGCAGCGGCGGCGGCATTGGTAGCGGTGGTGGCGTGGGTTTCAGCGTTTGTTTCAGCTTCTTCAGCGGCTGCCTGTGCTTCAAGCGCCGTGTCTTTAGCTGCAATACTTAGTGCAAGGTTCGTATTTGTGGTTCCGGCTGCATTTACCGCCGTGTCTTTAGCTGATACGGCTGCTTCTTTGGCTGATACTGCGGCATTCTTTGCCGTGATAGCGTCTGCCTTTGCTGTTTCTGCTGCCGTCTTTGCAGACAATGCGCCGTCTTTATAAATCTCTGCAAGTGCCTTTTGCTGTCCTGCCTCAGTTGCGCTTCCAGCTGCCTGCTGTGCTTTGTTGTCGGCTGCGGCTGCGGCTGTTTCAGCATCTGTTTTGGCTGATTGTGCCAGTAGCTTGTCTGCTTCGGCTGCTGCTGCTGATGCTGCGGCTGCGCTTGCTTTCGCGCTTGCTGTTTGCGCGCTTAATATGGCGCTGTCTTTCGATGCTGATGCTAATGCGGCATCTGCGGCAACCTGTTGCGCTTTTACGATAGCGCTTTCAGCCGCTTCGCTTGCCTCGTTGGCGCTTATCAACGCTGCGTCTTTGTAGCCTTCAGCCTGAGTAGCGCTTAAAGCTGCTGAATCTTTATAGCCTTCTGATTCGGAGGCAGCATCTTCAGCCTGACCGGCAAAAACAGCCGCCTCACCTTTTAGCGTCTCTGTATCACTTTTGATAACAGCCGTTTCATCACGGTACTGCTTTGCTTGTGCCGCGTAGGTAAATCCTTCCTGCTCAGGCGTAACAACTACCTCAACGATAACTTCATTCTCGGTTACAATAACTTCTGTACTCATTTCTTTTTACGGTATTTCTGTGATACTGGCAATTACAACAACTGTCGTTTTGAGTAGTGTTTTCACTTCTTCGCCTACGAAAAAAGCGATGTCAGCGTAGTATTTACCGTTGGCAGTAGTGTTTACGGCTGTTCCAGTGATGCTTTTCCATGTCACGCTGAATGGTTCTGTGTTGAACGGGAAAGCGTTGGTTTGTTCTTTTGTCAGCGAAATAGTCATGTATTCGTTGTCGTCTCCGCTAATCACTATCCCGTCATTCAATCCTATCCTTGCAATCAGATTTCCTCCCTGATTCGGTTTATCTCTAAAGTCCATTAAAATATCTGTCATGGCAGATAAATCAAAGGGCTGCAAAGCGTCATTCTCATCCTTTGTCTGCATCTTCATGGTCTTTGAGAATGTGTTTCCCTGAATAAATCCAATTGCTTCTATTTCGCCTGTCTGTACCATATCCTTACTTTGTTTCTGCCAGTTCGATTTCCTTAATTTTCTGCATACAAATTTTTGCACCCTCAATATCCTTCATCGCCAACAGTGCATCATAAGCGATGTACCAGGTTAACAGTTCTATCAGACTGCTGTGTACTTCTTCGGGCAACTGCTTTTTCACATAATAGAAATGATCTATTGTGTGGTCGTCGCCTTCCGGCACACTGTAATATTCTAATGTTTTGTAGAGTGCCATTGCTTGTGTTGTTAATCGGTTTCTTTAAAAAGGAAGTGAATCAACTTCCATGTGCCATAATCCGGAACGTCTTTTTTGCGGTCAACTTCCTTCTCGTTTACGAAATGAATGTAGTCCTCAATGTTTTCCTCAAACTCTCCTTTGATAAACTCATCGTATTTGTCAATACCATGCTCTTTCTTTAAATCTGTGATCTTGCTTACATACTCATTGGATGAATAATTGATGTCCCACATTTTTTCACCGGTGATAGGGTTCTCAATGGTTTTCCCGTCCGATAATGTTTCGTGTAAAGCGCGAACATCGGCATTGTATTTTTCAAAATCAGGCAGCATCTTTTCTGGTGATAAAGCCTCTGCAACAGGTTTCAGCTTTCTCCGGGTGCGGTCAATGGCATAGAACAGGGTAAAATTCTTAATTGATTCCAGCTTTGGAGATTCTAAGCCCGAATACATCTGCCTTACTTCAAGGCGTGTAAGTTTAGTTTTTTGATCGTTATTTTCTTTCATATCATTTGTGATTTACAACAGGTTAAAAATATATCAAAGATTTCCTTTCCATGAGCTTATTTGTTTGAATGTTAGGGTTATTATATCGCTGTCCTTATTAAATTACCTGAGTCATCTATTGTAACCCTGTAAGAAGTACCGTTGGGGGATTTAAGTATCACACCCTCATCTGAAGAATTAAATTTTATATCCGACCCACTCTCTATTTCAAAATCATTTTCTTTATTGATTTTAACCCTTACTGCTGAATTACAATAGAATAACAACTCTCCTTTTTCGCTACCAGATGTTGCGTCAGAAAGCCTTGCGCCTATTGATGCCGGACTTATCCTATTTCCTGCACTATTTTCAATATAGAATCCAATCGTTGCTCCAATTCCATTAGCAGCAGTAGCGGAAGTACTTCGATTGACGCTAATAATTTCAATAAGTCCATCCGTATTTGAAGATTCCCTGCTACAATTTAATGAAGTTGAAGATTCTGAATGTAAGTACGCCGCATTACCACCTACTGATATGCCAGTTATCGCAGTATTACTTCCGCTTGAATATGAAATAATACTTGAATCACCATTTCCATTAGTCTGTACATTAATGCCATATTGAGACATTACATAAAGAGCGTATTGTGAAGATAACCCAGTGCCATCTATATATGTTGCCCCATTTACCTTTAATTTTTCAGTTGAAGTTGCGTCAATACCGATACCAACATTCGAGTTCGTTTTGATTCCATGTGTGACAGCAGACCAAAATCCATACAATGAATCAAGTGCAGTTTTTAACGTCGAATACTTTAATGATTTCTTCGCATAAGCAGTTGGTATTGATGCCGCGTCCTCAATGATAAATATGTCATTATCTTCAAGGGTTGTTTTTTTAGTAGTGGAATAAAATTGAGAATCAGTATCCCAGTAATAAATTGAATCAAGCGTTTTTACTACGGTTGACCATTTAAAGGATTTTTTAGCGTATGAATCTTGTGAATCTTCTATAATCAAACGATCGTTGGAAGCGAGTGAGGTCTTTTCTACTGTTGCATTAAATTGACCAGCTACATTGCCATAATACAGATTGTCATTATATGCTTTAATACGAGACCATTTGAGTAGCTGTTTAGCTCCTCCTGATGCGTGTTCTACAACGAAAGCATCATTAGCCGTAATTGAAGTCTTTTCTGTAAGTGTACTAAATTGTCCTGCTTTTTCTGCGCTAAAAATATTACTGTTCCTTATGGAAAGCGATGTAACGTATTTTGCATCATCAGTGCCGGCGTTTATGTCAGCTCCTGAAGCTTTTGCGAGCGAAGTAATATCTGATGTCAATGCTATTATTCCTGATGCGTCAGGAAGAAGCCACACTCTATTTGCTCCTATAACATCATATCTTATCTCTCCAACAAATTCAGATGTTCCTGACGTAACCCCAAGTTTAAGAGCTTTCACTGTCTTAGATGGATTCTTTATAAGAAGCCCATTATTATTTGTAAATGTCTTTAGTCCTGTGATAGTTTCATCAAGGGTTTTAGTAACATACCCACTTAAATCTATTGAAGCATATTCTAATCCTGTAGCATCAGAATTTACTCTTATATATTTATTAGCTTCAGTTATAGTATAAGGACTTACATCAGATAAATACCCAAACTGTATTTCTTTCCACGTCTTGTCCCACGAGAAAAATTCGTTTTCGTTGCCTTGCTCAATCTTTAATTCAAGAATCGTTGCCGGGTCTATCCATACTGCCGTGCCTGGGGCTGACCACACAAGCATATCTTTCACCTGTCCGCCCTGCGGAATGTGTTTGAAACCTTGCTGATTAGGGTGTTCGTAGTAGTTCGCTCCCTGCTGAATGGTATTGAGTTTTGCTTTGTCGTAGCTGCTCATAAACCCATGCGCCTGCTCTGTTGCCAGATCATGCAGAAATCCGCCGCCACGGTTTCCGTGTATGGAATCTGTCATAAACGACCATGCCGCCACTCCTGAAGGTGAGCCGAAAGCAAGAAACTGGTTCAGTTCGCCTCCGGCCGGTATATGCCTCTGACCCGCTTCACTCCCGTGATAGATCGTTTCATCATTGATGTAGATTGGAGGAATGGCGTTCCATCCTTCAACTGGTGGATCAATGCCGATGTTTGGGTCATCAACGCCGGTTCCTGTGTTATGGTAACTGAGGGCTACAACAGGCTTCTGTGATTTACCGCGCGTAACAGGGTTATGTTGCAGCTTATAAAGCGGATTTGCAACGCTGATTGTTTTTTCAACCGGCCTGCTCCATGCTTGCATCTTGAAGCTGTAAAGCCTGATGAAGTTTGACGGCAAAGCAATTCTGCCTGTTCCGTCTGCATTGGTATCATGTACAAAGTTAGCGCCTTCGGTGTTTATCTTCACCGGTGTCAAAAGGTGCAATGGAGCGTTACGGAGCATATTTGATACACTCTCATTCATAATAGCGTCAATGGTTCCGGCAGGGCTAAATTCCTGCTCCTGCGCCAACGGGCTGACTTCATCAATCTTCGCCAGCACTTGTGCTATAATCTGCTCCCTTGTCATGTTGTGTTACGCTTCTGGTACGGGTTCAGTAATGACTATCACATAGTCAGGGTTAATGCCAACACCTGTGTCGCTGTAATTCACTGCAACAACCGGTTTTGATACCCCTCCTCTGAGGTTTCTGATTTTCTGCTTGAAATATTCAGGGTTTGAAACGGAAATGTAATCAAAGGCCGGACGTTCCCATGCCTCCATCTTAAAACTGTAAAGTCTCAAAAAATCGTTTGGTAAAGCGATGTAGCCAGTTCCGTTTGTGAGGTCTTTTACATGAACGAAATTCAAAGCTGATACGTTGACTTTTATCGGAGGTATCAGGTGAATCGGTGCATTGCGAAGCATGTTGAGCGCGCTTTCATTCATCAATGCGTCAATCAACTCATCCGATGGCGATTGTGAAGCACCTGTCATGGTTTCAATCTCATCCAGCTTCGCCAGCACCCTTGTTTTGATTTCTTCCCTTGTCATGGCCTGTTAGCTTGTTTTCCAGTCAGGGAAAATGATGTTGTTGGCAATGGCAATGTCAAGCACCGCCTTCACGTTAGGCATTTGTGAATGTGGAATACCCAGGGTCTCATTGAGGTATTTCTTTGCTTCAACGCTGTTTTTCACACCCGTGACAACATTCTGCTGCGGAGGCTGTGGCGTTTCTTCCTCAATGATGTTCTGTAATACCGCTGCCGGTTCCTGCTTCGTTTCGCTTGAGTAAATGCAATGAAAAAGGTCATTGTACTCAGGAAGCGATTCAAGGTCTTTCTGAATGTCTTTATTCTCAGTTGAGAACATACCTCCGTAATAAATCGGGCTGTTTGTGCCGCCTTTAAATTCGATGGTATGAAGCTGACCATTGATCATCCTGTAAAGCGTATAGGAGATGTAACGCTTTTTTAACTGATATACCTTGTAAGTTTTATTGTCTGACATGATGTGATGGGTTTTGATGTTATCAAAAAAGGAGGGCGGTTTTAAGTCGCACCCTCCCTTTTATTCACTATGAAAACTAAACCTGCTTAGGTAGTCTTGCTGATGATGGCATGCAAGTCGGGGTAGCGCGTCAAAATCTGGAAGGTCTCACTGATATTCTGAGCCTTTGCGTTTTTCTGACCTGATTCGATCAATTTCAAATCAGCGCTCGACATGGGTTTCAACACAGCTTTTTCGAGGTAGTTTACATCAAGGACAAGTCCTTTCTCGATGTAGCCCACTTCATCAAACAACGGGTGATATTTTACAAGCAACTCACCAAAGCCGGTATCAATCTTTTTAAAGGTGATACCCCAGACAACTTCTGTGCTTTTGGCTTCAATCTGTTTCTGTACGGTAGGAATACTCATCAAGTCGCTCATAAACGTACCACCTCCAAACAACACGCGTTTCTCTGATCCGCTGTTGCCGGTAAAGATTGATTTTCCCCAGCCTGTAAACACCTTATTGGCATTGGCAGTCAAAGTAGATTCTGAATAGCTTAAACCTTTGGTGATGTAGCTGGTGATACCACCTGTCATGTATTTATAGTCACGTCCAATCGGGTCATAGACTTTTTTCTTCACACCAAACAAGGAGGTAAGCTCCATGCTGCGGCGCAAATCATACAAGGCTTGCAGTCTGTGGTCATTCAAATCCCACTTAACTTCTTTTTCATGGAGGGCTGCATAGATTGATTCTTCAATCTGAGCCATGTGAATCTGGCAGAAGTTTGATGTTTTCTGCGGATATGCCTGATATGGTGCGGTCTGTACGTCCATTTCAGCTTTAGCATTACCGATACGAACAATGGTCTTGCCCTGTGCAAGTGCCGGGAGGTCAAAGCCGTTGGTTCCGTTTCCGTTCAACGGGAGAACGGTCAGACGGGATGCTGATGGCGTAGTTTCAACGATATGAAGAACAAGGGGTTTATCTGCACTATTCAACACGTTAACAAACATGATGTTGTCATCAACATTCCAGATGTGGGGTGCGTTGATGTAGATTTCATGCACGGTGTTTTCAGGGGCAGAACCATTGGTAGCGCTAAAGGCTGTTTTAATGGTGTCGGTGATACCCTTCTGATCAACATAGTAATATTCATATTCCCAACTCTTAATCGGTGTCGCATCTCCAATCTCCCTGAGAATGGTATCGAGCGGGTTTGCCGATGGTTTAAGTTCGGTAATCTTCTTACTGATCGTATTATCCAACAGCTCTGACGAGCCTGCGGCAATCGTTTCAGTGGTCGAAGTTTCACTGGTTGTGGTTCCGGCTGCTGCTGCAAAAGCAAGGCTTGTTCCGGTGATGCTGCCAATCAATCCGCCAATAGCAATCGTTCCGGCAGCAAACATGCCACCCGCAATCAATATCACAAGGCCGATCAAAAGCACTTTAATACTCAAAAAACTGTTACTTCTTTTCATCTTTCAATGGGTGTTTAAAAATTATACTTAGACTAATTTTTTGCGCTTGTTTTCAGCGTCAACAGCCTTGCTCCAATCATCTGTTTTTGGCATTGGCTTTGGCTTATCTTCCGGCGTACCGCTGCTGGTGATCGACGGAAGCCCGTCACCGCGTTCTGTTTCTGAAGCTCTCATAGCTTCAATCTTTTGGTTGCGTCCTTTTACCTCTCCGGCTTGCATGGCCGTTTGTACGTCCATTTCGTAGTCAAGGGCTTTCTTCAGGCGTGACAGCGTTGCTTTGGTAAGTTTCCCTGCAACAACTTCGCTCACAAGCTCATCAACTGACGAAAGGAATTTCTGTGCATCAGCCTCTGCCATGCCGTTTTCCTCAGCAAAAGCCCTGATTTCATTCAGGCTCATGTCAAAGTTTTCCTGCATCTCTTTGGCTTTTGCTTCACGTTCTGCCATTGATTGTTTACGTGCTTCAAGGTTGTTGCTCCAGGCTTCGTAGTCCGGGTCGCCTTCAACCGGTTTCAACTCATCAAGGTCAACATTACGGCTCAATGCTTCCATGAAAGTTGCTCCCTTGCTCACATCTCTGATCAATGCACCAATCACGGGTTCCGATCTCAGCACCATATCCAGCTTGCTGTGCAGGCTCTTTGTGCTTTCTTCGTACTTCTCCAAACCGTCATAGCGCTCCATCAGGGCAGCGTTCACATCGTCATCGCTGGCAAATTCCCTGTCGGGATAAGCCTTTTTAATCCTGTCGTAAAACGGACTTGACGGCATCGCCTGTTCGGGCGGTGCGGCTGCGGCCATTTCTTCAACCGGATTAGCGGCTTGTTGCATTTCTTCCTTTTTCATCGCTGTGATTCAGGTTAAAATGGTTTAGGTGTCGGCATCAACAAGCAATACCCACTTAGTTCCGTTGTGATAAACCAAGTCGCGCACGGCAACAGTGATTTCATCTCCACCGCTGTTCAGGTTACCTCCAGTGGTGATAACACGGTAAACAGCATTGGTAACAGGAGCTTCAAGCGCGGCAATCTCGGCGGCTGTGCCGGTTCCACCTGTCTTTAAGGTAGTTTCCAGCGTATCCGTGTTAGCCTCAATGGCTGCTGTGTTGGCTTCGACGGCATCAAAAACACTTTCAACAATCTGCACGAGCTTTGCTTTCAGCGCGTTCAAATCGCCTTCGTGACCATCGAGTTTTTCTAATAATTCTGCTTTAGTCATTGGACATCAGTTTAAAGGGTTAAACAAAAATGTTGTGGCGGTAAAAGTAAAGTATAGTGATATATTTTATTTGCTTAATAATCTGTTTTATTTGCTTATTAGTGATAATTATTATATCATTGCACGTCTAATTGATATATTTTCCCTATGACTAAAGAAAAAATACGGGAGACTGATACAGAGCTAAAGGAAGAAGCTATATATCAGCATTATATGGTTGTGATAAAACAACTGGGAATAAGGGCGCGACTAATGAACAAGGACGACATTTACGAGGAAGTTGCGGAGCCTTTCTTTGTGAGCAAGTTCACTGTCGGAAAAATAGTCCGGCAGAAGATCAAGGATCGCAAACAGGTACTTGATGACGGCTTACACAGAAGATTGAAAGAAAACGTCCAATTAGCTATTGATGCTATCGACAAGGCCAAAAGAGCAAGTAAAGCAAGAAAACGCTAAACGTCTTGCTGCCATCACGCAGCAATTCGACCCGGTTACGGGTGTTGGCAGCCTTGTTAAGCGCGTGAAGTTTCGTATTTCAACGCGCAATGTGGTGTATATACCATTCACGATGGTTCGTGATGTACCCTGGATAAGAATGATAATGAAGCAGGGGTCATTGTTGATGTTCATTCATAAGCTATGCAAAGAAAACAACACTAAATTTAATGAGGAGTTATTCAATGATGCATACGCACAGTTTACCGAAATAAGGTTAGACCACGATTTTGAGTATTGGGCTTATGCGACAGTTAAGATAACCGATAAAAAGACAGGGCAAGAAGTTCCTTTTAAACTCAATCTGCCGCAACGTAAACTTGTTGTTGTTTTTGAAAAGATGCGAATGGATGGAAAACCTGTCCGCACCATAGTATGTAAAGCCCGTCAGTGGGGTGGCAGCACGGCAACGCAGATTTATTTCTCATGGGTTCAGACGAGAATAAAAACAAACTGGAATAGTGTTATCGTGGCTGACGTTGAGAATCAGTCGCGCAATATCAGAGGTATGTTCACAAGGCTCGCGGAAAGTTATCCTGAGAATATGGCTTATGATATTGATGGAAATGTTATAAAAAACTTAAAACTTGTACCATACGAAGGATCGTCAAAAACAAGAAAGATTCAGGGACGTAACTGTATCATTGATATTTCTTCAACTGAGAAACCTGAAAGCACACGTGGTTTTGATTATGCCTTATGTCATTTATCGGAAGTAGGAAGCTGGAGAGGGACAGCAATGAAGTCTCCTGAAGATTTGGTTCAATCAATTCGCGGGGGCGTTAAAAAAGGTGAGTTGTCCATGATCGTAATGGAATCAACAGCAAAAGGTGTTGGTAATTTCTTTCATAGGGAATGGTTAGCTGCAAAGAACGGTAATAGTGGTTACTATCCATTCTTTATGCCGTGGCATGGTTTCAGTGATTACCTGACAGATATTCAGGATGATCAATTAGATGCTTTCATTGATGCGATGGATGAAAGTGACTGGCACAGATGGGAGCAAGGCGCTACGCTGCAAGGAATTAAATGGTACAGGGAGTACATGAGTTCCGAGAATATGGATAAGTGGCGTATGGAATCGGAGTTCCCTGGTGATGATATTGAGGCTTTCCAAAGCACGGGTTCACCGGTGTTTCATCGCAGATATACCAAACTTCTCAGGGATATGTGTACCAATCCTGTTGCCAAAGGGCAGCTTTCGGCTGACAGCATGATGGGAAGCAAAGACGTGCTGAAAAACATTGAGTTTGTTCCATCTCCAGAAGGAAGGTTATGGATATGGGAGTTCCCGGATAAATCGGTGCGGGTGAAAAACAGGTACGTGGTTTCTGTTGACATCGGAGGTACAACGGATGAAGCTGACTGGAGTATTGTCCGCGTGATTGACAGGTACTGGATGAAAGAGGGCGGGAACCCGAAAGCTGTTGCAACATGGTGCGGCCATATTGATCAGGATTTATTGGCATGGATTGCCTGTCAGATTGCAGCTTGGTACAACAACGGATTGCTTGTGGTTGAAAGCAACTCACTTCGCAAGAACGAAAAAGACCCAGGAAGCGATCATTTCCTTACCGTCCTTGATAAGATTGCGGAAGTGTATGACAACATATACACACGTACAACACCGGATAAGGTGCGTGAAGGTGCGCCCGTTCTTTATGGCTGGCATACCAACAGATCAACAAAGCCGCTGGCCGTAAACACGCTTAAATCAAAGGTGCGTGATCAGATTTATGAAGAATGTGACATAAGACTGTGTGATGAAATGGACAGCTTCATGCTGCATGATGATGGTTCTATGGGAGCAGTTGAGGGAATGCACGATGATATGGTGATGAGTACGGCAATCGGGCTTCGTGTAAGTGATGAAATGGACTTGCCGGTTGAGATTGTTGAAACATACAAGGAAAAGACATCTAAGAAAACTAAAGCAAATGTAAGTGAATCAACTTTTTAAATAACTTAATAAACTTTTATATGAAAAAACCTAACTTCTTTCAGCGCATCATTCCACCTTCAATCTGGAAAGACCCCGCAAAAAATGACCTGCTAACAAGTGAATATTTGATTGTTTATTCGCTTGGCGATGGCGACTTACCGGTTACAGGAAGCGGCCACTACAACAGTATTACCAAAAAATGGTATCACGACCTTGATAACAAGTACCCGATTGAGGACGGTGTATTTCTGTATGCCGAACTTCCAGATACTCCGAAAGGCTTTGATGAAGATGAAATGCCAGTGAATGAGTTATACCTTAAATTGGAGCGTATGTTAAAAGAGGCCATAAGAGTTCAACCGTCATTGTTCAAAGGGTTTGTCCATTCTGCATATAATCATTACTGTGAGGAATCGAAGGAAGCGGCCAGTGAAGCTAAAAAAGCTATGAAGCAAACACAGGAGTATATCAAATCAAGAGATAGTTTTCCGCGTCCGGTAACGTTCCAATCAATGGACACCCGCGACATTGAAATTGCTGTTGGAAAGCGATTGGTTGTGAAGTTTAAAAAGCTGCATGAAAAAGCTGTGTTGCCGGTGTATGCAAAGCCTGGTGATGCAGGACTTGACCTTTATCCAGTTTCGAGCGAAACTATTGATGGTAACATCGTCTGTTCCTTTGGATTTGCTATGCAGATACCTGAAGGTTATGTAGGACTGATATTCCCGCGAAGCGGCATTTACAAACATTCCTACGTGATGAGCAACAGTGTTGGCGTAATTGATAGTGGCTACCGTGGCGAGGTGAAGGCTATCTTCAAGAAGTTCAGCAATTACGCACCGAGCTTTTACAACTTCGGTCAGGCCGTGGCGCAACTAATCATCATGCCTTACCCACAGGTTGAAACGGAATGGGCTGAAAAACTCAGCGACACCATCAGAGGTGAGGGCGGCTTTGGGCATACAGATAAAAAGTAACGCCATGAAAAAACGTCCAAACTACGATCTTGACATCATCGTGCCGGCAGGAATGAACTTCCTGTACGGCTACGATGTGGTGAACGGAACCAAAAGCGACTTCGTTGAGGAGAATGTATTTTACACAGATGCAGAACTCAAGGCAAGGCGCAAGGAACTTAACAAAGAACACGAGCCTTATCTGGTTAATTTTTACATCAAAAGCCCGAAACAATGAACAACATTCTAAGAGCTATCGACAGCTGGTTTGACAATGAATTTCTTTTTTACAAGCGTCATTTCATCCAGCGAAGGAAGAAAAAGGCTATCCGACATAATGAAATCATTGTGAAGGATAAAATTGAAGAAGCCAAACGTCTTGCTTACATTACAGGCCGCAAGCATTGGGTGATGCGTGATTATGACGGCGCTATCCTTGTGGCCGACAGAAAACGCATCCTGCAATTCAAAGCATCAGGGAAGCTGGATAAGCGCGTTACCGGAGCCGATCTTGACCGTGAAGCTATCTATACCGCCAGCCCGATTACCGACACAAGGCAGAAGCGTAAAGGTTACATACCGAAAGATGAAAACCCCATTCTTAAACTGTTCAGGTATTTAGGATGGAGGTAGGTTATGCCACGATCAAAGAAAAGGAAAGAGGAGGATAGGCGCAAGGCTATTGAACGCGATGCCAACAAAGTTGCAATCAGCAACCATGCTTTTGAACGCGCTCAGGAAAGACTTTCACTCAATCCAAAATCTTTTATCAGGATGGTTGATAAAGCATGGCGCAATGGAATCAAAGAATCTGAAATTGTGGGTGATTTTGCCAGCTACATCATTGAGTTGAAAGAAGGAAGGGATCAGGACATGAGAATTTATGGATCATTCATTTACATCTTCGTAAATAAACTGCTGGTCACTGTGTATGTATGCCCGGCAAAGTATATCAAGTATTTGAAAATCATCAAACAAAAACGCAATGATCATCACAACCAAAAACAGAACCTACCGCAAAACGTCTAATGACGGAAGAAGGACGAACATTACCGTATTCAAGCAATGCGATTTTGACAACCTAAATGGCAGTGATGCTATTATCATCCGTACTGCTGTGCTTGTTGATATTATGGATTATGCAAATCAAACCGCATACCTGACAAGCGGCTATCATGTTATAAGGCGGTTCAAAGACAAACTGCTGATAGCGAACAGAGTAATGTTCAAGCAGGAAACACTTGAAGAAATATTAACTGATTTTTTAATTGATATAAAGATTTGAAGCTATGAACGGTTCGGGTATTGCCGAAGTGCGGGTTTAACAGCACTAAACTTTAATTTAAAAACGCAATGACAGAAAAAGAAAAAGCACTTGAACTGATTGGTAAATATCAGAAACACGCAATGTTAAAGGATTTTGGAGGCATGGATTTTGAAATTGCCAGAGGGTGCGCAATTATTGGTTTAGATGAAATGCTTGACCATATTGAATTTCCAAGCCATATTTATCAATGGTTCAAACAAGTGCGAGTTGAATTGGAACGTGTCGAGCAGCCTTGCACATAACGTGATGCAGATAGGCGATGTAAAAGCCTTGCAGAATGTTTCAAGTTTAGTAGAATGTTGGTGGCTTTTATATTGCTTATGTGCTGTTATCGGTTGCCCTTTCAACGAATGATTAACTTAAAAACAAACATAAAATGAATAGAGAAATAAGATTTGAATACGGATTTGAAAGTGTAAATGGAACTGTGAAAAAGGTTTATCACTTACACGAAATACCAAACATTCAGCAAAAGTGCGATGTATGGAATGTATTGCCAATAAAATATGTAAGGCAATCAACTGGTTTAAAAGATAAGAATGGAACTGAAATATTTGAAGGCGATTTAGTTCAGCACGATGCTTGGAATTATCCATTTGAAGTGATTTTTAATGACGATAAAGCGAGGTTTGTCTGCAAGTTACAAACTGGATTAACTCAATATATAGATTATGAAAGACTTGTTGTTGTCGGTAGTGTCGTTTAGGGTTGCCTAACTCCCTGCTAAATGCCATAATAAAGCAACTACCTGTAATTTAGGTAGTTGCTTTATTTTTATAACCATCCACCAAGCCGTTTTTTCTATGCTGCCTGTTCAGGCTGTTTCATCATTCTTTGTGCCATCTCCATAACCTTTGGGTCAACATTGGCCGGCTGTTCTCCTGCTTGCTGTGGTAAGGCTCCCTGCATCTGACCCTGCATAGCTCCCTGCATCGCTGCCTGTTTCTTTTTGATGGTGTCAAGCAACGACTTTGCAAACGGCATATTGCTATGTTCAAGGTAGGTTTCAATGTCAATCAACTGGTTTTTCATCATATCCAACAAGATTTCATCTGTCACCTGACGGAATACCGGTGTGTCAATGGTCTGTGAGATTTCTACCTCAGTGTCAAGGTCGGCCACCTTATCAGGGTTCCATTCACGCGCAATTGCAGAATAGGAACTGTTGCCAACCAACAGCATCCGTTTTTCATCGTAGTACTGGTGTATCACCTTGAGCAGCTTCGTATCACGCTGTTTGAGGTAGTAGGTGTAGGTGTCCATCACGTCCTTGCTGTTTACCGCGCTGTTTTCTGCCTCCTGAGCGTACAGGCTGCTCGGTGTTGAGCTTCCGGCCTTCTGCCCTTGTATGGCATAGTTCACGCCCGAAATCTCCTGCATGAGCTTCATTTGAAGCTGCAACAACTCTCCAACTCCAACACTGGTTCCACGGCTCACAATCTGCTGCGGTAATGGCTGCCCTGCTTTGGCTTTGATCTTGATAACACCGTTATACCTGCTCCATTCATCAGCGAAGTCGTCCAAATCCATATCGTCAGGGATTGAATCTTCCGGCACAAGCAACACGCCTTTGGCACTGGCTCCAATCATAAAGTCCATCATGGTTACAAGACGGTTGATGTAGCGCTGTTGGTCAATGATCTCCTCAAACATACCACGTACCACGCCATCAACAAGCGGATAGGTAACGAAAGCGTAAGGGTGTGATTCGTGTTTGTAGGTCGTCTCACCTTCATACAGGCATTGTCCGTTTGGAGTAAGGAACTTCACATACCAAAACTGCTCATATTTCGGTGTTGGATATTTCAGCGGCACATCTTCCGGGGCTACTCCGTTGGCAACAGCCTTTTCGATCCGCATCTGGTTTTCCATGTTCACCTGCTCCGGTGTCAGCTTGGTGATGTAATACTGTCCGTTCAGGTAGTCATGCACATAAGTACGCCATTCTGCTTTCAGGAACCACACCTCAATCAGCCTGCATTTTGTCGTGTCGTTCGGGATGAAGAAATCAACCGCATCAAATCGCTTTGTTGTAAGCCCGTTGCTGTCCATGATTCCGTGAATATCCTTACCATAACCTGAATACCAGCTTTTAATCAGCTCTGCATCGGCTGAGTTCTTGGCAAACACACTGATAATCTCATCCATTGTAAGGTCGTGAACCTCTCCAACCATACGCAAATCTGTGTGCCTGATGTCGGTGATGTCGGTATTGAAAAAGAACCTGTTCGGGTTCACGTTCTGAATCCAGGCATCTTCCAGGTTGCGTTCCTTGAAATACTTGTACCCTATCTTGCATACCGGCATCCCTGACTTCAAAAACTCCTTGAAGTTGTTGGCATCAAGTTCTTTAGCGCTGTTTACGTTGTGCGCATGTTGCAGGGCATTGGTAAGCATCTCGCTTTGTTCGGCATTGATCTTATCCCTGCTGATCACGATAGGCTTCAACTGATTGCTTCTGAACCGCCCCACGATGTTGTTGTGAAGCTGCGACATGATGTTCTGCTTCAAAGGTATCTTACCCTGCCTGATGATGTTCAGTTCTTCGGTGATGTACTGATCTTCGTTCTCAGGGTCAATGATTTTGTCCTTCCACTGGTCGCCATGCAGATAATCACGCACACGGCGGCGGCGCTCCCTGAAATCTCTCAGGCTGCTCCACCACTGTTCGGCCACATGCAGCACGTCCATATTCTCCTTTTCCTGTGATGAATCAAGCTCTTTGATGGTAGGCGTTCCCTTTACGACAACCTCTTTCTGCTGTTGCTTCGGCTTGTTGTTGCCAATCTTCGACATGGTAAAAAACTTCCAGTTTACCTTGTCGGGCGAAAGTGTTTCTGCTGATAATTTGTTACTTCTCATTTTCTTGCTGGGTGTTATTGTTTAAATTCTCAAATGCACTTTTCAAAATCTCCTCACGTTTAGCCTGCAACTCCTTGATGTGATCTTTATTTCCTTCCGTTGCACTCAGCTTTTCAATCCTGTCGTTGATCTTCTCCAGACGTGGCTCCAGCGATTCAAGTAGGCGCATCTTCATACGAAGGTCTCCGTTTTTGCGAAGCATCATGTAACGCTCATCCTCAGGTTCAAGTTTACGCATCATCGCTTTAGCTCCGGCCACTTCCCGTTTCAGGTCGTAATACTGATCCATTGCGCCCTGCTTGTAGTTCGTTCTGTACAACCGCTTCAATACCGGCACGTCATTGGCCTGTATCTCCGCGTCAGGCTGCTGCGCTGCCACTTCAATCACTGAGGTAGTGGTTTTCACCATGTCGTTAAAGAACTGCCCTAAACCTCCCGTATAGCCCGTGAGCAGGTGTTCAAGTTTTGCCGGGTTTACGTTGAGGAAATTACGGATATTATCTTCCTTCCAGTTTCCGTTTTCATCAAGCTGCCAGTTTGCAGGTATTTCATCGCTGCCGCCGGAGAAGTTGTTCAAAGCCCGTGAAAATTCAACAAGCCCTTTGTTGGTATTACGCAATCCTTTCTGCCATTCCGGGGTCGAACGCTCAAGCTCAGGCGTGAACATCTCTTTAAACACCCTGCGTCCGGCAAAATCCTCATTGGATGAAATGTCATAAACAGGCATGTACCATGATGGAACAAACGGCCTTGCGTTGAGTTCTCCTTTTTTACCGATCACGCTTGCATCAAAAGCCAACGGGCTGAAGGTATTGACCAAGTTATTCGAGAAACGTCCTGCAAGCTGCGCAATATCCTGGTGTCCGTGAATCATATCGCTTGCCATCACTCCCATCGCGTGAAACAGTCTGAAACCGTGAGGTAGCGGGATGCTGATATACTTTTCTGTGGCTTTCCCGAATATCCATGCCGGATTTGGCAGTATCATGTAGTTATCCTTCAAAAACTCATTGATACCGTCAAAGTTATCCTCCTCGTCATCGTCGTCAGGCCATATCCAGCGCATCAGTTCTGCGGTGAGTAATCCCATTGCCATCATCGTTGCTGCCACGGCTCCAAACTTCTTCTTGTTCTTCATGCCAAGATTGATGAAGTTTGCGCCCCCTTGAATGGAAGCGTTGGCAAAAGCATACAACATTCCAAGTACCGGTGCAATCTTACCTTTCCTGTTGAAGTTCACCGTTCCGTCTTTGGCATCAAGTGCGGCCTGTGCATCGCTGCGGCCTTTGGCCTTTGATGTGAGGAAGATTGCGTAACGGCTTATATCTTCACTCATCATCGCCATATACTCAATGGTGTTTGGCATCACCTGAACAGCTTTCGACTGCGTAAACTTATCCAGTTTGTTGTTGGTTCCGGCCAGTCGTTTGAGTTCACGCTCAATCTTTGTGCGGTGTTTCTCCAAGTCCTCCATGAAAGCATAACCAGTGCGTCCTCCGTTAAGCAGGAAGCGTTCAAACATGGCATCATCGGCATTGTTTTTCGGGTCAGCAATGCCTTTGATGTGCCGGTGAATGGCTTTGCGCGACTTGTTCAGGTTCTTGTAGAACAGCTTTATTTCGCCCTCATGCCTGATACCTTGCGAAATTGTTGCGTAACCAATGTCACGAATAAAGTTCACAGGGATAAATGCAGGGTTGAGTGATGTAAGTAGTTTACTCATCGTTCGTGTCAAACTTGCCGGAACGTTGAAGATGCGCTGCATGTTCTCGCTTGAGAACTGTGGATTAAGCGGGTTCTTGTTATTAAGAATCATTCCAAGTACCGGGTCTGATTTCATCACTACGATATAGCGTTTCCCGCCTCTGTAAACAATCACCTCATGCTGTTTGGCGTTGGATTTGGTATTGCGCTTGTAATGACTGTGGTCGCTTTCCGTTTTTATCTTACCTTCATTTTTCAAGGTGTCATAATCACCAACAAGGCTTTTAACCGGTTCGCCTTCATCGGTGAAACCTTCAATCACATACACTTTTCCACTCAAAACAAGTGCATCATCCCATACCGTTTCACCTGTTTCATCATCGGTCTTACCCATGTCAACGCTGTAAATGTTGTTGTAAGTCAAAAGGTCGTTCATGTCCTTGTTCACCTGAGCAAGATTTAAAGCCTTCTGCTTAAACACGTTCTTGTTGCCTGATAAGATAGCGGTGTAAGCCATGCTCCTGATGTAAGCAAGCGGATCGTCAGCCTCGCTCTCGCGTCCTTTGGCCGCAATGAAAGGATTTTGGAAACCACTTCCTGGCTGTGATTTCTGATATTCAAAGATGTCGGCTGCCTTATCCTGTTTCCATCCTCGGAGCGGCACATAAAACTGATAGCCGTTTTCACCTGTCAGCTCATCAAAGGTGTCAGCGTCAATAAAGCCTGCATCGCGGTATTTCTGCACACTGAACCGGGTTGCCTTGTTGAGTGCTTCCCAAAGCCTGGCTGCATTCTCCTGCCCTATTACAGCCTCATACAGCTCAATCTGCTGTTGAGCATATTCATCTGTCAAAGGCTTTCCGTCGAGTGAACCTGCATAGACTTTTTCAGGGTCTGCCTTTGGGTTTTGCAGCCTCAGCTTCGCATTTCTCTCAGGTGCATGTTTTGCCTTCATGTACTTTTCAAGGTTGGCAACGGTGATACCTGTTGTTTTTGTGATGTCAGCGATAACCTTTTCAAGTGGCTTCCAAATTTCACGGTCATATTTGTTGATCTCAGCTTCGTTCTTTCCGGGTTGCAGGGTTGAATGAAGATACACGTCAGCCCATTCAGGCACGCTTCCGTCACGCTCTTTGATAAGTCTGTTAAACACGTCCCAGCGGTGGTGGAAGTCCTGCACTAATTCAATGGCAGCATGAATGTTGATGCGTCCGTTGCTGCTGAATATCTGCGCTGTGGTCTGTTGTGGGTCGAATGGAGGAGTGTCAGCGTCCATAAACCTTATATCAGCATTGCCGGGGTCAAACGTTCCGGCGTTGTCTGTGGCGGATTTGATTTGAGAAGGATTAAGTGCTATTGTAGCATCTGTTTCTCTTCCAAAACTTCCTTTATCGTTTAACAAAAATATACCATCGTACTCTGAATTTTCAATATAGCTATTTAATAAATCCTTAGCTTTGAGTGATAGTTCGTCTATTCTATCGCTCCATTCAGAAAGAATCCTATCAGTTTCTTTATTGTTTTCTTTAACGATAGCTGACCATTCAGGGCTTGGTATTTCTCCTTTAAATTTTTTTCGTTCTTCAACGAATTTATCTGCACTTATTTTTTGTTCGTCAGAAACTCTTTTTCCGTACTCCTTATCTGTTTTGTTGATTTGGTCTACCAATTCGCTGTAGCCTTCTATATTTAACCTGAAAAACGATTCTAACGATTCTCTGTCTCGTGCATAGATAGGATTCTTTATGTTTGCATAAAGCCCCATTTGCTTATCGCCTAAACCTATCTTTGTATCCGATGATTTTAGGAATATGCCATTAGGTGTCATGTAGTCGAATTTACCTGCTTTTAGCTTGCTTTTATCGTATATGTTCCAATCTGCATTTGTTTCATGGAATAATACTCTTGGCCTACCTTCATGATCCACTACTTTGCTATCACCAAACCACTTCCAGAAGGCTTCAATTCCCTCACGTGTGGAGTTGATGGGCTGCCCGTTGCTGTTTGTTGTCGGTCTCTCAACACCGTTGACGGTGATTGTCTGAGGGAGTGATTCGCTCATAGCTGATTTCATCTGAAACTTCGGCTTATTACCAAACAAACTTTCAACCGTGGCTGTGCGTGTGTTACGCCTGATCTGTCCGGTTGAGTAGCCGATTCCGTGCCTGAGCATCTGACGCGTGTATTTATGGCTGACGCCGAGTAGTGATTCATTGTCCATGAAGTTTTGCTGTATGGCTGCTTTTGCAATCCTCAGTACTGTATCTTCTGTAATACGAACCCTACCGGTAAAAAGTTTCTCAAAAAATTCATTGATTGCGCGAACAAATCTTTTCCAGATGCTGTCCTGCTCTTTCGTCATAGCAAGGTTGCGGAGCTTCTTGTTGGCAAGATACGTCATATACTCCTCTGCAAATAAGGCCTTGTCTATTTTACCATCAATGAAATTCTTAACTTCGTTTGGTGAAACAACCTTTGCCATCTCATCAAAGCCAATATCTTCAAAAATCTGCTCAAAGAAGCTCTGCCGCAATGCCGAATCAGGAATCAGTGAGGTAATGCCATAATGAACTCCCTGCTCATGCAGCCATACATCAATGGCTGCTTGCGTATCTGCAAGGTTGTCGATGATGTAATACGTCGTCCATTCATAAAACATCCCTTGAATATTCCTGTTTTTAATTATGTTCTGAACATGCTTTGGAAGCTCGTCAACGGTGTCAACGATAACGGCGCGATTCTTACTCTTTCTCAGCTTTTCCAGCTTTTCAATCACAGCGCGTTTCTTTTCGTTGCTTTCATCTGACGATCTGCGGGAGCGGCGGCCATCAAAGGCATTTCTCATAAACAACTGATCTTCTCTTGAAACATTTTCAGTTGCTTCAAGCAAGGTCTTTCTGCGTTCTTCGTCTGTCATTCCAGCCCTGCGCTCAACGTTTCGCGCCTCAACTTCACCAGCTTGCCTGTAATACTTGTCATAAGCCTTTGCTTTTATCTCTTTGGTGGCTTTTTGAAGCTGACTTTTGGAGTATGTTTTGATTATCTTGATAACGTCAAACATCTCCATGTCCTCCATTATCGCCTTATGATCTTCAAGAAACTTATCTGCCGACTGGTCTCCTTTGGCAAATCCTTCCAAAAATGCCATCTCCTCCTGAGTGAACGTTTCGCCTTGGAACAAGTCTACATTTGCGCCTTTGGCAAATCCTTCCTTCTCTTGAATAGCATGTTGCACCTCATGTAACAAAATAATCCAAGCATCTTCTTCATTCTTTGCGTAAACCTCAATCAGTTCATCACCTTCAATACCGCTATACTTCCCTGTTCCACCTTCTGGAGCATCGGGAGTGATGTTAAAATACACATCAATATACTGCATATTGGGATACATTGCGTACAACTGCTTGTTAGCAAGTATGTTTGCAAGCCTGTATGTTCCTGTTTGTTTTGGTACTGTGAAGTCGCCATCAGCTATCTCATAACGCCATTTGCCATCAGCTCCACGCTCCCAACCTGTTGCAAGCCTAATGCGGTCAGCTTCCATGCCGGCCTGCTCCATACCTTCTGCAATGAATTTGTTGTCAAGCCTGATATTGGCCTCTTTCTTTGCTGCTGCCGTGCCGGTGCGCGCTGCAAGACCGGAGCCTTTTTCGCCTGCGATAAGGAAAAGTGGAACGCCTTTGATAACGCTTTCGCGCATGGCTTGTGTTATCGGGAGGGATTGGACGGTGAAAGAACCAGTTTCATTTGCTTCTATCCATGCCTCCGCTTCTGCAATGTTATTAAATGGCTCATGAACACCATCAAGCGTATTTCTATCCCTTACAACAACTTCTTGTTCATCGTACTCATCAAGCGATAAATCTTCAGCGTCAATAGTGTATTTTGATTCTTCTCCCTGATTCAATTTTACACTCTCCACCTTCGCTCCAAACGGTTTACCGAGTTTACCTGCTGCTGCCGGGACGATAGCATCGTAAAAGGCTTTCATTCCTTCGCCGCCGATTGTAAGATTATCGCCTTTAAATGTTTGTTCCTTTTCTCCTGTGCGTATTTTATTAGCGATTTCTTTTCCTACAATATCTTCTAAATCTACATCTTTTCCTTTAATTATTGTCTTTCCTTCAAGTGGGACTATGTGTTCAAATACCTTTGCGTCTCCTTTTGTAGCAATTACATGCACAGATGGTACGTCTGCTGAGATTCTTTTATATGTATGAATATTATCTACTTGTTTTCTAAAATCATCCTCATACCTATTTACCTGCATCAACCCATTCGTCCAAGCAATCCTGTCAAATCCGTTCTCTGCTGCATACCGCATCATTTTTCGGAGTGCGAGATTTACCCATTGGTCGGTCTTTTTGAAGGGCATGTCGGGAACAGAATTTTTTTCTACCGCTGATTTTAAGTCGTATTCAGAATAACCATTTGCAAGTAATATTTTATCTAATTGCTCTCTGTTTATTTTACCCGATTCAAATTGCGACAAACCGTATTCAAC
>QXGG01315274.1_pt1 | contig 22081 bp, 15 predicted proteins | sample 1982491 | NCBI WGS metagenome assembly QXGG01 (sample SAMN09924614, study PRJNA488089) | Wastewater metagenome, whole genome shotgun sequencing project. | isolation source: South African research farm wastewater | place: South Africa: Irene, Agricultural Research Council, Animal Production... | reverse complement strand
TTCTTTACCCTCTGCTTATCTGCATCCCATTTGGCTACGTCAATCCGGTAGCCCGTTGTAAACTCGATGCGTTGGCTGGCAAAGATGACACGCATACGGATGGGTACGTTCTCTACGATTGGCACACCGTTCTTTTTCCGGCTCTCCAATGCAAAAATGATGTTGCGCTTGATATTCATAATTGGGTGCGTTTGAAATTCTACACCCAAATATACACCCAATTATTGAGATAGCAAAAGACATTTAGAAACATTTACTTTTACTCTATATTGTAATTTACACTTGATTATCAGTCGTTTGCAGTTTTATGATATTCTGTGAAAGTATAAGTTCGAGAGCCTGTCTCTCCGCAATAAAGATTGATAATCAGCTGATTGCAGCCTTTAAGGACTAAAAAAGGGACTAAGAAAATAATTTTCTTAGTCCCTTTTTTATATCACTCACGTATGAGACAACCTGTAGTGTTATACAGTATGATCCATGATCCCCCCGCACTTATGAGCGAATTGTATAATAAAAAAGGGAAGTATATTACTATACTTCCCTTACTAGTTGCGGAGACCCGACTCGAACGGATGACCTTTGGGTTATGAGCCCAACGAGCTACCAACTGCTCCACTCCGCGATCATTTCTGATTACAAATGTAGGCTATTGTTTTATCAATATCAAATAGTTCTTGTAAATACTTCTTGAAGTAATATTATTTAACATTGAGAGCCGTGTTTAAACATTTAAATACTCTTTTATGCAGTTTGTGAATTGTTTGCCATACTTCTCTTGCTTGTATTCACCAATTCCACTAATTGTACCGAACTGCTCAACTGTAACAGGTTTGGACGAGGCGATTAGGTGAAGGATCTTATCAGACATTATAATGTAGGCGGGGACTTCTTCCTTTTGTGCCAACTCCTTGCGAAGAGCTCTTAGGTTTTCGAATAACTCTAGATCTTCAGCTTTAGTGTCGAATAGAGAAGCCTCTTTTTTCTTTCTTTTGGTTATAGCCTCTTCTTTGTCGTCCCTAATGATGGTAACAAGTTCAGCAACTCGTTTACCGAACAGCACTTTTCTTCCTGAATCGGTAATTTTAAGTTTATTTCCCTCGTTATAGGCAATCTCAATGTATCCAAACTGCAACATTTGTAATAAGTAGTTATTCCAATCTCGTGGTGGAATTTCTCGACCTATTCCAAAGGTCTTGATCAGGTGGTATCCAGGTTCTACGACATCTTGGTTTTGCGAACCTCTAAGGATATCTACCAGTAGCCGCAGTGTGATCGATTCATTAGTTCTAGCAATAGCACTAAGGGCCATCTGCGTGATTCTAGAGCCATCAAAGCGTTCAGGCGGATTTTTGCAAATATCGCAATTACCACAATCTTGATGTGACTCCTCTCCAAAATAACTCAATAAAATCCTACGTCGACAGATATATGATTCGGCATATTCTTGCATACGGTCGAGTTTGTCGAGGTTGATTTGTTGTTGTTTGCTATCGTTAGCAAATTTGGTGAGCATGATTATATCAGCAACGCTATAAAATAAGACGGTATCACTTGGTACCCCATCTCTACCTGCACGTCCAATTTCTTGATAATAGCTTTCTATGCTTTTGGGCAAATTATAGTGGATTACCCATCTCACATTCGATTTATCTATTCCCATTCCAAAGGCGATTGTAGCACAAACTACCTGAACTCGGTCGTTGATAAAATCGTCTTGTGCTCCTTCTCTTATGTGTTGAGGTAAGCCTGCATGATATACAGCTGTCGAAACTCCCTTTTTTTCTAGAAAACGGGCAATGGTTTCGGTATTCTTTCTGCTTAGACAGTAGATGATTCCAGCTTCGTTTTTATGTGACTCTATAAACTCCAGAATAAACTTGTGCTTGTCTTTCTGTAGGTACCCTTTTTCAACCCTTAGGCTTAAATTTGGTCTATCAAAGCTTGAAATAAAGACTTTTGGATCCTTAAGCTTAAGCTGAGAGATTATGTCCTGTCGGGTGATTTTATCGGCAGTAGCGGTAAGTGCTACTATTGGCACTTTTGGGAAGTAATGACCTAAAACGCCCATTTGTGTGTATTCTGGACGAAAATCATGTCCCCATTGCGAAATACAGTGTGCTTCGTCAACTGCAAAAAGTGCGATATCAATCTCTTTGAGCAGATAATCTATTTCCGATAAAAGTTTTTCGGGAGATACGTATAGAAGTTTAATTGTGCCTTGAATGCACTTTTGTTTGACAAGCTCATTTTCACTATCTGTGTTTCCACTGTTGAGTGCCCCTGCAGAGATTCCGTTGGCAAGGAGTGCGTCAACCTGGTCTTTCATGAGCGAAATAAGAGGAGAAATTACGATTGTAATGCCATCCATCAAAAGAGCTGGAAGCTGATAACAGATTGATTTTCCACCACCTGTTGGCATTAAAACCAATGTATCTTTGTGATTTAGAATGTTTTCTATGATTTCTTTTTGCAAAGGACGAAAACCTTCATAACCAAATTTTGTTTTAAGAGTATGGAGCATGTTTTTTGAATGCATTTGTGCGTATTTATACCGTTTGATATAAAAAATATTTTAATCTTGAAAGGTAAACTTATGAAATAATGTAAGTTTCGTTTGATTTAACTGTTAAATTTTATTATTATTGGGCTTCATTATGTCCAAAGTTAAATATTCATTTGTTATAACTATAATCCAATGGGTTGAAACTATCATAATTTAATGATTATTTGTGTTGGTATAAATGCAAAAAACCTAAACTTAGATATTATTATGACTAACTCAGTAGACAAAAAGAACAAGCGTAAACCTTACAACATCAAAGATCGTAAGGATAAAGATGCTGCGTATCGTACTCTAATCCGGCCAGAATTGGCTGATGAATTATATGACAAGATTTTAACAAAGATTGTCGTTCAGAAAAAGTATCGTGATCCTAATTATTCAGCGAAAGAATTGGCCAATGATTTGGATACCAATACTCGTTACCTATCCGCAGTAGTAAATTCACGCTTTGGAATGAATTACTCTAACTTATTGAATGAGTATAGAGTAAAAGAGGCACTACACTTATTAAAAGATAAGCGTTATGCAGATTTGACAATTGAGCAGATTAGTGCGAAAGTCGGTTTCGCGAATCGACAATCTTTCTATGCTGCTTTTTATAAAAACAAGGGGGAAACTCCAAATGATTATCGAAAGCGACATGAACAGAAGTAAATCACTAAATCAGACCAGCACTAAGAAGAAATAACAGGATGATATTTTTACCATCCAGTTATTTCTTCTTATTTTTATGTGCACTTCCAAAATAAATAAACATGAAAAAAGTAACAATTTTAAAAGCGGTAGCTGCAAGTCTCTTAGTGTCTTGTAGTTCTCCTAAGAAACCCGCTGAATCTACACAGAATAATAATTTTTATAACGTGGAACAGTTTGCTGATTTACAAATATTAAGGTACAAAGTACCCGGATTCGAAGATCTTTCTACTGACCAAAAGAAATTGGTCTATTATTTGAGCCAAGCAGCTCTTACAGGTAGAGATATCTTATTCGATCAAAATGGAAAATACAACCTTCGAATTCGTAGAGCTCTTGAAGCTATTTACACCAACCCGAAGGAAGATCAAAATAGTGAAGAGTTCAAAAAACTGTCAACGTACTTAAAGCGTGTTTGGTTTTCGAACGGAATTCACCACCATTACGGGATGGATAAATTCCTACCTGAGTTTAGCCCAGAATACTTCAAAGAAGCTTTGCTACGTGTTGATGCTTCTGAGCTGCCATTAGCAAGTGGAGAGTCTGTTGATGTGCTTTATGCTACGTTGCAGCCCGTAATGTTTGATACTCAGGTATTGCCTAAGCGAGTGAATCAAGCACATGGTGAGGATTTAATTTTAACTTCTGCTTGTAATTACTATCAAGGTGTAACTCAGGCTGAAGCTGAAGCCTTCTACGATAAGTTGAAAGATCCAAACGATGCGGCACCTATCTCTTATGGCCTAAATAGCCGTTTGGTAAAAGAAAATGGTGTAGTGCAAGAGAAAGTTTGGAAAATTGATGGTCTTTATGGAGATGCAATTGCTCTAACTGTTTATTGGCTAGAAAAAGCAGCTACTGTTGCCGAAAATGCTACCCAAAAGGCAGTTATCGAAAAGCTAATAAAGTTCTATACCACAGGAGATCTAAAAGATTTCAATGACTACTCTATCGAGTGGGTACAAGATCTTGATTCTCGTGTTGACTTTGTAAACGGTTTTACCGAGACTTACGGCGATCCTTTAGGGCTTAAAGCTAGCTGGGAGTCGTTGGTAAACTTTAAGGATATTGATGCTACTCGTCGTACCGAGCTTATAAGCCAGAATGCACAGTGGTTTGAGAACAACTCACCAGTTGATCCTCAATTTAAGAAAAAAGAGGTAAAAGGAGTTTCAGCAAAAGTAATTAATGCTGCAATCTTGGGTGGTGATTTATATCCTGCAACAGCAATTGGAATTAACTTGCCTAATGCAAACTGGATTCGTAATAACTATGGCTCTAAATCGGTAACTATCGGTAATATAACGGATGCTTATAATAAAGCCTCTCATGGTAGTGGTTTTGATGAAGAATTTGTTTATTCTCCTGTTGAACTTGACCTAATTAATAGTTATGCCGACTTGACTGACGAATTACATACCGATATTCACGAATGTCTTGGTCACGGTTCGGGAATTATTCTTCCAGGAAAAGAAGATGCCTTGAAGGCTTATGGAGCCACAATCGAGGAGACTCGTGCTGACTTATTTGGTTTATACTACTTGGCAGACGAAAAGTTGGTTGAGCTTGGATTGACACCAAATATGGATGCTTACAAGGCTGCATACTATAATTATATGATGAATGGTCTTATGACTCAACTCGTACGTATCGAATTGGGCAATAATGTTGAAGAGTCGCATATGCGAAACCGTCAACTTATAGCACAGTGGGCTTACCAAAAAGGTAAAGCAGACAATGTTGTAGAGTTAGTAAATAAAGACGGAAAAACCTATGTTGTGGTTAATGATTACCCGAAACTTAGAGCACTCTTTGGTGAGCTTCTATCGGAGATACAGCGTATCCGTTCAACTGGAGATTTAGATGCAGCGCGTGCTATTGTCGAGGCTTATGCTATCAATGTTGATCCTGCACTGCATAAAGAGGTGTTGACACGTTATGCTACACTTAATCTAGCTCCCTATAAAGGTTTTGTTAACCCTGTGTATACTGCAGTTGAAGATGCTGACGGCAATATTGTTGATGTTCAGGTTACTTACGACGAATCGTATGCCGATCAAATGTTGCGTTATTCAACAGATTATTCATTCTTACCCTCGGTTAATAACTAGATAATGACTGTACAAGAACAAATCAAAGATATCAGATCACAACTCCGTTTATACATGAACGGAGTTGTTTCTGCTAGTATGCGTAAGAGCGGACTAGACTATAAATTAAATTTTGGTGTTGAGTTGCCTCGTATTAAAGAAATTGCAGCTACTTGTGAGCCATCAGTTGCCCTGGCCGAAAGCTTATGGGTAGAGCAAACTCGTGAGTTGAGAATTTTGGCAACTTTGCTTTATCCTCGTGAAGAATTCACGGTTGAAACAGCGAATCACTGGCTAAAAGAGGTAGGTAATATCGAGATTGCCAATTTGCTAGTGATGAATCAACTTCAGCATATTGAGGGTGTTTGTCCATTATCTTTTCAATGGATTGCCGATAAAGACGAGCTAATTCAAACCATCGGTTATGCAACTATTTCTCGCTTACTAAATAGGGGAGTAGAGATGGACGAAAGAGCCGCAAGTGAGTTTGTAAATCAGGCTGTTGTAGCTGCTGTATCGGGTGAGTTTAACCTGCGCAATGCTTCAATTATGGCACTCAAAAACTTTATGCAGCAGAGTCCTAATAACAAGTATACCATCTTAGCAGCCGTTGAACCCTATGCTGACTCTAGCGATGAATTTGCTAAAGTTTTATATGATATAATCCACAATGAAGCTTCGTACTTATAAAAGTACACTACGTATTCTTCATCGTTTGAATAAAAAAGAGTTACCTTTGTGATACTAAAATACCACCTATATAGATATGGATAAACAAGAAGTGAAAGATATAGTGAGGCAAATATTTACAGAATATTTAAACGTCAACGGGCATCGTAAAACGCCCGAACGCTATGCTATACTCGATGCCATATACTCTATAGATGGCCACTTTGATATAGATACACTTTATAGCTTGATGCGTAAAGAGCGCAAGTATAGTGTAAGTCGAGCTACTCTTTACAACACAATAGTGTTGCTTATCGATGCTCGATTAGTAATCAAACACCAGTTTGGTAACACCTCTCAATATGAGCGGAGTTACAATAGAGAAACGCACCATCATCAGATTTGCACTGAATGTGGTAAGATTACTGAATTTCAAAGTGAAAAGCTTCAGCATGCTATTGAAGAGTCTAAACAAGACGATTTTCAATTGTCTCATTACTCTCTCTATCTATACGGTATTTGCAAAGACTGCATAAAAAAGTAAAATCAAACATATTAAATAAACATTTAAAGAACTAAGATGAAAGTAGATGTTCTATTAGGGCTACAGTGGGGTGACGAAGGTAAAGGTAAAATTGTCGATGTCCTTACACCTGAGTATGATGTTATAGCTCGTTTTCAGGGTGGACCAAACGCTGGTCACACGTTGATATTCGGTGGTAAAAAATACGTTTTACGCTCTATCCCTTCTGGTATTTTCCAGGGAGATAAAGTTAATATTATTGGTAACGGTGTGGTTTTAGACCCTTCTTTATTTAGAGAAGAAGCTGAATCTCTAGCTGCTTCGGGACATAATCTGAAAGAAAGATTACTGATTTCGAAGAAAGCTCACCTAATCCTTCCTACTCACCGCATTCTTGATGCAGCTTATGAAGCAGCAAAAGGTGACGACAAAGTAGGTACTACAGGAAAAGGTATTGGCCCAACGTATACCGATAAAATCAGTCGTAATGGAGTTCGTGTTGGTGATCTTCTTCACAACTTTGATGAGAAATACAATAAGCTTAAAGCCGCTCACGAAGAAATTCTAAAGAGACTGGATTATGATTACGACTTGACAGAACTTGAAGCTCAATGGATGAGTGCTATTGAATATCTTAAAGAGTTTACACTAATCGATAGTGAAGAAGAGATCAATCGCTACTTGGCTTCTGAAAAGAGCGTGTTATGCGAAGGAGCACAAGGTACGATGTTAGATGTTGATTTTGGCTCTTATCCTTTTGTAACTTCTTCAAATACTATTTCTGCAGGAGCTTGTACTGGTTTAGGAGTTGCTCCTAACCGTATTGGTGAAGTCTTTGGTATTTTCAAAGCTTATTGTACTCGTGTAGGTGAAGGTCCTTTCCCAACTGAACTTTTCGACGAGGTTGGCGAAAGTATGTGTGAGCTTGGTCATGAATTTGGTGCAGTTACAGGTCGTAAACGCCGTTGCGGTTGGATCGACTTGGTTGCTCTTAAATATGCCATTATGGTTAATGGTGTAACTAAACTTATCATGATGAAGAGTGATGTACTCGATACTTTTGAAACTATCAAGGCTTGTGTGGCTTACGATGTTGATGGAGTAGAATATGATTACATGCCCTACGACATTACTGAAGGTGTTACGCCGATCTATGTAGACCTTCCAGGTTGGAAGACTGACATGACAAAGATGACTAGTGAAAATGAATTCCCTGAAGAATTCAATGCTTATGTATCTTTCTTAGAACAAGAGCTAGGGGTTAACATCTCTATTATTTCTGTTGGTCCTGATCGTGATCAAACTATTATTCGCGATGCAGAATAATTGAAATAGATAAAATATATATATATTAGAAGATAGGCTGTCAATTAATTGGCAGCCTTTTTTTATCTCCTTAGTTCTTACTGACATAAGAGTCTTCTTAATTAGTTTAAAACTTCTAATAAACTAAAATATTCAAAAACTAGCGGTTTAATAAGAGTCCACTTATCAGAAATTTCAACAGAATTTGACTATATTGTTGAGATAGAACTAAAAAAGTAATACTTTTGGCAAGCTATTTGCTAGTTCTGTAGATAGAATTATATTAATAAAAAATTAATCGATTAGTCCTATGGCTATATATTGGATTTTATTTGGTGGTATTGCGTTGCTTAGCTTTCTAGTTCAAATGAACTTGAAGCGTAAGTTTGAGAAATTCTCAAAAGTGAGTTTGGGTAACGGTATGACAGGCAAAGATATTGCAGTTAAGATGTTGTCTGATAATGGAATTCGTGACGTTCAAGTAATCTGTACACCAGGTCAACTTAGCGACCACTACAATCCAACAAACCATACTGTAAACTTGAGTGAAGATGTATTTTATGGTCAAAGTGTAATGGCTGCTGCTGTTGCTGCCCACGAGTGTGGACATGCGGTTCAACATGCACAAGCCTATGGACCTTTGAAGCTAAGAAGCAGCTTAGTGCCTGTAGTTTCATTTTCGTCTAAATGGATCACTTGGTTACTGATCATCGGAATCTTAACCATTCAAACTTTCCCGCAATTCCTTTTGGCTGGTATTGTTCTTTTTGCTACAACAACCCTGTTTAGCTTCATTACCTTGCCAGTAGAGATTGATGCTAGTCGTAGAGCGCTTGTATGGCTTAGAGGTGCTGGAATAACCAACAACTTCAATCAGCAAGATGCTAGTACTGCGCTTCGTGCAGCAGCTTATACCTATGTAGTAGCTGCGTTAAGCTCACTTGCAACTCTTATTTATTATGTTATGATTTTCATGGGGCGAAGAAATTAAGCTCGAAATAATCAACCTTATAAAAACATAGGGGGTAAAACTAGCAGAAGTTTTATCCCCTATATTTTTTAGTTACCTGGGCATTAAATGCAAATGACTTATTGGTTTTCATACTCCGAGTAGCTCGCCTCTATTGGGTGACCTACTCATTTTTTATCATGTAGTTATGGCATTTCTGCTTGTGTCTGGGGTAACTCTCTTAAGTCATAATGTGTAATTATCAATAATTTCGACTAAATTTGTAATTCTTAAACTTATAAAATTGATATGGCAGCAAAACCAAGTATACCAAAGGGAACTAGAGATTTCTCGCCTGTAGAGATGGCGAAACGTAATTATATTTTTGATACTATTCGTAATGTATATCATCTTTATGGTTTTCAGCAGATAGAGACTCCAGCAATGGAGAACCTTTCTACCTTGATGGGAAAATATGGAGAAGAAGGCGATAAGTTATTATTTAAAATACAAAACTCAGGCGACTATTTTTCAAAACTAACCGATGAAGAGCTTCTGAGTCGAGATGCTGCAAAATTGGCAGGAAAGTTTTGTGAAAAAGGACTTCGTTATGATTTGACAGTCCCTTTTGCTAGATACGTGGTGATGCATCGCAACGAAATAACTTTCCCTTTTAAGCGTTATCAAATTCAGCCTGTATGGCGTGCCGACCGTCCACAACGTGGTCGTTATCGTGAGTTCTATCAGTGTGATGCTGATGTGGTGGGCAGTGATTCACTATTCAACGAAATCGAACTCATTGAGATTATTGATACCGTATTTACTAAGCTGGGCATTCGTGTATGTACTAAGCTAAACAACCGAAAGATACTTTCTGGTATTGCCGAAGTTATCGGTGAGGCCGACAAGATTGTAGATATTACGGTTGCAATTGATAAGCTCGATAAAATTGGCCTTGAAAATGTCAATAAAGAACTTACCGAAAAAGGTGTAACTCAAGAGGCTATCGATAAGCTTCAACCTATTATCCAACTCTCTGGTACCAATTTAGAAAAGCTGGAAACGCTTAAACAAGTGTTGGTCGAGAGCGAAGTAGGTGTGAAAGGAATCCAAGAGTGCGAATTTATTCTAAACGCATTGGCTGATTTAGACCTAGTTAATGAAGTCGAACTTGACCTTACTTTAGCTAGAGGTCTAGACTATTATACGGGTGCTATTATTGAGGTAAAAGCCTTGGATGTTGAGATGGGTAGTATTACAGGTGGTGGTCGTTACGACAACCTTACGGGGGTATTTGGTCTGAAAGATGTTTCGGGTGTTGGTATTTCTTTTGGGGCAGATCGTATCTACGATGTGCTTAACCAGTTGGAGCTTTACCCTCAAGAAACCCTATTACGCACACAGCTTATATTTGTCAACTTTGGCGACAAAGAGGCTGCATATTGCATCAAATTATTGACCTCTATCCGAAAGGCGGGTATCCGTTCCGAAATTTATCCCGATGAGGCTAAAATGAAAAAACAGATGGCTTATGCCAACAATAACGATATTCCATTTGTTGCTATGGTGGGAGAAAACGAAATGAGTGAAGGTAAAATTACACTTAAAAATATGCTTACAGGAGATCAAAACACTGTAACCCTAGACGAGCTTATTGACTTAGTAAAAAAATAAGAATCTATCTAGATACTCATATAATGAAGAAGAGCAAGGTGTATTTGACATTTTGCTCTTTTTTATAGAGTCAATTTGTCAGTATTTACTGCCAAAGAATCAGAGATTTTATCTTGGCATAGTTTTCGTATATTAAGATAGTATAAAGTATAAAATGTTAAACAATTAAATAACACGTTAGATTATGAATATTAAACCTTTAGCAGATCGAGTTTTAATACTTCCTGCACCTGCAGAAGAGAAAACAGTTGGTGGAATTATTATTCCTGATACAGCAAAAGAGAAACCTTTGAAAGGTGAAGTTGTGGCAGTTGGTCAGGGGACTAAAGATGAAGAAATGATTCTTAAAGTTGGCGACACCGTATTGTATGGTAAATATGGCGGTACTGCTCTAGAATTTGAAGGCAAAGAATACTTAGTTATGCGTCAGAGTGACGTAGTAGCTGTTCTTGGTTAATTAATTTATCTCATTCATAATTAAAAATATAAGAAACAATGGCAAAAGAAATATTATTCAATATTGATGCTCGTAATCAGCTCAAAGATGGTGTTGATGCATTAGCAAATGCAGTTAAAGTAACTTTAGGACCAAAAGGTCGTAATGTAATCATCGAAAAGAAATTTGGTGCACCTCATATCACTAAAGACGGTGTAACTGTTGCAAAAGAGATTGAACTTGAAGATCCATACCAAAATACAGGTGCTCAACTTGTAAAAGAGGTAGCTTCAAAAACTGGTGATGACGCTGGTGACGGTACCACTACAGCTACTGTTTTAGCACAAGCTATCGTAGCAGAAGGTGTTAAAAACGTTACTGCGGGTGCTAACCCTATGGAACTAAAATCTGGTATCGATAAAGCTGTAGCTAGAGTTGTAGAGTATATCAAATCTCAAGCAATTCAAGTCGATGACAACTACGATAGTGTAGAGCAAGTTGCTACAGTTTCGGCGAACAACGACGCACAAATTGGTAAACTTATTGCTGATGCTGTTCGTAAGGTTTCTAAAGATGGTGTAATCACAATCGAAGAAGCTAAGGGTACTGAAACTTCAATTGGCATTGTAGAAGGTATGCAGTTTGACCGTGGATATCTATCTCCTTACTTTGTGACAAACACAGAGAAAATGGAGGTTGAAATGGAAAATCCATACATCCTTGTCTACGACAAGAAAATTTCAAACCTAAAAGAGTTCTTACCTATCCTTGAACCAGCAGTTCAATCGGGTCGCCCTCTATTAGTAATTGCTGAAGATGTAGATAGCGAAGCACTAACAACCCTTGTTGTAAACCGTCTTCGTTCACAGCTTAAAATCTGTGCTGTTAAAGCGCCTGGTTTTGGCGATCGCCGCAAAGAGATGCTTGAAGACATTGCTATCCTAACAGGTGGTATTGTTATCAGCGAAGAAAAAGGTCTAAAACTTGAGCAAGCTACTCTTGAAATGCTTGGTTCTGCTGATAAAGTAACCATTTCAAAAGACAATACAACAATTGTAAACGGTAAGGGAGATAGTAAACTTATCACAGAACGTTGCGAGCAAATTAAATCTCAAATTGAAGCTTCAACTTCAGACTACGATAAAGAAAAACTTCAAGAACGTCTTGCTAAACTTTCTGGTGGTGTAGCTGTACTTTATGTAGGTGCTGCTTCAGAGGTTGAGATGAAAGAGAAGAAAGACCGTGTTGATGATGCACTTTGTGCTACTAGAGCAGCTATCGAAGAGGGAATTATCCCAGGAGGTGGTGTTGCTTACATCCGTGCTATCGAAGCTCTTGACTCACTTAAAGGTGATACAGCCGACGAAGATACAGGTATTGCTATCATCAAACGTGCTATCGAAGAGCCACTTCGCCAAATCGTTGCAAATGCTGGTAAAGAAGGTGCGGTAGTAGTTCAAAAAGTACGTGAAGGCAAAGGTAACTTTGGTTATAATGCACGTTACGATATTTACGAAGATCTTGTTAAAGCTGGTGTAGTTGATCCTGCTAAAGTTACTCGTGTGGCACTCGAAAATGCAGCTTCAATTGCTGGTATGTTCTTGACTACTGAGTGTGTTATTGTAGATAAAAAAGTAGATGAGCCAATGCCAATGGGTGGTAACCCAATGGGCGGTATGGGTGGTATGATGTAATCAAACATCAATTAAACCTATAAAGCGCTTAGCTTATATATGTAAAATAATCCTCCGATAGAAAAGTTAAACTTCTACCGGAGGATTATTATTTTAATAACTTGTGATCTAAGGATTATTATTTGCAAACTTTCGTTGCAAGTTCTACTCCTTGACGGATTCTATCGGACATACCGATACCCCCTATAATATTACCAGCCAGCGTAAGAGTTGGGTATTTATTCTCAATAAGTCGAATGGCTTCAAATCGATCACCCGAACTAAGCTCGTATTGAGGAATTGCTTTTTTGTGGCGGAATATCTTAATCATATCGGGCTTTATGTCGGTAGGGAATTTTAGCATTGAGTGGAAATTACGAATAACAAGCGCTTCTAATTCCTCATCACTTAGGGTGGTAAGTTCGTGATGTTTTACTCCACCAATAAAGAATGAGAAAAGTGCTCCTCCTTTGGGTGCTCTTCCTTCGAAACATGCCGATGGATAAAGAATACCCAGCACTTCTCGATTTTCCTTTGAAGGAACTAGTCCTCCGAAAGCATTAAACGATAAGCCCTTGGTGTCTTTAATACCCACACTGATTTGCACTACTGGTGCATACTCAAGGCAGGTGATTTTATCCATCAAATGTGAGTCAATAAACGGTAATAACTCTTGCAATGCATAAGCCCCCGTTGTGGTGATGACTTGTTTGGCTTGAAGCTTAAGCTCTTCTCCTTTGGTTGTGAAGCTGATGTCCCAAACATCACTCCCAGGGGTGATGCGAAGTTTATCTGCTCCAGTAAAGATGTTTTCTAGTCCAATCCTTTTGGCCATAGCTTTGGGGAGTTGCTCTAGTCCGTTAGTAGCAGAGAATACTTTTTTAGTAGCTAATTTATCGCGGTCGCTTTTAGGTATTTTAGCCTTAGCCATAGCTCCCTTAATAAATCCTCCATACTCTTGCTCTAAGTTGTATAGTTTAGGTAGGGCATAACGGGTAATTAACTTCTCGGGATTACCTGCATAGACACCCGAAAGAAAAGGATCGACAGCATAATCTAGAAAAGAGTTTCCCATGCGTCTACGCGTAAGCTGAGCCACGGATTCGTTAGGATTATTACCTTTTTTGCGAAAAGGTTCTCCTAGGAGTCTGAACTTGTCAAATAACGAGAAAAGGGGAGTAGTTACACCACCCAAAAGTGAGGATGGTATTTCGTGAAAGCGATTACCTTTCCAAATAAGTCGACGTTTAGATTCTTCTCGAGCAGTTTCTAAACTGCATAGAGGGGCTAAATCTTGGAACAGTTCAGCCACTTCAGGATAAGAAATAACCCCTGTATTAGGTCCTTTCTCGAAGATGAAACCATCTTCCTCAAAGGTTTGAATCTGTCCACCTACACGATTTTGTTTTTCTACGATTGCTACAGTTTTCCCCTGCTTGGTAATATAGAATCCTGCTGTAAGCCCAGTAAGCCCAGCTCCAACTATTAGAATATCGTATGTTTTCTGAGTCATAATTATACGGGTTTTGAGAAGCTTTTAGTACTGTTCTCCATTAGTGGATCTAGCGAAGCAGCAATATTACGAACAAAAAGCTTTCCTATTTCAGTCATTCTGATGTCGTTCGCAGAGTATTCGATGAGTCCGTCATCGGCGAACTCTTGTAATTCACTCTGGTTGTAGCGAATTGCATTTAGTACTTCTGCTTTATCCTTTTGGATGTAATCGGCTATCTTTTGCCAATTCACACTGTAGTTACACATGAGTGTTTCAATGACAGTGCGTATGATTTGTTGCTGGCCGGATAGTTTATATCCTTTTACGATGGGTAATTCTCCCTGCTCTACAGCTTGGATATACGACTTAATGTCTTTGATGTTTTGTGCATAAGCTGAGTTGAGTTGACTAATACCTGTTACCCCAAAAGCGTAAATCTGCCCGGTAGTTCGGCGGGTGCAATACCCTTGGAAGTTACGATGTAGCTCGTTGGTTTGAAGTGCTTGGTTAAGCTCATCATCTTCGCGGACAAAATGATCCATCCCTACGGCATAATAGCCAGCTTGCTTTAGAACCTCGCTAGCCTTTTCGAACATTAACTTCTTGTCTTCACTCGATGGTAGTCCTACTTTCTCTAGGATAAGTTGTCGTTTGCTTACCCAAGGCACATGTGCGTAAGAGAAAGTTACCAAACGGTCGGGCTTTAGTGCAGCTGCACGTGTTATGGTTTGAGCAAAACTATCCACTGTTTGGTGGGGAAGTCCGTAAATAAAGTCTAGATTGATTCGTGCTCCTGCCGATTTTAGTATGTCAAATATTTCTTCTACAGGCAGAAGTGAAGGTTTACGATTAGATGTTTTGAGCACCTGCTCGTTGAAATCTTGCACCCCAAGGCTAAATCTGTTGAAGTGTGCCTTTGTTAAGTCTTCCCAATAGGCACGATCTAAATACCCGGGATGGCATTCAATTGCTATCTCTGGATTCTCAATTGTTTCAAAGCCTTCGAGCAAATACTCGTTAAGCATCTTAAGTGTAGCGACGGGTAGTACGGTTGGCGTACCACCTCCATAATGAACTTGTGCTATCTTACGCTCGCTGCTTAGTAAGCTTTTGACCTGCTTAATTTCTTTTAGTAACGCATCGACATAGCGATCGATGTTCTCTTGGTTCATCATCGGAAACGAGTTGCACCCACAGTAATGACAAAGATGCCTACAGAAAGGAATATGGATGTAGAACGAAATGTGTGAGGGATTCGCCTCGTTCGATATCTCTACAGCTTGTAGATAGTCTTGAGATGAGAAGCTATCTTCGAAGTAATTAGCTGGTGGATAGCTTGTATATCGGGGTACGGGAGTATTGTATTTTGTAATGAGATCTTTAGTCATGCTTTTTTCTTTTTAAATGCAATCAGAATATAGATGAGAGTAAAGGTTGCAAAGCCTACCTCAACGCTAGCTAGTGTTCGGTAGCCATAGTGTTGGGCTACGTAGCCACTCAAAATAGCGATAAACATGGAGCTTAAATGTGTTATTACAGTCTGTATGGTAAAATCTGTTCCTTCCTTGCCTGGTCGAACATGGTCCATTGCTGTTGTATAAACAATGATGGTTGCCATTCCGTAGCTACACCATAGCATAATAATGCCCAGATAGAGTAGTAATGCAGAGTAGGGGATACTCATGATGATTAAAAAGTAGATGGTGGTCAGCAAAATCAAGCCTCCAAAGAGAAGACGAGATCGATATCGGCCGAGTTTTCTTACAATTATTCCACCAAAGAATGAGGCGATGAAGCCTAGAGCTGTTCCGATGATTCCAAAGATGAAACCTATCTGGTTTGTACTGAATCCTATATCAACTAAATAGGGTTTTAGCATGGCTAGTGTACCAATCAACCCCGAATAGTAGAGAAATAAGAACCCAATCTGTCGCCAAATATTCTGATCTTTCTGCTTGAAAAACAACCAGAGGTCTTTGAGCTTAGCTGTATCCTTCTTCTCTTTCTTCTTAAAGTGTAGGCTATTATTAAACAGCAGTGGTATTATGGCAAGTAAGACAAATAAGCCAACATAAGGAACTAAACTCGTCCACCCAATTTTTTGGAATAAGAGTAGGAGTAGCCCCGAACCAATCATCACACCACCAAAGCTTCCCATAGATTGCATACTATTGACCATGCTCTTATCTTTCTTGCTAAACGAAAGTACTGCTAAGGCATCCGTAGCAATATCTTGCGTAGCCGAAGCCGCAAACGAGATAAAGATTAGTAGTATGATAGTCGAGAAATCGACAGAGAAATCAAGAAAAGCCACCACAAAGATTGAAGCAGCATAGATAATCTCCGATCCCAGAATCCAACGTTTGTAATCGTCGGTTGTCTGGCATTTTTTGTCTACATAGGGCGACCAAAGGAATTTTAGTATCCAAGGTAGCTTGATGAGTTGCATTGCACCAATAGTCGAAAGCTCAAAGTTTTCTTGACGCATCATCACGGGGATAATGGTCGAGAAGAAACTTTTGGGGATTGACTGAGCTATATAAAGAAAGAAGAACGTCAGGAGGTTAAAGTTTTTAGCTCCTGGCGTTATCTCGTTGAAGAAATCGTCTGATTTAGAATTCGTCATAAAAACATGTACGTGACCTTGTTAAATTTTTATACGTAGGGTTCCACCAATCATAAAAGGCTTCCCTTTCTGAGCATATAAGCTGCTTGTTTGTACGCTATATGCAATATAGTCTTTATTCATCAGATTTTTAGTCCATAAAGAGATAGTTATGTTATTTCTTCTAACAGAAGCTGTAGCGTTCCATAAGCCGTAATAGCTTTGTGATTGCTTGTTGTTGTCGGCCCAATAAATCTTGCCTGTTCCAAGGTAAGTTACTCCTAGTTTTATCTCGTCAACCCCATTAAAAGGTTTGATAAAACGGTAGTCTGCATGAGCAGAAATTGTATGGTCGGGCACTAGTGGTAATCTGTTGCCACTATAACTTATTTTGTCGTTGTAGATATAGTCTTTATAATATGCTTTTGTATAACCGTAGTTGGCTTGAAGACTTAATGCTTCAATCGGATTGGCAGCGATACTAATCTCTACTCCCTTACTTGCCGAACGGCCGATATTAGTTAATCCTCTACCTGTTCCTGAAGCTAGTGGTTGATAGACCTGTTGGTGTCTCCAGTCAATGTAGAATAGAGATAGGTCTGCTGTTAAACGCTGGTCAAAGAAGCCAAGTTTTGTTCCAACTTCGTAGTTCCAACTGTATTCTGGATTGAAAGTGGTTTGGTCTTTCTTATCAAAAGAGGTGTTGAATCCGCCTGCCTTGTATCCACGTGTAATAGAGCCATAAAAGTTTTGCTCATTGGCAGTTGCATATTGCAAAGCAAGCTTAGGTGTTACTTGATTAAAGCTTAGTTTGTCGCTGAAACTATTATTCCCTGCTTCTACGTCATTCTTGAATAGGTGTTGAGTAAAGTCGTTCTTGGCATGCTCATAATCAAAACGCACCCCTGCTGTTAGAGATAAACCGTCCCAAATAATGTTGTTCAGCGTTGATTGATGGAACGCTGCAAAACCATAAGTGGGGAGGTCAAAATCTTTATTATCCAAACTACTATCGGGAATCTTATTTACGTTTAGCTTTCTATCCGTATTTTGATAGAACGTAAAGATACCAAACAGCCATTGGTAATTATGTGGTGTAGTCGATTTGATATTTAGCTCCTCTGACAGCATGAGGTGACGATCTTTACGAGTCACAAAGAATAAATCACTGGGCGAAAAGTCTTGGTCAATCGCTTGAGAATCCCAAAGGTATTGAAGAGAGGTTTGGCTATTTATGCTATAACCTTTGCCTGTGTATTCAATATTAGCACCTGTTGTTGAGATGTTTCGTTTATAAGTGCTTTCTCTATTGTAGTTGACAGGATCGACTTTGTCTTCGTCGATATTATAAACACCAAAGGGATATCCGCCTTGGTTTAGGTAATCGTAGGAGGTGATAATTCGCATGGCCCATCTGGGATTGATTTCCCAGTCGAATCGTACTCGACCTAATGCTGCATCTGAGCCGTCAGCTTTTTTGTGTAGGGTTACATTTTCAAAGTTTCCGTCGAAATGGTTGTAATTTCCCGATACTGATAAGCCCATTCCCTCCTTGATTTTAAAATAGTGGGTTGCAGAGATATCGTATAAATTGTTCTTAGCACCTGTAAACTCGATGTCTGTTCCTTGATAATTGAGTGGTGATTTAGTATAGACATTAACAATACCGCCCATGGTATTTCTTCCGTAAAGTGTACCTTGAGGACCACGTAATACATCAATGCGTTGGATCCCACTAAAATTGAAATCAAAGGCTGCACTTTCAAAATAAGGTACGCCATCAATATAGAGTCCAACCGATGGTGAGTTTATTTTCGATCCCACTCCACGGATGTAGAGAGGGGATGATACTTTTGCTCCGTAATCGGGCATATAGAGGTTAGGCACTAAGCCCGTAATTTCTTTAATGGAGTGTACCGCTTCTTCTTGAATGAGTTTATTGCTGATGCTAGATGACGATACGGGTGCCAAACGATAATCAGCAGTTTCTTTGAATCCTTGTACCACCACCTCCTGCAAGAAGAAAGGATTATTACGTCTGAGTGAATCGAGTTGATTATCTGTTAAACTGTTCTTCGGGCTTTCTGTTGCTTTGGTTGGAATAGCAGCTTGGGCCGTAAAACTCAGCCCAGAGATTAGTCCTGTTAGAAATAATGTTAAGGTAAGGCGTTTTGTCATTTTGTTTTTAGTTCAAATTCATTGAATAGTTGCAAAGAAACAAATTGTGGGGCTTACTTGCAATCCTAATAAATGATGATTTTTAGGTTTTATAGAATATTATTCGTGCATATTTAGCAAATCGAGGTGGATTTAATCATAAATCCACCTCGATATTACAGTTTACATCAAAAGTATAGTCTGCTATTTTACTCCATTAAGTCGGTTGCCCAAGTTTTACCTTTCCTAACTGCAGGCAAACCTTTGATCATCCATTCAGGTGCAGGTTCACCTTTAAGGTAATGGTCAAAAAATTGTTGTAGACGAATAGTTAAGTCTTTTCGGTTTACTCGCTTAATTAGGTTGTGTGCTTCTTTATTGTATTGAAGCATCCAAACTGGTTTTTGCAATCTACGCATAGCCATGTAAAGTTCTATTCCCTGATACCATGGCACAGCTCCATCGTCGTCGTTGTGCATAATCAGTAGAGGTGTCTCGATTTTGTCGGCACGGAATAGCGGAGAGTTTAGTATATAAAGCTCTGGGCAGTCCCAAAGTGTACCACCAATTCGGCTTTGTCCTCTTTCGTATTGCACTTGGCGGCTGGTACCTGTTCCCCAACGGATTCCTCCGTAGGCGCTAGTCATGTTCGATACAGGAGCTCCTGAGCCTGCAGCCTTAAACATATTGGTGCGTGTAACTAGATAGGCTACTTGGTATCCACCCCAGCTTTGACCTTGAATTGCCATATTTTCTTTGTCAATCCATTTGTTTTTGGCTAAAGCCTCTGTTCCCGAAATAATACAGTTGTATGCTCCCTCTCCAGGCATTCCTGTGTAGTAATGAATGTCTGGTGTAAAGACAACATAACCTCTACTTACATAGAACGAAATATTAATAATTGACCAACTTGGTTGAGGCATATAATGTGAATTCAGATCGTCTGAATGTGTCTCGTAGAAGTAAACCATCACAGGGTACTTCTTATTAGGGTCGAAATCTTCTGGCTTATATACAATACCTTCTAGTGGTTCGCCATCGAAGGCATGCCATTTGAATAGCTCGGCAGTACCCCAGTTATATTCCTCTTTTTGTGGGTTAATGTGACTCAATTGTTTGCTTTTTGTCCAATTATTTTTGGCAAAATAGACATCGGGTGAGTCGGTGAAATTAGACTTCACGTAGAGGTAATCGTCTTTATCCTTAGCTTTTACTACCAAATTATACTGAGTGGGTAGCATCGGACAGAAGAGTTTAGGTGTGGCAGGTCGATCTATACGTAGTGTTCCTATACCTGCATCTTTGTTTGTTTTATCAAACGCAGAAATGAGTATTTCGTCCTTGCTTTCTAGGAATCTCTTTTCAGAATCTGTCTTGAGATATCGGTAGCGTGTATTGTTTTTACGACCTTCTCCCTTAGTTAGAGTTATAGGTGCTTTATTGCCATTTAAATCAAACTTCCAAATGTCGAAAGCATCGTAAATGTAAACGGCTTGATCGTCTTCTTGCCATGTAGCAATGCCGTAAGGGTAGGGTTCTCCAGGAGTATCCGAAGATTCGTCCCAAAAAACAACATCAAGATCTGCTGTCAAATTCTTTTGCTCTTTAGTTTCAATATTGAATGTATGCCAATTCAAATCATCTAAACTATACAATAGCATAAATTGACCGCAAGGTGAGGTTTGGATATATCCATTCCACTCTTCAAGTAAAAGCTCGCGCTTACCTGTAGTGAAGTCAATCTTGTAAATGTCTTTTCGGGGTGAACCCTTCCACTGACTCTCTATAATATGCTTAGCTGTGTTTGTAGCGATGGCATAATTCATATCTCCACGGTTTACTGCATCGATACTTTCGTAGCGTTCCGTAGTTAATGATATGAGTTTATTAGGCGCATTTAAATTGACTACTGCATCGTAAGTGTATTTTAAATCTCTGCTGAGGTTGACCAATTGTCCTGGTTGTGTTATAGGGTCTTGGTAGTGCCAAAGGTCAAGTACCGCTGTTTCCTCCTTAATCGTTACGGTATCAGCAGGTAGTGTGAGTGGTGCTATAGAGGTAAATATCTTATCTCCATTATAACTAAAGTCTACATTGCTGTTTTCGTTAAAGAACCAATTAGAGGGTAAACTTCCCGAATAATCGGTTCCGATTAGTGTCTGACACGAGTCTTGTCCGAGTTTAAAATATCTTAGTTCAAATCTTCTGTCTGTTGGTATAACCGAGTCTTTCGAAGCAAGCAAAGCAAGTTGTGTTCCCTCTTCGTCGAACTTCATAGACTGATATTTATAATATCCCGATGAGATAATCTGCCTTTTCTTGTTAGCTAGGTCGAAGAATACAACCTGTTTCTCTTTTTGGAGTGTATCTTTTTTGTTAGGTACAACTGAAGCAACCAATCGATTACCATCTTTACTAAACGAGTAACTATTTACGTAATTAATAGTGTCTGTCCAAGTAGAGCCAAATTCACGAATCACTAAAGGTTCCTTAAACCAGATACTGTCTTTTTTAGACTTTGTTTTTGTTGTATCAACAGGTTGATAAGCATAAAAGCGATTCCCTTTAGTTCCTACAGCATACGATTTAACACCTCCAATGGTATCTACACGTTGAAAAGGTAGAGCTGCTACCAATAAAGTGTCTTTAGGAGCATCCTCCGATTTTTTCTTACTCTCTTTGTGTGCTTTAGTTTCTGAAAACTTAGGCTGCATTAGCCCTATGAAAAACTTTTCGTTAGGCGTAATGTCGTATTTGCCAATTCGAGGTAGTGAGTTTGTTTTGTTCTTAGCAAGTTTGTTAATATAAAATGTTCCATCTCCCTCTTGAGGATCAACAAGGTAAGTTCCATACTTCCCGTTATCGGTAATGCGAACTCTTTTTACGCTTTCCCAACTGTCGTACACACTGTGGTCGAGTGGTTTCTTCTGAGCGAAACTAACGCTTGATATAAGTAGCAAGCAGCTAGTTATTTTAATAAAGTGATTCAAAATAAATTTGGATTAATTGGTGATAATTTAATAAAGTACTTAACTCTACGAAGATATTAATTCTTTATTAGGAAGTTAAACTTTGGAAACGCTAATTCCCACCAAAAAGCTTTGACTAGGATATCTTGTTTTATTATTTCTCTACTCGCTTTAGTGTTCCGACCTACTCCGAGCCCCCAAGGGAGTAGCTCATTTTATATTTCCACCGTAGTGGTTTTGCTGCACCAGTACAGTAATAAAATAAACTGTATATAAT
>QXGG01085747.1_pt1 | contig 22262 bp, 20 predicted proteins | sample 1982491 | NCBI WGS metagenome assembly QXGG01 (sample SAMN09924614, study PRJNA488089) | Wastewater metagenome, whole genome shotgun sequencing project. | isolation source: South African research farm wastewater | place: South Africa: Irene, Agricultural Research Council, Animal Production... | reverse complement strand
CTGCCTACAGCAGCCGACGCAACACCCGCGGCTGCCTACAGCAGCCGACCGTGCATCGCCCGCTTGACGGCTTCGTTGGCTTGCTCCTGAAAGCCGAAATCGTCGGAGAGCCCGGCAGTGATGCCCAAGAGGACCATCCTGATGAAAGCCTCCATCACAGGAACATCCCGCTTGGACAGCTCCTTGGCTGCAACGGCTTCTCCGATCATCCCAGCGAAGAAATCGACCAGAAGGTCGCGACGTCGACCGAGAGCTGCCGAGATGTCCTCGTGTCGGCGCGCATCGACGCGGACGACTCCGTTGAATCGCCCCACCGAAGGGTCGCGCCGGTTCATCTCGAGCGTGGCATCCAGAATCGCCTCGAACTTCTCCACGAACGAGCCGCCAGATGCGACAGCCCGAGTCAGCACATCCAAGATCTGGGTCTGCACGTCTTCGTTGACTGCGAGATACAGATCCAATTTGGACTCGAAATAGTGATACAGAGCACCCGAGGTGATTCCCACGAGCGATGCAATCTTGCGGTTGGTCGTGACGTCGTAACCGCGCAGAGAGAATTCCTCTCGCGCCACCGCAAGAATCGCCTGCCGAGTCAGCGCGGAGTCCGAATCTCGAGGTCGACCGAGTCGACTCGCCGAACCAACAGACTGCGCCATGAGTCGAGTATGACACGTTCCTCGATTCGAACCCCTTTGTTCGCTCCTGCCCGACGACGAGCACTTCCGCTTGACGAACTCATCGCAGAGTCAATTACCGTGAGGACGTGACCGATGCCCTGGTGACTCTCGAGGACTTCACAGAGACGGCGCGTCGATGGCTGGAGGCGAACGCCGAGTACCGCGGTGGCGCGAGCCAGGACAAGGAACTCGTGTGGGGCGAGGGAGAATTTTCCGTGTCGGTCTTCCACTCGTTGGACTTCGAGACCGAGAAAAATCTTTTGGACGAAGCCAAGGAATGGACACAACGCAAAGCAAGGCAGGGTTACCACGCGATCACCCAACCGGTGGAATACGGAGGCCTGGGCCTCTCCCGCGCACATTCCCGAGCCTTCTCCAAACTCGAGTCGCGTTTCGTCACGCCGACTGGACACGAGACCCACAGCGTGACCGTCGGTCTGATCGCGCCGACAATCGCAATCTACGGAACCGAAGAACAACGCGCCGTGTTCGTCGAGCGCTTTCTTGCAGCCCGAGACCTGTGCTGTCAGCTGTTCTCCGAGCCGGGCGCAGGCAGCGATCTGGCATCCCTTGCGTGTCGCGCCGAACGCGACGGAGACGAGTGGGTCGTCAACGGGCAGAAAGTCTGGTCTTCGGGAGCGCAGTTCTCGGAGTGGGGCCTGCTCATCGCGCGCTCCAATGGAGATCTCGTCAAGCACAAAGGAATGACCGCCTTCATCATCCCGATGAATCTTCCTGGAATCGAGATTCGTCCCATCAAGCAGATGAGCGGCGGATCGTCGTTCAACGAGGTCTTCTTCAACGACGTACGACTTCCCGATTCAACCCGACTCGGAGAAGAAGGTGACGGCTGGAAAGTTGCTCTGACGACTCTCGGATTCGAGCGCGACCATTCCGGAGATGGCGGTTCGAGCCGGGTCGGAGGATCCTGGCACCAACTCTTGGCAACGGCCCGAGCAATGGGCGTCACCAGTCATCCGATCCTTCGACAGGAATTGATGCGCGCTTTCACACATTTCCGCATCGAGGGCTTCATCAATCGACGCGCCGCAGATCTGCGCCGTGCGGGTGCCCCTCCCGGGCCAGAGGGTTCCCTCGGGAAATTGGTCTGGACAGAGGGAATGACGCTCATTTCCGATGTCGTCGCCAAGATTCTCGGCATCGCGCTCGTCGCCGATTCGGGTGAGTGGGGTACGTACGCATGGGGTGAGCACGTGCTCGGCGCCCCTGGATATCGGATCGCTGGCGGATCCGATGAAACGCAGCGCAACATCATTGGAGAACGGGTTCTCGGTCTTCCATCAGAACCCCGAGTCGACAAGTATCTCCCTTGGCGGGAGATACCGAAATGAGGAATGAACATGGAACTGGGATTGCGAGGCAAGAAGGTGCTCGTCACCGGTGCGACGAAAGGTATCGGACGCGCCATCGCACAGGCATTCCTCGACGAGGGAGCCGAGGTGTCGATTTGTGCACGCTCGGAAGGTGACATCGCTCCGGCCGTTGAAGCCCTCTGTGCATCCGGTCGAACGATCGGCCGCGCCGTCGATGCAGGCGACGCATCGGCGTTGCGATCCTGGGTGGAATGGTCGAGTGATCAACTCGGCGGAATCGATGTGTTCGTCCACAACACTTCGGCCAAACCAGCGCGCAAGCTCGACAAGTGGATCGACAACTTCAATGTCGACTTGATGGCGTTGGTCCACGGTGTCGACGCAGCCACACCTGCTCTCGCGCAAGGAGGCGGAGCAGTTGTCAGTATCGGAACGACAGCAACCGCAGAACACTTCGGACCGGGTTCGGGGAGCTACAGCGCCTTGAAGGCTGCGGTGACGAATTGGACTCTTGGCCAGGCTCAGATCCTCGGCCAACAGGGAATCCGCTGCAATGTCGTCTCCCCCGGTCCGATCATGGTCGAAGGGGGCGACTGGGACATGATCAAGAACGCCATGCCGCCCTTCTTCGAAGCGACGTCGAAAGCGCATCCTGCCGGACACATCGGCGAGCCCAGCGATGTCGCACATGCCGTCGTCTTCCTGGCGAGTACGGCTGCTCGGCACATCAACGGCGTGAACCTCACCGTCGACGGCGGCTTCTTGAAGCGCGTCGACTACTGAGGACAGCGCAAAGCGCGACCGACGATCCATGAGCGGCTCCGATCATTCGAAGAGTCCCCGGAAGAGTCGCATCGATGTGGCTCTCGTTGCAGGCGGCCGCTATCACGACATCGATTTCGCTCGGCGGGAGCTTCTTGCGCTTCTCGGAGAGCACGACGACTTTCGAGTCCGCGTTCAGCCCGACTACGAGCAACACGACGGCATCACCGCATGTTCGATCCTCGTGTCGTACACCTGCGATGTCCGCCCGTCTCTCGAGGCGCAGACCGCCATCCGATCATGGGTCGAAGCAGGCGGAAGGTGGATTGCTCTGCACGGGACCAACTCGGCTCTGACCCTCGGTGGCCCCGATGGGGTGGACTCTCCGCGCATCTTCCCGCTCTGGGCCGACACTCTGGGAAGCCAATTCGTCGCCCATCCTCCGATCCAGCCCTATCGCGTCGAAGTGTCCGATCCGCACCACTGGCTGGTTGCCGGTATCGACGAATTCGACACCGATGACGAGCTCTACCTCAGCGAGTATCACGAACGCGAGTCGCTGATCCCGCTGCTGCACACGACGTGGACGGGAGAGGCAACCGGATTCGTGGAATCCGACTGGTCACAGCGGGATCCCACTCATCTCGTCATGTACCTGCGGCCGCTCGGTCGAGGAGCGGTTCTCTACAACACTCTCGGCCATTGTCGCGGCCATTTCGACATGGTTCCCGTGATGGACTACTACCCGCGCATCGAACGTTGCTCATGGGACAAGCCTGCGTACTACGAGCTGCTGAGACGTTCGATTGTCTGGGCGCGAGACGGGCGCGGCTGACCGCACTCGACAGAGCGACTGCTCTTCAGTCGTTCTGCAGCAAATGGACGAGGCTGCTCGTATCCCACCGTCGACCGCCGCGCGCTTCGACCTGTGCGTAGAACTGATCGACGAGCGCGGTCATCGGGAGACGTGCCCCGTTCCGTTTCGCCTCTTCGAGGCAGATCCCGAGATCTTTGCGCATCCATTCGACGGCGAAGCCGAAGTCGAATTCGCCGCGACCCATCGTGAGTGCCCGATTGTCCATCTGCCAGCTTGCTGCTGCACCCTTGCCGATCACGTCGACAACCTTTTCGACATCGAGTCCTGCGCGTTGTGCAAAGTTGATTCCCTCGGACAAACCTTGTGCGATCCCGGCGATGCAGATCTGATTGACCATCTTCGTCAACTGTCCGGCCCCTGCCGGACCGAGACGCTCACACGCGCGGGCGTACGGCGCAACTGCACCCTGCGCGCGCAGGAACGTCTGCTCGTCATCGCAGCCGCACATCACGGTCAACACACCGTTGACGGCTCCAGCTTGACCCCCCGACACTGGAGCGTCGACGAATCCCACGCCGCGCTCGGCGCAGGCATCGGACAGTTCACGGGCCAGGTCTGCAGAGGCCGTCGTGTGATCGATGAGGACGGAACCCCTCTCCATGCCTGCCAATGCCCCGTTGTCGCCGAACACCACTGAACGAACATCGTCGTCGTTTCCGACGCAGACCATGACGAACTCCGCGTCGGCAACTGCTTCCTTGGGTGTGGGGGACGCTGCTCCCCCGTGGTTTGCGACCCAGGCAAGGGCTTTGGCAGGTGTTCTGTTGTAGACGGTGACCTCGCAGCCGCTTCGAGCGAGGTGGCCGGCCATCGGTCCGCCCATCACGCCGAGCCCGAGAAATGCCGCCCGGATTCCCGATGTGGCCGTTCCTGATGTGGCTGTTCCTGATGTGGCCGTTCCCGATGTGGCATGTTCGTCGTGATTATCGGACATACCCTCGAGTCTGACAGGCTCTCGAGGGTCCTTTCGATCACTCTCCGGACCGGCGGCAGTCCCTATGACCAAGAACTTGCACATCGACCACCTCGTCTACGCGGTCCCCGACCTCGCTCACGCGGTCGGCGACATCGAATCTCGATTCGGCGTCGCGCCGTCGCCGGGCGGAGCCCATGTCGGTCTCGGCACCTTCAATGCTCTGCTCGGACTCGGAGGGCGAACCTACCTCGAGATCATCGGACCCGATCCCGCGCAACCCGAACCCGATCGACCGCGACCCTTCGGCATCGACGACCTGAGCGAGCCGCGACTCGTCTCCTGGTGTGCCGCCCCCAACCGTTCTCTCGACGAGATCGTCCAGACTGCACGTGCTGCCGGTTTCGACCCCGGTGATGTACAGGCGATGAGCCGGCGCCGTCCGGACGGCGTCAACCTCGAGTGGAGTTTGACAGTGACATCTCTCGACGATTCAGAGGGCGGCGTGCTGCCGTTCTTCATCGACTGGGGACGCACTGCCCATCCGAGCGAATCCATTCCCGTCGGCGGCACACTCATGTCTCTCGACCTCTTCCACCCTCAGCCGCGTTCGATCGACATCGTCCTGTCGGCGATCAGCGATGAAGCGCTCCTCGGTGACGAGTCGTCCAAGATCACTCTGCATTTCGCCGACCGAGCTGCTCTCGCTGCTGAAATCCTGACGGCGAACGGTTCTGTGATTCTCAGCTGAGTCCGATCATTCCGGAGTCACGTAGGCAGCGGTGATACCGCCGTCGATGATCAACGATTGCCCGGTCATCCAACTGCTCTCGTCACTCGCCAGGAAGAGGGCCCCGTTCGCAATCTCGTCCGGCTGGCCGAAACGTCCCATGGGGATGTGCACGAGACGGCGACGACGGCGTTCCTCGTTGCTCAAGAACTTCTCGAGGAGCGGTGTCATGATCGGTCCCGGGCACAGTGCATTTGCACGGATCCCTTTGCGCGCATAGATCACGGCGATCTCGCGAGTCAGAGCCAGGACTGCGCCCTTCGACGCGGTGTAGGCGATCTGCGGAGTGGCTGCTCCCATGTGCGCCACGAAGCTTGCAACATTGACAATGGATCCGCCTCCGGACTCGAGCATGGCGGGTATGGCATGTCGACAGCCGAGAAGTGTTCCCTTGACGTTGATGTCCATGGTGCGCTCGTAGACGTCGAGAGGCGTGGACACAGGGTCGTCGTCGCCGCTCAACATGACACCCGCGTTGTTGTACAGCACATCGAGAGATCCGAATGTCTCCACTGCGAATGCAACGGCATTGCGCACCGACTCGTCGTCGGAAACGTCACATCGGACGAATGCAGCATCTCCTCCGGCGTTCGCGATCGCTTCCACCACCTCGTCACCGTCGACGACATCGGCCACGAGCACACGCGCCCCTTCACGCGCGAAGAGTTCCGCTCCGACGCGGCCGAGGCCGGATGATGCACCGGTCACGAGCGCGACTTTTCCGTCCAGACGAAGTGATGACATGTTGTCTCCTAGATCCGCTCGAAATATCTCATGAGTTCCCAATCGGTCACCGATTGGTTGAACGACTCCCACTCGTTCTCTGCCGAGCGCAGGATCCAGTGATGCACATCGTCGCCGAAGACGTCCCGGGCGATCGAACTTCGACGCCACAGTTCGATCGCATCGGGGAGATTCCAGGGAATCCTGTCCATGTCGGCGGCTTCGTAACCGTTCCCGGCAAAGGGCGCGCCGAGCTCGAGTCCCTGGCGTATTCCGTGAAGTCCCCCGGCAATCACTCCCGCGAAAGCAAGATACGTGTTGGCATCAGCACCCGGAATTCGGCTTTCGACGCGGGTGGCCGAGCCGTGACCCACTTTGCGAAACCCGAGCGTGCGGTTGTCGATCCCCCAGCCGATACCCGTCGGCGCCCACGATCCCGGTTGGAATCGCCGATAGCTGTTGACCGTCGGCGCCCAGAGCAACGAGAACTCACGCGCAGTCGCGATCATGCCTGCGAGGAACATCTCGAAGGTCTCACTCATGCCATGTTGCCGAGTCGGGTCGTCGAAGGACGATGTCCCATCTCGCAGATCCCACAGGCTCACATGGATGTGGCAAGACGACCCGACATCGGCCATCGTCGGCTTGGCCATGAAGGTGATCGATCGACCATGGAGGGCTGCGATCTCCTTCGAAGCCGTCTTGTAGATCTGATTGCGGTCGGCCATTTCGACCGGCGCCGCGTACGAGAGGTTGATCTCGTGCTGGCCTGCACCGGCCTCCCCCTTGGAGAACTCCACCGGCACGCCCGCTTGTGACAGTCCCCGGCGAATGTCGGCGATGACGTATTCATCTCGCGTGGTCTGCAGGATGTTGTAGTCCTGCGCCCAGTCCGAATGTGTCTGCAGGTCGAGATATCTGCTGCGACGAGCCTCCTCGTAGGACTCTCGATACAGATAGAACTCGATCTCGCTGCCCGTCATTGGGCTGAAGCCGAGAGAGTTCGCTGCCTCCACTTGACGTCTCAGGATCGTTCGCGGAGCGACGTCGACCAATTCATCGGAATCGGGTGAGTGGAGATCGCACATGATCATTGCGGTGCCCGGCACCCAAGGAAGAATGCGGATAGTTGTCCAATCCGGCTTGGCCACCATGTCGCCGTATCCCTTGTCGAAACTCGAGAAGCGGAAGCCCGGCACCGGTTGGTTGTCGAGATCGCAGGTCAGCAGATAGTCGCAATTGTCGGTGCCGTGATCCGCGACATGATCGACGAAGAACTGACCCGCTGTCCTCTTGCCGACGAGTCGTCCGTAGCGATCGGGGAAAGCCATGATCACCGAGTCGATTTCCCCCGACGAGATACGCGAGAGCAACTCCTTGCGCGAAATCTCCTGCCGCAGGATCATGTGCCAAACCCTACCGAGCCGCCAGCCGATGGCGATCCGATGTGAATCGGCGACAAGGTGTGGCTATTACTTCTTGCCAGAGGTCTTGGCAGGAGCCTTCTTCGCAGGTGCCTTCTTGGCCGGCGCACTGGCAGGTGCCTTTGCCGCAGTTTTCTTTGCCGGAGCTGCCTTCTTGTCCGGAGCTGTCTTCTTTTCAACGGCCGCCTTCGTCTCCGCAGGTGCCTTCTTCGCGGGCGCCTTCTTGGCTGGAGCTTCCTGTGCTGGCTGCACCTTCTTGACGGCTGCAGCCTTGACCGGCTTGGCCGGCTTCAACACACCGCGTGCCAGAGCATCGTCGAGGTAGGCCTCGGCGTCCTCCGTCGAGACCTTGAGTGCTGGCGCGATCTCCGAGATCAGATTGACTCGTGCTCGTTCGTACATCGTTCGTTCAGCCGCCGACAATGAAGCATCGCGATTTCGGGCGGCAAGATTTCGCACGACTTCGGCGACCTGGTACACGTCGCCGCTCTTGAGCTTCTCCTGGTGATTCTTGAAACGGCGACTCCAGTTGCTCGGCACACGCGGGTCGGCCTTGGCCAGAACCGAGACCAAGTCCTCGAGTTCGTCCGGGGACACAGGAGGCCGGACGCCGACTTCGTCGACCTTGGCCATGGGAACTCGCAAGGTCATGTCCCCGATGACCGTTTTGAGCACCAGATAGTCCTGATTCTTCCCTGTCCCCAAAGGATCCTCTTTGCGGATTGCTTCCACCCTGCACGCTCCGTGCTGGGGATAGATCACCGTGTCACCCTTTTTGAACTTCACTGAATCCTCACTCGCACGACGCTCTGCACGCCGACATCACCTTGGACGGTCGCTCAAGTGTAGGGCAACCGTCCCGGATCTGCCCGCGATCGACCTGGTCATGGACGACTCAACTTCGAGCGGTTCGAGCGCCCTCGGCACGATTCGAACGTGCGCGCTACGGATTAGAAGGCCGTTGCTCTGTCCAGCTGAGCTACGAGGGCAGCGCCCACAGGCTAGTGGCGGTCGTTTCGACCCGCTCACCGTGTTCGATGAGTCAGGTCACCGTGTCGATCGACGCAGCCAGGTCGTCCAGATTGCGTCTCAAGAAGTCGAGCGAAGTGATCACCGACATCTGGCGCATCTGATCTCTCACGCCTGGCAAGCGAAACGAACGCGCCACATCGAGACCACCGCGCGCAGCTGCAGCGACCCACAACGTTCCGACAGGCTGACCGTCTTGATCCGACGGGCCCGCAACGCCGGTGAGCGAAAGCGCGATGTCCGAACCGAGGACGCCCAGTGCCCCTCGAGCCATTTGCCGAGCAGCGGATTCGCTCACCACCGAACCCGGATCGACTCCGAGGACATCGAATTTCACATCGCTCGCGTAGGACACGATGCTGCCACGTACGACTTCGCTCGCACCTGGTACAGATGTAAGACGGCCTGCAACGAGGCCGCCGGTCACCGATTCGGCAAGGCCGAGAGTCAGACGCCGGCGAGCGAATTCGTTCAGCACGACAGTCTCCATGGTGTCCGCGTCGAATCCGAAGACCACATCTCCGACGATGGACATCACACGCTCCTGCCATACATCCAACAATGCAGTGACCACTTCGGCACTTCGTCCCTTTGCAGTGAGCCGCACCTTGATGCCTTCCCATCCACTGGCGAGGAAGGCAAGTGTCGGGTTCCCTTCCTCTTCGAGCAGCTCGATGACGGAGTGCAGGCGCTCGTTGAGCCCGCTTTCACTTTCTCCCCACGTGCGGATGACTCTGCTGATGATCACACTTCGATCACCATTGCGCGCCCGAAGATCCTCCAAGATCACTCGCTCGACCATGTCCTGCATCTCATGAGGAACACCGGGAACGGCATAGACAACTTTGTCGCCGACTGGACAGATCAGTCCGGGAGCAGTTCCGCGGGTCTGGGGAATCACCGTCGCACCTCGAGGAACGAGAGCCTGACGAAGGTTGTTCTCGGGCATCGCTCGGTTGCGAGCCGCGAACATTTCGCGTATGACATCGGCGATTGCCGGATCGGGGACGAGTTCGACTCCCATGATTTGGGCGATCGCCTCACGGGTGAGATCGTCGTGGGTCGGGCCGAGCCCTCCGCACATGATCACAGCATCCGAGCTCTCGAGGACGTGATCCACCACGTCGACGATGCGTTGAAGATTGTCTCCGACCTTGACTTGAATCAGAGAGTCGATCCCGTTCGCAGCAAGACGCTCGCCGATCCAGGACGAATTCGTGTCGTTGATCTGTCCGAGGAGAAGCTCAGTGCCGACTGCGACGACTGCACAGCGCATTCAGGCCCCCTGAGAACGTGAGCGCTGACGCTGAGCGACCCAGACGTACTGGATTCCGCTGACCACTGTCAGCCCCACCGAAATCCACAACAGCCACAGCCACACCCATGTGGCATCTTGCGCAGTGAACGGCACGAGCGCGAATCCGACACTCAACTGCTGTGCGAACGTCTTCCATTTCGCGATCTGACTCGCTGGCATGCTGATTCCGTTGGCACCCGCGACGACTCGGTACATGCTGATCGCAATCTCGCGAAATGCAATGATCAGAACGGGAACGACCCAGAAGATGTCCTTGTTGACGAGAGCGAACATGGCTCCGAGCACGAGAACTTTGTCCGCAAGGGGGTCGAGGAATGCCCCTGAACGAGTCGCGCCATGTCGACGCGCGAGGTAGCCGTCGACGCCGTCACTGGAACACAGCAGTGTCCACACCGCAATCGACAGCCATGATCCCCCGGGCTGATCCGGGATCACGAGGAACATCAACGGTGCGACCAGAATCCGCCCAACAGTGACGGCGTTCGCCCATGTGGCGATGGCATTCGGATCGACCGGCATTCCTCAAGACTGCCATATCGGACCTGTCGTTCTTCGGAACGATTCCGATGGCCAAGCCAGTGCGCTATTCAGCCCGAAGGTCAGGGCCCTCTGCCGATACCACGGTCACGTCGACGAAGGTTCCAACCTCGAATACGGCTGGCACTTCGACGATGCCATCGATCTCGGGTGCCTCTCGATGGCTGCGAGCTTCACCGGGTGAATCGACGAGAACTTCGATTCGCCGACCGATCAAGTCGTCACGGCGTCGGGCGGTGATCGCATCCTGCATCTCACTCAGTTCAGCGAGGCGCTCGTTCACGAGGGAAACGGGAACTCGTCCGTCGAGATCAGCTGCGTACGTTCCGTCTTCGGGTGAGTACGCGAAAAAGCCACACCAGTCCAGTTGAGCCCGCTCCACGAAATCCAGCAGCTGATCGTGATCTTCTTCGGTCTCACCCGGATATCCGACGATGAAATTGCTGCGGAACGCCGCATCGGGTTCACGTTGTCGGATCGTTTCGATGCGATCGATGAAGCGCTGACCATCTCCCCAACGACGCATGCGGCGCAACAGCGGCTTGCTCACGTGCTGCAGCGACAGATCGAAGTAGGGAACTCCCGTGGCGCAGATCGCATCGATGAGAGCGTCCGTCAGATCGCTGGGATACAGGTACAGCAGACGCGTGCGCCGAACACGTTCGGCAACTGCATTCACGAGATGGACGATGCTGCCGGCACCGAGTTCGTCGGGTCGATCCTTGCCATAACTGGCCAGATCTTGAGCCACGAGAACAACTTCGGCAACCTCAAGCTCGTCGACTTCTCGCAGAATTGAATCGACATCGCGACTTCGCTGCGGACCGCGAAAACTGGGAATAGCACAGAATCCGCACTGACGATCGCACCCTTCGGCAATTTTCACGTACGCCCATGGCGACGTACTGCGCGGACGCGGAAGATTCAAGAGATCCAATTCCGGAACCGGACGAGAGCTGACCGGGATCAGAGTTCGCCCGGTGCGCGTGCCAGATTCGAGGATCGATGCGCCGTCATCATGAGACGTGTGCGAATGAGACGTGTGCGAATGAGAATATGGATCGACTCGCACTCCGAATCCGGCGACGAGGTCCACCTCTGGCAGTTCTCGCGCGAGTTCGTCTCCGTAGCGCTCTGCCATGCAGCCTGTCACAACCAATGACGCACCAGGACGCCGGCGCTCATCGAGGGCCAAGATCGTATCGATCGACTCACGTCGGGCATCGTCGATGAAGGCACACGTGTTCACGACAACGAGGTCGGCATCCTCGGGCGAATCAACTGGTGACAACCCATCCGCGAGAAGGGAGCCGATCAACTTGTCCGAATCGACCTGGTTCTTCGGACAGCCGAGAGTCTCGATGTAGAAACGTCGGCTCACAGTCACGAGTATGAGGCTATCCGTCCGCCGATCTCGTCGTTGGCGTCACGCAGTGTGCGCAAGCCGCAGGCCGCCGTACTTCCACGGCATCTGCATCAACCGTCCGGTACCGGACAACGTGATGTACGCGGTGTCCGATCCGTCGGCTGCAAAGCAGATGTTCGTTGTCAACAGATCGCCAGTGGCAACGTGTTCGACGAGTTGTCCGTCCGGCGCGATCACCGACACTCCTCCGTTGATCAATGTTGCCACGCAGACGTTTCCGCTTCCGTCGACCGCAAGGGAGTCGAGCAGCTGCATCCCCGGCAGGCCGTGGAGGACGACACTCGTGTCGCCAGGCGAAGTCGGGGCGAGAACGCCCGGCTCGACGATCGTTCGCTGGAAGACACGTCCGGTGTGCGTCTCCGCCCAATACAGAGTCGACCCGTCCGGTGAAAGACCGATGCCATTGGGGCCCTCGACAGGAAATGCGATCTCGGCAATCGACGAGCCGTCTGCCTTCGCGTAGTAGATGCCCGTGAGATCCGCCGTACGCGCCTTGTTGTCACGGATCCCATGATCGGTGAAATAAAAACCGCCATGTGTGTCGAACACGAGATCGTTGGGCGCACGCAACGGGCGCCCGTCACATGACGTGTAGAGATCGGTGACGCTGCCGGTCGAAATATCGACTTTTTGGATACGCCCCCCGATGTACCGATCAGGATCGAACGGGCCGGGGAGAACCAAGCCTCCGAAATCGACTTCGGTGAAGCATCCGCCGTTGTTGCACAAATAGATGAATCCGTCCGGTCCGATCGCTGCGCCATTGGGACCGCCCTGGATCTCTGCCACGGTCTCGGTCGAGCCGTCCGGGCGCACGCGTGTCAATCGCGGTCCGAACATCTCCACCAAGATGACGCTGCCATCGTTCATGGCAATCGGGCCTTCAGGAAAGCGAAGTCCGCTCACCATCTCATGCATGTCCATCATGTCCCCCTTCGATGTCCCCTTCGACGACCCTTTCGGCCGTCCGACAGGCGGACCCGTTCCATCCCCGACCACCCGTTGAAATCGCCTCGTACCGTACTCCGCGAATCACCCGCTGGAGAATCAGAGAGCTTCGAATTCCTCGACAGTCATCAAGACCTCTCGGGCCTTGGACCCGACACTCGGACCGACCACGCCGCGTTCTTCGAGAATGTCCATGATTCGACCTGCGCGGGCGAACCCGACTCCGAGTTTGCGCTGCAACATCGACGTCGATCCGAGCCGGCCGCGCACGACGAGTTCCATGGCCCTCTTGACGAGAGCATCGTCATCATTGTCAGAAGAACCCTCGGTGATGGCGCTCTCCGTGATCGCTCTGCCGGCCGCACTGCCCGTTGCAGGTTCGTCACCCTCGACGCCGCTGACGTATTGAACCGGAGCTTGTTTGCGCCAGTGGGCAACCACTTTGCGCACCTCGTCCTCTTCGACCCAACAGCCTTGAATTCTCTGGGCGATCGAGGAGTTACCCGGAAGCAAGAGCATGTCGCCTTTGCCCACCAACTTCTCGGCCCCGACTTGATCGAGGATCACTCGACTGTCGGTCTGTGACGACACGGCGAACGCCATGCGCGCCGGCACGTTCGCCTTGATGACACCGGTGATCACATTCACCGACGGACGCTGAGTCGCCACGATCAAGTGAATGCCGACAGCGCGAGCTTTTTGAGCAATACGCGTGATGCTCTCCTCGACGTCGCGAGCGGCGACCATCATCAAATCGTTCAACTCGTCCACGACCACGACGATGTAATGCATGCGCTCGAACTGGCGATCGGAACCGACTTCAGCCTGGATCTCGCCTCGATCGAAAGCAGCGTTGTATCCGGTGATGTCTCGGTAACCCATTTCGAAGAGCAGGTCGTAGCGCTTCTCCATTTCGCGCACTGCCCATCCAAGGGCATTCGCGGCCTTCTTCGGATTGGTCACTGGCTGCGTCAACAAATGCGGCAATCGCGCGTACTGCCCCATCTCGACTTGCTTCGGATCGATCAGGATGAGGCGAACCTGATCGGGTGTCGTGCGCATCAGGAGCGACGTGATGATGCAGTTGATGCCGCTCGACTTGCCCGCGCCCGTTGCACCTGCAATCAAGAGGTGAGGTGTGGTCGCAAGATTCAAGAAGACCGATCTTCCAGCAATGTCCTTGCCGATGGCCACATCGAGAGGATGGTTCGCAACTTTCGCTTCTGCAGAAGACATGAGATCTCCCAGAGAAACCAACTGGCGAGTGCTGTTCGGGACCTCGATTCCGATCGCTGACCGACCAGGAATCGGCGCGAGGATTCGCACGTCCGTGGCCGCCATCGCATACGCGATGTCCTTTTGCAGACTCGTGACACGGGCGACCTTGACACCGGGCCCGAGCTCGAGTTCGAAACGAGTCACGGTTGGGCCGACAGTTCGATCGACCAGTTTCACATCCACTCCGTGCGACGACAGAGCAGCTTCGAGATCTCGACCGCGCCGATCGACGTCTGCCTGATCCACCGACTGCTTGCCAGTCTTGCTCAGATAGGAAGCCGCCGGAAGTGACCACTGCCCGTTCTTCGGACCCTTGACAGCCTCGAGACGACCCTGTGTTGCCGGGCGATCCTGGGTCGACTTCGACTCCGTCGTCTTCGTGGTGCGCTCGACCGGTGTCGGATCATCCGCAACCGCATTGTCATCATCGGCGTGATCGTCATCGGCGAGATCATCGTCGAGATCATCGTCGAGATCATCGTCGACGTCATAGATCATTTCTTCTGAATCGTCGTCCTCGTCGGTCTCGTTCAGAGTCGCGGCTTTTTCCCACATACGACCGCTCGCGTCCGACATTCCTCGGAACGTGTTGACCGTGACATCCCGAATGGCGAGCAGGATCGCTCTCAGACCGAGATTGGTCAAAAGGAGCGCACTCCCGATCGCGATGGCGATGCACACCAGGACCGCTCCCACCGGACCGATCAGGGCGCGCAGAGTCTCGCCGATGGCCGCACCCACCCAGCCGCCTGCATCCTCGATGCGATCGATTCCCGTATACGACCTCGGACCGCGCACGACGTGCAGAACCCCGAGAGTCGCAATGGTCACGCCTCCCCATCCGAGCCCGAGACGGGTTCGACTCGGGGAGTCTTCTCCTCGCAAGAGCGAAACTCCCATAGCGATGAAAATGGGTGCGAGGGCGAATCGGCCGAGACCGAGGACTGCCCCGAGACCGGTTGTGGCGCCCTCCCCGACCGGACCGGCGAGCTGCAGGTACACAGCGAGCCCGACCAGAATCCCGAGCACGATCAAGCCGATCGCTGCGAATTCGTGTTCCCGTCCGTTCAAGGCATTGCGCACCTCGCCGGAGCGCTTCGAATTTGCTTCGACCTCGCGCCCACCCTTCGTCCGAGGGGACGCCTTCGAACCGCGCGAAGTCGAGCGACTGTTCGAGGAAGAACGTCGAGTGCGCGATTGCGGCGGAGGCATCACCCGAACGCTAGCAATGGCTCAACTGTCGATCTGGGCAATCTGCAATGCAGCAATGACGACGTTGTCGATGACTTCGAGTCGATCAGTCGAGAACGTCCGACCCGAGGATCGTGCCATCTCGACCGAGAAAGACCACCAGGCGTCCGCCGCGCTGCGACTCCATCACCAGGCGATACGTCACTCGACTTCGATCAGGTTCGACACCGGAGTTCCCGGCAACGGATCCTGCTGTGATGACGAACACGCGCGGCTGTGCAGTCGACAGCTGCTCGATCGCACCGTCGATGATCGTGTCGGGATCGAAATCGACAGCATCTCCGCGAAACACCGCGCCATCCGATGGCAGGGCGTCATCGGCCACGACGAGACCATCGGATGCGGTGTATCTCGCCTGCACCACTCCAGGAAGGCCCCCGTCGATCGTGGTGCTGACGAACAAGTTGACCCCGTCGGAGGTTGCGTTGATCTCGTAGAACTCCGATGTCGCCGAGAAATGTTCGTCGACTGCCGAGATCGCTTCGTCGATCAGTTCGACGACCGGACGACCGCCGGACGAGCCAGACGCTTCGGATGAACTCGATTCACCCGAAGAACAGGCCCCGAGGACGAGACACGACATGGTGACGAGGAAGATCCCCGGTCTCGCATCTGTGCGCACGGACACGGCGGACTCAGGTCTCCATCACGACGGGAACGATCATCGGACGGCGCTTCGTGCGCTCGTTGACGAACTTTCCAGCCGCACGGCGCACATCCTTCTCCAGCGTCTCGATATCGCGCACACCGTCGGACAAAGCCTTCTCCACCGCTGCCTCCACAAGGTCACAGGCTTCATCGAGCAGGTCTTCGGCTTCCGGTGCGTACACCCATCCTCGAGTGATGATCTCCGGCCCGGTGATGACCTTGCCGGATCCCACATCGACAGTCACGACGACGACCACGACACCTTCCTCGGCAAGAACACGACGATCTCGTAAGACGCCTTGACCCACATCGCCGACGATGCCGTCCACATAGAGATAGCCCGCAGGCACCCGACCGACGGGCTCCAAACCTCGATCCGACAATTCGAGAACGTCCCCATCCTCGCACACGAGGATGTTGGGAGAGGGAACTCCCATCAAGGCTCCCAACTTTGCATTTGCGACGAGGTGCCGATACTCGCCGTGAACAGGTACGAAGTAGTCGGGGCGAACGATGGACAAATACGTCTTGATCTCGTCTGCCTGCGCATGACCGGTCGCATGAACATCCGCGATACCCGAATGCACGACTTCGGCGCCGAGTCGCAACAGTCCGTCGATGACCCTCGACACATTTGCTTCATTTCCCGGAATCGCATTGCTCGACAAGATGACGACGTCTCGCTCGCTCACCTTCAGCCACTTGCTGTCGCCGCGCGCCATGAGTGACAGCGCTGCCATGGGTTCCCCCTGGCTGCCCGTCGAAATGATGCACACCTCGCTCGGCGGAAGACTGTCGGCATCTTCGATGTCGATCAGGCTGGATTCAGGAACGCGCAAGACGCCGAGTTCTCGTGCCATACGAACGTTCTTCTGCATCGATCGTCCGAGAGTCGCGACCTTGCGTCCCTCGTCGACTGCGGCATCGATGATCTGCTGGATGCGATGGATGTGCGAGGCAAAACTCGCCGTGATGATGCGCTGATCTCGATGTTCGCGGAACAACGATCGCAACACACCCATGATCGACGTCTCACTCGGTGAATGTCCCGACTCTTCCGCATTGGTCGAATCACACATGAGGAGGCGGATACCCGGTCCCGAAGCGAGTGCGCCGATGCGCGCGAGATCCGTGCGACGCCCATCCACTGGAGTGAGATCGAGTTTGAAGTCGCCCGAGTGGAGAATCACTCCCTGCGGCGAGTGAACCGCTATCGCAAATGCCGACGGCACCGAATGGGTGACGGGAATGAACTCCACATCGAACGGACCGATCATTCGTCGCTCTCCATCGGCGACGACGACCAGTTCCGTTCGCCCGAGAAGACCGGCTTCCTCGATGCGACTTCGGGCCAGACCGAGGGTCACAGCCGACCCGAAGATGGGAAAGCTGAGATCGCGCAATAGATATTGAAGGCCTCCGACATGGTCTTCGTGTCCGTGCGTCGCCACACAGCCCACCACTCGTTCCGCGTTTTCGCGCAGCCATGTGAAGTCCGGCAAGACGAGATCGATGCCGTGCATGTCGGCATCGGGAAACATCAGTCCGCAATCGATCAACAAAAGCTTGTCGTCCTGTTCGAGGACCATGCAGTTACGGCCGATCTCTCCGAGACCGCCCAGAAAAGCCAAACGCACGTCGCTCGTCATCGTGAGGCCTTCGATCGCGACTCTTGCAGTTCGGCAAGTACGGATCGCGCCCGATCCACGACGAAATCCGCCGGCGGTCCCATCGGCAGACGACACTGGCCGACCGGGACTCCGAGAAGATTCATCATGACCTTCGATGGGATGGGATTCGGAGACTCGTCGCCTGTTTCGTAGGTGAAACTCGGAAGCAGTCGCTGATTGATCCTCATGGCCGTCTCGACATCTCCGCGCGTCCATGCATCGAACATGAGTTGATGTTCAGGAGCGGACCAATGGGTTGCGACTCCGATGACACCGACAGCGCCGACTGCCAGGAGCGGAAGTGTGAGAGCGTCGTCCCCGCTGTAGACCTCGAATCCCTTCGGAGCAGAAGCAATGACCGTCGCCGTCTCGCCTGGATTGCCCGCCGCGTCCTTGAGGGCGACGACATTGGGCACGTCACGAGCGAGTTGAAGCAGCGTTGCCGTGGAGATCTTGCGTCCGGTGCGAACCGGAATGTCGTAGACGACAACGGGAAGATCAGATGATTCGGCGACGGCTCGAATGTGGCCGTAGATGCCGCTCTGCGGAGGGCGGTTGTAGTACGGCGCAACGACGAGAGCTCCCGCAACCCCGAGCTTGGCCGCTTCGCGAGTCATGTGCACCGAATGTGCCGTGTCGTTCGTTCCAGTTCCCGCAATCACAGGAATCGTGACGGCCTCGACAGCAGCAGCGAACAGGTCGAGTCGCTCGGCATCGGTCAGAACAGGAGCCTCCCCCGTCGTTCCGGCAACGACGAGACCGTCGTTGCCATTGTCCTGCAGCCATCGCGCCAACCGTCGCACACCGTCGAGATCCAACTCTCCTTCGGCATCGAACGGCGTCACCATCGCCGTCATCACTCGCCCGAATCTGGACATCACATGGGACCTTTCGTCGTGGATGAGTATCTCATTGCGTATCTCATCAGAAGGAACCCTCGACGGCGCGATCGATTCCCTGCGTCAGAATCAGATCCTCGTGCAATTCCATCCAAATGTCATGGAACGAGCCACACATCACGCCGGTGAAGTACTGCTGTGATCCCTCGATGACTCGACGACACGCGCCATCGAGACGACCGGCATAGGGAGACAGTCGAGGGACGATTCCCGCCATCGCACTCACGATCGGCTGGGCATACCCGTTCAAGTCGACGAGTCGACCGATGACGAGTCCGTCATAGGCAGCATCGGAATGATCGTTCGGCACATCGTCTCGCAACTGCCACTGCCCGCACAGCGACTTGAAGCGATCGTTCACCTCGAGAAAGGCTCTGTAGTGCGAATCCAATGACTTCACGGAATATTTCTTGACGTCGTCGGCAAGAGCATGTCGGTGGGCTTCACGTCCCTCGGGGGTCAGTTGCCACAGCGAGCGGGTCTCTCGGAACACCGCGTGCCCGGTTCGAGCAAGGTCATGGAGATTCTCCTCGACACGGTCGACCGCCAAGGCGACGATCTCTGCCAAAGGCTCACACTTCGAGAACCCTTTGATGCGCAGAGCGTGGTGAGTGAGGAATCGAGGGGTCGACCCCCACGCAGCCTCGTTCGACGACACGCCCATGCGGTGAGCGTAGTTCTTGTGCCGACTCGCCCGCCGTACGTGCGGTGACCCAGGTTCGCGATCCACCGGAACGAGACTTCACGTCATGATCCGTTGCACGGATCATCCAAAGCGACACCGAACGAGGTATAACCTCGCTGCGTGAGCGAGCTTCGGAGCGACCGGCTCCATGTCGTCATCCTCTTCGGCGGGCGCTCCGCTGAACACGACGTGAGTTGCGTGACGGCAGCCCATGTTCTGAGAGCCCTCGACCCGGACAAGTACGTCGTCACCGCGATCGGCATCGATCGCTCCGGCGTTTGGCACATCGCGGAATCCGCCATGATGGCGTGGGAGAGGTTCTGGGCCGGCGGCGGAGAACTTTCTGCGACTGCGAACGATGACCTGCCCGGATCGCTCGAGCCCGTGGGCCCGGTGGTCTCGCCCACCCCTGTGATTGCAGCAACAGCCTCGGCCTCTGCCGAAACCATCGTCTTTCCCCTCCTGCACGGTCCGCTCGGCGAAGATGGAACGATCCAGGGTCTCCTCGAAGTGTGCGGGGTGGCCTATGTCGGCAGCGGCGTCCTCGGCTCGGCAGTCGGCATGGACAAGGTCGCATCGAAGGCGATGCTGGCTGCGCACGGAATCGCGCAGCCTCTTTACCGAGCGCTTCGCGAGAGCGATATCGATCATGCTCGCATCGACGAGGCAGTGAAGGAACTCGGACTGCCTCTCTTCGTGAAACCGGCCAACATGGGCTCATCGGTGGGCGTGTCGAAATGTTCGAACCTCGATGAGATTCGTGCGGCGATCGAAGTTGCGTTGCGGTACGACGAGTGGATCTTGATCGAAGAAGCCGTGCGAGGACGAGAAATCGAAGTAGCTGTCCTTGGCAACATCGACCCGATGTCCAGTGTCGCAGGAGAAATCGTTCCCGCGAACGAGTTCTACGACTACGACGACAAATACGTGTCGAGCGCTGCCCAACTGCTGATACCCGCACCTCTCGACGACGCGTCGATGCAGACCGTCCGCTCCCTTGCGTGCGATGTTTTTCGTGCCTTGCGCGCTGACGGTCTCGCCCGTGTCGACTTCTTCTACGAAGAAAACGGCCGAGGGTTCCTGTGCAATGAGATCAACACGATGCCAGGCTTCACGCCGATCTCGATGTATCCGAAGTTGTGGCTCGCATCAGGACTGTCGTACGGCGAACTGATCGACCGGCTGATCGAATTCGGTCTCGAGCGACATCGCCGCCAGCGTCGAACCACCGACCGCTGATCAGCTGCGGTGTGATTCGTCCGGAATCGTAGTTGTCACGGACTGTTGTCACGGACTGAGCGCTGCCTTGAGAAACGCCGTCATCTCCGACCTCAATCTGCGAAGTCCGATGAGATCTTCCGTCCAGCCAGCAACTCGCAAGGCCTCGGGTTCGGTTGCAATCCCGGTCACCGTTGCATAGACGAGTGCGACGACGATTTCGGGATGGCTTGAGCGCAAACGGCCGGCTTCCATCTCCGATCTCATCCAGGCAATGGCTCGGTCCGCCAACGGTCGCAACTGCGCCCCCAAGAGATCTGCACTGCGCGATGGGAGTCGACTCGTTTCACGAATCAGACCGAGAAGAGCCGGACGCCGCACGGCGGAACGGAACACGGCGTGGACCACTGCTTCCACTCTCTGCAGCGGGTCGTCATCCGTGGCGCGAATCGCAGCCTCGACGACCACAGTCAGTTCGGCTGCCGTCTGCGCGAGAACCTGGTGGATCAGATCCTCCTTGGAGGAGAACCAGTACAGAACGGTTTGCTTGGCCACGCCGACATCAGCCGCGATCTGGTCGAGGCTCACGGCCTCGAATCCCCTTGTTCCGAACAGCGTCGTCGCCGAGTCGAGGATTCGATCTCGGGTGTCACTGCGCCGTGCTGAAACCCCTCCCCGAGCCATACCCCTCCCCTGTTCAGCGGGCGTTCGATTCCACTCTGCGGAATCCGCGATCTCGAGGTGTTCTACCACCTCCGTCTACCAATTGGTAGATACCTGTGATAGAACGAACGGGTGATCGCAGAAGTCTTGCGCGGTCGGCGAATAGCCGTGACGGGGGCCACAGGATTCGTGGGCACCGCACTCGTCGAACGCCTCCTCCACAGCGTGCCCGACTGCCACATCGTGCTCTTGGTCAGACACGGTCGGCGAACGCCCGCCCCCGAGCGCGTCCGACGCGAGATTCTCAAGAACAACGCCTTCGACCGGCTGCGTGCCCGCCTCGGAACGGATTTCGATGCCGTCATGGCCGAACGCCTCACGGTGGTGGCTGGCGACGTCGGCGCCGATGGACTCGGTCTCTCCTCCGACGATGCAGCGACGTTCGCGTCCTGCGACACGATCATCCACTCGGCGGCGAGCGTGTCGTTCGACTCGCCTCTCGACAGCGCCGTCGAGATCAACCTCCTCGGCCCGATGCGCATCGCCCAACTGCTGAACCAGATGGGTCCGCGAGCCGATGGAACGTTTCCCCATCTCGTTGCGGTCAGCACGTGCTACGTCGCCGGCAACAGACGCGGCTATGCACCAGAAGAACTCGTCAGCGAGGGCCCATTCAACATCGGTCTCGACTGGCGCAAAGAGGTGGCCGCAGCACGACGCCTGCGCAGTGATGCCGAAGCGTCCAGCCGCTCGCCGGAGAATCTTCAGAAGTTCCGCGACGATGCGCGCTCGGAACTCGGCGCCGCCGGTGCACCTGCGCTCGCCGAAAAGACCGAACAGAATCGCGAACGCTGGGTGAAGGACCAACTCGTCGAAGCAGGCCGATCACGAGCAGCAAGTGTCGGCTGGCCCGACGCCTACGCCTTCACCAAGGCGCTCGGCGAACAGGCACTGACCGAAACAAAGGGCCCGGTTCCGGTCAGCATCGTTCGCCCGTCGATCATCGAGTCAGCCTTGTCGGAACCGTCACCGGGATGGATTCGCGGATTCCGTATGGCCGAACCAGTGATCATCTCCTACGCACGCGGACTCCTCGATCAGTTCCCCGGCGTTCCAGAGGGAACCGTCGATGTCATCCCAGTGGACCTCGTCGTCGCTGCAATCATCGCTGTAGCCGCTCTCGGCCCGGACG
>QXGG01240596.1_pt1 | contig 22381 bp, 15 predicted proteins | sample 1982491 | NCBI WGS metagenome assembly QXGG01 (sample SAMN09924614, study PRJNA488089) | Wastewater metagenome, whole genome shotgun sequencing project. | isolation source: South African research farm wastewater | place: South Africa: Irene, Agricultural Research Council, Animal Production... | reverse complement strand
CCCTTATGTGGGTGATGTAAGGGTCCGGCGACACGGGGTTCTCGCGAATCTCCTCCGGGCGGAAGTAGGAGAGTCCGTCAAAGCCCCCTACGTAAACGGTTCCGTCGGGGGATCTGCATATCGCGCCCTGGCTGAACTCGTCCCCCTGCAGGCCATCGTCCGCATAGTAGAATTTGCCGGTCGATTCTTTAGGGTCATAGCGGCAGAGGCCATGGCTGGTGCTGACCCAGAGGAAACCCTCGCTGTCGGACTCTATACCGTTGATGGTGACGTTCCTCAGCCCCGATTCGGCGGATGCCCTGGACAGTTCCCCGTCCCTGTAGCGCAGCAGGCCGTCGGTGGTGCCTATCCAGACCGTGCTGTCCCGGCTTTCATAAAGGCACTGGCTGCGCACCACATCCAAAAGCTCCGGGCCGCCCACTTCCCTGAGGCGGTTCTTCCCGTCCACCTCACAGAGCAGCAGGTTCTCCTTGGCTCCCACCCAGAGCCGGCCCCGGCTGTCCCTCATCAGGCAGACCACCCTCACCTTGCGCCTGTCCTCGAAAAGATTGCGCTTCTTCATACTGCCGCTGGCGGGGTCCAGCAGGTAGAGTCCGGAAAGGCTCCCCACCCATATCCTGCCATTCTCCGCCTCTGCCATTGCATTTACGTCCTTGCCCTTGCAGACGGACCTTCTTCTGCCGCTCCTGTGGTCGAGGGCGAAGATGCCCTGGGAATATGTACCTATATATAGAGGTCCGTCTCCGGGAGCCAGGAAACAGAGTATGTGCTCCAGCTCCGGGATGACGTCGATACGTCCCGTCGCCGGGTGGAAACAGTTGAGTCCGTTGTAGCGGGTGCCTATCCATATACAGGAGTCCCCGTCGGCGTGCAGGGAGCGTATGATATTGTCGCTCAGGGAGTTCCGTCCTGGGTGAGGGCGCAGGGTATGGAAGGGGCTGCGCTGGGCGCACATCAGGTCCGCCCCTCCGTAGGTGCTGCCCACCCACATATTCCCGGAGGAATCCCTGAATATGTCGCGTATGGCCTTGGAGCCCAGGGTCCCGGCCTCGAAGGGGTCGCTGGAGAGCAGCACGTCCTTTCCGCTGCGCCTGTCGTATATGCAGAGGCCGAACTTTGTGCCTATCCAGACCAGGGAATCGCTGTCGCATTCCACGCTTTCCACGACGGGTCGCGGCAGGTTCTTCAGCTCGATGCGGCTGACGCGTCCCTTCTCGCAGAGGAAGAGCCCCTCTCCCCTGGTTCCCAGCCACCAGCTGTCCTCTCCAGCCGGAACTATATCGGAAACAAGGCTGTTGAGTCTTATCCCGTCCCTGACTCTTGCAAAGCCGGAGTCCGAATCGTATTTCACAAACTCCAGCGTCTTTTCGTTTGTTCCCAGGAGCAGCTGTCCGTTCCCGTAGCAGTGGCCGAAGAAGCAGAAGGGCTGTCCGTCTATGGTCGCGTCCTCAAGGCGGCCGCCGGAGCTGTCGTATATGAAAGATTTCGTGCGGGTGCAGACCAGGTATCTGCAAGGGGCTATCTGCAGCATATCCTCTACTGAATGGATTCCGGGCAGGTCCACGCGGCGGAAGCAGTTGGCCTTTCTGTCGAAACGGGAGATGCCGTCGGAACTGCAGGCCCACACCGTCCCTTCCCAATCGGTGAACACCCGGTTGATATTGTTGCTCTGCACCGTGTTCACGTCGTCGCTGCCATAGCGGTAAACCTCCACGTCATAGCCGTTGTAGCAGTTCACTCCGCTCTTTGTCGCGAACCATATATTGCCCTGTCTGTCCTGACAGATAGACGAGACCGTGTTGCTGGAAAGACCGTGTTCCACTCCTATGTTGCGGAAACTGAATGCGGAGGGGTCCGACAGCGCGGCCAGCAATATGTACAGGAATAATCTCATATTCAACAAAATTAAAAATTCTTTAGGATATTTCTGGACAAAAATTAAAACGACTCTCTGGTATAAGTTTTATATTTGCATCAGTATAACCACTAACTCATAACTGATATGTCCAAAAAATCAAGAACATTGTTCGCGGCACTCGCCCTGCTCGGGCTGGTGGCGTGTCAAAAGCTTTATGTTCCCGACACACCGGACAGCGTTTCGGTTTCGACCAAGGCCGGAGACCCGAAATCCAGTGAGGCCGGAACGCAGGGCGTGACAATTTTCGCAACTTCCGACTGGACGGCCTCTACGGATGCCGATTGGGTCGAGGTCTATCCTCAGCAGGGCTCCAGAGGCATCTCCGAGGTCTGCCTCAGCTACGGGGAGAACAGCGGAAGCGAGAGCAGAACGGCAGTCATCGTATTCAGTACGGCAGCCAATTCCGAAACATTCACCCTGGTGCAGAAAGCCAGATAAGATCCGGGACTTATGAAGAGACTTGCTACATTATTTATTACGGCCCTGCTGGCAGCGGTGGCCGCGATGCCGCTTTCAGCCCAGTCCAGGACGGTGAGCGGAAAGGTGAGCGACGGCAGCGGTGAAGCGGTGGTGGGAGCGTACATACTCCTCGAAGGCAGTTCCAATGGAACGATGACCGATGCCGAAGGCAATTATTCCATACAGATTTCCAAGGCGGACGCCGTGCTCACGGTAAGCTGCATAGGTTTCCGAACCGAGTCCGTGACCCTGGCTCCGGGCCAGCTCCGCGCGGACGTGATACTCGAGCTGGACTCCGTGCTTCTCGAAGACGCGGTGGTGATAGGCTACGGCGTTCAGAACCGCCGCGACCTGACCACCTCCATAGCCAGCATCAAGGCGGAGGACTTCGCCAACAAGCCGACCGCGGATTTCCGCGAGTCGATGGCCGCGAAGATGCCGGGCGTGCAGGTGCTGACCCTGGGCGGCCAGCCTGAGGGCAACGTGAGCATACGCGTGCGAGGCATACAGTCCGCCACCTCCGGCAACGAACCTCTCTACGTCATAGACGGCGTGCCTTGCGACGACCGTGCCTTCGCCAACATAGACGCGAGCGACATAGAGAGTCTCGAGGTGCTCAAGGACGCATCCGCAGCCGCCATCTACGGCTCCAGAGGCTCCTGCGGCGTAATACTCGTGACCACCAAGAAGGGCAGTTCCGACAAGCCGCGCATCTCCTACGACGGAATGTTCAGCGTGGCCTCGGTTGCCAAGACCATAGATATGCTCGACGCTTACGAGTGGGCCACCATGTATGCCGAGTCGCGCAACGGCTCCTACCTCTACAGCGTACCTACCGGCACCATATCCGACCCTATGGCCTCCCGTCCGAACACCTACAACCGCTATGACCCTATCGCGGACCTCTACCTCCAGGACGAGACGGGCAGCCTGACCAACACCGACTGGCAGGATGAGATCTTCCGCGTGGCCCTTTCGCACAAGCACTCCCTCTCGGTGAGCGGCAAGAGCAAGGGCATCAACTACTATGTGGGAGCCAACTACCTCTACCGTCAGGGTACCATAATCAACTCCGATTTCCGCCGCTACGGAATGAGGGTGAACGTGGACGGCAAGCGCGGCAATCTGCGTTTCGGCGCCAGCCTCAGCCCTTCATATTCCTTCTCCAACTACGTGGCCTCCGACGCTCAGTACGGCTCCGACGGCGTAATCGCCTCTGCCCTCATGGCTCCGCCTATCTTCCCTGTATATAACGCGGACAACAGCTACAACTGGGATATGAATGGCTACCTGCGCGTGAAAAACTGGGACACCCAGGCCAACGAGGTGCTCAACCCTGTGGCCCTGGCCAGGGAGATCACCGACCAGAGGGAAAAGATCAACCTTATGGGCAACATCTTCGCCTCCTACGAATTCATAAAGGGTCTGAGCTACAAACTCACCCTGGGCGGCGACTACTATTCCTACAAGCGCAACTACTACCGTCCTTCCACCCTGCCTCTGAGGGGCAACAAGTATATACGCTGGAACGAGGAGCTGAACAGCTACTCGCCTGTGCTCTCCGATCCGTCGGCAAGGGACTGGAGCAACAGCTATGCCCACTGGACCATATCCAACCAGATATCCTTCAACCGCAGTTTCGGCGACCACAGCATCAGCGCAGTTGCCGCCTACGACGCCGAGAAGCAGAGCATAAAGACTGCGCAGATATATGCGACAGGAATAGCCGGCGACGACAAGATACGCACCACGAAGGGCAAGACCATAGACCTTGACAACACCTACAACAACAGCTACGCATATACCTTCGCAAGCTGGCTCATACGCGCCCAGTATTCCTACAAGGGCCGCTATATGCTTTCCGCATCCGTCAGGGGTGACGCCTCGTCCCGCTTTGCGCCGAACACCCGCTGGGGCTACTTCCCTGCGGCATCCTTCGGCTGGCGTATCAGCGACGAGCCTTTCCTTGCCGGAGCGAAGGGCGTGCTGGACGACATGAAGATACGCGCCTCTGTAGGCCAGACCGGCAACGCCCAGATTGGCAACTCCGAGTACCTCGCCCTCTACGGCACCGCAAACAACGTGGTGGTTGGTGACGGCCTCGCAACCCAGGTCTATCCGAACCAGATCGCCAACAACGACCTGAGCTGGGAGAAGAACACCCAGGTGGACGTCGGCATAGACGCGAGTCTGTGGAAGGGCTATCTCTCCCTCACCCTCGACTACTACTATTCCAGGACCACGGATATGCTCTTCGACGTTCCGGTGTCTTCGGTTTCCGGACTGACCAGCTCCAACATGAACATAGGCTCGATGCAGAACAGCGGCTTCGAGGCCAGCATTGCCTCCCGCCACCACTACGCATCGGGACTCTCCTACGGAGTCAGCGCCAACATCTCCCTGAACCGCAACAAGGTGCTCTCCCTCGGTGACGAGGACGCCCCTATCATAAAGGCGGCGGACTATGCGGGCGCCTACTACATCACCAAGGTGGGCCAGCCGGTCGGCTGCTACTACCTGCTCGTCCAGGACGGCGTCTTCCACAATCAGGAGGAGCTGGACAGCTATCCGCACTTCTCCAACACGGTTGTAGGCGACTTCCGTTTTGTGGATATGGACGGTGACGGCGTGCTCGAACAGGACGAGGACCGCGCCATAGTGGGCAACTATATGCCGGACTTCTACTACGGCTTCAGCTTCAACCTCGCCTACAAGGGCCTGGACATCGCCGCCGACTTCCAGGGCGTGTACGGCAACGAGATACTGAACCTTGAGCGCCGCTACCTCCTCAATATGGAGGGCTCCTCCAATATGATGAAGGAATCCCTGCAGCGCTTCCCTTATGGTGAGCTCAACCGTGCCACCCGCAAGTCTTCGGGCAACAACGGCGCCTCCACCTCCACCTTCCACATCGAAGACGGATCCTATCTCCGTCTCCAGAACCTCTCCATAGGATACAGCATCCCTGCAAAGTGCTTCAAGAACAAGATTTCCAACTTCCGCATCTACCTGCAGGGCTCCAACCTCTTCACCCTTACCCATTACACGGGCTACAACCCGGAGGTCAACAAGAACTCCACCGACGCCCTGCGTCCGGGTGAGGACTACTGCTCCTATCCGCTTCCACGCACGTTCAGTGTAGGTATCAACATCAATCTGTAAAGACTATGAAGAGAGCGACATATATGATATGCCTTGCTGCTGCGGCACTTTCCATGGCATCCTGCTCCGGAAAATTCTTCGAGCAGTATCCTAGCAACAGCATCACCGAAGGCAACTTCTACAAGACGGAATCGGACTTCAACCAGGGAGTCTATTCCTGCTACGGCAAGATCAAGACCGGCATAGGCTGGTTCATCAACGAGCTGAGCTACCGCGCCGACGAGAATCTCCTCGAGTCCATGGCCGTGTCCACCCAGGACCGCTACAACCTCGACCACTTCCAGGAGAACAGCAGCAATGCCCTGCTGGAATCGATATGGAACGCCTGGTACAACGGAATCTACCGTTGCAACGACGTCCTTGACCACCTTCCTTCAGAACTCAGCCCAGTCCTTGCCGAGTACAAGGGCGAGTGCCTCTTCATAAGGAGCTGGTACTACTACAATCTCTATGTGACCTTCGGCGTGGTGCCTATTGTGACCCGCGTGACCACCCCGGCCGAGTCCAAGCTCGTGCCGCGCTGCACCCCGGAGGAGATGTATGAACGCCTGAATGCCGACCTGAGCGAGGCCGCCTCCCTGCTGCCGTCCAGCCGCAGCCGCGAGAAAGGCCGTGTCTGCGACATAGCCGCCTGGACCCTGCTCGCGAAGGCTCAGCTGGTGTTCGGCAGATATGACGAGGCCCTCCAGAGCCTGGACAACGCCAAGAGCAACACAAACTTCGGCCTTATGGGCAGCTGCGCCCAGCCGTTCGACGTCAAGAACAAGCTCAACAGGGAGATAATCTTCGCCGCCTGCTACGACAAGGGCCTGGATGCCGGTCACGGCTACTGGCAGTCCAGCAACACGGGCGTCGAGGCCGACCGCATCAACCCGAGCAAGCCGTTCAAGGCCCTCTTCGCCGAAAACGACGCCCGTGCGGAGTTGATAGGATATACGAAGATATCCTCTTCCGTATATGCAATGAACAAGTGGTACGACACCTACGACGCCACCTACACGACCATAGTCGGAAACGACTTCCCTCTGCTGCGCTATGCCGATGTGGAACTTCTCTATGCCGAAGCCCTCTGCCGCAAGGGTCAGCTGGCTGACGCCTGCCAGTATCTGAACAAGACCCGCAGCCGTGCCGGACTCCTTCCGTTCAGCACGGATTCGGAGGACGCCTTCATCAGGGAGCTCGCCGACGAAAGGGCAAGGGAATTCTGCTTCGAGGGCCAGAGGTGGTACGACCTCGTGCGTCTGGGACTGGCGGTGGAGCACTTCTCCTCCCTGGGCTACACCCTCGATTCCCACAATCTCCTGATGCCTATCCCTCAGTCGCAGATTGAAATCTACAACAACGATAAGGTTCTCTGGCAGAACCCGGGATTTTAAAATTGCAGCTTTATGAAAAGAACAGCGATATATGCAAGTGCCGCCATCCTCGCGGCAATGTGCTTCTCCTCCTGCTGGAAGGATGAGGTCGTAAGGGCGGGCGCCGACCGTCACCAGGCGAGCAGCTTCAGCGCGACTGCCGGAGACGAGTGCGTCGCCCTCGAATGGAGCCTCCCGGAAGGGATACTGGCCGATGACTTCATCATACGCTACACGGATGAGAACTCCGAGACGGTCACCATCAACACGGGCGCAGTCTATTCCCTGACCGTCAGTGAACTGAAAAACGACCTCGAGTACAAATTCTCCCTCCAGGCCGTATATGGCAAGCTTATCAGCGGGGAGGTCTTCGCCAAGGCCACTCCACGCACCACACGCATCGCGGTGGCGGTCCTCGAGGCCGATGCCGGCAACCACAGGGTAGCCCTCAAATGGGAAAAGCCGGACGAGAGGCTGCTTGACTACACCCTCGCCTGGTGGCGGGCCGATGACGTGGCCGCGCTGAACGAGGTCACCGTGCCTGCCGACGCCACGAGCTGGGAGATCGAAGGCCTTGAGAATGACTTCAACTACACCTTCAGGATAGTGGCGAATTACGACAACGGCAAGTCCGAGCCTTGCTTTGCCAAGGCGATGCCGTCTGCCGCCACCATATATTTCCTGAGCCAGACCAGTGCCGCGAAGAACCAGCCTATACAATTCCGTTTCAACACGATGGACATACCGACGGCCACCAACATCAGCTGGACCTTCCCTGACGGAAAGGTGCTCTACGGACCGGAGGTAAGCTACGGCATAAGCTCGACAGGCACCCAGAACGTCATACTCCGGGCGGATGTGGAAGGCACGTCCAAGAGCTGGACCATTGAACTGGAGATACGCGAATATGTCGTTTCCTTCACCGATATGGACGATAACGGCGACGGCTTCAAGGCAGTGGTTCCTGTATGCTCGCCAGACGGCAAGACCGTATATGCCCTGACCTACAACAACAACGCCACGCTCTTTGCCTGGGACGTGGCCAGCGGCGAACTCAAGTGGAAGTACGCCACCGGACAGAAGACCTACAATGGTCTCTGCGTCAATCCTGTGACCGGCGACATCTATTTCGGCACCACCACAGCCGGCAATTTCTTCTGTCTGGACAGCGAAGGCAATCTCAGGTGGACCTACACCGGCTTCGGCTCAATGCAGTCTGCCTTCCCTACCACCAACGCCGACGGCTCCGTGGTCTATGCGGTGGACAAGGACGGCAAGGCCAGTGCCCTCAATGCCGCCAACGGCAGCGAGATATGGACGGCGGCTCTCGGCAAGCAGGGCGGCGGCATACTCGTCAACGGTGACGAGGTTCTCTTCGGCCTCAACACCGGTGGCATAGCCACCCTGGTATGGCTCAAGGCCTCCGACGGAAGCCAGATTGCCAGCATAATCCAGGACAGCGGAATGACCGAAATCAGCGGCTTTGCCCTGAGTGCCGACCGCAGATATGCCTACTACTCCAACAAGGGCGGCGGAGTGTCCAAGGTGGACCTCCAGACCCGCAGCCTCGTCGTGGACCGCAAGATGATTTCGGCGGCAGACCTCTACGAGCCGGTCGTATCCCCTAACGGAGACGTCTTCGTGGGCAGCAAGGACAGCCATGCCTACTGTCTGGACGGCGATCTCAAGGAAGTGAAGTGGACCTTCGACATCCCGGGCTTCTCATATCCGGCCAACAACGCCTTCAACTACTCCCACCCTTGCTCCGACACCGAGGGCAACTTCTACATCTCCTCGGGTCAGGTTCAGTGCAACAACTTCATCATAACCCCTGCCGGAGCGGTGAAGGAAAGCTGGCAGTACGGCAGCGGCTCTGCCGACAGGGTCATGGCCGGAACCAACCTCATAAACGGGGTTTACTACACCCCTCTCTTCAACTCTGCCAATGCGGTGTCCGCCTTTATGGGCAAATACGTGGGCGGCGAGCGCTATGACGGTCACGGAACCGACATCTGCGGCAACTGCATAGCAAGATGAGAGGAATTCTGAAACGCATATCCTTCTTTGTCGTGCTCGGGGCGGCCTTCTGGCTGGCCCCGGGCTGCGGCGAAGAGAAGACCTTGCCAAAGCCTGTGCCGGTAATGACGGCCCTCGAGCCGATTGAAGTCAGCTCCGGCCAGACCGCCAGGATAATAGGCAGCGCCTTCCCTTCCTCTCTGATAGAAGACCTCAGCGTGCTGGTCGGCGGAGTGAAGGCCGAACTGCTTGCCTGCGAACCCCACTGCATTACCCTCAGGATTCCCGAACTCAAAAACGGGATAGCCCGGGTGGTAGTGCGTTGTGAGGGCAGGGTACTCCAGGGCCTCTCCTTCACCGTAGTCAACGGGGGAGGAGACGAGCTCCTCAGGCCATCCACCCTTCTGAGTGCCTGTCCTGTTATCAAGAAGATAGAGTCGGACAGCACCACCCGTCTGAGCAGCGGCATCAGCGACAGCCGCCTGCGGGTACGCTTCACCGACGACAGCGTTTCGGACATATACATACTCCATCTGGACCGCCGCATCAGCGACGCCTCCCTGAAGGTGGCCCTCCCCGGCAACATAATCCCCACCCTGAGCTGGAACGGGGACGTTCCCATGGGATGGAGCAAGGCGACGCTCAGCTCTATGGCCGCCTCGATGGACGGCAAAGACGGCAATGTCGTGGCCCTGGTCAACGGTGACTTCTGGAACACCTCCATTACAATACCGAAGGGCCCCGTACACTTCCGTTCCACCGTGGTATCGAACTTTTGGGACAACACGGAGTCGAAGCCGGATCAGGGCGTGAGCTTTATTGGCATACGCAGCAGCGGCGAAGCATTCATAGGCCGCAAGGCCGTATATGCCGCTCTCGCGGACTCCTTTGTCGAACTGACCGGCGCCGGAGTCGTCCTCGTCGAAGACGGTAAGGCATTGCCGAACAGCAACCTCGCCAAGCATCCGCGCAACTCGGTCGGCGTCAACTCCGAAGGAGATATATTCTTCCTGCTCAGCGACGGCCGCAGCGAACTCAGCGCCGGATTGCATTACGAACAGATGGCGCAGATGCTGCTTTCGCTGGGCTGTGAGGATGCCGTGAACCTCGACGGCGGAGGCTCCGCCCAGATTCTGGTAAGAGATCCGGCCACGGGCCATTTCACAATACGCAACAAACCTTCTGACGGACAGGAACGGGCGGTGATAAACGCCTGGGCCATAACACTTTAGTAAGATTCAAAAATGAAAAGATTCCCGCGCAACATCAGCTTCGCCCTGCTTTTCCTGCTTGCGGCAGCCTGCAAGGATACAGGAAGCACAGAGCCTTCCACCAGCAAGATTGACATCAGTCTGGGCAAATATTACTCCGCCCAGGGCACCGTGCGCAACCCATCCTGGTCCGACGGAGACCTGGCCCTCGCCGTGAACCTCGGGAACGGCCGTTCCGCCAGTGCCAAGGCCATAGGCATCAACGGCAATGCCGCCACCTTCCTCTTCAGCCTGCCCGACACGAAGCCCGGGGATCCGCTGCTCTGCGCCTCCCCTGCGGAGGAACTGAAAGCCGGTCCTTCCGGAATCAGCCTCGAACTCCCGGCCGTTCAGGACGGCAGCGGCATAGTCCCGGTCCAGATGGGAACGGTAAAGGCTCCCTCATCCAGCTATGCCGGGGCAAAGCTCAGTCTGAAGGCCGTACCTTGCCTCTTCATGGCCACGGTGCAGAAAGGCGCCTACAGCGTCAGCTCTTTGAAAATGAAAGCCATAGGAGGTGAAAAGCTGGCGGGAACCCTCACTTTCGACTACTCCGACCTCGCCGCGGGAACTATGAAGGCCAGAGCCAGCGAGTCGGAAATCGAAGTCAGACTCGCCGAACCCCTGGACTGCCGCCTTTCCGTGCAGACAATCCCGGTGTTCATTGCCCCGGTCACCCTCTCCTCCGGATATGAGATCACCTTCTTCTGCCAGGATGGCAGCAGCTTCAGCTTCCGCAAGGAGGAGAGCTGCGACTTCCCTTCCGGCGGCCTGGTGCAGAGCGAGGCGGCATCCTCTTCCTCGCGCAAGCTCATAGCCTGTGGCAGCGACAAGGTCTATGTGATAGACGCGACCATAGCCCACGAAGAGGGCAACTATTACAACGCCCTGCTCTGGAGCTGGTCCAGCACCGACTTCGGCTTCGGCACCGCATCTGACCATATCGACGACTGCAAGCCGGTCAACGACGGAAAACAGATCCTCGTCACCTGTTCCAACAAGAACGCCTGGTGTGCGGTGGTGGACTATCCGTCAGGCAAGGTGTCATACGTGGTCGAGGGCGTCGCCAATGCCCACTCCGCAGAGCTCCTTCCGGGCGGCCGCCTCGTCGTGGCCAGTTCCGACGGCGGTGACAAGCTGGTCCTCTTCGACACCAACGGCTCCACCAGCCCTATAGCCAGCTACCCTCTGACTTCAGCCCACGGCGTAGTGTGGGTCGATTCCGTGCAGCGTCTCTATGCCATAGGAGGCAGCAGCATTCAGGTATATTCCCTCTCCGCCTGGGACAGCAGCTCCCCGGCCCTGAAGCTGGAGAAAACCATATCCTCTTCCTCCTTCGTAAACGGCCTGCACGATGCCAGTCTCGTCGATGCCAATACGATAATCGTGGCCGGAAACAATGCAGCCCTGCTCGACGTCAGGAGCGGCAGTCTCAGCGGCATACGTCATCTCAACGGCGTGATAGGCATCAAGTCGGTAAATTACAATGCAGACAGCGGGGAGCTCTATTACACCTATGCCGCAGCCGGGACATCCGAGGGATCATACGACTGGTCCAGCCATAAGATACGCTACACCGATGAGGTAAATCTCCAGCTCAGCGGCGACGGACAGAGCGACGGTTCCAACTGGAGTTACATCACCGTCTCCGACATAGACATGTACAAAGTCAGGGTTTTGAACTGGTAGTGTCAGAACCCTCCCGAAGGCACGATTTTTGACGCTAACGCCGATTTTTTGTAAATTTATATCCAACTTTTTCAAAGGGATAAAATGAAAAAAACGATCGGCATTGCGGCCTGTGCGGCTGCAGCTCTTTTGCTGGCGTCCTGCGCAAAGGAAGGCCAGGGGCTCTTCAAGGGCAATTACACCTTCAAGACCAGCGGCAGCGTGTACGCTGAGCTAAGCATAGAAAACACTGACGGCAGCAGCAGTTCCACGCTCGACCTGGACCTGGAAACGGAGCAGGGCCAGATGGACATACTCAAAACCGGCTCCGGTGACGGCGGGATGATAGTGACAATGAACGTGCTCGGCGGGGATGTCCGCAGCTTCAGGGCCCGTGCCGAAGGGAGCAGCCTCATAGTCGAGCCCTTTGACACGAAGATAAAGCTGCAGATAGCCAGACACGGGACAGCCATCATCGACGTGACAGCCAGCGGAAGCGCAAAGCGTTACGGAGACGTGGTGATTTTCGACCTGGTCTATGAAGGCGAGGGAGTGTCGGAGATAGGCGAGAGCACTGCAGAGGTTAAAATCTGCGACTCTTCAGTTCAGTGCATAGCCAAACTCAATGACTGATATGGAAAGAAAAGCCTTGTTTGCGGCACTGCTTGCCCTGCTGCCGCTCTCTTCCTGCCGCCTGACCAATCAGGAAAAGCCCGTGGCAGAACCGCCCGTGGTAAAGGTACTTTCCGTCGAAAGCAGCTGCAGCAGCGCATCCTCCACGCGCTATGTGGGCACGGTGCGCCCTTCCCGCAGCGTCACTCTGTGCGCCAACAACTCCGGCAGGCTGGAATCCTTCTCCCTGCGCAGCGGAGACAGGCTTTCTGCCGGGCAGCATATATGCCGTGTCGAATCCCGGACCATACGCAGCGCCTACGAGGCTGCCGAATCCTCGCTCCGTCAGGCAGAGGACGGATATGAACGTCTCGTCAAGGCCGGTCCTTCGGTGCCGGAGGTGAAAAAAGTCGAGGTCGAGAGCAAGCTGGAGCAGGCCAGGGCCTCCTTCGCCGCGGCCCAGAACGCCCTCGCCAAATGCAATGTCACGGCCCCCTTCCCGGGCATCGTGGACGAGGTCTATGTCACGGAAGGCTGCGAGCTCGCCCCGTCCGCCCCGCTCCTGAAGCTGGTGGACACATCCTCGCCCGAAATAGTCTTTCAGGTACCAGAAAAAGAGCTGGCATCCCTCAGGCCGGGGACGGCCGCCACGGTCGAAGTTCCCGCCCTGGACAGCAGATTCAGGGCAACGCTCAAGTCCAAGGGCGTGGTGGCTTCCGCCCTCTCCCACAGTTACGAATGTCTCCTCATCCCTGACAGAGCCGTCCCTGGTCTGCTTCCGGGAATGGTATGCAAGATAGGAATGGAAGGCAGGGAGTCCGAAAATATGGTAATACCTGCATCCGCGGTGCTTACTGACGGCGGCGGACGCTATGTCTGGACCGTGGACGGCGAGGACACGGTATGCAAGACATATATACGCGTGAAAGGCTACTCCGGCAAAGGCGTGGTGGTCGAAAGCGGTCTTGACGACAGTCTCCGCGTGATAGTCGAAGGCAGCCGCAAGGTCTCCGGCGGTATGAAGGTCAAATGCGTGGAGTAGGATGAAGGCCGGGAAATTCACAGGCATCGCCGGATGGGTGCGCTGGTCGCTCAATCAGAAGAAGATAGTCTATCTTCTGGTTGCCGTGCTGGTTGTATTCGGCGTAGCCGGACTGTTCAGGATGAACAAGGACGAGTTCCCCACTTTCCAGATAAAGCAGGGGCTCATTGCCGGGGTCTATCCCGGAGCCACGGCGGCAGAGGTGGAGGAACAGCTCACCAAGCCGCTCGAGCAGACGCTTTTCTCCTTCAAGGAAGTGGAGCGTTCCATGACCAAGTCCGTCACCAAGGACGGAATATGCTATATATATGTGGACCTCAACTGTCCTCAGGAGAAGAAAGACGAGGTCTGGTCCAAGATCAAGCTGGGACTCGAGGCCCGCAAGCTCACCCTTCCGCCGGGAGTGCTCGCGCTGGCCGTCCTTGACGATTTCAGCAACGTCACCTCGATGCTAATCTCCATGGAGTCCTCCGACAAGAGCTACAGTGAACTGCAGGAGCTCGCCGAGAGTCTCTGCAGCGAACTGCGCAAGATGCCTCAGCTGGCCAGCGCCTCGATTCTGGGTTCCCAGGAAGAGGAGATAGCCGTCACCCTGGATATGGACAGGCTCTCCGCCTATCCCATCGACCCGGCATCCCTTATGCTCTCCTACAGGAGCGCCACCACTTCCCTTCCGGCGGGCCGTTTCAGCACCGACTATGCCAACTCCGGCGTATATGTCCATAACGGCGGCGCCGGGGAAATGGAGGTCGCCGAGCGCATAATATACACGGATCCCGCAGGCAACGTCATCAGACTCAAAGACATAGCCGACATAGAACGTCGCGTCAAGGCCCCGTCCTCCTTCGTCTCCCACAACGGCCATCCGAGCCTGATCATAAATCTCGAAATGCGTCCGGACAACAACATAGTCGCCTTCGGCAAGGAGGTTGACAAGAGACTCGAGGCCTTCTCCGCCACCCTTCCGGACAGCGTCAGCCTGAACGTCATCAGCGACCAGCCAGAGGTGGTCAGGCTTTCGGTTTTCTCCTTCCTCAGGGACCTGCTGATTTCCATACTCGTCGTCATCTTCGTGATGATAATGATGTTCCCTATGAAGTCGGCCCTCATTGCCAGCTCCGGCGTACCGGTCTGCACGGCGGCAGCCCTTGCGGTGATGTACTTTGCGCATATCGACCTCAACACCGTCACCCTTGCGGCGCTCATCGTCGTGCTCGGAATGATAGTGGATGACTCCATAATCACCATGGACGGGTATATGGACAAGCTCGCGAAGGGCTACAGCCGCCTCGATGCGGCCTGCTCCAGCGCGAAGGAGCTTTTCCTGCCCACCTTCATAGCGACTGTCGCCATCTGCGCGATGTTCTTCCCTATGCTCGGCATCATCACCGGCTACCTCGGCGACTTCGTCAAGCTCTTCCCCTGGGTGATCACCATCGCCCTGATGATGTCCCTCTTTTACGCCGTCACCGTGGTGCCATCCCTGGAGGTCCGCTACATAAGCGGCAATTCTGCCAATGAACGCAAGGGCTTCATTTCCAGGGCGCAGGACCGCTTCTTCGACTTCATTCAGCGCATATACGAAAAGGCCCTGGACCTGGCCTTCCGCCATCCCGTGCCCAGTCTGCTCTGCGGCGTGCTTGCCGTAGGCCTCGGCCTGCTGATGTTCAGCCGCATCAACATCCAGATGATGCCTATGGCTGCCCGCGACTACTTCGTCATAGAAATGGAACTGGAGAACGGGCGTGACATATCCGACACCAAAGCCCTCGCGGACTCGCTGGGAGCCCTGCTCCTGAAAGACGACAGAGTGGTCTCCGTCAGCTCCTTCGTGGGCACGGGAGCCCCGCGCATCAGCGCCACCTACACCCCCAAGCTGCCGTCTCCGTCCTTCTGCCAGATTCTGGTGAACACCAGATCCCCGAAAGCCACGGAGGCCCTGCTAAAAGACTGCGAAGAGCGCTACGAACATATATTCCCAGAGGCCCTGATACGCTTCAAGCAGATGGACTACCAGGCCGTGGACGCCCAGATAGTGGCGAACATCAAAGGCGACGACAGGGACAGTCTCCTGCCTGTGGCCCAGAAGCTCAAGACTTTCCTGTATGGACAGGAAGACGTGAAATGGGTCCACAGCAACTGTGACAACTACCTCAGCAGCGTCAATGTGGAAATGGATCCCGACGAGGCCGCCCGCCTGGGAGTCAACCGGGCCCTGCTCTCGCTCTCGCTCTCCGGACGGCTCAACGGCCAGACCATAGCCACGCTCTGGGAAGGTGAGCGCCAGATACCCGTGGTTCTCTACTCCGAGGACATTTCCGGGGATTCGGACTACGCCGCCCTGGGCAATCTGATGGTGCCCTCCTCCGTGCCGGGAGTCAGCGTTCCCCTGCGGCAGATGGCCACTCTCGAACCCGACTGGGAACTCTCCGAACTCACGCGTCTGGCAGGCGGGAACTCGGTCAGCGTCTATGCGGATATGAAATGCGGGCGCAGCCAGCCGGCCGCGATGAAGCGGCTGCAGAAATACGTAAAAGAGGAGCTCCAGGACGGGCTTCCGGAAGGAGTCGTCATAGAATACGGCGGCCTCTCCTCCATGAACAAAGAGGTCATCCCCCAGATTCTGGCCTCCTTCATGGCGGCCGTCGCCGTGCTTTTCATCTTCCTGCTCATACACTTCAGGAAGGTCTCTCTCGCCGCCCTCACCCTGCTGATGAGCTCCCTCTGCCTCTTCGGCGCCTTCTTCGGCCTCTGGCTCTTCCGTCTGGACTTCACCATCACCGCCGTTCTCGGCCTCATAAGTCTGGTCGGAATCATAGTCCGCAACGGCATATTGCTCTTCGAATATGCGGAAGAGCAGCGCAGTGCCGGCGGTCTCGACGCGAAGACGGCAGCAATGGAAGCCGGCCGCCGCAGAATGAGGCCTATCTTCCTCACCTCCTGCACCACGGCGCTCGGCGTGCTCCCTATGATACTCAGCGGCGACAACCTCTGGATGCCAATGGGCGTCGTCATCTGCTTCGGCACCCTTCTGTCCATTTATCTCATATCCCTCATAATGCCGGTCAGCTACTGGCAGATTTTCAAGCACTCTAAAGCGGAAAAGGAGGAGAAAATATGAAGAATACATATATAATATATATATGCGCGGCTCTCGCCTTCCTGCCGCTGTCCGCCGTGCCTGCCGCCGCCCAGAGTCTCAGTCTGGAGGACTGTCTGCGCATGGCGTCGGAAAACGACCCCTACCTGCGCAACGCCCGCCTCGACACCCGTGCCGCGCAGCTGCGGAAACAGGAGGCCTTCTGTGAATATTTCCCTGCCGTCAGCCTCAACGCCATGGGCTTCCATGCCGTCAATCCGCTGCTGCGCATAGGCGTAGGGGACGTGCTCGGCAACTCCGACGCCGCCAACAATATCAAAAACTACGTCAACACCGTAGCTCCGATGTATGGAATCAAACCCGTATATGAGACCCTGCAGTTCGGCTACGGCGCCACGCTTGGACTGACCCAGCCCATCTATGCCGGCGGACGCATAGTCAACGGCAACCGTCTGGCGCGTCTGGGAATAGAGGCGGCCCGCCTGCAGGAAGGTCTGCAGGAAAAGAAGACCGCCCTGGAGGTAGAAAAGAAATACTGGCAGCTGCTTTCCCTGCAGGAAAAGAGCCAGACCCTCGACAGGGCGATGGAGTTGCTGGACACCCTTTCCCGGGACCTGACATCCCTGCGGGCGGCCGGCATAGTGACCGACTCGGAACTGCAGCAGCTCCGACTGAAGCAGGGGGAACTGCGCAAGGACCGGCTGAGACTCAAAGGCGGCATGCGCCTGGCGAAAATGGATCTCTTCAACGCCATAGGCCTGCAGTACAGCTGCACCGGCGCCGGGGCAACGGCTTCCGACGGGACGCCTCTGCCCTTCATAGACGACATACGCGTGGACTCCCTGCCCGACAGGCTCGAAGCTCCGCGGACCTATTTCATCCCCGAAGAGCAGCAGGCACGCGCCACCGGGGAGGCCAGGCTTCTGGAACTGCAGCTCAGCGCAAAGGAACTGGAGAAGAAAATGATACTGGGCGAGTCCCTGCCAACCATCGGACTGGGTGCAAGCGCAGGCTACGGACGCTATGTCGGGGACGGCAGCTTCAACGGCATTGTCTATGCCATGCTCAAAGTCCCTATCTCGGACTGGGGGAAGAACTCCCGCAAGCTGCAGCGCCAGGAAACTGAAGTGCTCAAGGCCCGGAACGAAAAAGAATACCTGGATGCACAGCTCATACTGCGCTCCCGTCAGCTCTGGCTCGAACTCGAACTGGCCTGGGAGCAGCTGCTGCTCTCCGAAGAGAACGTCGCCTTCGTCGGGGATGAGCTGAGCCGCTGCCAAAGCTCCTTTGAGGCCGGGCTGGTCACCCTTTCCGAGCTGATGCAGGCCCAGACCGCCCTGCGTCAGGCACAGGACAGTCTCACCGACGACCGTATCGCCTACAGGACAGCCATCGCCGAATACCTTTCCTATTCTTCCGGAATGCCGTAGGAGAACTCCCCGGCCAGCAGCTCACGCTTCAGTTCGGAGCCAAGCGAATATTCCCCGAAATCAATGGAATCGAAAAGCCACACGTCGGAGCCCTTGAAAATGGTCTTGCTGGCCGCCTTTTCAATCTCCGCAATCCGGTCTATGGCCTCTTTGGGCACTATCCTGTGGCAGGGGACAATGACTGGGAGCGGGTTCATCGCCACGGCATGGGCCACCGCACGCACCGCGGACTGCCTGCCGCAGAGGCGGGCGAAATCCGAATAGCTGTACAGCTTCGGGGCGGAGCCGTCGTGATTCAGGGAGAAGAGCTTCATCCATATCTCCTTCTGGAAATCTGTCCCGAAGAGCTGCAGGTCCTCCGGGCGCAGAGAGGCGCTGAAGCTCAGAAGCTCCGCGCTGCCCATACGTACCGTCTTCACCTCGCCGTACTCTCCGGCCATTTTCAGTGCGGCGCGGGCCTTTGCGCTCTTTGAGCCGTTTTCTTTCCGGCCGCTCAGGATGAGGGCTGTCCTGAGAAGCCCGCTGTAGTCACTTGCCACCGAAGCGACCTTGCCGTCAACGGTGGTTACAATCCAGATCCGGTGCGTTTCCATTGTATATGAACGTGTTGCATCTCCCAAATATACTCAATTATATTGCGTTTTCAAAAATATTCCGTATATTTGCAGCCCCCAAAATAGGGGGAAGAAAACATAAATTATAGATTTACAATCATTTATGCCAACAATTCAACAATTAGTTCGCAAGGGTCGCGAGGTTATCGAAGTAAAGAGCAAGTCTCGCGCTCTGGATGCTTGCCCTCAGAGGAGGGGCGTCTGCGTGCGTGTGTACACAACCACACCTAAGAAACCTAACTCAGCAATGCGTAAGGTTGCACGTGTACGTCTTACCAACTCCAAGGAGGTCAACGCGTACATCCCTGGCGAGGGCCACAACCTGCAGGAGCACTCCATCGTGCTCGTTCGCGGCGGTCGTGTGAAAGACCTCCCTGGTGTACGTTACCACATCCTTAGAGGAGCTTTGGATACGGCAGGCGTAGAAGGACGTACTCAGTCACGTTCCCTCTACGGTGCAAAGAGGCCAAAGAAATCTAAGAAGTAACATTTTTTAATTCATTAAGTTTCCAAAACAATGAGAAAAACGAAGCCTAAGAAGAGGATTCTACTTCCTGATCCTAAGTTCCACGACGTGAACGTTACACGTTTCGTGAACAACCTTATGTTGCAGGGGAAGAAGAGTATCGCGTATTCTATTTTTTACGATGCCATTGACATGGTAGGCGAGAAGATGAAGGATTCTGACCAGGCTCCTCTCGATATTTGGAAGAAGGCGCTCGAGAACGTGACCCCTCAGGTCGAGGTAAAGTCACGCCGTATCGGCGGTGCCAACTTCCAGGTGCCGATGGAGGTGCGTCCTGAAAGGAAGATATCACTCTCGATGAAGAATATGATAGTCTTCGCCCGCAAGCGCTCAGGCCACTCCATGGCCGAAAAACTCTGTGCCGAAATAATCGCGGCTTATAACTGTGAGGGTGCAGCCTTCAAGAGAAAGGAGGATATGCACAGAATGGCGGAAGCTAACAAGGCATTTGCACACTTCCGTTTCTAATAAGCTGAACAAAGACGAACAATGGCAAGAGATCTTAAATTTACAAGGAACATCGGCATCATGGCCCATATCGATGCCGGTAAGACCACTACTTCAGAGCGTATCCTCTACTACACCGGCAAGACCCACAAGATCGGTGAGGTACACGAGGGTGCGGCCACTATGGACTGGATGGTTCAGGAGCAGGAGCGCGGTATCACCATCACCTCCGCTGCCACCACCGCATTCTGGCATTATAAGGGCGACACCTATCAGATCAACCTTATAGACACTCCGGGCCACGTTGACTTCACCGTTGAGGTGGAGCGTTCGCTTCGCGTGCTTGACGGCACCGTCGCAACGTTCTGTGCTGTCGGCCGCGTACAGCCTCAGTCCGAGACCGTATGGCGTCAGGCAGACAAGTACGGCGTTCCTAAAATCGCCTATGTTAACAAGATGGACCGTGTCGGCGCCGACTTCCTCGCAGTCGTTGAGGAAATCAAGACCAAACTCGGCGCAAAGGCAGTTCCACTTTGCCTCCCTATAGGAGCGGAGGACAAGTTCGAGGGCATTATCGACCTCATTGCCATGAAGGCCATCTATTACGATGCAAACTCCGAAGCGCTGGTGAACTATGAGCTCAGGGACATCCCTGCAAACATGCTCGATGAGGCCAGGACCTGGAGGGACAACCTCGTGGAGGCTGCCGCAGAGTCCGATGAGGCTCTGATGGAGAAGTTCTTCGAGGACCCTGAGTCCATCCCCGAGGATGAGATCATCGCAGCGCTCAGAACCGCTACCATCAATATGTCCATCGTGCCTGCCTGCTGCGGTTCTTCATTCAAGAACAAGGGCGTGCAGTTCCTTCTCGACGCCGTGATGCGCTACCTGCCTTCACCGCTCGACAAGGGCACCATCGTGGGCACCAACCCGAACACGGGAGAGGAAGAGGACCGTCACGCAAATGCAAGCGAGCCATTCTGCGCCCTCGTGTTCAAGATTGCCACTGACCCGTTCGTGGGCCGTCTGGCATTCCTCAGGGCATATTCAGGCAAGCTTGACGCCGGTTCATACGTTCTCAACACCCGTACGGGCAAGAAGGAGCGCGTATCCCGCCTCTACCAGATGCACTCCAACAAGCAGAACCCTATCGAGTTCGTTGAGGCCGGTGACATCTGCGCAGCAGTAGGATTCAAGGATCTCCGCACCGGTGACACCATCTGTGCAGAGAACGCGCCTATCACCCTCGAGTCTATGGAATTCCCGGATCCGGTTATCGGACTCGCCGTGGAGCCTAAGACCCAGAAGGACCTTGACAAGCTCGGAATCGCACTCGCGAAGCTTGCGGAGGAGGACCCTACCTTCACCGTCAAGTCCGATCCGGATACCAACCAGACCGTCATCAGCGGTATGGGTGAGCTTCACCTCGACATCATCGTTGACCGTCTCCGCCGTGAGTTCGGCGTGGACATCAACCAGGGTGCTCCTCAGGTGAACTACAAGGAGGCCATCACCTCCAGCATCCAGCACCGTGAGGTATTCAAGAAGCAGTCCGGCGGTCGCGGTAAGTTCGCAGACATCATTGTCGAGATCGGTCCTGCCGACGAGGGCGTTACCGGACTTCAGTTCATTGACGAGGTCAAGGGTGGCAACGTTCCTAAGGAGTTCATCCCATCCGTTGAAAAAGGTTTCAAATCGGCAATGTCCACCGGTGTTCTCGCCGGTTTCGAGGTTCCAAGCCTCAAGGTAATCCTCAAGGACGGTTCATTCCATCCTGTGGATTCCGACCAGCTTTCCTTCGAGATCTGCGCCCGTATGGCATTCCGTCACGCCTGCCCTAAGTGTCATCCGGTTCTCCTCGAGCCTATCATGTCTCTCGAGGTCGTAACTCCGGAAGACTATATGGGTGACATCGTCGGTGACCTCAACCGTCGCCGCGGTCAGATCAACGCTATGGATTCCACTATCGGAGCCCGCATCGTGAAGGCATACGTTCCGCTTTCAGAGCAGTTCGGTTATGTCACCATTCTTCGTACCATCTCTTCCGGCCGTGCAACCAGCACGATGTCCTTCGACCACTACGCCGAGGTTCCTGCGAACCTGGCCAAGGAGGTTATCGAGAAGAGCGGATACAAGCTCAGTGATGACGACGAATAATCAACCAAGTTAAATTTTCTTTACAATCATACAGAAATGAGCCAGAAGATTAGAATCAAACTCAAATCATTCGATCACATGCTTGTTGACAAGTCTGCAAAGAAGATCGTCGACACAGTGTCTTCTACCGGTGCTCGCGTGAACGGTCCTATTCCGCTCCCGACTGACAAGAAGATCTTCACTGTGAACCGTTCTACCTTCGTCAACAAGAAGGCCCGTGAGCAGTTCGAGCTCAACTCCTACTGCCGTCTTCTCGACATCTACGACTCCACCCAGAAGACCGTGGATGCTCTGATGAAGCTCGAGCTTCCTTCAGGTGTCGATGTTGAGATCAAAATCTGATAGTATTTCAGAAAAATTGCTATATTTGCAGAGTCGTTCTGCGGAACGGCTCTGTAACCGGGTCCCTTAGCTCAGTTGGTTAGAGCATCTGACTCATAATCAGGGGGTCGTAGGATCATGCCCTACAGGGACCACGGAAAACACTTAATCTGCAGTTACAGGTTAAGTGTTTTTTTGTAAAAGAAAGAATTATTTGGGAATAGGCAACTTTTCTCTCCAAAATTAGGTATATTTGTAGTCTTGTAATAGATTTTAGTACAATGTATAGAACTAATACTTGTGG
>QXGG01261150.1_pt1 | contig 22386 bp, 20 predicted proteins | sample 1982491 | NCBI WGS metagenome assembly QXGG01 (sample SAMN09924614, study PRJNA488089) | Wastewater metagenome, whole genome shotgun sequencing project. | isolation source: South African research farm wastewater | place: South Africa: Irene, Agricultural Research Council, Animal Production... | reverse complement strand
CTCCTCGACACAGGCGGCGCAGGTCGTGCAGTCGAAGATCGCCTCGCTGCCGATCTCGTCGATCAGCCCAGGGTCGTCGAAGCGGCCCTGCTCGAGATACTCGGCGCAGGTGAGCATCACCTTCTTGGGCGACAGCGCCTTGCCGGTCTGCGCCGCCGGACAGGCCTCCTGGCAACGGCCGCAGCCCAGGCAGGCGGACACGTCGAGCAGGCTCTTGCGCGGCAATTCGTCGAGCCGCGTCGCCCCCAGGCGCAGATTGTCCTCGTCGGCGTCGAAGTCGATCGGTTCAAGCTGGATGCCGGGGCGCTTGCGCGCAAACGCCGAGTTGGCCGGCCCCAGGGCCATGTGCGACAGCGGCGTGTAGGCGATCAGGCCGATGAAACCCACGCCCAGCAGCCCATGCACCCACCACATCACCGCATCGCCGCGCGCGATCGTGCCTGCATCCAGTCCGCTCAGGCCCGCAGCGACGAGGTTGCCGACGAACTCGCCGGGGGATGGCGACTGCAGCCCCGCCAGGCGGAAGGACTCGGCCACGAAGCCGGCCAACACCGTCACGAGCAACAGCATCTCCATGGCGACGAAGCCCTTGCGCTCCCCGCCCTCGACCAGTCGCGGCAGCCGGGCAAGCCGGCGCAGGACGAAAAAGCCCACCCCCGTGAGGATCGCAAGCCCCGCCAGTTCGCGCGCCCAGCGCATCACCACCGTGCCGAACCAACCGGCGTATACGTCGACGCCGACGAAGCTGAGCGCAAAGCTCGCATGACCGAGAATCGCGACCAGCGCACCGCCGAGGAGCAGGGCATGCGCCACCCCGGCCACCGGCCGCTTCCAGAGGCGGGAGGTGAGCAGGGCGCGATGGAGGAAACTCTCGCTATTGAACTGGCGCCCGAGGAAGGCGGTTCCCGCGCCCCCGGGAGCCGCCTCGCGTCCGCGGGCAATGCGCTGGCGGTAACGCCGCAAGCCCACGGCGAGCGCCACCAGCGCAGCGCTCAGCAGGACCGCAAGAAGAAGGTATTGGATCACCGCAGGAGCGTTCATCTCGGGCTTCCCCGCTCAGGTTGCGTTCGAATGCCGAATGCCTGTGAATGCACTCAACGCTTGAGGATGGCGGCCGTGGCGTTGCCGCCCAGGCCATTCGTCTGAGCCAGGCCGACCCGTGCCCCCGGCACCTGCCGCGCTCCGGCCTCGCCACGCAGTTGCCAGGTGAGCTCTGCGATCTGGAATACGCCCATCGCCGTCGTCGCTTCACCAAAGGAGACGAAACCGCCCGAAGGATTGATCGGCATCCGACCACTAGGCGCGGTTTCTCCCGCCTCCACCAGGCGCTCAGCCTCGCCCGGCTCACACAGCCCCCACTCTTCGGGGAAGGCGAGCTCGTAGTAGCAGGTGTTGTCCTGCAGCTCGGTGAAGCTGATCTCGCGAGGACCGACGCCGGCCTGCTCGAACGCACGCATCACCGCGGCCTTGGCCTCCGTATGAAAGCTCGGACCAGAAGGCACTGGCCCGGCGAGACTGCGCGGCAAGGCATCTTCGAACGCGATCGTCGCCACGGCGCTGGTGGCCACGGTGATCGCCTTGCGCGTGAAGCGGCGAGCCATCGCTGCGGAACAGATCACCGCCGCGGCCGCCCCGTTGGACACCGGACAGATCTCGAACAGCCGCAACGGGTCGCTGACGTAGGGCGACGCGAGCACCTCCTCGACGCTCACCTCCTTCTGGAAGCGGGCGAAGGGGTTGCCGACGGCACACTTGCGTGCCTTGACCGTCACCTTGGCCATCTGCTCTTCCGTAGTGCCGTAATCGTGCATGCGGCGACGGGCAAGCGTGGCCCAGAAGGATGGACCCGGCATGCCGACGCAGCGCTGCCGCAGGAATTCCGGATCATTGACATCGGCCACGCCCGAGGTCTGGATCATGCCCTTGGGCATCACCTCGCCGCCGACCACCAGCACCATGTCGTAGATGCCGCCCGCAACCAGCGAGTAGCCCACATTGAAGGCATTGCCCCCCGCGGCACAGCCGGCCGACAGGTTGTACACCGGAACGCCGGTGCACCCCAGATCCTCGACGATGTCGTTGCCGTTCAGCCCCCAGCCCTTGCCGCCGGAGAACCGCGAGCTCGCCGCCGACACCGCCTGAATCTGCCGCCAGGACACCCCAGCGTCCTTGAGCGCCATATCGACTGCCGCACGACACAACTCGGTGACCGACTTGTTGCCCACGATCGCATCGCCGGTCTTGCCGAAGCGATGCATGCCTACACCCAGAACCACGACTTCCTGCATGTTGTTCACTCCCTCAGGCCAGCCTGAACTTCCAGGACGTGAAAGCCTTACCATCCTCGTGATAAACCGGATCGATGACGAGCTCGACACGCGCACCAACGCGCATATCTGCAGCATCCCCGACCATCTGCCCGACGACGCGCAACCCCTCGTCCAGATCGACCACGCCGATCACGTAGGGGCGGAAGGGCGCATCGAACTTGTGCGGCGCCGGCGGCGCGAAATTGGCGACCGAGTAGCTCCACAGGATGCCGCCCCCGCCGAAGCCACGCGTCTCCAGATCGGAGCCGCTGCAGTCGGGATTGCGGCAATGTGCCGGAGCGGGAAAATACGGGATGCCGCAGCAGCGGCAGCGGGCGCCCAGCAGACGCGCGCCGCCTTCCTCGCTGAAAAGGCCTGGCACGCAGGGTTCGCGCACTTCACTCATGCCGTTCTCCTCAGGCCTTCGCCGCGCGGATCAGCTCCGGCAGCAGTGCGACGCAATCCCCGACGACGCCATACCGGGCGTAGCGGAAGATCGATGCGTCCGGATCGGTGTTGATCGCGATGATCGTCTTCGCCGCCGAGCATCCGGCCATATGCTGGCTCGCACCGGAAATACCGAGCGCGATGTAAAGCCCAGGGCGAGTGATCTTGCCGGTGAGGCCGACCTGGCGCGAGGAATCGATCCAGCCGTCATCCACGATCGCGCGCGATCCGCCCCACATCCCGCCGAGCGCATCCGCCATCTCCTTGACGAATTCGTAGTTCTCGCGCTTGCCCAGGCCGCGCCCACCCGAAACGATGATCTCCGCGTCCTCGAGGCGCTGGCCCTGAACCTGCGGCGCGGAGATCACCTCGAAGGCCGCACCGCCACCGACCGGTTCCACCTCGACACGCCGTGTCTCCACCTGGACAGCCGGATCGACCTTGCGGGCGAGGACCGCGGTCGTCACCACGGACACGACGTTGCGCGGCGCCTTGAGCAGGTACTCGGCCCGGGTGTCGCCGCCATAGGCGCTCGCCTCGGCGCGGAGAGCATCGTTGTCCGGCGCCAGCGACACCACGTTTGCGAGCACCGGAAGGCCGAGCCGCCCGGCCACGCGCGCCGCCACGACACGTCCCTCGACGGTCTGATTGAAAAGCATCAACCGGGGCGCATGCGCCTTGCAGTAGCCGGCGATGACCGACACGCGCTCGTCGGTGCTGCCGGGCGCAGCGGCGATCACGTCCAGCTTCTGCACGCCATGCAGCGCGGCCGCGGATGCAGCCTCCTGCTCCAGCGCGGCCGTCACCACCCAGCGCACCTCGACGCCAAGCGCGGCCGCGACCTCCGCGGCAAGCGTCAAGGCCTCCACCGCACCACCTTCGATCCTGTCACCCCAGGAAAACAGAACGACCGTCATGACATCCGCTCCTTGCTTCGTGTCCATTCGATGCGGGGCCGATCGCCGCAGTCCCGGCGCGATCCCGCATTACCTGCAGCGAAGTCTAGAGGAGCGCATTACGACGCACTGCGCCTCATCGAGTCAGATGGGGCCTTTGCCATTTCATTTTCGGCCAGCGGTATTTCTCCTCGGCTACCCGCGCGGGAAGGCCATGCCAGCGCCCCGTGCCAGTGCCAATTCGACGGCCTCACACGCGCTCGTGCGAGGGCGATCCGGGCTGTCCGCATCTGCCATTACTCCGGCCATTTCCGAAACCCGGACGCGAAACGGCGGATTTTCACGCTGGCTAGAATGGATTCCGGCATGAGGGGCATCGGATTCAGAGCGCGCCCATCGTATTTATTCCAGAAAGAATCACGCAGAGGACAAACATGGACTTTGAATTTTCGGAACAGGAGCGCGCATTCCTGCGCGAGGTCGACCAATTCCTCGCCGAGAATCACGATCCGAAGGTGATGGACGTCACCCGCGAAAACATGGCTCAGGTTTGCGACACGCCGGAGCGGCGCGCATTCATGAAGAAGCTCGCGGCGAAAGGCTGGTTGGGTATCACCTGGCCGAAGGAATGCGGCGGCCAGGATGGCGGGGGCTTCTACGAGTTCCTGCTCAACGAGAAGCTGTCCTCGGTCGGCGCGCCGCAGATCGGCAAGGGTATCGGCATCATCGGCAAGACCCTGATCAAGGTCGGCTCGGAAAAGCTGAAGAAGGAATTCCTGCCCAGGATCCTCAGCGCCGACGTCGAGTTCGCGGTCGGGTACTCCGAACCGAGTGCAGGCTCCGACTCGGCGGCGATGCGCCTCAAGGCGGAGCGCAGCGGCGACGGCTGGATGCTCAACGGGCAGAAGGTCTTCACCACCTCGGCGCACTTCGCCGACTGGTACTGGGTCGGCGCCCGTACCGATCCCGATGCGCCCAAGCATCACGGTATCTCGCTCTTCCTGGTGCCGATGAACCATCCCGGGCTGACCATCCATCCGATGTACACGATGGGCAACGAGCGTACCAATGCGGTCTTCTTCGACAACGTGTTCGTCCCCGACGAGTACCGCGTCGGCGAGCTGAACAAGGGCTTCCAGTACATCGCCGAGGCGCTCGACATCGAACGCTTCACCATGTTCACCCTGTCGCCGATCCGCGGCCGCATGGAGCTGCTCTGCGACTACGTACGCGCCACGACCCGCGACGGCAAACCCCTGCGCGAGGATCCGGTCATCCGCCAACGCGTCGCCCAACTCGTCACCGAGTGCGAGGTCGCGCGAGTGCTGAGCATCCGGTTCGTCGACGCGGCACTGAACAGCGACAAGACCCCCACCAGCGAGGCCTCGCAGTACAAGCTTTACGCCACCGAGCTGTCGCGCCGCATCGCCGACGCCACGATGGACATCGTCGGGCCAGGCGCGCAGCTCGCGCTCGGCACCGAGGACGCACCCCTGCGTGGTCGCGGCGAGAGCTGCTACACCTACACGGTGATCGACACCATCGGTGGGGGCTCGTCCGAGGTGCAGAAGAACATCATCGCCAAGCGCAAGCTCGGCCTGCCGAAGAACTTCTGAGCCAGGAGCGGAAGCACATGTCCGCAATGAAGCATCTGATCGTGCTCGACCTGGCGAGCGTGGGCCCGGCCGCACGGGCCTCGCGCATCCTCGCCGACTTCGGCATGCAGGTGATCAAGGTGGCGCCGGTGAGCGCGAAGGGTGCCAAACAGGTAGACCCGGTGTTTCACGCCTATGGCGCAGGCAGGGGCATGCGCAGGATGCGCGTCGACCTCAAGGCGGACAAGGGCCGCCGCCTGATCCGCCACCTCGCCTCCTTCGCCGACGTGTTGATCGAGAGCTACCGCCCCGGGGTTGCGGCAAGACTCGGCGTGGGGCACGAGGAGCTGTGCGCGCTCAACCCCCGCCTGGTGTACTGCTCGACGAGCGGATATGGCCAGGACGGCCCCTACGCCGGTTGGGTCGGGCACGACATCAACTATCAGGCACTCAGCGGCTATCTGGCGTGCACCGCGCCCGACGCCGAGGGCGTGCCGGCACTGCCGGGCGCCACCATCGCGGATGGCGCGGGTGGCGGCATGCACGCGGCGCTTTCCATCGTCGCCGCGCTGCTCGAGCGCTCGCATACCGGCCAAGGCAAGTATCTCGACGTCTCCGTCACCGACGGCATGCTGAACCTGATGTCGCTTTACGTGGATCAGTATCTCGCCACCGGCGAGGACACGCGGCCGGGCTCGGGCGTACTGACCGGAAAGTTCGCCTGGTACGGCGTTTATCAGACCCGGGACGGCAAATTCATCTCGGTCGGTGCGATCGAGGGACACTTCTTCCGCAATCTGTGCCGCCTGCTCGAGCTCGAACAGTTCGCCGAACGTCAGTACGACGTTGCTGCACAGTCCGAGATGCGCGCGGCGTTCCGGGCGCGCTTCCTCAGCCGCGACCGCGATGAATGGGTCGCGCTGCTTGCCGCGGCCGATACCTGTGTCGCCCCGGTGCTTTCGGTGCCCGAGGTCTGTGCCGACCCCCACCTGCGCGCACGCGGCGACTTCGTCACCGCGGTCCATACGGAGCGCGGCGAATTCGAGCAACTCGCCCCGACCCTGGCCGGATGCGAGCGGACCCCGCCGCCACATGCGGTCAGACCCGCCGCGCACACCGACACGGACGACATCCTGCGTGCCGCGGCGTTGAGCGCCGCCGAGATCGCCACCCTGCGCGAGGAGGGATGCATCGAATGAACCGCGCGAATCCATACCCGATCACCCGCCCTGCACCAAGGAGCGCAGCCCGATGAACGAAGACAACACGCTGCCCGAAGCCGTCCGGAACATGATCGGCGTGCCTTTATACGAGGAACGCACCGAGTTTCCGATCGAGATCGGCTACGTCTACAACACCTGCGCCGCCGTCGAGAACGGCAACCCGCTCTACTGGGACGAGGACGCTGCGCAACAGATCGCCGGGGGGCGCATCGCGCCGCCGACGATGCTGTCGGTCTGGTTCCGCCCGCATTACTGGGCGCCGGGCGCGACCGGCGAACGCAAGGCCCTTCAGGCGCATTTCGACATCAAGGCCTTGCTCGACCTGCCGGAGGCGGTGGTCGCCAACAACGAAGCCAGCTTCGGCGAGCCGGTGCGGATGGGCGACGTGCTCACAACCTGCCAGATCGTGCGCTCGATCGGCCCAGTCAAGCACACCCGGCTCGGGACCGGGCGGTTCTGGACGATCGATGTACGCACCACGAACCAGCACGGTGAATGGGTCGGCACCGAGGCCTACACCCTCCTTGGCTACCGGAGACCCGCGCAATGAACGAAAGCCTCACCCCGAAGCTGTTGTCCAGCGACGTCAAGGTCGGCGACCGGCTACCCGTACTCGAACACAGGGTCACGGCAACGACCGTCGTGCTCGGCGCCCTCGCCAGCCGCGACTGGCGGCCGATGCATCACGACAAGGACTTCGCCGTCGAGCGCAATGGCACGCCCAACATCTTCATCAACACGCCGAACAACGCCGCCTGGTTCGAACGCTACATCACCGACTGGACCGGCCCCTTCGGCCGCCTCGGGCGCCTGAGCTTCCAGATGAAGACCCCGGTCTTCCCCGGCGACGACATGTGCTTCGGCGGCGAGGTCAAGGCGCTAAAGGCCGATGAATCCGGCTGCTACTGGGCGGATCTCGAGCTGAGCATCAGCGTGAACGGCGAGCCCCGAACGGTGGGCAAGGCGCGGGTCGCCCTCCCCGCCACGATCGACGACAACCCTTGGCGCCGCAAGGGCGAGCGCTGGCAGCCCTGAGCGCGGCTTCACCGCAACCAGAACAATCACGGAATCGAAAGAGGTCATCATGGATCTGAAATTTACCAACGAGCAGAACATGCTCCGCGACATGACGAACAACCTGTGCGCGGACTACAGCGGCGTCGACGTGGTGCGCAAGATGGAGAACGACCCGATCGGCCTGCCTGCCGCGCTGTGGGCGCAGATGCAGGAGACCGGACTGCTCGGCATGCGCATCCCCGAGGCGCACGGCGGCATGGGATTGAGCCTGCTCGACTGCGCGGTGATCTACGAGCAGCTCGGCCGCTTCCTCGCGCCGGGGCCTTACTTCTCCAGCACCATCATGAGCGCCGGCGCGCTTGTCCATTCGGCCGACGCCGACTGGCAGGCTCAGCTGCTGCCTGCGATCGCCGCCGGCGAGATGATCGTCGTCCCCGCATGGACAGAGCCCGACAACGGCTTCGGCGCAGCCGGTGTTCAGATGCGCGCCCGCCGCGATGGCGACGGCTACGTGCTCGACGGCGTCAAGCGTCACGTATTCCACGCCCGTGCCGCGCACAAGCTGCTGGTCCTGGCCCGCACCGGCGAGGCGGAGGACGCGGTCTCCCTGTTCATCGTCGATGCGGACAGCTCCGGCCTGAAATACACGCAACAGATGAGCATGGCCTCCGACACCCAGTACAAGCTCGTCTTCGAGAAGGTGAAGGTGTCGCGCTCGAGCCTGGTCGGCCGCGAGAACGAAGGCTGGAAAGCCTGGGACGCGGCGATGCACGAGGGCATCGTGCTGCTCGCCGCCTGGGCGGCAGGCGGTGCCGAGCGCGCGCTCGAGATCACGGTCCAGTACGCCAAGGACCGGGAACAGTTCGGCAAGCCGATCGGCGCCTTCCAGGCACTCGCGCACTACATGGCTGACGCCAGCGCGGTTGTCGACGGGGCCAAGACGCTGGTGCTGGAGGCGGCCTGGGCGCACAGCGCCGGCAAGCCAATCGAGCGCCTTGCCCCCATGGCCAAGCTTTTCGCGTGCAAGGCTTTCCGCGACACCACCGCGATGGCCGAGCAGGTCCACGGCGGCATCGGCTTCACGCTCGACTACGACATCCAGCTCTTCTACCGTCGTGCCAAACAGCTGCAGATGAACTGGTGGGATTCGCGTCATCTCGAGCAACTGATCGCCAGCGAGATCCTCGACGGCACGGGCCGGACCATCGACGACCCCTTCACCGTCTGATCACGGCCGCCCCATCCCCTAGCGAGCGCACGCATGGCAAAACCGAATCCCGATTATGGCAAGGGCGTTTTCCGCCGACGGACCTTCGTGCGCGGAGAACCTGGCGTCGTGAAGGTCGAACTCGAAGACGGGAACCACGGTTTTCGAGTCCGTCTCACGCACGATGGCGAAACGGTGACCGGCGTCACCGTGGACACCGTCCGCTACCCTTTCAACACCTGCCCCGAGGCGATCACGCCCCTGCGCCGCATCGTCGGCTTTCCGCTCGACGGCGACGCGCAGGCGCTACGCGATCGCGCCCTGCCAGGCGAAAACTGCACGCACCTGTTCGACATGGCCGCGCTGGCCATTGCGCATGCGAGGCAGGAAGACCTCGCGCTGGACTATCTGATGGCCGTCGAGGACCAGGGCGACGGACCCGCACGGGTGGAGATCCATCGCAACGGCCAGGTCGTTCACGCATGGACGGTCAAGGATCATCAGATCGTTTCGCCGCCCGCGCTGGGCGGAAAACCCATGATGCGCGGATTCCACGCATGGGCCTCGCGTGCCTTCGACGCGCCTGGACTCGAGGCGGCAACCGCGCTTCAGCGGGCCTACTTCGTCGCGCAAAGCAGGCGCCACGACTTCGACCCTCCCGAGGCCAACCCCGGAATCGGCGACGGCATGCCCCAGGGCTGCTGCTACTCCTACAACCACGGCGCCGTCGAACGCGCCCTGCGCAGTGCAGGCACGGTACGCGATTTCACCCATACCCCCGAAAAGCTGCTCCGCTTCGAACCCTGAACGAGGACACCCGCAATGACCGACAGCAAGCAACCTCAAGGAACGGGCGCCCTCGCCGGGCTGCTCGTCCTGGACTTCGGCCAGGGTGTGTCCGCGCCGCATTGCGCTCGCCTGTTCGCCGACTACGGTGCGCACGTCATCAAGATCGAGCCCCGCCACGGCGATGCCGCGCGCAACAGCGGCCCCTACCCGGGAGATCGCCCCCATCCCGAACGCAGCGGCCTGTTCTTCTTTCACAACACGAACAAGCGCGGCGTGACCTGCGACGTTTCGCACACCAAGGGGCGTGCCTTGTTCCTGGACCTGGTCAGGCGGGCAGACGTGCTGATCGAGAACAACCTTCCAGCCCAGATGCGCGAATGGGGAATCGATTACGCGACCCTCGCGGCAATCAACCCGAACCTGGTGATGATCTCGATTACGCCCTTCGGCCAGACCGGCCCCTACAGCGAGTGGCATGGGCAGGATCTCAACGCCTACCACCTATCGGGCGCGAGCGCCCGCTATTGCGGCCGCCCACGCGAGATGCCGCTCGAGCACGGCACCTTTTCCGCCGACTACTTCGGCTCGGTCGCCGCGGCCGCCTGGGGGCTGGCGGCGGTGATGGGTCGCGATCTGGTCGGCGGCGGCCAGCAAGTCGATGTGTCGTGCGCCGAGGCCATCGCGGCGGCATTCGTCGGCGGGCAGAACATCGGCGGTCTGGCGCAGGACGGACGCTGGGACTCGCGCACCGGCGTCGGCATGCCGCTCGGCGCCCCGGCAACGATCCTGCCCTGCAAGGACGGCCACGTCTGGATGCTTGCTCTCGAGCCGGGCCAGTGGAAGGGGCTGTGCAAGGTCATGGGCGACCCGGAATGGGCAAGCCTGGAGATGTTCAACGACATGTACACCCGCGCGCAGAACGCCGATCTCATCTACGACCTGATGAGCGACTGGCTGATGGCGCACGGCAAGATGGAGATCATGGAGAAGTGCCAGGCGGCCGGCTGCCCGGTCACCGCGGTCTTCACCATCGAGGAAGCTGCACGCCACCCCCATCTCCAGGCCCGCGACTACTTCGTCGACATCGATCATCCCGAGCTGGGACAGCTGCATTGCCTGGGCGCCCCCTTCAAGCTGCCCGCGAGTCCGGGCGGACCGCGCTTTCCTGCACCACTGCTCGGCCAGCACAACCGGGAGGTCTTCGCAGGTCTGCTCGGCAGAACGGCCGCCGAACTCGACCACCTCGGCGCGATCGGCGCCATCTGAGCACGCTCACAGGATCAAGCCATGTCGAACAAGCTCCCACTCAAAGGCATCCGCGTCATCAACTTCGGCTGGGTCTGGGCCGGGCCGGTCGTCGGCCAGACGCTCGGTTTCCTGGGCGCCGAGGTGCTCAAGATCGAGTCGCGCGCGCGCATCGACATGACGCGCAACCTGCCCCCCTTCGCCGAAGGCATCGCCGGCCCCGATCGCAGCCTCTCGAACCATGCCTGCTGGGCGGGCAACGGCTCGGTGACGATCGATCTGAAGCACGCCGAAGGCCGTGCCCTGGCACTGCGCCTGATCGCGGAGTCGGACGTCGTCATCGAGAACTTCGGCCCGGGTGTCATGGAGCGGCTGGGTTTCGGCTACGAGGCCCTGCGTGCGGTCAGGGAGGACATCGTCCTCTTCTCCATGCCTGCCGCCGGCCTCTATGGTCCGCTCGAGCATGTACGCACCTATGGCCTGAGCCTGACCTCGCTCACCGGCCTGGACAGCCTCGTGGGCTACAAGGGCGGCCCACCGATCCCGGTGGAAAACGCCTATTCCGACCCCTTCGCGGGAATCTTCGGCGCCTTCGCGATCCTGACCGCGCTGCGAAACCGGCGGCGCACGGGCCAGGGGCAACACATCGATTTCTCGCAGCAGGAGGCGGTCATGCAGATGGTCGGACCGGCCTACATGGATTACCTGTTCAACGGTCGCTCGGGCGCGCCCAAGGGCAACGAGCATCCGTGCGCGGCGATGGCGCCCCACGGGGTCTTTCCCTGTCGCGGCGACGATCGCTGGATCGCGATCGCGGTCGCCAGCGACACCGAGTGGACGGCTCTGATCGAGATCATGGATCGGCCCGACTGGGCCTGCGATCCTGCGCTGGCGACGACGGCTGGTCGGCTGCAGGCGATCGGGCAGATCCACGCCGCAATCGAGGCCTGGACGTGCGACTTCGAGGCCCATGCACTGGCCGGGCGTCTCCAGCAAGCGGGCGTCGCCGCCACGCCTGTGCTGAGGGTCGCGGATCTGCTCGACGATCCTCACTACCGGGCGCGCGGCACCTTCATCGAGGTCACCCACCCGCTCGGGTTCCGCGAAACCATCTACGGCCCCTACGTGAAGATGAGCCGCACACCCGCAACGGTGCGACCCGGCCCCGCCATGGGGCAGGACAACGACCACGCCTTCCTCGAGATCCTGAAGCTGCCGGCCGCCGAGTACCAGCGCCTGAAGGACAGCCGAGTCATCTACTGACCCTCGCCGCACCCAGCCTGCGCCGGCCGTTCGGCGGTCCGGGCGCAAACGATACGGAGACACGACCATGAAGTTCGCATTGGCAACGCCCGCACTGAACACCTATCCGGCCGCGATGGCTCCCTGGGAGCCGCGTGCGGGAGGGGCCGAGATCCTGCGTTACGCGCGCAAGGCCGACTCCCTGAGCTGGAACTGGCTGACCCTGCCCGAGCATATCGTGATGCCCACCGAGATGAAGGAGGTCATGGGGCCGCGCTGGGCCGAGAGCATCGTCGCCGCGGCGACCCTGATGGGGGCGACCGAACGCATTCACATGCTCACCTACATCCTCCCGCTTCCCTACCGGCACCCGCTGATGCTGGCCAAGCAGATCGCCACGATGGAGTTCCTCGCCGGCGGGCGGTTCACCCTCGGCACCGCGGTGGGTCATCTGGAAAAGGAGTTCGAAGCGCTGGGGATTCCGTTCCACAAGCGCGGCGCGATCACCGACGAATACCTAGCGGCGATGAAGGTGGCCTGGACCTCCGACAAGCCCGAATTCGAAGGCGAGTTCGTGCGCTTCAAGGACATCACCGTCGAGCCCAAGCCGGTGCAGAAGCCGCATCCGCCGATCTTCATCGGCGGCAACTCCAAGCCCGCCATGCGGCGCGCCGCCGAACACGGAGACGGCTGGATCCCGTGGCTGGTCACCAGCGAGGATCTGCCCGACTGCATCGCCTACATGAAGAGCCTGCCCGCGTACGAGGCCAAGGCAGACCGTTTCGAGATCCTCGTCACCACGACCGCATACAAGGTCGAGGACTACTCGCACGCGGAATCCGGCGAGACGCAGATCTCGAGTGACCGCGACAGCGTGCTGCGCGAGATCGAGGCCTTGAGGAAGGCCGGCGCGACCTCGGTGCAGGTGATGCCGCCACGTTTCGACTCCATCGAGCAGACCCTCGACTGGATCGAGTGGTACGACCAACAAATCATCCCGAATTTCCGCTGAACGAACGACGGCCATCGCGATACGACTGGCGGCGATGGCCAATCTCACGAGGATGCATGCATGACCGAAGATCTGCGCTACCTGAAGTTCCGCACCGAAGACAACGTCGGAATCATCACACTGAACCGCCCCGAAAAGCTCAACGCACTCAGTTGGGAACTGGTCGAGGAGCTCGCCACCCTGCTGCGGCGCCTGCGCTACGACGACGAGGTGCGGTGCATCCTCCTCCATGGCGCCGGACGCTCGTTCTGCGCCGGCGGCGACGTGGACTGGATCTCCGGCGAAAGCGACCGGCCGATGCCGGGCACCTCCGATCCTTCGCGCCCGATTCCGCGCTCCCAGCGCATGACGCCGGGCGGCCCCTTCATGGACGTGACCCGGCAGATGGTGGCGGTCGACAAGCCCATCGTGGCGGCGCTCCAAGGCCACGCAGTCGGCGCCGGCCTGGCCTACGCGATCGTCTGTGACCGCCGCTTCGCGGATACCACCACCAAGATGTCGGCGATCTTCACCAACGTGGGCGTCGCCCCCGACTGCGGCCTGTCCTGGTTCCTGCCCCGCGTGGTCGGGCTGCCGACCGCGCTGATGATGGTCGAGACCGGCAAGGTCTTCAAGGCTGAGGACTGCAAGGCGCTCGGACTGATCGATGAACTCGTCCCCGAGGGCAAGAGCTTCGAGGCGGCCTTCGAATACGCGCGCACGCTCGCCGGCCGCGCCACGGTCGCCGTCTCCATGGCCCGGCGCATGGTGCTGATGGGACAGACCGCCACCCTCGAGCAGATCCTCGACTACGAGGGCATCGCGGGTGTGATCGTGGCCTCGACTTTCGATGCCAGGGAAGGCACGCAGTCCTTCCTCGAGAGCCGCAAGCCGGCGTACCGGGGCATTTGAACCCACCGCAAAAGGAATCGTCGATGATCTCCCCCCAAGCCAAGGCCCGCTGGATGCTCGCGGCATGCTGCGCCCTGTTCGCCTGCACCCCGGCGGTGGCCGGGAATCAGCATGTCGAGCTCGCAGCGCTGCAGAAACAGGTGCAGGCACTGCAGGACATCGAAGCGATCAAGCGCCTCAAGCACGCCTACTTCAGAGCGATCGACAGCGCGGACCTCGAGCTGATGAAGACGCTCGTGACCCCGGATGTCGAGGTTCATTTCGTGGGGGGCGATTACGAGTGGCGCCTCGAGGGGCGCGACCAGTACGTCGAGGCGATCAGCCGCAACTTCAACTCGCAAGTCATCGCGCAGCACAACGGCCACCATCCCGAGATCACCATCGTTAGCGACACCGAGGCCGAAGGTATCTGGTACCTGCACGACAACTTCTACAACCTGCGGGCGAAGCTGTTCACCACCGGCACGGCCTTCTACCGCGACCGCTACCGCAAGGTGAATGGGCAGTGGCAGATCGCGAGCACGCGTTACACCCGGCACTACGAGATCGTCACCCCGATGGAGACCTTGCCGAACATCACGGTGCACTACCTCGGCAAGCACGGGCGCGTCGTCGACCAGGATTGTCATGCCGATGCCCTGTGCAAGGACACCCGGTGAATCCTGCCCGAGGCCTGCGCGTCGCCTGCCGTCCGCCGCCAACCCGCGCCCGCGTTCACATGTATGGGTGATGCGCGCGGACGACCTGCACCGTATGGTTCGGGACATCCAATGCCAAGCCCGAGCCCCGGCACCCCGTCAAGGATCAAGCCATGAAACCGGCACCCTTCGAGTACTACGCCCCCTCCTCACTACCCGACGCGGTGGACCTGCTCGCCCGGCTCGACGCCGACGGATGCGACATGAAGATCATCGCCGGCGGCCAGAGCCTGATGCCGATGCTCGCCCTGCGGGTGGCCCGACCCGAAGCCCTGGTCGACCTTCGCCTGCTCGCGGATCTCGACTACATCCGCAAGGAAAACGACGGCACGCTCGCGATCGGCGCCATGACGAGCAAGCAGGCCGCGGCAGATTCGCCCCTGGTCAAGGGCGCACACCCCCTGTTCCAGGCGGCCACCGAGCTCGTCGGGCATCGCCAGATCCGCAACCGGGGATCGGTGGGCGGCTCCTTCGCACATGCCGATCCCGCATCGGAATACCCCGCCGTGGCGCTGGTACTCGACACCGAATTCGACGCCATCGGACCCGACGGTCCACGCAGGATCCCGGCAGGGGATTTCTTCGTCACCTACATGACGACAGCGCTCGAGCCCACCGAGGTCCTCACCGCCGTACGTTTCGCGCCCTTCCCGTCCGGACGCCGCTGGGCGATCCAGGAGTTCGCGCGCCGCAACGGCGACCTCGCACTCGCCGGCGTGGCCCTCACCTTCGACATCGAAGCCGGCCTTTGCCGCGACGTACGCATCGCGGCCTTCGGCGTCGAGGCGACCGCCGTCCGCCTGACTGCGGCCGAGCAGATGCTCGAAGGACGCGCCGCGCAGCGGACCGCGTTCGAGGACGCGGGCAAGGTCGCCGCCGCGGCGCTGGACGATCCCATGAGCTGCATCCATGCCTCGTCCGATTACCGCCGCCATCTCGTCGGCGTCCTCACCGCACGCGCGCTCGGCGAAGCCGCCGCACGCGCACACTGACCAACCGATCCTGGGAAGCACTCATGGCGAGCAAACAGCGCATCGAAGTCCGGGTTAATGAAACCACATACGTCCGTGAGGTGGAGCCCCGCCTGACGCTCGCCGATTTCCTCCGTCACGAACTCCACCTCGGCGGCACGCACGTGGGCTGCGAGCACGGAATCTGCGGCGCCTGCACGGTCCTGATCGACGGGCACAGCGCACGCGCCTGCCTCACCCTGGCGGTGCAGGCCGACGGCAGCGAGGTGACCACGGTCGAAAGCCTTCGCGACCGCGACAGCGGTGCCCTTCACCCCATCCAGCAGGCCTTCGTGGACGGGCACGGCTTGCAGTGCGGCTTCTGCACGCCCGGTTTCATGATGACCACGCTCGAGCTCCTGCGTGAAATCCCGGATCCGAGCGACGAACAGATCAAGGAAGCGCTCGGCGGCAACCTGTGCCGCTGCACCGGCTATCAGTCGATCCTCGAGTCGGTGAAGCTCGCCGCGCAGCGCATGAAATCGAACGCCCCTGCCTGAGCGCCGGACGCTCGGGGCGCACGCAAACCAACATAGCGAAAAGACCATGGTCATCGAAATTCCCACCCTGCCGGAACAGATGCCGAACGACGCCCCACGCTACGTCGGCAAGGCGGTCAATCGCGTCGAGGACCCCGCCCTCGTGTCGGGCACCGTACAGTTCATCGACAACCTTTCCCTGCCCGGGATGCTGCACTGCGCGATCCTGCGCAGCCCGCATCCACACGCCCGCATCCTGTCGATCAATGTGGACGCCGCGCGTGCCGCCGAAGGCGTCGCCGCGGTGCTCACCGGCGAGGACGTGCGGCGCTGGACCAACCCCTGCTTCACCGCCCCGGAGGGCTGGGGCAACTACTGCATGGCGGTGGACAAGGTGCGGTTCGTCGGCGAGCCGGTCGTGGCCATCGCGGCGAGTAGCCGCTACCTGGCCGAGGACGCGCTCGAACTGGTGGAAATCGAATACGAGCCGCTGAAGCCGGTCGCCAACCCCGAGCAGGCGATGGCGCCCGGCGCACCCGTCATCTTCGAGGAGCGCGGCACCAACGTCATGTTGAGTCGCACCTACACCTGGGGCGAACTGGATCGCGTGTTCTCGGAAGCCGACCACGTGGTCAGCCGGCGCTTCCGCTGGAACCGCGTGGGCGCAAACCCCACCGAGACCTTCGGCTGCATCTGCCAGTGGGACCTCGCCGACAACAGCCTCACCTGCCACGGTTCCTACCAGACACCCCGCTTCATGGCCATCGGCCGCGCCGCATCGCTGAACCTGCCGGCAAACCGCATCCGCATCGTCACCCACCCGCAGGGTGGCGGCTTCGGCGGCAAGGGCGGGCCGCGCGGCACCGACATTGCCGCCCTGCTCTCGCGCAAGGCACAGGGACGCCCCGTGAAGTACATCGAGGACCGCATGGAATACCTGCTCGCCGGCGGCGGGCAGTCCTGGGACCGCTATTACGACGCCGCGCTCGCGGTCAAGGCCGACGGCAGCGTCACGGGCCTTCGTGTTCGTCTGGTGGACGACCAGGGCGCGGGCGCCGAGGGCTATGGAACGATCTCCGCGGCGAAACCCCTGGCTGCCTTCACCGGCAACTATCGCATCGAGGCGGCCGGCTACGATCTGACACTGGTGGCGACGAACCGTGCGCCGACCTACCCTTACCGCGGCTACGGCCCTCCGCCGCACAACCTGGTGCTCGAGTCGCTGATGGACTGCACCGCGCGCGAACTGGGCATCGACCCGGCCGAGCTGCGCCGGCGCAACTACATCCGGCCGGAACAGTTTCCCTACACCGTGCCCAGCGGCAACGAATACGACAGCGGCAACTACGAGGCCGTGCTGGATCGCGTCCTCGAGCTGGCCGACTACAAGGCCCTGCGTGCGCGCCAGGCCGAAGCCCGCGCCCAGGGCAGGCTGGTCGGCATCGGCGTGGTCAATACCGTCGAGCCCGGCGTCTTCGACTGGAACGCCTATGCCACCGTCGGCGTCCCCGGCGTCGGTGTGCCGGAAGGCGTGAAGGTCGCGGTCGACCTGTTCGGCAACGTGACCGTCGCCGTCGGCTTCAACCTCCAGGGACAGGGACAGTTCACCGTCGCCGCGCAGGTCGCAGCCGACTATTTCGGCATCGACATGGCGCAGGTCCGCATCGCGAATACGCCCTCGGACGTGGCCCTGCCCCACTTCGGTCAGGGCGGCAGTCGCCTGGGTGTTGCCGTGACCGGCGCGACCCTGGGCGCATGCGAAAAGCTCCGGGCGACCCTGTGCAAGGTCGCTGCGCACGTGATGCAGGCGCCCGAGGATGCAGTGGCGCTGCGCAACGGCCGCCTGCACCGCATCGACGCACCCGGGCATTCCATGTCGCTGGCCGAGATCGCCGGCCTGATGCTGTCGCGCACCGACCTGCTGCCGCCAGGCGTCGAGCCGTGCCCGGAAGCCACCTACGTCTGGGCCTCGCCCAATCGCAACGCGCCGGACGACCAAGGCCGCTGCCGCAGCTACCTCACCGCGGCCAACGCCACCCATATCGCGCTGATCGAAATCGACCGCGACACCGGCCGCACCCACATCCTGGACTACGCCATCGTCGACGACTGCGGCACGCGCCTCAACCCGGCCAACGTGGAGGGCCAGCTGCAGGGCGGCGTCGCCCAGGGCGTCGGCGCGGCGCTTTACGAGGAGTACGTCTACGATGCCGACTGTCAGCCGCTGGTGAGCACCTTCGTCGACTATCTGATCCCGACGATCCATGAAGTCCCGATGACGCGGAAAGATCATATCGTCACCCCATCGCCGGTTGCGCCGCTGGGCGCGAAGGGCTGCGGCGAGGGCGCGATCCACACCACGCCGGCGACGATCCTCTGTGCCATCAACGACGCCCTCGCGCCGCTTGGCAAGGAGCTGCTCGAAACACCGGCGTCGCCCCACCGCCTGTGGAAGCTGCTGCGCGAACATGACACTGCGGCTTGAAACCAGCATCGCCGCACCCGATGGCGACCAATACGCCGGACGCACGCAGGCACGCATGCACATCGCGCACATCGCGGCGCGTGTGCGCGCGATCGAGGCGCTCGGCTTCGACGGCCTGAACGCCTCGGAGTCGGGGCACGACCCCTACCTCCCGCTGGTACTCGCCGCCGAGCACACGCGGCGCATCCGCATCGGCACTAACGTCGCCACCGCCTTCCCGCGCAGCCCCATGGCCACCGCTCAGGCCGCATGGGACCTGCAGGCACTCTCGGGCGGGCGCTTCGCGCTCGGACTGGGCACGCAGATCAAGCGTCACAACGAACAGCGCTACGGCGTTCCGTGGGTGGGCTCGCCGGTCGCGCGCATGCGCGAGTACCTGTGCTGCTTGCGGGCCATCTTCGCCAGTTTCCAGGATCCCGGGCAACCGAGCTGGTTCGAAGGCACGCACTACCGCTTCACAATGCTGCCGCCCTTCTTCAACCCGGGACCGATCGCCCATCCTCACATCCCGATCCATCTCGCCGTCGCCAACGTCCACATGTCGCGACTCGCCGGCGAGCTGTGCGAGGGCGCACGCCTGCACCCGATCGCGACATTCCGCTACACGCGCGAGGTGATCCTGCCGGCGATCGAGGCCGGTGCCGCGCGCGGTAACCGCAAGCGCGAGGACTTCGAGCTGATCGGCTCGCCCTTCCTCGCGATCGGGCGCGACGAAGCGGAACTCGAGGCCGCTCGCAACACGCTACGCCAGCAGATCGCCTTCTACGCCGCCACGCGCAGCTATCACGCGGTGCTCGCCCACCATGGCTGGGAAGACATCGGTCTGCGGCTGAATGCGCTTTCGCTCGCCGGGCGCTGGCAGGAGATGCCGGCGCTGATCTCCGACGAAATGCTGGACGAGTGGGCGGTGATTTCAACCTGCGACACCTTCGCCGAGCGCCTGCGCGCACGTTGCGAAGGCCTCTTCGATACGGTGGCCCTGGTGCTCTTGGGCCCCTTGCGCGAGGACGAGGCATTCCTTCGCGACATCGTCCACCGAATCCATTCCAACGATGCCCCGGGCCTGCCCCTACCGCAGGATGCCGCGGTCACCCCCTAGACGAGGATCTTCGAAGTGAGCACACCCGATCTTTCCGCAGGCCCCCTGGCCGGCCTGCGCGTACTCGACATCTCCACCATGCTGGCAGGCCCCTATGGCGCCACACTGCTCGGCGACCTTGGCGCGGACGTGATCAAGGTCGAATCCCCCTATGGCGACGAAAGTCGCCACCTCGGCCCCAAGCGCGGCGAGGAGCGCGGCCCCTACCTCAGCCTCAACCGCAGTAAGCGCGACATCGTGCTGGACCTTCAGCAGCCCGAAGCGCAGGCCGTGTTCGCCCGCCTGGCCGCAACGTCCGACATCGTCGTCACCAACATTCGCGAGCCGGCGCTGAGCAAGCTCGGCCTCGACTACGAGCAGGTGCGCAAGCACCGGCCCGACATCATCTGGATCCGCGTCACTGCGTTCGGCGCCGACGGACCGTATGCCGGCCGCCCGGGCATCGACTTTCTCGCCCAGGGATATACCGGCGTACTGACACTGAACGGCACGCCCGACAGCGAGCCGGTACGCACCGGCTTCCCCGCCGTCGACGTGATGACCTCGCTGCTCGTGAGCAATGCCGCGCTCGCCGCGTTGCGCGCGCGGGAACTCACCGGTGAAGGCCAGCGCATCGAAGTCTCGCTGCTTGATGCCCTGATGCACGCGCAGGCGAGCTCGATCGGCACCTACCTTGCGACCGGCGACCGCCCGAAGCGCACGGGTAACCGCAGCCTCTACTTCGCGCCGTCCGGCGTGTATCCGACGCGCGACGGCAAGCATGTCGTGATCACCACGCCGGGCGAGAAGTTCTTCGCCAAGGTGTGCCGGGCATTGGGCACCGACTGGGACACCGATCCGCGTTTCCACGACATCGAGGCACGGCTCGCGAACCAGGACGAGCTCGATCGCGTGATGGCCGAGCACACGCGCCGCTTCGATCGTGAAGAACTGGTCGCCAGGCTGATCGCAGCCGATGTACTCACCGCACCGATCAACGAGGTCGAGGACGTGATCAAGGACCCGCAGATCCTGCACAACCGCATGATCGTGCCGGTCGAACACCCCGAACTCGGCCGCATCGACGTGACTGGCATCCCGGTGCGCTTCTACGGCACCCCCGTCGAGGTACGCAAGCACCCGCCCATGCAGGGCGAGCACACGCGCGAGCTGCTCGCCGAGCTGGGCTACGCGCCAGGCGAGATCGACACCCTGATCGTCTCCGGCCTCGCAGCCGATCACCTGGAACTGCGTCGCCAGCGCGCCGAACGCCGAGCCCGCCGCGCCGCGGAGCGCGCACTGGCCGGCTGAGGCTGGCAGGCCGGATTGCGGGGAGAGGGGTCCTGCCCGCCCGTTCGGGGCAGGACTGGCCTTGCGTCGGCGAGCCCGCGCCGAGCGGACCTCAGGATCGATCAGGCCGGGGCCCCTGTCATCGTCATTGCCCCGCGCGAGTCTTCAGCACCGTGCGGCGATGCGCCGGTGCAGCCACCACGCAATGCCGACCGCACTTAGCGAGACGACGATCGAGATCTCGCCGAGGCGCGCAAAACCGCTGATCCGGCCGCTCTCGTCGAAGACGATCAACCAGCCCGCGAACAGCGCGCCGGCGCCCATGCTCAGCTGGGTGACGACCCCGTTGAGCATCATGAACCCGCCGCGCAGGCTGTGGGGCGGCCACTCGGAAAGCAGCGAGAGGGTGGGAATCCAGCGTCCGTAGACGGTCACGAAGAACGCCGCGCCGAGCACCACCGCCAGCCACAGCGCCAGCGGCCCGCTGCGGCTCGCCAGCGCGATCGCCAGCACCGAGGCAAGCACTGCACAAAGGAAGACGCGAAACCGGCCATGCCGATCGGCGAGCCGGCCGATGCGTGGCGAGGTGTAGAGGCTCAGCGCCCCCGATGCGAGGAACACCAGCGGCAGCTGCGCTTCGCTGATACCCACGTTCCCCACCCAGTACGGGGCGAAATAGGCCCCCAGCGCGTAGGCCGAAGCACTGATCGCGAAGGTGAGCAGGAATGCCGGTGCGAGATGGGCAAGCTCACGCATGCCGGGCATCCTGGCGCCACCTGCGGGCACCGCAGCGTGCCGGGCTGAATCCAGGCACGGGACATGGCGGCGAATACCCAGCATCAGGGGCCACACCAGTAGCAGCAGGAGCGCGAATCCCGCCCGCCAGTCGAGCGCCGAGGCGAGCGCGAGTCCGAGCGGTACGCCGATCACCGAGGCCAGGGCGTGGCCCGTCATCACGATTCCGAGCGCGGCCGCACGGCGCTCGAGCGGAACGAAGTCCGCCACGGTCGCCTGCACCAGCGAGGAGAGCACGCCCCCGCAGGCACCAGCCAGTACGCGCGCAGCAAGCAGCCAGGCAAAGCTGCTCGCGAGCACAGTCAGCAGCAGCGAGAGTGCGAACCCGGCGTAAACAAGCAGCAGGAGCTTTCGCCGTGAGAAGCGATGTATCGTCGCGCCCAGCGCAAGCCCGGCGATGCCGGCGCTTGCGGTGTAGGCGAAGACGAGCTCGCCAAGGGCGGCAAGCGGCATGCCGAGCGCACGCAGCAGTTGCGGGCCCAGCGGCATGAAGAGCATGAAGTCCACCAGGTGGGTCATGTGGACCCACCTCAGGACCGCGGTCAGCCGGTCGGCGTCATGCGCCGACGGACTTGAGTACATACTGGCTGGTCTGCACGACATCGAGCGTCCGGTAGTCGATGAAGCGCACGCAGCTCTCGCGCATCAGGCGCTGGTTCTCCGCGCTTCGTGCAGGAT
>QXGG01154346.1_pt1 | contig 22499 bp, 22 predicted proteins | sample 1982491 | NCBI WGS metagenome assembly QXGG01 (sample SAMN09924614, study PRJNA488089) | Wastewater metagenome, whole genome shotgun sequencing project. | isolation source: South African research farm wastewater | place: South Africa: Irene, Agricultural Research Council, Animal Production... | reverse complement strand
CTGTCGGATACCAATCGGATCGATTTCTTCGTGCGCGCGCAGGCCTTCGCGGGTGAGCCGCAAATCCTCGAGCCGGACAAGTGCGACCGGCTCGAGTGGCACGACCGCAGGCGCTTGCCCGGACAGATGGTGGGCTATGTCCGGGCCGCGCTGGCCGCAGGGGATGCGCCCTGGGTGCTCGAGCTCGGCTGGACGAATGAGGCGTGAGGGACGCCAGGCGGCGCGGTCGCCGCACACCGTCCGGCCGACGCTCGATCCCGTTCACGCCCTGGCCGAGTTCTTATAATCTGCCGCGGGATGCGTGGCCGATGGCGACACGCGCTGGCGCAGACGGGAGGAAGTCATGGAGGCATGGAAAAGGCGGGTCGTACTGGGTGTGGCGGGTTTTGGCCTGCCCCTGGCTGTGACGGCGGCGGAGCTGCCCAAGGTCGATCTGGCCCGCGCCGCCGAGATCAGCGGCGGGCGTTGCGCGCTCTGCCATGGTGCTGACGGTGACAGTTCGTCCCCGCTGTATCCGCGCCTGGCGGGGCAGCACCATCAATACATCGCCAAGCAGCTCGGCGACTTCCAGTCGGGCCGGCGCAAGAGCGACACCATGAACGGCATGGCGCAGGATCTGAGCCCCGAGGAGATGCTCGCGCTCGGCGTCTATTTCGAGCAGAAGCCGACCAAGCCGCGCGAGGCCCGGGACGCGGATCTGGCCGCAGTGGGGCGCTACATCTTCCATCGCGGCAACGACTTCTCCGGGGTGGCGGCCTGTACGGGCTGCCACGGCGACAGGGGGCATGGCACCGAAGCGCTGCCGCGCCTGGCCGGACAGGTGCCGCGCTACACCGAGTCGCAGCTGAAGTCCTTCAATACGCGCGCACGCACCAACGACAACGAGGTCATGCATTCGATCGCCTCCAAGCTCACCGAGCTCGAGATCAAGGCGGTGGCGCTCTACATCAGCACGCTCGACTGAGCGCTGCGGACGCAGCCAGAAACGAAAAACGGGGTCGCACCGACCCCGTTTGTGGTCGCGCAGCTGATCCGATCAGGCGAGCATGTCGGCCCAGATGTTGCGCGCCCATGCCAGCGCGGCCTTGCCTTCGATCTCGTTTGCGGCTGCGGACACGCCGCCGGCGCCAGCGACCGGCATCGGCTGCTTCTTGACGGCGTCGAACTGGTGCACGGAAGCGACGTGGACGACGTTCTTGCTGTCTACGAAGCTGTAGCAGGTGTTCATGACCACCGGCGCAGGATTGGGCGGCAGGCCCTCGAACAGGTTGAGGATCGCGGCCGCGGCCACCTTGGCGTGCTGGTTGGCCATGTGACCCGACTTCGGCATCGTCGGTGCGGGGAACACGGCATCGCCCAGGACGTGCACGCCGGGTAGGCCTTTGGCTTCCAGGCTGAGCCAGTCGACGTCGACCCAGGCCTCGTTGATCAGCGGCAGACCGCTCCTGGTGGCGATGTTGCCAGCACGCATCGGCGGAATCACGTTGAGCACGTCGGCCTTGATCGAGTCGAATTCGAGCTCGGCGGTGAGCGTGCTGGCGTCGACGCCCTGCAGCGCACTGTTGGGCACGTACTCGATCAGGGTGCCGTAGCGCTCGAAGGCCTGGGTGAACAAGGCCTTCTTCGACTGGATCTCGCCGTTGGCGTCGAGCACCAGCACCTTTGACTTCGGTTTGGCTGTGCGCAGGTAGTTGGCCACGAGGCAGGCGCGCTCGTAGGGCCCCGGCGGGCAGCGGTAGGGCGCGCGCGGGATGTGCATGGCGAACACGCCCCCGTCGGGCATGGCCTCGAGCTGCTTGCGCAGCAGCACGGTCTGCGGGCCGGCTTTCCAGGCATGGGGGATGCGCTCCTCGTTGCCTTCGAGGCCGGCGATCCGCCCCGTCACGAAGTCGATACCGGGCGACAACACCAGGCGGTCCCAGGCAATCGTGCCGTGCTTGGCTGTGGTGACCGTCTTCTTGTCGACATCGATCGCGGTCGCTTCGTCGGTGATCAGCTTCACACCCCACTTCGACTTGAGGTTGTCGTAGCTGACGGTGATGTCCTCGATCTGCTTGAGGCCGCCGATGACGAGGTTGGAGATCGGGCATGACACGAAGGCGGTGTTGCGCTCGATCAGGGTCACGTCCACTGCGCCCTCGCTCCACATGCGCAGATACTTGGCTGCGGTGGCGCCGCCATAGCCCCCACCCACGATGACCACGTGATGGCGCGCCTTGGGGGTGGCCGCCATCGCGCTGCCGACCAGCCCGGGGAGTGCGCTCGCGCCCGCTGCGGCGATCGCCGCCGATTTGATGAAAGTGCGTCGATTCAGCATCTTGTTCGTCTTCCTCGTCATTTTTGCGCGGCGAACCAGGTCGTGATCAGGTCGATCTGCTCGTCGCTGTAGCCGGCGACGATCTGATGCATGATCGTCGCCGGCTTGTCGCCCGAGCGGAAGTCCGCGAGCTTTTGCATCAGCTTCTCCTTGGACTCCCCGGCCAGGGAGTCCATGCCGGCCATGCTGTGCCCGTTGGTGCCGTGGCAGTTGGCACAGGTGGCCGCGAGGTTGCGTGCGAGGTGGGGGTCCTGAGCGTGGGCGGCGCCGGCGAGTCCGGCAATGCCGAGCGCGACGATGGCGATAGTCAGCTTCACTGTAGTGATCCTCCTTTTTATAGGGCCCCGCTTCCAGGGCGCGCGCTTGTATGGGGGGCGATCATGCGCTGCCGGGCGGGCGCAGCGAGTATAGCCCGCAGCGCTGACCCGAATGGCGAAAAAACGCGCTCCGAGAATGTGCTTGAGCGTGGGCGAAATTGCCATTCGCATTGAAATGCTGCATGGCAATAATATAAGTACTTGACGATATGATTGTATGACTCTAGATTTGATCAAAATCAAAATTCAGGCATAAAAGAAGCTGATATGGACGAGCTCGAGAAGGTATTCGAAAGCGCCGCCGAGTACTTCAGCCTGCTGGCCGAGCCTTCGCGGCTGAAGATCATGCATTGCCTGTGCGATGGCGAGCGCTCGGTGAACGAAGTCGTGGAGGCCTCCGGCCTCAGCCAGGCCAATGCATCACGGCATCTGAACCTGCTCTACCGTGCGGGCGTGATCGGCCGGCGGCGGGATGGGACGCAGGTGATCTACCGCCTGATCGACCCCGATTTCACCGAACTGTGCCGGACCGTGTGCGTGCGGATCGCGTCGCGGGAACACCTGGTCACCCCAGAGGCCGGCCTGCTCAAAACAGGCGATGCGGACGGTCGCGGGACGTGATTTTTTCGTAGTGCCCGAGAACAAAAGAGGGGAGACAACGCATGGCGATGATTGATGTCCGGCCCGGCCGGGTCAGGCCGGCGCCGGAAAACTTCCTGACCGACGCGCAGATTGCCGCGGTCAAGGAGGGGCGGCGGGATTTTCTGCGCAAGGCATTGTTGAGCGCTTCGGCAGCCATGGCTGCGCCCGCAGTCGCACGCGCGGCGGTGGAGGGCGATCCGGCGATTCTGGAGTTGCCGCCCTGGTCGACGACGCTCGGTCTACCGGTTGCGACCAATCCGTACGGCATGCCCTCGAAGTACGAGCGCGGCCTGCAGCGCAGGGAGAGCCCGGGGCTGACTCGCGTTGGCGGCTCGTCGGTGGCATTTACGCCGCTGCAGGGGCTGTTCGGCATCATCACCCCTTCGGGCCTGCACTTCGAGCGTCATCATCAGGGCTGGCACGACATCGATCCGTCCAGGCACCGCCTGATGATCAACGGCCTGGTCAAGACCAGCGCCGTGTTCACGATGGACGACCTCATGCGCCTGCCCTCGGTGTCGCGCATCCACTTCATCGAATGCGGTGCCAACACCGGCATGGAGTGGGGCAACGTCGCGGTGCCCACCGTGCAGTACTCGCACGGCATGCTCTCCTGCTCCGAATTCACCGGGGTGCCCTTGAAGGAGATCCTCGACATGTGCGGCGCCGACTACAGGAAGGGGCGCTTCGTGCTGGCCGAGGGCGCCGATGGCTCGTCGATGACGCGCACCATCCCGATGGAGCTCATCGAGTCGGGCGAGGTGCTGGTCGCCTACGGCATGAATGGCGAGATGCTGCGCCCCGAGAACGGCTACCCGCTGCGCCTGGTGGTGCCGGGCGTGCAGGGGGTGAGCTGGGTGAAGTGGCTGCGCCGCATCGAGGTGGGTGATCAGCCCTGGGGTGCGAAGGACGAGGCGGTGCATTACATGGACCTCATGCCCGATGGCCTGCACCGCCAGTACACTTCCGTACAGGAGTGCAAGTCGGTCATCACCACCCCCTCGGGCGGGCAACTGCTGCTCGACAAGGGCTTCTACAACGTCTCCGGGATGGCGTGGTCCGGCCGTGGCAAGGTCACCCGGGTGGACGTGTCGACCGATGGCGGCATCAACTGGCACGAGGCGCGCCTGGAGACGCCGGTGCTGTCGAAGGCGATCACCCGCTTCAACATCGACTGGGTGTGGGACGGCAAGCCCGCGATCCTGCAGTCGCGCGCGGTCGACGAGAGCGGCTATGTGCAGCCCAGCTACGGCCAGCTGCGTGCGGCCCGGGGCACCAAGTCCATCTATCACAACAACGCCATCCAGTCCTGGAAGGTGGTCGAATCCGGGGAGGTGAGCAATGTCCAGGTTCTCTAAGACGCTGATCGCGCTGCTCATCGCCGGAGCAAGCAGCGCAGCCGTGGCGTGGGAAGGACGCTTTGCCGGCATTGGTCGCGCGGCGACGCCGGCCGAGGTCAAGGCCTGGGACATCGATGTCCGCCCCGACTTCGTCGGCCTGCCGAAGGGCAGGGGCAACGTGGACGACGGCATGAACCTGTGGGAAACCCACTGCGCCAGCTGCCACGGTGTGTTCGGCGAATCCAACGAGGTGTTCACGCCGCTTGTGGGCGGCACCACGCTCAAGGACATCGAGACCGGCCGGGTCGAGGCGCTGGTCACCGGCGCCTTCCCGCAGCGCACCACGCTGATGAAGGTGCCGACGGTGTCGACGCTGTTCGACTACATTCAGCGCGCGATGCCCTGGACCTCGCCCAAATCGCTCCAGCCCGACGAGGTCTATGCGATCCTTGCCTACTTGCTGAACCTGGCGGAGGTCGTGCCGGCCGACTTCGAGTTGAGCGACGAGAACATCCGTGAGGTGCAGGCGCGCATGCCCAACCGCAACGGGATGACGACCGACCACGGCATGTGGCCGGGCGCGTCGCAGGCCAAGGGCGGCATCGGCAACGGTGGTATCCCCGACGTCAAGAACGTGGTCTGCATGAAGGACTGCAAGAAGGAGGTCGTGATCGCCTCTGCGCTGCCCGATTACGCACAGGATGCGCATGGCAACCTCGCCGAGCAGAACCGGCCGGTGGGCCAGACCCGTGGCAAGCCGACGGGCGCGCCGAGCGAAGGCGCTGGTGAGGGGGCCCCGGCGCAGCCTGCAGCGGGGGCCTCGGCGCTTGCGCTCGCCAATGCCAAGGGCTGCATGGCCTGCCATGGCGTTGCGAACAGGATCGTGGGCCCCGGATACAAGGAAATCGCGCAGAAATATCAGGGGCAGGCGGACGTCGAGGCCAGGCTCATCACCAAGGTGAAGGCCGGCGGTCAGGGTGTCTGGGGGACGGTGCCGATGCCCCCGCAAGGCCACGTGAAGGACGAGGAGGTCGCTCAGCTCGTCAGGTGGATTCTGGAAGGCGCGAAAGCGCAGTAATACAACACAAGGAGAGACGGGATGAACATCCAACGCAGGGATACCCTGAAGGCGGGCAGCGGCCTGGGCATGCTCGGTCTGCTGGCCGCAGCGGGCTTCATCAAGCCGGAACTGGCGCAGGCGGCCTGGAACCAGACCGCGTTCGAGGCCAAGAACATGGACGCCGCATTCGCCGCCTTCAACGCCGGCAAGCCGGCCGAGAGCGCCGAGGTCGTGATCACGGCGCCGGACATTGCCGAGAACGGTGCGGTGGTGCCGGTAGGCGTGGTCAGCAAGCTGCCCAAGACCGAGCAGATCGTGATCATGATCGAGAAGAACCCGAACATGGTCGCCGCCACCTTCACCCTGCCCGAAGGCACGGTCGCCGACGTGCAGACCCGCGTGAAAATGGGCCAGACCTCGGATGTCTATGCCATGGTCAAGGCGGATGGCAAGTTCTACATGGCCAAGAAGGAAGTCAAGGTCACCCTCGGCGGCTGCGGCGGCTGATCAGGCAGACAGATAAAGGAGAGTAAGGATATGGCAAGCCCGATGCGTATTCGCGCCGCCGCCAAGGATGGCGTCACCGAAGTCCGTGTGCTGATGTCGCACGTCATGGAAACCGGCCAGCGCAAGGATTCCTCCGGTGCCGTGATTCCGGCCCATTTCATCACCGAACTGACCGCCAGGCACAATGACAAGGTCGTGCTGAGCGCCGAGTTCGGTCCCTCCGTTTCGACCAACCCCTACCTTGCCTTCAAGTTCGGCGGTGGCGCCAAGGGCGACAAGCTCGCCGTGAGCTGGGTGGACAACAAGGGCGACAGCCGCACTGACGAAGTGCAGATTTCCTGATCGTTCGCCCGGGGCTGCGCGATGCAGGCTCCGGGACCGCCGGCCGCATGGCCGGTTCGCCCACAAGCCGGGTCGCAACGCGACGACCCAGGAGGAGAGACGATGAGAAAACAATTGCTGGTCACCGCGCTTGGCGCTGCGGTGATGCTGGGAAGCCCGCTGGCGTCGGCGAACGAAGAGCTGAACTTCGACGCCTACCGCGAGATGCTCGCCGATGGCAACCCGGCCGAGCTCTACGAAATGGAGGGTGAAGCGCTCTGGCGCACCGCGCGCGGGTCAAAGAACGCGACCCTGGAACAGTGTGATCTCGGCCTCGGGCCGGGGCTTGTAGACGGCGCCGCAGCTCAGTTGCCGCGCTATTTCGAGGACACCGGCAAGGTCCAGGACCTGGAGTCCCGGCTGATGCACTGCATGGAAACCCAGCAGGGCATCCCCTCCGCCGAGATCATCAACGGCAAGTTCCTTCAGGGCGAACGCGGAAAGCTCGCCGCCCTGGTGGCCTATGTGGTCACCCACTCGAAGGGCAAACCGATCGCGGTCGACCTGTCGCATCCCAAGATGAAGGAGATGTACGCGCTGGGCGAGCGCGCCTTCTTCTACCGCACCGGCGCCATGGATTTTGCCTGCTCCTCCTGCCACAGCCAGGACGGCAAGCGCATCCGGGCGACGCAGTTGCCCAACATCACCAAGCCCGAGGGCGCGGCAGCCGGCTGGAGCTCCTGGCCGGCTTACCGCGTGTCGAATTCGCAGTTCTGGACCATGCAGCACCGCCTGTGGGACTGCTTCCGCCAGCAGCGCACGGCCGAGCCGGTGTTCGCGTCCGACGCGACGATCGCGCTGTCGGTGTTCATGGCGGGCAAGGGCAATGGTGCCCAGGCCCAGTGGCCCGGCGTCAAGCGCTAAGGAGGACATGACATGAAGAAACTGATCTGTGCGCTCCCGCTCGCGCTGGCCGCATCCTTCGCGCACGCCGATGAGCTCCAGGCCAAGGTGGAGCAGATGATGCTGAGTTCGTTCAAGGCCAACGGCATCGCCGCGATCGATCGTCAGAAGCAGGACGCGATCCAGAAGGCCTGCTCGAGCCTGACCCCACCCGACGCCGAGACCCTCAAGCGGCTCGAGGCTGCCGAGATGGCGACGATCAAGTGGCCCTCCGACGGCAACTTCACCGGCGGCGACTGGAAGCAGGGGCAGAAGATCGCAGCCAGCGGTCGTGGCCTCACCTGGACCGACAAGACCCCCGACAACAACGGTGGCGGCTGCTACAACTGCCATGCGATGGACCCCAAGGAAGTCTCGGAAGGCACGATCGGCCCCAGCCTCGAAGGCTATGTCAAGCAGCGCGGCAACTCGGAGGAGATCGTCCGCTACACCTGGGGCAAGCTGTGGAACTCCAAGGCCTACAACGCATGTAGCGACATGCCGCGTAACGGCTATGGCGGCATCCTCACCGAAGAGCAGATCCGGCACGTGATGGCCTACCTGTTCGACCCCGCCTCGCCGGTCAACCAGTAGGCGGCGCGCTGCAGCGGCCACGGGCAGGGCCCGCAGCTTCGGCTCCGGGCCCTGTTTTCATTGTTCGCGCGGGGACGCCTCGTGCTCCCGCCTTCAATCGTCTGACCACACCAGAGGTTTCCCATGTCGATGAACCGTCGTGAATTCATGCAGTTGCTCGCCGTTGCGGCGGCCGGCGGCATGACGCTGCATTCGAACTTCGCGCGTGCCGAGAAGGCGGCCGCATCGCTGTACGAGCTGCCGCCCTTCGGCAACGTCAGCCTGCTGCACATGACCGACTGCCATGCGCAGCTGCTGCCGATCTACTTCCGCGAGCCCAACGTCAACCTCGGTGTCGGCGGCATGCGCGGCAACGCCCCGCACATCGTCGGCGATGGCTTCCTCAGCCACTTCTACATCCGGCCGGGCAGTCTCGAGGCGCACGCCTTCACCTATCTCGACTTCGTCGAAGCGGCGAAGACCTACGGCAAGGTCGGCGGCTTCGCCCACCTCTCTACCCTGGTCAAGAAGATGAAGGCGAGCCGCCCCGGCGCGCTGCTGCTCGACGGCGGCGACACCTGGCAGGGCTCGGGCACCGCGCTGTGGACCAACGCCCAGGACATGGTCGACGCCTGCAAGCTGCTCGGTGTGGACGTGATGACCCTGCACTGGGAGTCCACCTACGGCGCCGAACGGGTCAAGGAAATCGAGGAGAAGGATTTCGCCGGCCAGATCGACATCGTCGCCCAGAACGTCAAGACCACCGACTTCGAGGATCCGGTGTTCAAGCCTTACGTCATCAAGAACATCAACGGCGTGCCGGTGGCCATCGTCGGCCAGGCCTTCCCCTACACCCCGATCGCCAACCCGCGCTGGCAGACCCCCGACTGGAGCTTTGGCATCCGTGACGAGGACATGCAGCAGGCGGTGGACGCCGCGCGCGCCGAGGGCGCCCAGGTGGTGGTCGTGCTCTCGCACAACGGCATGGACGTCGACCTCAAGATGGCGAGCCGCGTCACCGGCATCGACGCCATCTTCGGCGGCCACACCCACGACGGCATGCCGGCCCCGACCATCGTCGCCAACCCCGGCGGCAAGACTTTGGTGACCAATGCCGGCTCCAATGGCAAGTTCCTCGGCGTCATGGACTTCGAGGTCAGGGACGGCAAGGTCGCCGACTTCCGCTACAAGCTGTTGCCGGTGTTCTCCAACCTGCTCCCGGCCGACCCCGAGATGGCCGCCTTCATCGACAGGACGCGCGCGCCCTTCCTCGACAAGCTCACCGAAAAGCTCGCCGTCACCGAAGGTCTGCTCTATCGCCGCGGCAACTTCAACGGCTCCTGGGACCAACTCATCGTCGACGCGCTGATCGCCGAGAAGGATGCCGAGATCGCCTTCTCGCCGGGCTTTCGCTGGGGTACCTCGCTCTTGCCGGGCGACACCATCACCATGGAACACCTGCTCGACCAGACCGCGATCACCTACCCGTGGACCACGCTCACCGAGATGAGCGGCGAGATGATCAAGACCGTGCTCGAGGACGTCGCCGACAACCTTTTCAACCCCGACCCCTACTACCAGCAGGGTGGCGACATGGTGCGTGTGGGCGGGCTGCAATACACCTGTGACCCCAATGCAGCGATGGGCCGGCGCATCGACAACATGCGGCTCAAGGGCAAGCCGATCGAGCCCGGCAAGACCTACAGGGTCGCGGGTTGGGCCCCGGTCTCGGAAGAGGCGAAGGACTCCGGCCCCGCGGTGTGGGACGTGGTCGCCAACTACCTGCGCGGGCAGAAGGTGATTGCCCAGCGTGCGCTGAATCTGCCCACGCTCAAGGGCATCGAAGGCAATCCGGGCGTCGCGATCTGAGCGCCGTACCGCGTGCTCGACCGGGCCCGCCGCCGTGACGGACTCATGGTGGCGGGCCTTGCTGTTTCAGCAGGCGAGACTGCGTCAGGTGCCCCGCGGCTGGCTTTGCGGCGGATTTTCAGCTTCCTGTAAGCCGCTGTAAGCGATAAGTAAGAGTGATGTTTCTATAATCAACTGACCTTTACATGACCGGGATTGTTTCTCCCGCGCTCAGGTGACGGCCGTGTTTCAAACATATCGAGGAGACATGATGGAAAACAACAGCAAGACGTACTGGGGAACAGTACTGGGCCTGCTGACCAAGATCATGATCATTTGGTTCTTGGTCTCGTTCGGTGCCGGCATCCTCTTCGCGCCAGCCCTCAACAGCATCTCGTTGGGTGGTTATCCGCTCGGGTTCTGGTTCGCCCACCAAGGTTCGATCTACATCTTCATCGCGCTGATTTTCTGGTATGCGAAGAAGATGGGCGATATCGACCGCCAGTTCGACGTCCACGAAGAATAACGAGGGGAGACACATGGATCTTCAGACAATCACCTATCTGGTGGTCGGCGCGTCCTTTGCGCTGTACATCGGCATCGCCATCTGGGCGCGTGCCGGTAGCACCAGCGAGTTCTATGCCGCGGGCGGCAGTGTGCACCCGATCACCAACGGCATGGCCACTGCGGCCGACTGGATGTCGGCGGCGTCCTTCATCTCCATGGCCGGCCTCATCGCCAACATGGGTTACGGCGGCGGCCTGTTCCTGATGGGCTGGACCGGTGGCTACGTTCTGCTGGCGATGCTGCTGGCACCGTACCTGCGCAAGTTCGGCAAATTCACCGTGCCGCAGTTCATCGGCGACCGCTTCTACTCGCAGACCGCGTCCACCGTGGCGGTAATCTGCCTGCTGACCGCGTCGCTGACCTACATCATCGGCCAGATGACCGGTGTGGGTGTGGCGTTCTCGCGCTTCCTCGGCGTGTCGAGCGAAACCGGCATCTACCTCGGCATGGCGATCGTGTTCATGTACGCGGTGTTCGGCGGCATGAAGGGCATCACCTACACCCAGGTCGCGCAGTACATCGTGCTGATCGCCGCCTACCTAGTGCCGGCAATCTTCATCTCGCTGCAGCTCACCGGTAATCCGATCCCGCAATTGGGTCTTGGCGCGGACATCTCGGGTACCGACACCACCCTGCTGGCCAAGCTCGACCTGGTGGTCAAGGACCTCGGTTTCGACCAATACACCACCGCGATGCCGGGCAGCATGCTCAACATGTTCATGTACACGCTGTCGCTGATGATCGGTACCGCGGGCCTGCCGCACGTCATCATGCGCTTCTTCACTGTGCCGACGGTCAAGGATGCGCGTAGCTCGGCGGGCTGGGCGCTGATCTTCATCGCCCTGCTGTACACCACCGCGCCTGCGGTGGCGGCGATGGCCAAGCTGAACCTGCACGCCACGGTGAACCAGGGTGTCGGTCTCGAAACCACTGCCGCCGGTAACCTCGTCGTGAATCCCGAGAAGGTGACCGCGAACGCCGACCTGTACGCTGCCGAAAACAGTCTGCAATACGAGCAGCGTCCGGACTGGATGAAGCGCTGGGAAAAGACCGGTCTGCTGAAGTTCGAGGACAAGAACGGCGACGGTCGCATCCAGTACTACAACGACAAGACCAAGGACGCCGACGCCAAGGCCAAGGCCGAAGCCGCGGGCTGGAAGGGCAACGAGCTGACGGTGAACGCCGACATCCTCGTGATGGCGAACCCGGAGATCGCGCTGCTGCCCAACTGGGTGATCGCGCTGGTGGCCGCCGGTGGTCTGGCTGCGGCGCTGTCGACCGCTGCCGGTCTGCTGATGGCGATCTCGTCGGCGGTGTCGCATGACCTGATCAAGGGCGTGTTCGCGCCGAACATCAGCGACAAGAACGAGCTGCTGGCAGGCAAGATCTCGATGGCCGTGGCCATCGTGATCGCGGGCTGGCTCGGTCTCAACCCGCCGGGCTTCGCGGCCGGTACGGTTGCGCTGGCCTTCGGTATCGCCGCCTCGTCGCTGTTCCCGGCGATCATGATGGGCATCTTCTCCAAGAAGATGAACCGCGAAGGCGCCATCGCCGGCATGCTGGCAGGCCTGTTCGTCACCCTGTTCTACGTGTTTGCGCACAAGGGCATCTTCTTCATCAAGGGCACGGACTTCACGAACCTGATCGGTGGCCCGAACAGCTTCTTCGGCATCACGCCGGAAGCCTTCGGTGCGGTCGGCGCGATCGTGAACTTCATCGTCGCCTTCGTCGTCGATAAGGTGACCAAGGAGCCGCCGGAGCACATCCAGCACATGGTCGAAGCGGTTCGCATCCCGCGTGGCTCGAAGCTGGTGGATGGCGCCCACTAAGCGGTAGCGTCAAACGGGCAGCGTGATCCGGCTCCGTGCCGGATCACGCGACCGGGGCCCCGCCGGCTGCATTGGCGGGGCTTTTCTTTTGTGGCACCTTGCAGGGACGCGGGCGATGCCCGCCCGTAGCGGAGTAGCACATGATCTTCAATGCAAGCATCGCCCTGAACTGGATCCTCTTCCTCGCCCTGTTCCCGATCGCCTTCTTCTGGTTCCGGCGTGCGTGGCGCATCCTGTTCAAACGCGACTTTTCCGAAGTCGGCCTCAAGCGCGGCATGCCGCCGGCTAACCCTGCACGTTTTGCGCCTTACACCCTCGCCATCAACCTCATCGGGGGCGTGGTGATCGTGTTCACCATCTTCGGTATCGTCACCGGTACGATGGATTTCGACACCTGGACAGCAACGGCCGGCGTGACCATCTGGTTCAAGTTCTTCGCTGACTACATCCTCAGCCGCCATGCCCACCCGATCGTGCCCAAGCGCAAGAAGCTGGACGAGGCGAGTCCCACTCCGCCGAAATGAGCGCTGCCCTGCCGTTTCGGTCGGGCCGGTGCGCGCCAAGCGACCGCTTCAGCGCAGGGTGTCGTTGCGGAACCGGCGATCGAGACGGTTCATGGCGAACACGTAGATCAGGATGATCAACAGGTAGATCAGCAGGGTGCCCTGGGCAAAGAGGTAGAAGCCCAGTGGGAAACCCATAAAGCTCAGGGTGTTGAGCTCGGAGGCGAAGAAGCCACCGGCAAAGGTCACCGTGAACCAGACGCTCAGCAGGGCCAGAGTCAGCCTCAGGTTGCGGCGCCAGTAGGCGCGCTGGCGTTCCTCGAGTTTCATCGCGAGCTTGGTCAGCGGCCCGGCCGCGCGGCCGGGCCGTGACGGCGATCAGTGGTTGCCGTTGCCACCGTTGGCGAAGACACGGGCGAGCTCGGCTTGCACGTCCTGAGGCGCGGGCTCGTGGCCCCCGGCCTCGAGCACGAACTCGCTTTCTCCCGCGCAGATCGCCTTCAGGCGACTCTCGAAGCCTTCGAGCGCGGCCATCGGCACACGCGCCGAGATCAGCGTCCACCCTGGCGCCGGGCTGTCGGTTGCGGTCAGGCGACCGCGGCGGCCGGCAAGCTCTGCGCTCACTTCGCCAAACAGCGCATCGGCCACCTTCACCTGCACGTCGAGCAGCGGCTCGAGCACGATCGGGCGTGCGGCGAGTACCGCCTCAATCAGCGCATGCCGTCCCGCGGTGACGAAGGAGACTTCGTTCGAGTCCACCGCGTGATGCTTGCCGTCGGTGATCACGACGCGGACGTCCTGCAGCGGGAAGCCCGCAAGCGCCCCCTCACCCAGGGCCTGGCGCACGCCTTTTTCCACCGCCGGCATGAAGTTGGTCGGGATGGTGCCGCCCTTGACCTCGTCAGCGAGTTCGATGCCGGCGCCGCGCGGCAGCGGCTCGACGCGCAGCGCGACCTCGCCGAACTGGCCGGCGCCCCCGCTCTGCTTCTTGTGCCGGTAACGCGCCTCGGCCACGACCGAGATCGTCTCGCGGTAGGGGATGCTCGGGGTGGCGGTGTCGAGTTGCAGGTTCCAGCGCGCGGATAGCTCCTCGAGCACGATCTTCAGATGCTGTTCGCCCAGCCCGCGCACGACCGTGCGGCGATTGCGCGGATCGAAGCTCACCTCGAGGCAGGGGTCTTCTTCCATCAGGCGCGAGAGCGCTTCGGAGAGCTTCTGCTCATCGGCCGGCTTACGCGTCATCAGCGCGAGGCCGAACACCGGCTGCGGGAAGCGGGTGGGGGCGAGGTGGTAGAAGTCCTCGTCGTGCGAGTCATGCAGCACGGCGTCCCGCTGGATCTCGTCGACGCGTGCCACGGCGCACAGGTCGCCGGGCACCGCCATGGTGGTCTCCACCGCGTTCTTGCCCTGCATGCGCAGCAGGTGGGCAACCTTGAAGGGCTTGCGTCCGTCGCCGATGTAGAGCTGCGAGTTGGGCGTGACCTGGCCCTGATGCACCCGGAACAGGCCGAGCTTGCCGCGATAGGGGTCGTTGGCGATCTGGAACACGTGGGCGACCACATGGCGCTCGGCGTCCAGAGCGACTTCGGCCGGCTCGGCGGCGCTGCCTTCACCCTTGAGGAAGGCCGGGACGTTGGCTTCGGTGGGGTCGGGGGCGAGCTTGCCGAGGATGTCGAGCAATTCGCGCACCCCCGCACCGGTGCGCGCCGACACGAAGCACACCGGCACCAGATGGCCTTCGCGCAGCGCCTGCTCGAAGGGGGCGTGGAGCTGTTCGGGGTCGAGTGATTCGCCCTGCTCGAGGTACTTCGCCATCAGCGCCTCGTCGAGCTCGACGATCTGGTCCACGATCGCATCGTGCGCCGCCGACACGCTGGAGAAGGCGGTGGCCGCGTTGTTGTCGGGCGCGAAGAAGCAGTCGATGACGCGGCTGCCGTCGGCGGCCGGCAGGTTGATCGGCAGGCATTCGCGGCCGAAGCTGGCGGTGACGGCGTCCATCGTGGCAACGAGGTCGGCCGCGATGTCGATCTTGTTGATCACGATCATGCGGCACTTGCCTCTGGCCGCATCCATCATGCGCCGCGTGCCGCTCTCGATGCCGGCGGCCGCGTTGATGACCACGGCCGCGGTGTCGACCGCCGGCAGCGCGAGCAGCGCGCGTCCGCACAGGTCGGGCAGGCCCGGGGTGTCGAGCAGGTTGATCCAGTGCCCAGCCCATTCAAGATGCACCAGCGCGGCATGCAGCGAGTGTCCCATGGCCTTTTCCTGGGGGTCGAAGTCGGCGACGGTGTCGCCGCGCTCGACGCTGCCCGCTGCGCTGATCTCGCCTGCGGCGGCGAGCAGCGTCTCGACCAGGGTCGTCTTGCCGCTGCCGGCGTGGCCGAGCAGGGCGAGGTTGCGGATGTCGTGTACCGAGCTGGGGGTCATGGTTTTCCTCGCTGAGGGTTGAATGGCCTCAAGTGTCCGCCTGCCGTGACCTGAAGGCAATGCGGCAGGTCAACTCCACGCCCCGTTGCCCATGCGGCGCCCCCCGTTGGGGTGCTGCTCAGGCGCTGCGCAGGCCGGCCACGCGGGTGAGCACGATCGCCGCCAGCGGCACCAGCAGCGCGAGCACGGTGACGGTGACCAGCAGCGCGCCGAGCTCGCTGTAGTCGGCCGGTGTCGTGATCACGCCGGTCGCTGCATCCTTGACCTCGCGCGCGACCGTGTACAGCGCGTTCAGGTACTTGGTGCCGAGCTGCGAGGCCGACAGCGCGAGATTGGTGAAGGAGGCCATCACCGCGAAGAAGGTGGCCTTCAGATGGGGGGGCGCCGAATTGGCGATCCAGGCCAGCATCGGCACCATCGACACCTGGCCAAGCGGGGATTCGAGCGCGGTGTTGGCAATCGCGATGAAGCGCGCGTCCACCACGCCGCCGGTGTGCGCGGCCGTCCATTCGTGCAGGCCGTGGAACATGCCGATGATCGGCAGCGACAGCGCGGTGGTGGCCACGGTGAGGAAGATCACGATCTGCGCGATCGACTTCTCGGCCATGAGGCGGCGGAACAGGAACAGGCCGGCGAGCGTGAGCGTGCTGGTGATCAGGTCGAGTCGCGACAGGAAGCTCTGGTCGAAGCCGAGCTCGTCGATCATCCACCAGCTCGCCCCCGCGCCCGGGCCGGGTAGGGCGCGGAACGCGAAGATGATGATCACCGTGCCGAGCAGGGTGCGTGCGGCCTCGGGGGAGAGCTCGCGCAGCAGGCGGCTGATCATGAAGCCGATGATCGCAAACGAGGTGGCGAAGATGACCTCCTGCGCATACTTGAAGCCCGACAGCCCAAGGCCGATCGTGAGCGCGATGAACACCGCGCTGCCGCCCAGGATCCACACATTGGGCGCGGTCTTCTCTTCCGGATCATGCAGCAGGCGGTCGATCTCGGCGCGGCTGCGCCCGAGCGCGGCGAGTCGCTTCGCCTCGCGGCGCTTGAGGACACCGCCGAGCAGCACGCCGCTCACCGACAGCAGTGGAATGATCAGCGCGAGCTCGTAGATGCGCAGGTAGATCGCGACCTTCTCCGCCTCGGGGAGCGCCTCCGAGCCCTGGAACATCGCCACGTTCGCGAGCGACACCAGCACCGTGCCGCCGATGATCGCGACCCGGCCGAGCATCTGCATGGTGGTGTGCATCAGGCGGATCGCTTCGGGTGGAATCGGCGCGCCGCGCGCGTCCAGGCGCGGCACGGCCTCGACCGTCATCGCATCGGCCACCGCGTCCTGCATCACGTAGCCCACCGGCGACAGCAGCACCGACAGCACGAACCAGGCCTCGATCGGCATCACCACGCGCATCGCGTCCGGGTGGCCGATGAGGCCGATCATGATCAGCAGGCTGGCCGCGATCAGCGTCGCGCCCAGATAGACGAGCCCGGCCTTGTGGCGCCACAGCAGATCGACCAGATGGCCGATCGGCATTTTCAGCGCCCACGGAATGCCGGCCCAGAAGCCGAGCGCGGCGAGGAAGGCGGCGGACAGGCCGAGATAGTCCTTGACGAAGAAGGTGCCTACGATGCCGGTGAGGCCGGACACACCCGCCGCGCAATACACCATCAGGGGCGGCAGATAGGACAGCCGCAGTTCGCGGCCGAGTTCAAGGATGTTGCGGTCGAACCAGCGGAAAAGGGCGCTCAGCACGCGGACGGCCTCGTTGTCAGGTGGATCGGGTAAGGGCGCGCGGGTTCAGCGCAGGAACAGTCGCTCCACCCACGGCATGATCCAGGGCAGGGACAGTGCGGTGATCAAACCGTTCAGGCCCATGGCCAGCGCGGCGAAGGCACCCGCCTGCTCGCTCACCTGGAACGCGCGGGCCGTGCCGATGCCGTGCGAGGCGAGGCCGATCGCGAAGCCGCGCACGGCGTGATCCTGAATGCGCAGCGCCTTGTAGAGGCTGCGCGCACACACCGCGCCGATGATGCCGGCGCTGATCACCAGCACCGCGGTGAGCGAGGGCAGGCCGCCGAGACGCTCGGCAACGCCCATCGCGATCGGTGTGGTCACGCTCTTGGGCGCGAGCGACATCAGCGACTCGCGACTGCCGCCGAACAGCGCGCCGATCCCCCAGGCCGACAGCGCCGCCGTAAGCGAGCCGAGCACCAGGGCGATGATCAGCGGCAGCGCCATCGCCTTCAGGCGCGGCCACTGCGCGTGCAGCGGGATCGCCAGCGCGACGGTGGCCGGGCCAAGCAGAAAGTGCACGAACTGCGCGCCGTCAAAATAGGCCGCGTAGGGCGTGCCTGTGGCCAGCAGCAGGGTGGCCAGGAGCGCGATGCTGATCAGCACCGGGTTGGCGAGCGGGTGGAAGCCGCAGCGCTTGTAGACCCAGAACGCCGCCTGGTAGGCGAGCAGGGTCAGCGTCAGTCCCAGCAGGGGCGAGGTCGACAGATAGACCCAGATCTCTTCGAACTGCGGGCTCATCGGTTGCCCTCCGAGCTCCGCGGGCGCAGCCTGCGGGTGAGCGCCTGCAGCACCAGCGCCGTCACCGCGATCGCCAGCAAGGTGCTCAGAAAAAGCGCAAGCAGCAAGGGCAGCCATTCGGCGGCGAGACGCTCGCCGTAGAGCACGATGCCGGTGCCGGCGGGCACGAACAGCAGCGACAGGTGCTGCAGCAGCTGGCCGGCGGTCTGGCGCAGGTCATCGCACGGGCCGCCGCGCAGCATCAGTGCGATGAAGAGCAGGCCCATGCCGATCACCGGCCCCGGGACCGGCAAGGCGAGGACGCGGGCGATCACCTCGCCGATGAGCTGAAAAACGAGGAGCAGGGTGAGGGCGGCGATCATGTTCCGGGCTCGGTCGAGCGTGCGCGGTGCGCGGGCGGGGTAGTCTGTGCGGCTGCAGATCGGCTCCGAGGGGCTTCGGCGTCGGGTTTCATGCAGGGACGGCGCGTGCCTGCCAGCTTACAGCAGGCCATGGCCGATGGTTCGCACCGCAATGCCGACCACCGCGCCCAGCGCGGCCGGTTTCCACACCGCAGCGACGCGGCGCCCGGCCGAGATCAGCACCGCCACACCGGGTACATCGAAGGGGTGGATCAGGAAGCCCGCGCTGCCGTTGAGCGTGTCGATCGTGGTGGTGGCAGCCTTGAGCATCTCGTCCATCACGCCCATCATCGCCGTGCCGCCAGCGATGCACTTGGTCAGCGAGAGCAGGATCAGCGCCGGATCGAGGTCGAAGGCGTGCAGCAGCGGGGTGAGCCATCCGGTCAGCAGATCGATGCCGCCGCTCGCGCGCAGTGCCATCACCGTCACCAGCGCCAGCACCAGCATCGGAAGCGCGCCCACCGAGATCTTGAAGGCTTCGGCCCCGGCGCGGTTGATGACGTCGAGCACGCCCTTCGCGTCGTCGGCGACGCGATGGTGCAGGGTCTCGTCCATGGTGGCCTCCACCTGCGACAGGCCGCGGCCGAACAGGTGGTAGGTGGCCGCCGCGGCCACCAGACCCCCCACGACCGAGAGCAGCAGTGCCGGACCAAAGGCCAGCCCCATCGCTGCCATCGGGAAGGTCACGTTGGCCTGTGCCATCGCCATCACCATCGCCAGCGTGGCGGCGAGATGGCGGTCCGAGGCGCCGCGGCTCTCCATCATCGCTAGCGTGGCCACGGGCGCGGCGAAGCTGACCAGATTGATCTGCAGCGCAGCGAACACGCCCAGCCCGGTGAGCCCCACCGGACGCAGCAGCGGCGCGAGCCGCACGACGAGCCAGTCGAGCACGCCGCGGGCTTCGAGCAGGCGCATCAGCGACAGCATGACCACCATGATCGGCAGCAGCACGAACAGCGCGAGCTCGACCGCCGAGCGGCCGGCCTGAAGGATGATCTGGGTGAACTGGTCCATCGAGGGAAATCCCTGGCTTGCGAGAAATGAGGCGGTGGAATGGATGAGGATGTGGAGAAGAGGCGGCCCGCGTCAGCTCGGTGCCGCACGCGGCTTGCGGAATACGCGCACACCGCCCAGCACGCCCAGAATCAGCAGCGCGATGCCGGCGCTCTCGGCCAGCGTGGGCCAGCGCGAGTACCACATGAAGGCGTAGAGCAGGGCGGCCAGGGTCTCGAACACGATCAGCTGGCCGACCAGGGCGGCGGGCAGGAGATGGCTGGCCTGATTCCACAGCAGCGTCCCCAGCCAGGAGGCCGCCAGGCCAAGCAGCAGACACATCAGCACGAAGGCTAGCGGCCGTGGGCCGAGCGGCCACGCGAAACCCTCTTCGCCACCGGCGATCAGGCTGTCCCACAGGCCGTAGCCCAGGGCAGCGACCAGCGCCACGGGCAGGGTGGCCAGGCCCTGCGCCGTTGCCCATGGGCGCGACAGCCCGGGCCCGCGCGCGCGCAGCCAGCGGCTGTTGCGGATCGGATACCAGGTCCAGCACGCGAGCGCGCACAGCGCGCAGGCGAGCCCGGCGAAGTAGTCGCCGCCCTGGCCCGCGGCGGCCGGGGGGGCGCCGTGGGCATGCACCACCAGCAGGCCGGCGAGGATCAGGGCGAGGGGGGCGGCCAGCCTGACCCAGGGGGCGCTGTCCTCGCCGCGGTCGCGATGGCGGTCGAGCAGGTTGGCACTCACCGCGATGACGACCGGCAAGGTGCCGATGATCAGCGTCGGCACCGCAGCGCCCGCGAGCTGGATCGCGCTCGCGAGCGCGGCGTAATAGAACAGGTTGCCGATCAGCGCGAGCTTGCCAGCTTCGATCCAGTCGGCGCGCTCGAGCCGGGCGAGGGCCTTGCGATCGAAGCACGCGAGCCCAAGCGCGAGCACGCCAAAGGCCAGGTAGCGGCCCACGGCGAGCATGAAGCCCGGGTAGTCGTGGAGCACCAGTGGGGTCAGGAACACCAGCCCCCACAACAGGCCGGCACCGAGCGCGGCGGACAGGCCGGCGAGCATGGGGTTCAGAGCGCCTTGCCGAAGTAGTACAGCGTCAGCAGCCCGCCCACGGTGATGATGAAGCGCCGCAGCCAAAGGGCGGGCAGCTTGCGGGCCACCGCCGCACCCCAGTACCCGCCGAAGGTGGCGGTCACGATCATGATCAGCGTGTGCGGCCAGGACACGGCATTGGCGATCACGAAGGTGCCCACTGCGACGCTGTAGATCACCGCCGACAGCCAGTTCTTCAGCGCGTTGATCTCATGCACATCCTTGAAGCCCTGGATGGCGAGCGCGGCGATCATCAGGATCCCCATGCCAGCGCCAAAGAAGCCGCCATACACCGAGACCACGAGCTGGAACACATAGCCGCCCGGCCCGATGTGGCGCTCGTCCGCCCCTTCCGGCGCGGGCTTCCATTTCCTGACCACGGCTGAGAGGTGCGCGCTGAACGCAAACAGCACCGTGGCAAGCAGCAGCAGCCAGGGGATCAGCATGGCAAACGCGGCGTTCGAGGTCGTCAGCAGCAGCAGGCCGCCGCTGATCCCGCCCAGAAAGGCGACCATGGTCAGCATCGGCAGACTGCGGGAGAAACGCTTCAGTTCGCGCCGGAAGGCCCACGCGCCGGCCAGGCTGCCCGGCCACAGCGAAACCGAGTTGCTGGCATTGGCCACCACGGGCGGCACACCGACGGCGAGCAGAGCGGGAAAGGAAAAGAAGGTACCACCGCCCGCGACCGAATTCACCGCCCCTGCGGCAAAGGCAGCGATGCCGATCAGGGCGATCTCGAAGAGGTCCAGGCCGAACATGAGCGTAGGGAAGTCGCAGGGTGCGGGAAAGCCCGGTCACCGACGCGCCGAAGCGGTCTCCTGCGCGGCTGCCGCAGAAGAACGTGTCTTCTGCGGCGCTGCGTTCTAGGATCGGGCTTGTCTCCTCCGCCCCGCGTTGGCGCGCATTTTAACGGACTCAAATACAAAAAGTGCACTGAGGGTAAAGTTTTCTTTATTGTTCTGGGAGGCATCGAAAGCCGGCGCAATCTGCTTCTTGGTGGTTGCCGTGAGAAAAGCCCTGGGGTATCATCCACGCCCTCAGCCGGTGTAGCTCAGTTGGTAGAGCAGCGCATTCGTAATGCGAAGGTCGTAGGTTCGACTCCTATCTCCGGCACCAACAGATTCAAGCACTTGGGCCAACTCTTCGGGGTTGGCCTTTTTGCTTTTTGCTCCGTGTAGCCACCATGTGGCCAAATCCGGGCGATGTGGCCACCGTGTAGCCACGCGGCCGGCCTCGCTGGCGGAGGTTGCATCTTGGTGGTGGGCGCGGTCGGCCTGTGGCTATAGCGTAACCGGCGCAGTGCGCGGACTCAGATGGCCCCAGGCCACGGAATGCAGTCTCCCGCTTTCCTGCTTCGGTCAGGCCGGATAGCATCGCCAAGAACGACACTTGGCAACCTGCGGAACTGCTGGCGATGAACGCGACAACCTACATGCAACTCGCCCTTGGCTTGGCCGTCGTCGTCGCCCTGGTGGTGGTCCGGTGGCCGAGGCGTCGTCGCCCATCGCCCGTCGTGGAAGAACTGGGTCGCAAGGCGCGGCAACTGCGCGTCACTCGGTCCTTGCCCTACGCGGCGCTCGAGCACCTCACCTCGCGCCGTCGTCAGCGCCAGCGGGATGCAGCGGCGGGGAAGTATGAGATTCCGCCCTTCCTGCGAGGCGACGCAGGACAGCCAGACCTCCAGGCGCAGCAGAACGAGCCGCAGGCGGCGCGCACGAGGGCAGCAGTCCCGTGCCTGCCTCGCTAACTCAGGCGCTAACCAGCCGGCGCTAACCACCCGCCGCCAAAGCCGGAACTCCTGCTTCGGGCTCCCGTCGCCCTGGTCGAGCGCCTAGCTCCCCAACTTTGGGGAATTACATCGCAGCGGGGGTCTAGCCCATCGCCATCCTGGTCGAGCACGCGTGGATGCTTCTCCACGAACGAAGGGAAAGCCGCTCAGGCTCGCCAGGAAGGGGTACAGCCGGCGCAGACGGGCGAGGTGATGCGGTGGCTTTGCCGGGCGCTCGCCGGGCTCCTGCGGCCTCTGGTGCGCGGCGCCCTTGCTGCATTGCAGCGTGAAGCCAGAACAAGCATTTCGTGTTCCACTTCTCTGCATCCAACGCCAGTCGGGCGAGTCTCCGATTCTTGCTTTGGCTTGCAATTGGCATTGTGTGATGCAGCCCCCTGTGCCAATATGACCTGCGTCACCTACCCCTGACCATTTAGTGAGCAACGAGGTAGGCATGACGAGCACCACTCAACCCAAGGCATCCATGCACATTCCGAAGACCTCTGCCGATCCGCTCGTCTCGCAAGG
>QXGG01150984.1_pt1 | contig 22503 bp, 18 predicted proteins | sample 1982491 | NCBI WGS metagenome assembly QXGG01 (sample SAMN09924614, study PRJNA488089) | Wastewater metagenome, whole genome shotgun sequencing project. | isolation source: South African research farm wastewater | place: South Africa: Irene, Agricultural Research Council, Animal Production... | reverse complement strand
TGCGACGGACCCGCGTAGCACTTCAGCTTCTTCAGCATGGCGTAGCCCAGCGGGCCCTTCGGCAGCATGCCCTTCACCGCCTTCTCGAGCACGCGCTCGGGGAAGCGCTGCTGGAGCTTGGTGAAGTTGGTTTCGTAAATACCTCCCGGGTAACCCGAGTGACGGTAGTACTTCTTGTCCTGCGCCTTGTTGCCGGTGACGCGCAGTTTTTCGACGTTGACCACAACGATGAAATCGCCGGTATCAACGTGGGGGGTGTAGATGGCCTTGTGTTTGCCACGCAGGCGACGGGCGACTTCGGCAGCGAGACGGCCAAGCACCTTGTCCGTGCCGTCGACAACGAACCAGTCGCGCTTGACCTCGTGCGGCTTGGCAGAAAACGTCTTCATGTGAATCCTCGATCTTTGTCGGGCCGTGGGAAATGGCCGTCAAACGGAAAGCTCGCAATCCTACGACCAACACCCCGACTGTGTCAATCAATGGTTCGCGATGCGGATGGCGCGCTGCAGGCAAAAAAAACGCAGCCCTCTCGGACTGCGTTAAATCCACACCAAAGGAGGAGGGTGGAGGAGACACCGCTTGGATCGACGCACGCTCCGACACCCGCGGTACTGCGTCTGCGATCCGACTGGCGCGCATTATGCGGACCCGAAGCGCGTGCCGCAAGCCCATTTTTGTGCGGCGCGAAATGAAAATTTTGATTTTTTTATCAAATGCTTTTATTTAACACAATTTTGATTTAACTCAATTTATCGTCACCCAGCAGGCGTCTCAGGCGCTTTTTCAACGTCTTTAACATTGCCTTAAGCCTATTTTTTGTGCAGTGCATCACTACTTCTCCGTATTGACCCCGCCACCTCGTGCCGGATCGACGCGGCGCAGGCCTGCAAGCGCCCGTGCGCACAGATCGGACGCAGCGCCGGGCATTCGCGATCGCGCCATGCGGCACTGCGGTAAGATCGGGCCTCTCAGCCCACAAACATCATTGACGGGGCCTGCCCCGGGGAGCACTCAGGAATGGAATGCACAGTCAAATGGCTCGACGGCATGAGCTTCATCGCCGAGACCGGTACGGGGCATATCGTCGCCATGGATGGCGCACCCGACGCGGGCGGGCGCAACCTGGCACCGCGACCGATGGAATTGCTGCTCGCGGGAGCAGGCGGGTGCACCGCATTCGATGTGATGCTGATCCTCAAGCGTGGGCGCCACGACGTCCGCGGCTGCAGCGTGCGCCTCGAAGCCGACCGCGCCGAAACCGACCCCAAGGTCTTCACCCGAATCCGCTTCATCTATACGGTCACCGGCCGCAACCTGAAGCGCGAGACGGTCGAGCGTGCAGTGCACCTCTCGGCGGAGAAGTACTGCTCGGCCTCGATCATGCTCGCCCGGACAGCCGAGATGACCCACGAGCTCGAACTGATCGAGGTGGATTGAGTACCGCAGGCGCCGCGCGCGCATCGCCAACACCGGTGATTCGCGCGCGCGGGAGAGATCCGCGCGCGGAAGATAGGCTAGTCCGCGCGCGAAAGGGCCATCAAAGCCGGTAGGAAAGCGCAGTCATCACCCGCGCCGCAAGCTTCATCACGCCCTTGGCAGGCGCAGGCAGAGCATGCGCGCCGAGGCGTACCGCCAACTCGGCGTGATCAGCCTCATCGACCTTCATCTGCTCAACGATCGCACGCGAGCGCTGATCGGCCATCGGCAGGGTGTCAAGGTGGCCCTTGAGGTGCTGCTCGACCTGGCGCTCGGTCTCGGCCAGAAAACCCAGATTCCATCGGTCGCCGATCCGACCCGCAAGCATCCCGATCGCCAGTGCCCCGCCATACCAGAGCGGATTGAGCAGACTCTTGCGCCCGCCCAGTTCGGCGATGCGGCGCTCGGTCCACGCCAAATGCTCGGTTTCCTCCTGCGCGGCCTGACGCAGCGTGTCGCGGATTGCGGAGTCGCGCGACATGATCGACTGTCCCTGGTAGAGGGCTTGCGCGCACACTTCGCCGACGTGATTCACACGCATCAGCGCCGCCGCATGGGCGCGCTCGGCGTCACTCATCTCGGCATCGGGAACGTCCTCCCCGGGCACCGGGCGCACGCTGCGTGCGGGCGCAAAAATCGTGCGCAGCGCCTTGTCGAATTCGATGATGGCCTGATCAATCATTGTCGGACTCCATGGAATTGGCCCGGATCCCGCCGCTGTTGAAGCAACTGCAGCGCATGCCCGGTATCACGCGGCCCGGCTGGCCCGTCGCAAAAATAGTCGTATGCAAGCGCTGCGCGGGGGCGGTTATAGGTATTGTCGCTGATGGGCTGCCAGGCGCTGTTCTTCATCGGCACCCAGGTCCCGTCCTTGCGACCGCTCGCGTAGATGCGCCGCTCGCCGGTGGCGCAGCGGATACCCTCGAAGGTCACGTTCTCGGCGCCGCCCGGGGTGCGCACGACCAGCGTGTAACGCACCACGCCATCCTCGCCGACGCTGACGCTGTGCGCGTCGACGAAGAAGGCGTTGGGCGAAGGCGAGCCGACATCGAAGGCGTGCAAGCCCGCGGCCTGCAGCGGCGCGGGCATCTCCACCGCAGCCTCCTTCCAATCGGGATCGGCGCCGGGGTCAGCATCGGTCAGCAAGCCTGCAACCGCAGGCGCCGAAAGACATGCGAGGACGACGAGCCCCCCACGCAGAGATTGATTGAGCAACACTTTCAAGTTCGCAGATCTCCACACAGCGACCGCCTCCAGTGCGGCTTTCACTGTGATCCGGTGGTTGGGGTGATCGATCACCGCCGCGAGCAACGCGTCGGCCTCAGGCGCGGCCACCCGAGGCGCCCCTGCGAGCATCACTTATGCAACGCGCCACGCTGCGCGCGCGCCCCGAGCACCACGCGCATCGGCTCGAGATGGAGTTCGGCTTCAGCCTCGGGCAGGCGATAGCTCTCGGGCAGATCGAAGCTGCGCGAGCGGAACAGGATTCGCGCCAGCTCGATCAGCGCCAGCTGATACACCTGGCGCTTGAACTCGATCACCGCCTCGAGCGGCACCCAATAATGGCTCCAACGCCAGGCATCGAACTCCGGATGGGTGCTCGCACGCAGGCAGACATCCGAGTCTCGCCCCACCAGCCGCAGCAGAAACCAGATCTGTTTCTGACCGCGGTAAGTGTTGCGCCACTCGCGCCGTATCCAGTGCTTGGGCACCTCGTAACGCAGCCAGCCGCGCGTGCGGCCGAGAATCTTGACGTGCTCCGGGCGTAACCCGACTTCCTCGAAGAGTTCCCGATACATGGCCTGCTCCGGCGACTCGCCGTGCTTGATGCCACCTTGGGGAAACTGCCAGGAATGTTCGCGGATGCGCTTGCCCCAGAACACCTCATTGCGCGCATTGACCAGAATGATGCCGACGTTCGGGCGAAAGCCTTCACGGTCAAGCATGAGTAACCTTCAGATTCGGTTGATTGGCCATGATTTTTTCACACTCGCGCATGCTTTGAAAGCGCACTCTCGATATGCATCCACGGCGCGCCCACTGCTGGGCACGTTCCAGGCCGATGCCGTGCGCTAGAATCGCGGGCTACCTCACCTTCCAACCTGCCTACAGTCAAAGACCCTCATGCGCGCCAGCCAGTTCCACCTGTTCACCCTCAAGGAAGCCCCGTCGGATGCCGAAGTCGTCAGCCAGAAGCTGATGCTGCGCGCCGGCATGATCCGCAAGGTCGCCGCCGGCATTTACAGCTACATGCCGATGGGCCTGCGTGCGATCCGCAAAGTCGAGACCATCATCCGCGAGGAGATGAATCGCGCCGGGGCCATGGAGCTCGTGATGCCGCTGGTGCAGCCGGCCGAGCTGTGGCAGGAGACCGGGCGCTGGGACAAGATGGGCCCGGAGATGCTGCGTGTGAAAGATCGCCATGAACGCGACTTTGCACTCCAGCCCACGTCCGAAGAGGTCGTCACCGACATCGCGCGCCAGGAGTTGAAGAGCTACCGCCAGCTGCCGAAGAACTTCTACCAGATCCAGACCAAGTTCCGCGACGAGCGCCGGCCGCGCTTCGGCGTCATGCGCGGACGCGAATTCACCATGAAGGACGCCTACTCCTTCGACCGCAGTGAGGAAGCCGCCGGGCGCAGCTACGACATCATGTTCGCCACCTACAAGCGCATCTTCGACCGCCTCGGTCTCGAATACCGCGCGGTGGCGGCCGACACCGGTGCCATCGGCGGCGATCGCTCGCACGAATTTCAGGTGATCGCCGACACCGGCGAGGACGCCATCGTCTATTGCCCCGACTCCGACTACGCCGCCAACATCGAGCTGGCCGAAGCGGTCTCGCTGATCGCGCACCGTGCCGAGCCGGCCAAGGCGCTGGAGAAAACCCCGACCCCGGGCAAGGCCACCTGCAAGGACGTGGCCGAACTGCTCGGGGTGCCGCTGTCGGCAACGCTCAAGTCGCTGGTGCTGGCCACCGACGACGTGGATGAAAAAGGCAATCCGGCGGGCGTCACGGTGTGGCTGCTGCTGGTGCGCGGCGATCACGCGCTCAACGAGGTCAAGGCCGGCAAGCTGGGGGGCCTCAAGGCCGGCTTCCGCTTCGCCACCGAGGCGGAGATCGTCGAGCACTTCGGCTGCAAGCCGGGCTATCTCGGTCCGATCGGCTTGCGCAAGCCGGTCAGGATCATCGCCGACCGCACGGTCGCGAACATGGCCGACTTCATCTGCGGCGCCAACGCCGAGGATTTCCACTTTACTGGCGTCAATTGGGGCCGCGACCTGCCCGAGCCCGACCTGGTGGCCGACATCCGCAACGTGATCGAAGGCGACCCCAGCCCCGATGGCCGTGGCGTGCTCGCCATCCAGCGCGGCATCGAAGTCGGCCACGTGTTCTACCTCGGCGACAAGTACTCGAAGGCGATGAACGCCACCTTCCTCGACGAGGACGGCAAGCCCAGGCACTTCGAGATGGGCTGCTACGGCATCGGCGTGACCCGCATCCTGGGCGCGGCCATCGAGCAGAACCACGACGCCCGCGGCATTATCTGGCCGCGTGCGATCGCGCCCTTCGAGGTGGTGATCTGCCCGGTGGGCTGGGGCAAGTCCGAGGCGGTGCGTGACGAAGCGCAGAAACTCTACGACGCGCTGATCGCCCTCGACGTCGATGCCATCCTCGACGATCGCGACGAGCGTCCGGGCGTGATGTTCGCCGACTGGGAGCTGATCGGCGTGCCGCACCGGATCACCATCGGCGACCGCGGGCTCAAGGAGGGTCTGGTCGAATACCAAGGCCGGCGCGATGCCAAGGCCGCCAGGCTACCGGTGGGCGACGTGCTCGGCCACCTGCTCGACCGCCTGAAGCTGGCCTGAGCTGCGTAACCGGCAGCCATCAGGATCCGTGATGCCCGTGCTGCCGACCTCGCTGCGCCCGTTTGCCGCCGCCTGTGCCCTCGCGCTCGCGGCAGGTGGCGCACAAGCGGGCGCGCAGCACTACGAGCCGATGGCGGCCAGCGTACGCGCCGCACTGCACGCCGCGGTGAGCGACGCAGCGGCACCGATGCTGCCGATTCCGGACGCCAGCGAGCGCACCCGGTGGCTGGCCGAGATGTCGCGCCGGCTGGCCAAACGCCTCCCCGACGAGGCCTATCGTACCGAGTTGCTCACCACCGTTCACTACGAGGCTACCCGCGCCGGGCTGGACCCGCAGCTGGTGCTCGGCCTGATTCAGGTCGAGAGCAACTTCCGCAAATACGCGATCTCGTCGGCCGGCGCGCGCGGCTACATGCAGGTGATGCCGTTCTGGATCAAGGTGATCGGCCGCGAGGAGGACAACCTCTTCCACATGCGCACCAACCTGCGCTACGGTTGCAACATCCTGCGCCACTACCTCGACATCGAGCAGGGCAACCTTTTTCGCGCACTGGGCCGCTACAACGGCAGCCTGGGCAAGCCGCACTACCCTAATCTGGTGCGTGCGGCCTGGGAAAAACATTGGCACTGGGCACCGCAACAGCTCGCCGCGGCCCCACAGCCCCACTCCGACGAGACCGCATCGCACTGAAAGACCCGCCTCAGCCCAGCACTGCACGGTTCCGCTTTGCCGCCGATGCCCAGCAGCGCTTCGAGCGAAACGACCTGATACAGCTCTTGAAACTGACTGCAGGTAATGTTTCCGAAGCCATACGACGGGCAAAACGCAAGCGCACCGAGTTCCACCACCTGCTGCAGCGGCACGGCCTGACGCCCACGCACTTCCGTGGCGACGGGCCCGATGTCGAATAATGAAGAATCAACCCAACGGAGCCAGACATGATCAAACGCCAGACCATCGCCGCCATTCTCACCACCACTGCCATGGCTTATTCGATCGCCACCCCGGCACAGGCGGCCAGCCTGCTCGACGGTCCGCGCCTCGACGTTGCCGCGTGCAGCAACGACAAGCCGGCCACCGCAGCCCCCGACGAGCGCAAGGACAAGCCCGCGCAGACCTGAGCACGCACGGGCGTGAGGCGGCAGTCTCAGGCTGTGCCACCCACGGTGAGGCCGTCGATGCGCAGCGTCGGCTGACCGACGCCCACCGGCACGCTCTGGCCATCCTTGCCGCAAGTGCCCACGCCCGGATCGAGGCGCATGTCATTACCGATCATCTTCACCTTGGTGAGTGCATCCGGACCGTTGCCGATCAGCGTCGCGCCCTTGACTGGCCGCGTCACCTTGCCGTTTTCGATCAGGTAGGCCTCCGCGGTGGAAAACACGAACTTGCCCGAGGTGATGTCCACCTGGCCGCCGCCGAAATTCACCGCGTACAGGCCCTTCTTCACCGACTTGATGATCTCCTGCGGGTCCTTGTCGCCGTTGAGCATATAGGTGTTGGTCATGCGCGGCAGCGGCAGGTGCGCGAAGGATTCGCGCCGGCCATTGCCGGTCAGCGGCATCCCCATCAGGCGCGCATTCATCATGTCCTGCATGTAGCCGGTGAGGACGCCGTCCTCGATCAGCACGGTGCGCTCGGTCGGATTGCCCTCGTCGTCGATGGAGAGCGAGCCGCGCCGGTCCTGCAGCGTGCCGTCGTCGACCACCGTGACGCCCCTGGCCGCGACCTGCTGGCCCAGTCGGCCCGAGAAGGCCGAACTGCCCTTGCGGTTGAAATCCCCCTCGAGGCCGTGACCGATCGCCTCGTGCAGCAGGATGCCCGGCCAGCCGGGGCCGAGCACCACCGACATCGTCCCCGCCGGGGCCGGGTCGGCACCGAGATTGACCCGCGCCTGATGCACCGCGTCACGCGCATACTCGTGCAGGCGCTCGTCACCGAACCAGCCATAGTCGTAGCGCCCGCCACCGCCCGCGCTGCCCTGCTCGCGGCGGCCGTCCTCTTCCATGATCACCGTGATCGACACCCGCACCAGCGGACGCACGTCGGCCGCCATGTGGCCGTCGCTGCGCGCCACCAGCACCACCTCCCACGAACCGGCGATGTGGGCCATGACCTGGGTGACGCGCGGATCCTCGGCGCGCGCGAAGCGCTCCAGGCGCTCGAGCAGCTTCACCTTGGCGGTGTCGTCGAGCGAATCGAGCGGATCGTCGGCCCGATACAGCCGGGTCTTCAGCCTGTGCGGGCGGATGCCGACGCTGCGGCGATCGCCCGCCGCGGCGATCGCGCGCGTGGCGGTGGCGGCACCGAGCAGCGCATCGAGCGAGATGTCATCCGAGTAGGCGAAGGCGGTCTTCTCGCCGCTGATCGCGCGCACGCCCACACCCTGCTCGATGTCGAAGCTGCCCGACTTGACGATGCCCTCTTCCAGGCTCCAGGCCTCGGAGCGTTGATACTGGAAGTAGAGGTCAGCAAAGTCGATGTCGTGGCGCATCAGCTTGCGGAAGGTCTTCTCGAGCTCCGCCTCGCCCAGGCCATGAGGCGACAGCAGGTAACGGTCGGCGACCTTGAGAGGGTTCTGGCTCTTGCTCATCGGAAATCCTTGGGGAGTCGTGCCGGTTCGACCGGCAGCGGGCAAAAAAGATCATCGCCGTGCGCAAGACAAGGCGCTGGCCACCGTGCGCCCAGCCTGGGGCTCGACGCGCGCGCGGCGCTCAGGCGAGACAACGGTGGCGCAGCGCCGGCAGGCTCTCGCGCACGGCCGCGATGCGGGCGGGATCGAGTTCGGCCATCACCACCCCGGGGCCTTCTTCGCGACAGGCGAGGATCTCGCCCCAGGGGTCGATGATCATCGAGTGGCCCCAGGTGACGCGCCCGCTCGGGTGGCGCCCGCCCTGAGCCGGTGCCATCAGGTAGCACTGGTTCTCGATCGCGCGCGCGCGCAGCAGGATCTCCCAGTGCGCGCGACCGGTGGTGTGGGTGAAGGCCGCCGGCAGCACGATCAGGTCCACCTCGCCCATCGCACGGAAGAGCTCCGGGAAGCGCAGGTCGTAGCACACCGACAGCCCCGTGCGTCCGGCGGGCGAATCGAAGCAGGCGACCGTCGCGCCGGGCTCGATCGTCGCCGCCTCGTCATAGCGCTCTGCGCCGCGCTGGAAGCCGAACAGATGGATCTTGTCGTAGCGCGCCACGCGCCGCCCCTGATCGTCGAACACCAGCGTGGTGTTGCGCACCTTGTCCTCGGCTTCCGCGACCAGCGGAACGGTGCCGCCGACCAGCCACACACCGTGGCGGCGGGCCGTGGCGGCGAGGAAGTCCTGCAGCGGACCAGCGCCCTCCGCCTCACGGATGCGGACCTTGGCCCCCTCGTCCTTGCTGATGAGCGGGAAGTATTCCGGCAGCGCAACGAGCTTCGCGCCTGCGGCCGCGGCTTGGGCGACCAGGTCGGCGACGATGTCGAGGTTGTCCTGGACCTCGGCACCGGAGACGGTCTGGATGGCCGCGATGCGCACGGGGGAGGGAGAAGTGTTGGGGCTCATGTCGATATTCCTGATCGCTTGTTCGACGGGCTCAGCTCATTGCCGATCGCGCACTGGCGCCTGCGTGCGCTTGGCCACCTGCGGGTCGGACCAGGCCCCGGTGACTGCGTATTCGAAGGCGAAGAGCTTCTCGATCGGGTCGCTGAGCGCTTTCTGCGCGAGGTAGGTCATCACCCCCACAGCCGGGTTCAACAGGCCGGCCGCAGCACCAATGGCGACGGATTCGGACAGCGTGGGCTGTACCAGCACGCGCAGATCCTGCGTCTCGGCCACCACATCGGCCGAGCCCGTCATCTTCACGCGCGCAGAAGGCCCTCGTATCTCCAGGTCCTCGGTGCGCAGCACGCCGGCGGCCACGTCGATGCTACCGGAAATGCGGTCGAAGGCGAATCCTTCGGAAAACACGTCACGAAAATCGAGCGTGATGCGCCGCGGCAGGGCCTGCAGGCTCAGGATGCCGAGCAGGCGGCCGACACCGGGCTCGAGCTTGTTGAACTGCCCGCCCCCGCTCTCGAGCCGGAGGCTGCCATTGAGCGAGGGGTAGTCGATGCGCGTGGGCGCGCCCTGCCAGTCAAGCTGCCCCGCCAGGCTGGCCTGCCCGCCACGCACCACGTCGGCATAGCCCAGACGGTTCGACAGGCGCCCGACGTCCGGCGTGTCGAGGCGGAAATCCATTTGGGTGCGCTGGCGACCGGCCGCCCGCCATTGTCCGCTGCCCGCCAGACGACCGTCGGTGTTGGACAGCTCGAAACGCTCAAGCTGCCACAGGCTGCCGCGATTGCGCGCAAACACCTCCAGGCGCCCAAGCTCGAGGCCACGCAGCTCGAGACGATCGGCGACCACATCGAGCGCGGGCAGCCGGCGTGGCGGCGCCTCTTCGAGCTCGTCGGCCGCGCTGGCCTCACCCGCCTCGACGACGTCGGCTGCGGCCTCCTGGCCCAGCTGCAGATGACGGAAGCGCGCGCGCAGGGCCCCCTCACCGGCGCGCTGCCAGTCGAACTCGCCGTCCGCGATATCGCTTTCCAGCCGCGCCTTCCACCCATCGGCGTCGGCGCTCGCACGCAGATCCACCGCTTTCAGGGTGTGGCCGAAGGCGCGCACCTCGTCGGCCGCAAGCGCGAACTCGCTCAAGCCCGACGCCGGCACGGCCGCGCCGTCTGACCGAGCGTCGCTCCCTCCGCCATCCGTCATGAGCGCCCCTTCCGCGAGCACGTTTCGCCACGCGTCGACATCCAGATGATCGACGACGGTGGCCACCCGTACCCCGGCCGCGGACGCAGGAGGCACATCGGCGGTGGCGCGCCCGACCGCAACGCCGCCACGCAGCCCCCGCTCATCGGCGCGTGCGTGCTTCAGCTCGGCACGCAGCAAGCCTCCCACCTGGAGCGCGATCTCATCGACCGCACTGCCGGCGCCATGATCGAGCATCAGACGCGATGGCCAGGCCTCACCGGCCGACTTGTTGAGCGGCGCCGGCAGGCTGGAGGCCAGCCCGAGCAGATCGGACTCGAGCTCGACCCGGGTGGCAGCCTTGCCGACCCGGATCGACGCACGCCAGTCAAGGCCGCCCGACACTCGATCGAGCAGGGGCTGCGCAAAATGGGCGCGCACCGCGCTGGCCTCCGCGCGCCCGGTAGCCTCGAAAAGCACCACGCCGTCCGCACCGGTCCTGGCGCTGACCCGGGCGCCGCTGCCGAGGAACTGCGCGCGCGCCTCCGGGATGACGAGCGAGTCGCCGGTGAAGCGCACCCTGCCCCCGGCGCGCTCGAGCGCGGGCAGTCCGGCAATGAGTTCGATGCGGTTTCCGGCAAAGCGGAACTCACCCTCCACCTCGGTCTCGGCGATGTCGTCCAGCGGCATCACCAGCTGCAGATCGAGCTCACCGCTGCCCTCGGCCTGAATGCCGTCGGTGAAGCCATCGATCCGTTGCGACACCGGGCTGGCGGACACGAAGCGCAGGAACTCTGCCGTCGGCCCACGCGCGCGACCGGTGACGGTCATGATCGGGCTCGGCCCGGCATCGAGGTCGGGCACATGGGCGACCACGTCCGCGAGCTCGACCCCCAGGATGCGCGCGCGCGCAGCGCTGACGCGCATGCCCGGACCTTCAAAGCGCACTTCGCCCTGGATGGCTTCGAACCCCGGCCAGCCCGGCGCGTAATCCAGCACGCCATCGGTCACCCCCACCGTGACCAGAAACTGCCCGCCACCATCACGGAACGGGAAGTCGTCGAGCTTGCCCGAGAGTCGCAGCCTGGCTTCGGGCACCCCGGCGCTGCGGATTCCGTGCTGCACCCATTCGCGGGTGTGCGCATTGACCACACGCGGGAGGTAACGCCAGACGGCGGTCGCTTCAGCCCGGCTCAGGCGCGCCTGCAGGTCGATCTCGCCTGCCCCGTCGGGCGCCGGCCAGTAACGCCCGGACGCGGTGCCGGCGACATCTGCGTTGTCGAACTCGACCCCATCGAGCGCAACTTCCACGCGCCCGCTGCGGCGCTGCCAGCTCCCCTGCGCGCGCAGGTGGTCGAAATCGAGCCGACCGGGATCGAACACCCTCGGCAGCTCCAGGTGCATCCCCGCGCCCGCGAGACGGAAGCGTCCGCTGTCCGCATCGCCATCGATGCGTCCGGACAGACCGCCGAGACCGGGCAGATCATCCTGTGCCAGCAGGCTGACGCCCTCGAAGCGCGCGGCCAGCGACCAGTGGCGTGGCGCCTCCGGATCGCCACGCCAGCCCAGATGCAGATCTTCGATCCGCCCCGCAGGCTCGAACCGCGCCAGCCGCGCACGCACCCCGGCATCCAGCGGCAGATGGGCCGCCAGCGCAGCCAACGCAGCAAGATCGAGCTGGTTCGCGCTCAGCGCACCACTCGCGATTGCCCCCTCGCCCGCGCGCTCGAGCTTCAGCTCAAGGGTGGTGGGCGCAAGCGCGACGCCGTCAGCCAGAGTGAGCGCGAGCCCGCGTGCGGCAAACTGGCTGCCCCCGGGCTCGCGCATCATCGACACGCGCCCGTCCAGGCGGGTGATCCGGAGCTCGGGCAGCGCCTCGGCAAGCTGCGTGCGGACGTCGTCGAGCGCGACGTCGGCGGTCAGCGCAAGCGTGCCCGCGCGCTCCGCGTCGATCCATGCCCGCACGCTCCCCTGCCCGGCGAACGGCTGCGGGTAATCCAGCCAGGGCTGCCAGCCACCTAGATCGGCATGCTCGAGTTGCACGTACAGTCGGCCGAACGCAGGCAACAGCCGCTGCGGGTCGCCGGCGGCCAGATCCCCGGCAAACAGGTCGGCACGCTGCCAGCCCGGGCGCAGCTCGCCGCGCACGACCAGCGCCGACGCCAGCGCCTGCGGTGGCCGGGCGTCAAGCGCGAAGCGCAGCACGCCGCCGCGCCGGTCGAGACGAAAGCGCAGCGCATCGAGCACCAGCTCGGGGGCCGCACGCGCTTCGTCCTGCCAGGACAGGCGCGCACCGTGAATCAGGATCTGGCGCTGGGCGAGCAGCCAGGCCAGCCCGCCGCCTTGCCCGCCAGCGCCCGACGGCAGCGGGATGCCCGCGACAAAGAGGCCGCCCCTCGCATCGCGACGCACCACCAGCTCGGGCGCCTCGATGTCGAGCCGGTCGAAGTGCGGCTCGCCCTTCAGCAGCGAGGACCAGGCAAGGGTGGCATCGACTGCGCCCAGGGTGAGGGTCTCTCGCCCCTGGCGGTCGGCAATGCGCAAGCCCTCGAGGCGTAGGCGCGGCCGCCAACCTGCCCACCCGCCCTCGATCCGGGCAATCGACACGGGCAGTGCGAGCTGCTGCGCAAGCATCGCTGCGATGGGTTCGCGAAATGACCCGACCGCCGGCATCAGCACGTATCGCAGCACCAGCAGCGTGCAGGCCCCCATGATCCAGGCGATCACGAGCGCCTGCAGCACCCATGCGCCGACGTCGCGCCATGATCTGCGCGCCCGGCGCGCGAGCGAGTCTGATGCGGAAGGAGGCGGTGTGGGCGTACTCAGCGAACGAGCTCGGCGGGATTGCAGAAAAAGGTGTCCGGCGAACTCGCGCGCGGAGCAGACGTGCCGGCCACCTGCAGGGGCGGATAAAATGCCTGCACACCGCCCGCTGGCACAGGAGACCGCCGGCAAGGCCCGCATTCTACCAACGATCCGCGCCTGCATTGGAGTCACGCCATGCCCCCCCCTTCCACCACGCCGCAAGACGTCCTGCCGCAGCCCGTGCAGACTGCGCGCCGCCTGTCGCGCTATCTGTCACGCATGCTGGACAGCCAGCCCTGGCTGGGTGGCGCGCTTGCCGTCAGCATCGACGCACCGATCCACGAGGCCGACATGCAGCGCTTCCTGGCCGCACGGGCGCTCGTCTTCGGCGGCGGCGACGGCGCACTGCGGCCCTCCCTGCGACAGCTGCGCATCTGGGTGCTGTGCCACCTGATCGTGCGCGACCTCGCCTGCCAGGCCCCGCTGACCGAAGTCACCGAGACCATGACGGTGCTGGCCGAGGTCGCGATCCGCCATGCCCACGACGTGCTGCGCGCCACGCTCGTCGAGCGCTACGGCCAGCCACTGTCGCCAACCGGCTGGGAGCAGGAGCTGCTGGTGGTCGGCATGGGCAAGCTCGGCGGCCGTGAGCTCAACGTGTCGTCCGACATCGACCTGATCTTCATCTACCCCGAAGATGGCGACACGGGCGGCAGGAAGGTGATCAGCAACTACGAGTTCTTCGAACGCCTGGGCAAACAGCTCATCCAGGCCCTGAACGAGGTCACCGAGCACGGCCAGGTATTCCGCGTCGACATGCGCCTGCGCCCGAACGGCGACTCCGGCCCGCTGGTGTGCTGCTTCGACATGCTCGAGAACTACTTCGTCACCCAGGGCCGCGAGTGGGAACGCTATGCCTGGATCAAGGGCCGCGTGCTGCGCGGCGAGCGCTGGACGGAGCTGCGCAACATCGCCCGCCCCTTCGTGTTCCGCAAGTACCTCGACTTCGGCGCGATCAACGCGATGCGCGAGCTGCACGCCCAGATCCGGCGCGAGGTCGCCCGCCACGACCGCGCCAACAACGTCAAGCTCGGCCCGGGCGGCATCCGCGAGATCGAGTTCACCGCCCAGGTGTTCCAGCTCATCCGCGGGGGCCGTGACATCGCGCTGCAGGTGCGGCCGACGCTGAAGGTGCTGGCGCAGCTGCCCGAGCGCGGCATCCTTTCGGCCCAGGCGGTGGACGAACTCAGTGCCGCGTATGTGTTCCTGCGCCGCCTCGAGCACCGCCTGCAGTATCTGGACGACGCCCAGACGCATGAGCTGCCGACGAAGGCGGCCGACCAGGCGCTGATCGCCGAGGCCATGGGTTTTGCCGACTACTCCGCGCTGCTGGCCACGCTCGACGCCCACCGCCAGGTGGTGAGCCGCCATTTCGACAGCGTCTTTGGCGACCCCTCCGAGGACGACCACAGCCTGGACGCCACCTGGGCCAATGCCGGGGACACCGAGGCCGCCGCCGTCGCGCTCGGCGAACTCGGCTACCGCAGGCCGCAGGCGGGCGCCGAACGCCTGGCTGCGATCCATGCCAGCCCGCGCTACAGCCAGCTGCCCAACAACATCCGCAGCCGCTTCGACGCGCTGATGCCGCGCATGATCGAGGCCGCCGCGGCCACGCCGGACCCGGACGACACCCTTGCCCGCCTGCTAGACCTGATCGAGGCGATCGGCAGGCGCGGTGCGTACCTCGCGCTGCTGCAGCAGTACCCGCAGGCGCTGCGCCGCGTCGCCGACCTGATGAGCGCGTCGCGCTGGGGGGCGCAGTTCCTGACCCGCCATCCGATCCTGCTCGACGAGATGCTCGATGCGCGCAGCCTCGACAGCACGCCCGACTGGCGGGCGTTCCGCGCCAGCCTCGCCACCGAGCTCGAAGCCCTGGAGCCCGACATGGAGCGCCAGATGGACGTGATGCGCGAGCAACACCATGCGCAGGTGTTCCGCCTGCTGACGCAGGACCTCGCCGGGCTGCTGACCGTCGAGAAGCTCGCTGATCACCTGTCCGAGCTCGCCGACATCATGCTCGACCTGACGCTGCCGCTGTGCTGGCGCCGGATCAAGATCCGCCACCGCGAAGATCCGAAGTTCGCCGTGATCAGCTATGGCAAGCTCGGTGGCAAGGAGCTCGGCTACGCCTCCGACCTCGACATCGTGTTCCTGTACGACGACGACGCCGCGCAGGCGCCCGAGGTCTACACGCGGCTGGCCCAGCGCACCAGCACCTGGCTGTCGAGCCAGACCGCGGCGGGCCAGCTGTTCGACACCGACCTGCGCCTGCGCCCCAACGGCGAATCCGGCCTGATCGTGACCTCGCTCGAGGCCTTCCGCGCCTACCAGCTCGAATCGGCCTGGGTGTGGGAGCACCAGGCGCTGACACGGGCGCGCTTCTCGGCCGGGGAGCGTGCGATCGGCGAGGCCTTCGAGCGCATCCGCTGCGAGGTGCTGTGCATGAAGCGCGAGCTCGACACCCTGCGCGCCGAGGTGCTGGCGATGCGCAGGAAGATGCGCGAGGCGCACGGCAGCAAGGACGCCCTGTTCGACCTCAAGCACGACGCCGGCGGTCTGATCGATGTCGAATTCCTGATCCAGTTCCTGGTGCTCGGCTACAGCCATGACCACATCCAGCTCACCGGCAACCTGGGCAACATCGCGCTGCTGCGCATCGCGGGCGAACTCGGCCTGATCCCGACCGAGCTCGCCGCGGCCTGCGCCGACAGCTACCGCGAGCTGCGCCGGCTGCAGCACCGCCAGCGTCTGAACGACCGCCCCTCGCGCATCGACCCGGAAGAGGCCGAAGCCGCTCGCGCACCGGTGCGCACCTTGTGGCGACAAGTCTTCGGTGAATGAGGACGCGCGCCGGCAGTGAAATATTTCAGGCACTGAAACCGCGCATGACGCACCGTGCTGCGGTATCTAGAATTCGGGGGCCTCTTCCTACGGCGCCCACTCGCGGGCGACACCCATGAGCCGCGAAATCGAACTCAAGCTCGCCCTGCCGCGGCGCGCGCTCCCTGCTCTGCGCCGGCATGCGCTCGTCGCCGCGAGCGAAAAAATCGGCACCGCCAGCACGCTGGACAACACCTACTTCGACACCCCGTCCCTGGTGCTGAAGGCGCACAAGGTGGCGGTGCGCACCCGGCGCCAGGGGCGGCAGCTGCTGCAGACGGTGAAATGCGCGGCCCTCTCCAGCGGCGGCCTGTCGAGCCGCCCGGAATGGGAGCAGCCCTGGACCGGTAACTTCGATTTCTCCGCGGTCGACCAGCCCGAGGCTGCCCGCCTGCTCGCCCGCCACCAACACGCGCTGGTGCCGGTGTTCACCACCCGGTTCCGGCGCGAAACCCGCCGCTATGCGCCCGCACCCGGCGTCAGCATCCTGCTGATGATCGACACCGGCGAGGTCAGGGTACGCACGGCGGACGGCACAGAACACAGTGCGCCGATCTGCGAGCTTGAACTCGAGCTCGAATGCGGTCGCGCGCAGGACCTCATCGAACTCGCCTGCACGCTCGCCCAGGACCTGCCGCTGATGCCCGCAGACATCTCCAAGGCCGAGCGCGGCTACCGCCTCTTTCTCGGCACTCCGCTCAGTCCGGTGCGCGCCGAGCCCCCATCGATCGACGCCGGCCAGAATGTCGTCGACGCCTTTCGCACCCTCGCGCTCTCCTGCGTACGCCAATGGCAGGGCAACGCTGCGGCTGCACTCGCCCAGGCCGACGCGGACGAGCTCCATCCCGAATTCATCCACCAGCTGCGCGTGTCACAGCGCCGGCTGCGCGCGCTGCTCAAGCTGTTTGCCCCTGCGCTGCCGGAGAACTTCGCCGGCACATGGAACGCCCGCCTGCGCGACAACGCCAACCGCTTCGGCGATGTCCGCGATCTCGACGTGTTCCATGCCGAACTGCTCGCACCGGTCACCCCCGAGGGCCTGGCCGACGCGGGCGCGATGGCCGCGCTCATCGACGCCGTGCAGCAGGCACGCAACGCGGCACGCCAGTTTGCCCGCCACAATCTCGACATGGCCACCCAGGGCCGGCTGCTGCTCACCTTCACCGCCGACCTCCACCGCCTGCCGGTGGGCAGCCTCGCGGCGGCGGCCGACCTGCGCGCGTTCGCGCGCCTGCGCCTGAACCGTCTGCGCAAGCGTACGCGCCGCCAGGCCGAGGCCGCCGCCACACTCGAGCCCGCCCGCCTGCACGCGCTGCGCATCGGCTTCAAGCTGCTGCGCTACGGCGTCGAGTTCTTCGCCCCGCTGTTTCCCGCCCGCCCCCTCAAACGCTACCTCGACGGGGTCGTGAGGACGCAGACCACGCTCGGCTTCCTGCAGGATGTGGATATCGCCCATCAACGCCTGACGACGTGGTCGCGGGCGAATCCGGCTATCGCCAGCGCCGCAGCGTTCGTGCTCGGCTGGCATGCACCACGCTACGCCCGCCTGCGCCGCCGCGTGCTGCGCCAATCTGCGCCCCTGCTGACGGGCAGGAAGCCGTGGTGAGCGCGCCACGCTCGCGCCCCACACCCCTTTGTCATCACACTGAAACACGAGCAGCCGATGATTTCGGCCCTCGACTCTCGGACCAAAGACATGGATCTGTTGCTGTGGCGACACGCCGAAGCGGTGGACGGCACACCTGACCACGCGCGCGAGCTCACCCCGCGCGGACTCAAGCAGGCACGCCGCGTGGCGCGCTTTCTCGAAGAAAACCGGCCAAAGCAGCTCAAGGTGCTGGTCAGCCCCACCGTGCGTACCCGCCAGACCGCCAAGGCCTTCACCGACGATTTCACGATCGTCAGCCGCCTCGCACCCGAGGGCGACGTCGCCGACATCCTGGCCGCCACTGGCTGGCCCGACGCCAGCGGCGCAGCTCTGGTGGTGGGCCACCAGCCTGCGCTCGGCCGCCTGTGCGCGCTGCTGCTGGCGGGCGCCGAGGCCGACTGGACGATCAAGAAGGGCGCGCTGTGGTGGTTCACCAACCGCGTGCGCGAGGGCGAAACGCAAACCGTGCTGCGCGCGGTGATCCCGAGCGAGTTCGCCTGAGCCAGCGTTGAACGGGTGGCGCCAACCCGCTTGGCCACACGGCGTCCTGCACGCCGCCGGGGCGATGAATTCTGCGCGGCGGTCGCGGTCAGAGCGCAGTGAAATCACCTGCTTGCGGCATGCCAGCGCTCGCCCCGTACCCCCGAGGGCACCGCTTCTTGTGCTTTGTTGTGCATTGCGTAAGATGCCGTCTTCGCCCCGGATCGGACCATGCTCGAACGCTTCCTCCCCACCCGCGACGCCATCACGCAGAGCCGACTGCTGCGCTGGCTCGGGCCACGTATCCACGATCCACTGCTGTGGCACGTCAATCGGCGTTCGGTGGCGCGCGGCGTCGCGCTGGGGGTGTTCTTCGGGCTGATGATCCCGATCGCGCAGATCCCCGCGGCCGCGATCGCATCCCTGCTGCTGCGCGGCAACCTCTGGATCGCCGCGGTGTCCACGCTGGTGAGCAATCCGCTCACCTACGGTCCGCTCTATTATTTTGCCTACCGGCTTGGCGCCGGCGTGATCGGGTCGCGTACGCCGGCCGAACTCACTGCGGACGATGTCGAGCGCCCGATCCACATGATCGACTCGCTCGCGCAGGCCTGGAGCTGGGTGAGCGGCATCGGCCAGCCGCTGCTGTTGGGCATGGCGATCATGGCGATCACCGGCGCCGTCATCGCCTACTGGGGCACGCAGCTCTTCTGGCGGCTGCGCGTGAGCGCGAAGTGGCGTCGACTGCGTCGCGAGCGTGCGGCAGCCGCGCGCCAGCAGGCTATTGGAAGCACCTGAGCGCGGGCGTATCCTTCCTCTCCTGTCCCCACACTGACGCCAGACCGCAATGGACGAGCCCATCCCTGACGGCACCGTCGCGCTCATCGATGGTGTCCGGCGCATTCACCACGACGGCTACTGGCTCAAGGTCTACGACCCGCCCGCCGATTCGCTCGACGCCAAGAAGAAGCTGATCCAGGCCCTCACGCGCCGCCTGTTCAACCACGTCGAGCATGGCATCAACATCCCCGGCAAACGTCTGGACGATGCGCGCAGCGCCTACCTGGCGGAGCAGGACCCGGAGCGCAAGCGGGTCAAGGGTGCGATGTACGCCGGGGCACTCTTCAACCGCGCCACCGACATCTTCACCAAGCTGGTCGAACTCCAGGAACTGGGCATCGAGATCGAGACCGACAACGCGTTGATGCGCGAATGCGGCCTGTGTCTGCAGGAAGCGCTTGCGCTCGGCCGCCTGGTGCTTCACCGCGGTGGCGATGAAGGCATCGACGAGCTCTGGGGCGAACCCTTCCGTGCGTTCTCGATCCCGGTGGAAGCCTTCTACGAGAGCCGCTACATCAAGATCGCACAGGCCCTGCGCGAGATCGACCGCCTGGGCGCGGTCATGGCGGCCACCTTCGGGGGCACGCACTTGTTTCATGGCGTCGCAGCCCTCGTGCTCGAATTCACCCGCATCGCCAAGATCAAATGCGAGACGCTGCGCACCGACCCCGACATCTTTGACGTGTGGGCGGACTTCGTCGTCGCCTCAGAGCATCTGGCCGCGGTGAGCGCGGTGCTCTCGCCGGTGTCGACCGAGCACGAACGCCAGCTCGCCACCGACGGCCTGCGCCTGATCATCCAGGGGCGCAACCTGGTCACCGACATCACCCGCGCGCGCGTGACCATGCCCAAGAGTGCACGCGAATACATCCAGCGCTGTGAAACTTACCGTGCGCGCCTGCAGGCGGCAAATCATCCGCCGCTGGCGGCAGCGGGCGGTCCCCTGAAAGCCTGAGCCCCAGCACCAGGGATGCACGCCGCCCGCGGGTGCTCAGACGATGATGCCACCGCCGAGGCAAACCTTGGACTCGTACACCACCACGCTCTGGCCCGGGGTGATCGCCCACTGCGGCTGGGCGAAGGCGATCTCGGCACGGCCGTCGGCGATGCGCTCGATCTCGCAGGGCTGGTCAGCCGTGCGGTAGCGCGGCTTGGCGGTGTAGACCCAGTGGGTGTGCGGCGCGCGCCCGGCGATCCAGTTGAGCTCGGCCGCCATCAGGCGATCGCGCAGCAGCGCAGGATGGTCATGCCCCTGAACCACGTAGAGCACGTTGGCCCTGACGTCCTTGCCGGCCACGTACCAGGCGTCGTGTTCGCCGGCCTCATCCTGCCTGCCCTTGATGCCGCCGATGTGCAGGCCCTTCCTCTGACCGATGGTGTGGTACATCAGGCCCTGATGCTCGCCCAGCACGCGCTCGTCGTCGAGCGCACGGATCTCGCCCTGCTGGGTCGGCAGGTAGCGCATCAGGAACTCGCGGAACGGGCGCTCGCCGATGAAGCAGATGCCGGTGGAGTCCTTCTTGGTGGCGACGTGCAGGCCGGCCTGCGCGGCAATCTTGCGCACCTCGCGCTTGTAAAGCTTTCCCAGCGGGAACAGCGTCTTGCCCAGCTGTGCCTGGTTGAGCCGGTACAGGAAGTAGCTCTGGTCCTTGGTTCCGTCCTCGGCCTTGAGGAGTTGGTATTCGGTGCGGCCATCGTTGGTCCATTCGCGCACCTGGGCATAGTGGCCGGTGGCGATGCGCTCGGCACCCATCTGCATGGCATGATCGAGAAAGCAGCGGAACTTGATCTCCGAGTTGCACAGTACGTCCGGGTTAGGCGTGCGCCCGGCCTCGTACTCGCGCAGGAAGTCGGCGAACACGCGGTCCTTGTACTCGGCGCTGAAATTGACCACCTCAAGCTCGATGCCGATCACGTCGCACACCGAGGCCACATCGACCAGATCCTGCCGGCTCGAGCAATACTCGGCGTCGTCGTCATCCTCCCAGTTCTTCATGAACAGCCCGGTCACGTCGTAACCCTGCTGCTTGAGGAGCAGCGCGGTCACCGACGAATCCACCCCGCCGGACATGCCGACCACCACCTTCATGCCCTGCCCATCCTGCTTGTCATCCCGCTTACTGGACATTCGGTCCACCTCCATTGAGCCATTCCGCGAGCGGCAGAACCACGGCCGGCTCACCATTGTCGACGAACCAGCTGTCGACCGCATAACGTTCACCCGGACGGCCGCCGCCGTCCGCAGCCTCGATCACCCGCCCTTCGTCGGTGCAATCGCACGCCGCCCGCACCTCGACCACCGCGCTGAAGTGCTGCAGCACCACCAGCCGCGTGCGTCGCGCAGGCTCCAGCACGCGATGAAAGCGCAGCCAGCCCCGCGCCTCGACCAGCTTGAGCAGGCGCGTGGTCGAGGTCGCGTGGTCGATGCAGTCCATGCGCCCATGAGCGCCGGCGTCGAGAAAATTGCCGGCACGATCGGCGCCGACGGGCGTCTGCGTGCTGGCAAGCCGATAGAGCCAGCCGACCACCTCGGCCAGCCGTTCGCGCTCTTCGGCCTCAGTGCGCGCGCCGGCAAGACCTTCGCCCAGGCGCGCCAGCGTCGCCGCATGCAAGCGCACCACGCCCTCGTTCCCACACCCATAGTTGTAGCAGATACGCACTTCGGCAGGCTCGCGCGCAGCCGCATCCACGCGCAGTGCGCCAGCATGCGCGACCAGGGGCAGGGCCAGCACCAGGCTCAGGCACACGCGGCGCATGTCATGCTCACGTGTGACGCACCACGGACAGCGGATAGCGCTGCCCGGCGAGCCAGTCCTCGATGCATTGCAGGATCAGCGGGCTGCGGTGGCGCCCGGCAGTGGCGCGCAGTTCGTCGAGCGTCATCCACAGCGCACGCACGATGCCTTCATCGAGCCTGCGCCCGGCCTCTTCGCCCTCGAGCCGGCCGCCATAGGCAAAGCGCAGGTAGGTGATGTCGCCCTGGGGCCGGGTCCACTGGTACACGCCGATCAGGTACTCGGGCACGAAACGGCAGGCGGTTTCCTCGAGCGCCTCGCGCACCGTGGCCTCGAGCAGCGACTCCCCCTCCTCGAGATGTCCGGCAGGCTGGTTGAAGCGCAGGCCCTCAGGCGTCTCTTCCTCGACCATCAGGAAGCCTCCGTCGCGCTCGATCACAGCGGCGACGGTGACGTTGGGTTTCCACGGACGGTCTTTCAATTCCAGCTCCAGGCAGCACGAGGGGCTGCATTCTAGCGCGCGGCGCATGACACTCCCAGCCGCGAACGCCCACTGCGACTGCAGGCGATGCACGTCGCGCGCATCGGAAGGCCACCTTTACGCTAGAATCGCAAGGCTAAGCCCCTGGCGGACCGGACGGGGGCACTCACACGACTCATTCGGCGAACACTCATTCAGGCGGAGATTTTGATCATGTCCATGGCTGACCGCGACGGCTTCATCTGGCAGGACGGAAAGCTCGTCCCGTGGCGCGAGGCGACCACGCACGTCCTCACCCACTCGCTGCACTACGGGCTGGCGGTGTTCGAGGGCGTCCGGGCCTACAACACCGTCAGCGGCACTGCGATCTTCCGCCTTGCCGAGCACACCCAGCGCCTGATCAACTCCGGCAAGATCTACATGATGGACATCCCCTACTCCAAGGATGAACTCATGGAGGCGCAGAAGGAGGTCGTGCGCGCGAACAAGCTCGAGTCCTGCTACCTGCGCCCGAT
>QXGG01346750.1_pt1 | contig 22515 bp, 19 predicted proteins | sample 1982491 | NCBI WGS metagenome assembly QXGG01 (sample SAMN09924614, study PRJNA488089) | Wastewater metagenome, whole genome shotgun sequencing project. | isolation source: South African research farm wastewater | place: South Africa: Irene, Agricultural Research Council, Animal Production... | reverse complement strand
GCCACCCACATCCACCAAACCACCTGAAAGGAGCAAGGAGCTACAGTTGTACACAGCCGGGATCACGCGGTTCCGGCCACCAGCCCTGGGTCAAAGTTCAATCGGCAGGGTGGGTCAAGATTCAGTCGGCGCCGACAATGTGCTCAAAGGCGCCCGCTCACAAGAACTCCTAGACGCCGTTGCCGCTGCAAGCCAGGGAACTCAGTTTGTCAGCAAAGACGCGGAGCTTCTTGTTGCCGGCTCTCTGGACGATCCAGTGAATTCACTGTCAACAAGAGAGCGACAGATCATTGTGATGGTGGCAAATGGGTACTCGAGCGCAGAAGTTGCCAAGGAGTTGCACCTGTCTCCGAAGACGGTTGACTCCTATCGAAGTCGCATGATGAACAAGCTCGGTACGCCCGACATGGCTTCTCTCATCAAATTTGCGATCAGAACAGGGTTGGTGAAAGACACTTAAAGAAGGTCTGTACAACCTCGGCGTCCTGTTTGTCGTCCCCTCGAGGATATCAACCACCCGGAAGTAGAGAGCCCCACAGGTTTGTATGGGCTACCTTTCGATAGCTGCGGTCGTCGTTCAAATCAGACCTGCATAGGAACCGCCATCCATCTGCAGGTTCTGGCCTGTCATGAAGCCTGCTTTGGCGCCACATAGAAAAGCGCAGGCCGCACCGAACTCGGCTGGGTCGCCGAAACGCCTGGCAGGCAGGGTGTCCGTGATCTGGCGTCGGGCCTCCTCAAGGCTGATGCCTTGCTGCTGCATCAGGCGCTGCGCCATGAATGCTTGTCGTGGCGTGTCGAAACGCTCGGGCAGGAGGTTGTTGAGGGTGACGTTGTCGACTATGGCCTCTCGCGACAAGGCCTTGCAGAGCGCAGTTAGGGCAGCACGCGCGGCGGTGGACAGGCCCATGGCTGCGTGTGGCGACTTGACCATCGCCGAGGTGATGTTGACGATCCGGCCGAAGCGGCGCTCGCGCATGCCCGGCAGGATGGCCTGGATCAGAAAGGTTGCTGCAAGCAGGTTGCTTTCGAGCGCGTCGATCCAGGTCGCATGGTCCCAGTCCGCCAGTTGCCCTGGCGGCGGGCCGGCGTTGTTGTTCACCAGGATGTCTGGCGCCGGGCACGCCGCGAGCAGGGTCGCCCGCCCCGCCTCGGTGGAGATGTCGGCCTGTACGGGGGTCACCCAGGCACCGGTCTCGCGCCGCATGGTCTCGGCCACCCGCGCGAGCTTTTGCTGGTCGCGGCCATTGATGAAGACCTCGCAGCCTTCCTGCGCCAGGGCGAGCGCGCATGCGTGGCCCAGACCCTGTGATGAGGCGCAGACCAGCGCCTTGCGTCCCTGAATGCCAAGATCCATGGTGTCTTCCGGTAGGTTGGTCCGTCAGTGCAGGTAGCCGCCGCCGTCGCACAGCATCATCTGTCCGGTGATCATCTCCGCCTCGTCGCTGGCGAGGTAGGCCACCAGGCCGGCAAGGTGCTCGGGCAGGCCACGCTTCTTCAGGGCCTGGTTCTGCATCACGCGATCAAAGGCATCCTCCTTTGAGTGCGCAAGGGTTCCGGCCGTGGCGATCATCCCTGGTGCGACCGCGTTCACGGTGATGTTTTCTTCACCCAGTTCCCTGGCCAGCACACGCGTCATACCCATGACCGCACCCTTGCTGGCCACATAGGCCATCTGTCCGGGGTTGGCCAGAAAGTAAGTGCGCGAGGCAACGTTGATCACGCGGCCTGCGTTGCTCTTCCTGAGCAAGGGATAGAAGGCCTTTGTGATCAGGAAGTAGCCCATGAAGTTGATCTGGAGGAAACGGTCCACGTCCTCCCTGGAATGCTCGAACCAGGGTTTTCTCCCGGACAGGATGCCGGCGTTGTTGACCAGGATGTCGACCCGGCCGCAACTCTCGGCGACCGCCTTGTGCACGGCCGCGATGTCGGCGTCTTGGGTGACATCGCAGCGCAGAGAGAACGCGTCACCCCCGCCGGCCAGGATCTCGTCCCGTAAGGCGGCAGCGTCCTGCACGTCCAGCAGCGCGACGCGAGCGCCCTCCTGGGCCAGCTTGAGCGCGATGCCCCGGCCCATGCCGGACGCGGCGCCTGTGACCACCGCGATCTTGTGTGTCAGTCGTCCCATGATGGTCATGTTTCCAACTGCATCGTTGAGGGCGCTGGCTGCAGGTCCGCGAAGCGCTTGCCTTCGCGCACCAGTTGCTCCAGCAGGGGCGCTGGTTGCCACCAGTAGCCGTACCGGGTGTGCAGTTGGCGGATATCGGTCAGTACATTGGCCAGACCGATGCGGTCCGCCAGGTACATCGGACCGCCGTGGTGGGCTGGGAAGCCATAGCCGGTCAGGTAGGTGATGTCGATGTCGCTCGGACGCAGGGCAACGCCGTGTTCCAGCAAACGGGCGCCCTCGTTGACCATGCCATAGAGGCAGCGCTTGATGATGTCGGTGTCGCTGATCGGTTGGCGCACGATGCCCATGCGGACTGACTCGTCGACGATGAAGCGCTCCAGCTCGGGGTCGCGCTGCGGGGTGCGGTCGCCGGCCTCGTAGCGGTACCAGCCTTTGCCGCTTTTCTGGCCCAGGCGGCCCTGGTCGCAGAGCTTCATGATCAGGTCGTTCCAGCGCCGGTCGGTCGGGCGTGTGGCCATCTGGGCCTTGCGAGTCTGGTAGCCCACGTCGTTGCCTGCCATGTCGTGCACCGCGAAGATGCCCATGGCGTAGCCGAATTTTTTCAGCGCCGCGTCCACCTCGTGCGGCAGGGCGCCGTCTTCCACCAGAAAGTGGGCTTCACGGGTGTAGTTGCGGAACAGCGCGTTGCCGATGAAACCGGGGTAGATGCGCGCGAGCACCGCGATCTTGCCCATGCGCCGACCCAGGTCCATCAGGGTGGCAATGACGTCGGGCGCCGTGCGGGCGCCGCGCACCACCTCCAGCAGCTTCATGACATGGGCCGGACTGAAGAAGTGCGCACCGACCACGTCCTGTGGGCGCGAGGTGACGGCGGCGATGGCGTCCACGTCCAGGCCGGAGGTGTTGGTTGCCAGGATAGCGCCCGGTCGGCAGTGGGTATCGAGCTGGCGGAAGATGTCCTGCTTCAGGGCCATGTCTTCAAACACCGCCTCGATCACCATGTCGGCATCTTGCACGTCGGCCATGGCCAGTGAGCCCGTGATCAGCGCCAGGCGCTGATCCATGTCGGCCTGGCTGAGCTTGCCGCGCTTGACGGTGGTGGCGTAGTTGTCCTTCACGCGGGACCGGCCGCGCTCCAGCCCCTGCTCGCTGCTGTCGATCAGGGTGACGGGGATGCCGATGTTGGCCAGCGACATGGCGATGCCACCGCCCATGGTGCCGGCGCCGATGACGGCGACCCGGTGGACCGGGCGCAGCGGCGTGCTGGACGGGATGTCGGGGATGTTCGCGGCCTGGGCGGTGGCCATGCGGGCGTGGTCCGCGGCGCGGGCGCGTTCTTCGTCGCTGACGATGAACAGGTCAATGGTGTTCATGGACATTTCTCAGGCCTGGTTGTCTTGCAGCTTCTTGGCTTTGCCGTCGACGAACTCGCGCAGACGGGCCTCGGCCTCCGGCGGCCGCGCGCGGGCGGAGTTGAGCTGCTCGACGAACAGGCCATCGTCGTGCGACATGTCGTGGATGCGCGGCAGCACGTTGATGATCATCCAGTTGGTGTCCAGGCTGTTCTTGCCAATGCGCGCCGCCAGCTCCCGGGCCTTGGTGAGGGCCTCGCCGGCGGGCGTGACATAGCGCACCACGTGTTCCTGCAGTCCCTCGGCAGGCGTGAGCAGGCGGCCGGTCAGCATCATGTCCATCATCACGGTGGTGCCCACCACGCGCTGTATGCGCACGGTACCGCCACCACCCACGAAGATGCCGCGCTGGCCCTCGGGCAAGCCGAATAGCGCGGTGTCGTCGCACACGCGCACATGAGCCGCCATGGCCAGCTCCAGCCCACCACCCACCACCGCGCCGTGCAGCGCCGCCACGAACGGAATGGGGCCGCGCGCGATCAGATCGAACACCTCGTGCCAGTTGTGGCGCTTGCGTTTGCGCGGTGCCTTGATCTGGCCGGTGGCGCGGGCCAGCGCTTCAGCCAGATCCAGCCCCGCGCAGAAGTTGCTGCCGTGGCCGAACAGCACGGCCACATCGGCCTCTTCGTGGGCGCGCAGCACCGCCGCGCGCAGCTCGTCCACCAGAGGGTCGTTGATGGCATTGCGTTTGTCCGTGCGGTTCAGGCCGATCAGGGCGATGGCACCGTCAAGTTGGTAGGTGATCAGGGGTTCGCTCATGAGGCAGCTTTCGGTTTGGAAACGGGGAGGCGGGTGGCTCATAGGTCGAGCACCAGCTTGCGGGTTTTAGCGCCGGAGCAGCAGACCATCATGCGGTCGCCCACGGCGCGTTCGGCATCGGTCAGCACCAGGTCGCGATGGTCGGGTGTGCCTTCCAGCACGCGCACTTCGCAGGTGCCGCACACGCCTTCGCGGCACGAAAACGGTGGCTCCACCTGGAGGTCGATCAGGCAGTCGAGGATGGACTTGCCTTCGGGCACCTCCAGCGTCTTGCGACTGCGCGCCAGCTCCACGGTGAAGCCACCGCCGGTGGCCGCGGCTTCCTTGGCCGCGAAATACTCGCGGTGCACGCGCTCGGGTGGCAGGCCGACAGTGGCCTGCTCATAGGCTTCGAGCATGGGCAGGGGGCCACAGCAGTACACGTGCGCCCCTTCGGGAAGCTCATTCACGACGCGGCCCAGGTCCAGCATCTGACCACCGGGCGCCTGATCGAAGTTGAGTCGCACCTCGGCGCCGGGCTGGCCCTGGTAGGCGGCAAGCACCTGCAGAAAGCCCGCGTGCTCTCGGGTGCGCGCGGCGTAGTGCAGGCGCCAGGGCGTGTCCAGCGCCTGCGAGCGGGCGATCATGCCCAGCATGGGTGTGATGCCGATGCCGCCGGCGATGAACACGTTGAATGGTGCGCTCTCGTCGAGCGGGAAGTTGTTGCGGGGCTCGCTGATGGTGAGCACATCGCCCGCGCGCAGGGCTTCGTGCACATGGCGCGAACCGCCGCGCGACTTCGGGTCGCGGTTCACACCGATTCGGTAGCGGTGTGTTTCCCGCGGGTCGTTCAGCAGCGAATAGCTGCGCACCAGCGGGCCGCTCTGGGTGTTCAGGTGCAGGTCGATGTGTGCACCGGCCGTGAACGTGGGCAGGCACTGGGCCGGGGGCAGGGGCACCAGCTCGAAGCCGAGGATGTGCTCGGCCTCGAACGTGATGGACCTTATGCGAACCTGGAGGGTGGATGAAAGGGGCACGGATGGGTCCTTTAGAGGTCCAGCGCTGGCATGGGCCGGATGGCCACTCCCGTGGCCTGCTCGTGCGCCTGTTGAACCCAGGCTGGCTGGCCGGCATGGAAGATGAAATGGTTCAACAGCCGGGCCCATTTGGGGTGCCGCTGGTACTCGGCCAGGGGCAGGCCATTGAGGAAGAAGTCGCGCGAGTCGCTGGGCAGCTCCAGGCGCTGGTTGCGTTCGGGATCCCTCAGAACACCCTTGGGATCGCGCCCCGCCTGCACCGCGTCAATGTCTTCGAAAAGCTGGCGGCGCAGCATGGCAATGCCTCGGTCGCTGGCGCCCAGGTTTTCCTGAGTGCGGTCGGCGATGCGGCCCTGACCGACCCAGGCCACGATGTCCTGGTTGATCACGTGGCTGGTGAGCCAGCGGCCATCGGTGTCGCGGATCGGGCTGACCCAGGTGGGGATGCTGGTTTGCTGGTAGGGCTCGGCCTCGCGGGGCACGCGGATGAACGACCAGGTGACGCTCAGCGTGTTTTCGTCGTCCACCGGCACGCGCCACTCGAAGTGGTCGCCGAGAAAGAAGCCGTTGGGCCACAGGCAGACGCGCCCGATGGTCCAGAGCGGGTGGCGCTCGTCGGTGTCGGCGGTGATGCGCTTGTACAGGAAGCCGTGCTCGAAGGCTTCAAACGCCAGCTTCAGGTGCGTGGGCGCATAGCCGTCGCCTTCAGGCCCGGCGGCTCCCCGCAGGCGGCGGCTCCAGTTGGCGTGCATCCACTCGAAATGCACCGGGTCGATGGAGTTCTCCTGCGTCTGCAGCCAGTTGCAGGGCACCTCGGCGAACACCGCCTGCACGAAGCCATTGGGCCAGTGGAAGGGCGCCCAGTCGGGCAGTTCGGGCGCGGGCTGTGGGCCCATGTAGGCCCACAGCAGGCCGGCGAGCGGTTGGACTTTGTAGGCTTTGAGCTTGACTTTGCATTTCAAGCGAGCCTGCGGATCCACCTGCTCCTCGTACGGCTGAGCCACACACTGTCCGTGGGCATCGTATTGCCAACCGTGGTAGTTGCAACGGATGCCGTTGTCCTCAACAAAGCCGTAGCTCAGGTCGGCGCGCCGGTGGGCGCACTGCCGGTCCACCAGGCCGTACTGACCCGAGAGGTCCTTGAACAGCACCAGGTCTTCGCCCATCAGGCGCACGGCCTTGACGGCGTTGCGCTCCAGTTCGTCGATGCCGGCAATGGGGTGCCAGTGGCGGCGCAGCACCTCGCCCATGGGGGTGCCCGGCCCCACCTGCGTCAGCTGCCGGTTCTTGTCTTCGCTCAGCATCGTTCATTCGGCCTTGAAGCCGGAGGCTTTGATGATGGGCTCCCAGTGCGCCAGCTCCGCGCGCTGCAGCTTGTCCATGTCGGCGCCGTTGCGGTAGTGCGGTTGCACCCACAGGCGCTGGGTCATCTGCTCCTTGACCTCGGGCATCTGCAGCACCTGCTGGATGGCCTTCTGCATGCGCTCGATCTCGGCGGTGGGTGTGCCCGCGCGAGCCCACATGCCAGTCCAGCCCTCGCCCGACGTGACGTCGATGCCCTGTTCGGCAAAGGTCGGGATGTCGGGCATCAACGGTGAGCGCTCCTTGGTGAAGATGCCGATCACACGGATCTTGCCGGCGCGGTGATGGGCCATCATGCCGTCCATGAGGCTGATGGCCGAGGGCACATGACCCCCGAGCAGGTCGTTCACCATCGGTGGCGAGCCCTTGTAGGGTGTGACGGGCAGGTCGATGCCGGCGGTCTTGGCAAACTGCTCGCCCAGGAAGGCGTTCTGCCCTCCGAGGCCTGGGGTGCCAAAGCTGCCTTTACCGGGGTTCTTCTTGACCCATTCGACGAACTCGCGCGCGTTCGTCGCACCCGTGTTCAAGGCCACGCCCATGCCCAAAGGGTACGAGGCCACAGTGGCCACCGGGGTGAAGTCTTTCACGATGTTCCAGCGGATCTGATGACCGAACACCAGCATCTGGAAGGTGGGGGTGGCGTTGGGGGCCACCATGAAGGTCAGGCCGTCGGCCGGCGCCGCCAGCACCGCGTCGGCTGCCATGCGACCACCCACCCCGGCCTTGTTCTCGATGATCACCGGCTGCCCCAGCACGTTGGGCAGGCGGTCAGCGACCGCCCGGGCGATGGCGTCGGTGGCACCACCCGGCGGGAAGCCCACGAGGATGCGGATGGCGGGTTTGGTCTGGGCCCAGCTGGCATGGGGCAGCGCCAGCAGGGCGCCACCGGACAGCAGGATGTGTCGGCGATTGAGTGTCATGTTTGTCTCCAGGGATGGACATGCACGGACCAGGCGGTCCGGGGGTAGCCCGAGGTGTCTGTGCACCTTGTAGGGCCGGTGACGGGGGAGGGTCAGGCGTCGGCCATGGCACGCCAGTCGGCGCCCGTGGGCAACACCACGCCCACCGAACGGATCTTTCGGTAGTCCAGGTCGGGGTGGTGGGCCATGGTGGGCGCCTTGCCTTCCATGAATTCGCGCGCCGCCTTCAACAGCGCCTGGCGCACCCGGATGACGGCGCCATCGGCCGAGCACAGTTGCTCGTCGGTGCGGTCGGCAATCGGCCCCTGGCTCAGGAACATCGCGAAGTCCTCGGTGCCCAGGTGCTGGGGGAAGCCGGTCTTGTGGCCGCGCTTCATGATGTCGCGGTTCTGGCCCCAGTTGTCCTTGGGGTCGCCCGGCGGCAGCGGCGGGAAGTTCCACACGTCGGGTGTGGCCGACATGATGGTCATGCCCAGGGCGCGGTGCGGGTTGTAGTGCACGAACCAGGCGCGGTGCGTCACGTCGTCCACCGGGGTGGAGAAGAACACCGTGGTCGGGCCCTGTTCGTCGGGCGGGCAGATGATGCCGTACCACGGCATCACGAAGTTGTTGACCCGCGCATAGGTGTTGCCGTCGGGCAGGGCGCGCAGGGCGGCGTAGCGGTAGCCGTAGGGCCGCTCCTCGAACTCCAGCTTGGGCGCCAGCGCCTTGGTCATCAGCATGCGCTGGTTGCCGCCACCGGCCGTGAGCTGGGTGGTGGACTCGTGCAGCACGCCCACGTGCGAGGAGTCCATGGAAGCCTCCACACCCTGCACCCAGTTGGTGGGCACCTCCACGCTGGTCACCGAGCGCTGGGTCACCGGCAGGTCCATGAACGGCAGGTCGGGGAAGGGAGGCGGCGTGTCGCCGGTGCCCAGCCAGACCCAGACAATGCCGCCGCGGTCCACCGCCGTGTAGCGGTTCACCCGCACGTGCTGGCAGAACTGTTCCTGGTTGCCGGCGTGGTTCGGGGCTTCCACCACCTCGCCTTTGATGTTGAATTTCCAGCCGTGATAAATGCAGCGGATGCCGTTGTCTTCATTGCGGCCTAGCGCCAGCGAGGCCTTGCGGTGCGGGCACTGCTCGTCGAGCACGCCGACGTCGCCGTTGGTGGCGCGGAAGGCGATGTAGTTCTTTCCCAGCAGGCGCACGCGCACCGGCGCACCATCGGCCTCCAGCTTGAAGGAAGGCACAGCGGGCATCCAGTAGTGCTGACGGATCATCTCGCCCATGGGCGCGCCGTTCTCGACGCGGGTCAGGAGATCGTTGTCTTCTTTGCTCAGCGGCATGTCGTGTCTCCTCAGCAGTCTTCGTCTTTGCGGAAGGCGCGCGGGTACACGCGCCGGCAGTTGCACTCAAAGATGTTTTTCTTCTGTTCCTCGGTCAGCCAGCCGATGCCTTCGATGACCGGCTTCATGTCGTCGTAGTCACGCCCGGTCAGTGGGTCGCGTGCGCTGCCGGTCCCAGGCTTTTCGGTGCCGAACATGACGTTGTCGGTGCCGGCCACCTTGAGCAGCAGCTCCATCGCTTCGCTGCTGTAGTTGCAGGTGTCGAAGTAGAGCTTTTTGAGCTGTTCGTCGAAGGTCTCCTTCTCACCCTTGCGCACGTTCCAGGAACGGAAACGGCCCATCTGATAGGGAATGGCGCCGCCGCCATGGGCCACCACGATCTTGAGATCCGGGAAGGTGTCGAACGTCTTGGCGCCCAGCAGCGAGACGATGGAGATGGTTTCTTCGTTGAGGAACTTGAGGGTGTAGGACTCGCGTTCGCTGCAGCTGCTCGCGGAGTGGATGAGGCCGGGCACGTCGAGTTCGACCATCGCCTGGTAGAGCGGGTGCCAGTACGGGTCGCCCATGCCGGGCGGGTCACCCAGGCCTTCTGTGGCATCGGGGTTGATGAGGCAGCCGACAAAACCGAGTTCGTTGACGCAGCGCCGGAGTTCCGGAATGGCGCGCAGTTCGAGCGGCTCATCCATGAACTGCGGCAGACCGGCCACGCCGCGGAAGCGGTCCGGGAACAGCTTGACGAACTCGGCGATCAGGCCGTTGCAGTGCTGGGACCACAGTTCGGTGACCTTGCCGGGCTTGACCGAGTGCAGCTGCAGATAGGGGCGTGGCGAGATGAACTGGATGTCGGTGCCGACCGAATCCATGATGCGGATCTGGTCCTCGGCCACTTTGCGGATCGAGGCGTCCGGAATCTTGGGCAGCGTGTAGGGGTTGGCACGACCACCGACGAGCTCAGCCATGAAGCGGAAGCTCTCCGGCGGCATATGAATGTGGGCGTGTGAATCGATGATCATGAAGCGGCGTCTCCTGTGGAAGTGGTCTTGGGGGTTACTGAACGAAGGCCATGACCTCGATCTGCAGCCACAGTCCGTGCTGCAGGTCCTGCACCACGATGTGGCGGGCAGGGCGGTCGTGCGGGTCCGGGAAACAGGACAGCCACTCCGCGTTGAGGGGCTCTCGCACCGAGTTGTCCTTGATCGTCACGCTGAACTTCGCCACGTCGTCCAGCGAAGCCCCGCCCGCCTGCAGCACCGCTCTCAGGTTCGCAAACGTGTGGCGCACCTGGGTGGCGGCGTCGGCGGGCAACTGGCCGGTGGCCGCGTCCTTGCCCGACACCGCCGAGGTGCAGAGCAGCGGGCCCACGCGGGCTGCGGCCGGGATCGGCGCGTTGTGCGAGGCGCCGGGAACGTCGATGGAGCGTGGGGGGCGTGACATGGGGCAGGTGGGTGTGTGGGGCCGGTCGCGTCAGGACTCGCCGGCTTCGGTTTCGAACAGGCTCATGGGCATGCGGGCCAGGAATTCGGAGAACCCGGTGGAGCCCGAGGGCACGTGCAGGATCATCTGGTGGGCGGCGGTGGCTTCGTCACCGTCCTGAATGGCTCGCGCCACCTTCAGGTGGTCTTGCATCGACTTGTTGATCTGCGCCTTGGTCACGAAATTGCGCAGGCTGTAGCGGTAGATCTGGCGCCGTGCGGTGCGGATCAGGTCGGCCAGGTAGGGGTTGCGGCTGCCCACATAGATCACTTCGTGGAAAGCGGTGTTGGCCAGGGCGTACTCCTCGGTGCCTCCCTGGATCGCGGCGTCCTGGCATTGCTGCAGGGCCGCGTCCAGCTGTGTGCGCAGCTCGTCGTCCACGCGGCGGGCCGCGAGCCTGGCGCACACGCCCTCGAGCTCGCCGATGGTTTCCATGATGGCGCGCACCTGGCTGATGGACAGCCGGGCCACCGACATGCCTTGGCGCGGCGCAATGCGCACCAGGTCGCGGGCGGCAAGTTGCTGCAGCGCCTCGCGCACAGGGGTGCGGGAAACCTGGAAGCGTGCGGCCAGCGCGCGCTCGTCCAGCGGGCTGCCCGGGGGCAGCTTGCCGGATTCGATCTCCTCCTGCAGCGCATTCCGGATCTCGTTGGCCCGGCCGCCGCGCGGTCGGGCGTCGTCGCTCGGCACCGCGGCATCGGGGTCGGAAAGTGGGTCGAGGTGGACAAGGTTTTCCATGGGCATGACAAATATACCTCCAAGTTGTTGTGGTATGCAACAAGAAAATCAATGAATACCACAAAGAGTGGCTCAATCGGACGATCTTCATCCTAACCAGTGCGGGTTGCGAGCTGCGGGAAAACCCGATTTTCATGGGTAGGCTATGGTGTTTTCGGCAATAAATGCCAGCTCATAGGCCCTGTTTGGGCTGTGGTGGTGGGCGTAGGTGTAAACCCTTGGAGGTGCGTTTTGGTGTTTGTGGTGTATTGAAAGCGTGCTTTGTGTATGCCAGAATCGCAGCCATAACGAATCACTTGGTGCGCTTGGATGCCGAGTTCGACATACCAGAAAGGTGTTTTTGCATGTCTCAGCCTGTTTCTACGTGTGCGTCGGTGGCCTTGCCGGTGGACCGGATCCTCCGGCCACGTTCCATCGTGATCGTGGGTGCCTCCGCCGATCCGCGCTCGTTCGGCGGCTTCGTGCAGGGCAACCTGGACCGTTTTGGCTACGACGGCGCGCTGCACCTGGTCAGCCGCAGCAGCGATGAGATTCAGGGCCGTCCCTGTGTGAAGACCATCGACGCGTTGCCCGAGGGCATCGATCTGGCGGTGCTGGCGATTCCCGAGTCGGGCGTGATGGATGCGGTGAAGGCCCTGGCCGCGCGCCGCTGTCATGCGGCGGTGCTGTTCGCTTCGGGCTACGCGGAGGCGGGCGAGGAGGGGCAGGCCCGGCAGCAGGCGCTGGCCGAGGCCGCGCGGGCCGCCGGCATCCTGCTGGTGGGACCCAACTGCATGGGCTTTACCAACCTGGCGGCGGGCGTGCCCGTCACCTTCGAACCGCTGGCGCCGCGCGAGCGCGAGCAGCGCCCCGGGGTTGGCGTGGTGGCGCAAAGCGGCTTCATGGCCGCCAACCTGCGAGACGCGTTCCTCGCCCGCGGCGTGCCCGTGACTTCGGTGTTTTCCACTGGCAACGAAGTCTCAGTCTCGGTCGAAGACGTGCTGGCGCACTACATCGGTGATGCGCAGACCCGCGTCATCACGGTGTATGTGGAGCAGATCCGCCGTCCGCAGCTGTTCCTTCAGCTGGCGGCACAGGCGCGGGCCGCGGGCAAGCCGCTGGTCTTGCTGATGCCAGGGCGCAGCGCCCGGGCCCGCGAGGCCGCGCAGTCACACACCGGCGCGCTGGCCGGCGACCACGCTACGGCCAGCGCGCTGCTCCAGCGCGAGGCGGTGGTGGTGGTCGGGTCGCTGGACGAACTGCTCGACACCAGCGCCATCCTGCTGCGCTACCCGCAGCCGCCGGCGGGCGGCACGGCCTTCATGACCGGCTCCGGCGCCATGAAGAACATCGCGCTCGACTTTGCCGACGACCTCGGCCTGGCGCTGCCCGAACTCACCGCGCCGACCGTCGCCCAGCTCACCGCGCTGCTGCCGGCCTACGCCGTGCCCGAGAACCCGCTGGACTACACCACCATCGGCGTGCGCCAGCCGGGCCTGATCGGCGAGCTCTTGCTGACCATGCTGGCCGACGAGGGCATCGGCAACCTCGTGCTGGCCATTCCGGTCGGCCCCGAGATGGCGCAGCGCGACAAGGCCGAGCACATCGTGCCGGCCATCGCGCGGGCCACCAAGCCCGCCGTGCTGGTGCTCACCGGCGACGGCAGCGCCGTGGAGCCGTTCTTCACCGACGCCATCACGGCCAGCGGGGTGCCGCTGTTCCGTTCGGCCGACCGCGCCCTGCGCGCCATGCGCCAGGTGGCCGCCTACGGCGAGGCCCTGCAGCGCGCCGCCCGCGCCACCTGCGAGCTGCCGCCCGTTTTGCCCTTGCCGGGCGCGGAGCCGGCCAACGGCATCTTTCCGGAATACCAGGGCAAGGCCTGGCTGGCCCAGGCCGGTCTGGCGGTGCCCCGGGGCGCGCTGGCCACCAGCGCCGACGAGGCGGTGCGCATCGCCGCCACTGTGGGCTACCCGGTGGTGCTCAAGGCGCAGGCCAGCGAGTTGCCGCACAAGAGCGACGTGGGCGGTGTGCTCGTGGGCCTGGCCGACGAAGCCGCCCTGCGCGCGGGCTGGACGCGCCTACACGCCAGCGTGGCGAGCCACCGGCCCGAGCTGGTGCTGGACGGCGCCCTGGTCGAGGCCATGGGGCCGCGCGGGCTGGAGCTGGTGGTGGGCGCGAAGCGCGACGCCGAGTGGGGCCCTGTGGTGCTCGTGGGCCTGGGCGGCATCTGGATCGAGGCGCTCAAGGACGTGCGCCTGATCCCGGCCGACATGGCCGTGGACGACATCGTGGTGGAGCTGGGCCGCCTCAAGGCCGCGGTGGTGCTGCAAGGCATCCGCGGCGCGGCTGGGGTGGACCTGCACGCGATTGCCCGGGTGGTCGCGCAGGTGGGCGCGCAGATGCGGGCCAACCCCGCCATCACCGAGATCGACATCAACCCTCTGGTGGCCTATCCCGCCGGGTCGGCCCAGCCGGTGCTGGCACTGGACGCGCTGGTGGTGGCCACGGCCGCCTGACCAGGCGAGAGAGACCCGACCATGAAACTTCAGTTTTCCGCCGCCGACGAGGCCTTCCGGTTGGAGGTGCGCGCCTTCGTCAAAGAACATCTGCCGGCCGACATCCGCCGCAAAGTGGAGCTGGGTCTGCGCCTGGAACACGCCGATTACGTGACCTGGTTCCGCATCCTGGAGGCCCGCGGCTGGCTCACGCCGGGCTGGCCAGTGGAGCATGGCGGCCCCGGCTGGAACCACGTGCAGCGCTACATCTTCGACGAAGAGACCCTGCTGGGCGGCGCGCCGCGCATCATCGCCAGCGGCATCCAGATGTTGGGACCGGTGCTGCACGCATTCGGCACCGAAGAGCAGAAACGCAAGTACCTGCCCGACATCCGCCAGAGCAACACCTGGTGGGCGCAGGGCTTCTCGGAGCCGGGCGCCGGCTCCGACCTGGCCGCCGTGCGCACCACCGCCGTGCTGGAGCCCGACGGAAAGCATTTCGTGGTCAACGGCCACAAGGTCTGGACCTCGTACGCCCACTGGTGTTCGATGATGTTCGCGCTGGTGCGCACCGACCACAACGCCAGCAAGCCGCAGGAAGGCATTTCCTTTCTGCTGATTGACATGGATTCGCCCGGCCTCACGGTGCGCCCGATCCGCATGCTCGAAGGCGGCACCGACCTCAACGAGTGCTACCTCGACAACGTGCGTGTGCCGGTGGAGAACCTCGTGGGCGAGCTGCACAAAGGCTGGTCCTATGGCAAGTACCTGCTGGGCCACGAGCGCACGGGCATCGCCGGCATCGGCTCCTGCAAGCAGCAGCTGGCCCGCGCCCGCAAGCTGGCCGAGCAGCAGGGCCTGGGCGACGACCCGGTGCTGCAGGCGCGACTGGCCCAGTTCGATGTGGAGCTGATGGCGCTGGAGTTCACAGCGCTGCGCCTGCTGAGCGCCCACCAGCAAAGCCGCACGCCCGCGGTGGAGGCGTCGATGCTCAAGGTGCGGGGCACCGAGCTGCGCCAGGCCATCTTCGAGGCGCTGCTGGACATCGCCGGGCCCGATGCCGTGCCGTTCTCGCTCGACGCGCAGAACCTGGAACACCTGGATGAGGCGGTCACCGACCCCACGCTGGTGGCCCTGGCCGCCAACTGCCTGGACTCCCGAAAGCTCACGATTTACGGCGGGACCAACGAGGTGCAGCGCAACCTGATTGCCCGGGCCACGCTCGATGCGTTCTGAGCCTTGACCACAGCCGCAGCCCCAAGGACACGACATGGATTTTTCTCTGAACGACGACCACCTGGCGCTGCGCGACGCGGTGCAACGCTTCTGCGACGGTGAGTACCCAGCCGAACACCGCGGCAATGCCGAGACGCCTGAGCAGGCCCAGGGCCGCTGGGCCGGCATGGCCGGGCTGGGCCTGCTGGGTCTGCCTTTCCCGGCCGACGCCGGCGGCAGCGAACAGGGTCCGGTGGAGGTGATGCTGGTGGCGCAGGAACTGGGGCGCGCCCTGGGCGGTGGTGCCTTCGTGGCCAGCACCGTGATGGCCGGCCAGTTGCTGATGCGCCTGGGCTCGCCCGCGCAACAGCAGCGGTGGCTGCCCGGCCTGGCCAGCGGCGAATTGCAGGCCAGCGTGGCCTTGTACGAAGACGGCGCCCGCTACGACTGGCAGCACGTGCAGCTGCAGGCCCGCACAACCCCGCAAGGTCATGTGCTCAACGGCCGCAAGACGGGTGTGCTGCAGGGCGACAGCGCGGGCCTGCTGCTGGTGGTTGCGCGCACCGGGGGGAAGGGCGACGAGCGCCAGGGCCTGACGGTGTTTGCGGTCGACACCGACGCGCCCGGCGTGCAGGTGCGGGGTTTCGACACGCTGGACGGCCGACGTGCGGCCCACGTCACGCTGACCGATGTGGTGGTGGCATCTGATCGTTTGCTCGGCGCGTCCGGCGAGGCGGCCGACGCGGTCGAGGCGGCGCTGGACGCGGCCATCGCAGCCCTGTGCGCCGAGGCTGTGGGCGTGGTGGACACGCTCATGGTGCACACCGCCGAGCACCTGCGCACCCGCAAACAGTTTGGTGCGCCGCTGGCGAAGTTTCAGGTGATGCAGCACCGCATGGCCGATATGGCCATCGCGCTGGAGCAGCTCAAGTCGATGGCCTGTGCTGCTGCCATGGCCGTGGACGCGGGCGAGCCGGCCCAGCGCCGCCGCCTGGTGTCGGCCGCCAAGGTGTTGGTGAGCCAGTGGGGTCGCCAGCTCGGTCTGTCGGCGATCCAGATGCACGGCGCCATGGGCATGACCGACGAATGTCGGGTCAGCCACTGCGCCAAGCGCCTGATCGTCATCGGTCAACTTTTCGGCGACGCCAGCTGGCACCTAAAGCGGGTGTGAAGTGGGGGTCGCTGGCTGTGCGAGGTGTGTTTTTTCAGCCGTCATTTCAACCACAAGGAGACAAGCATGATGAACCGCAAGACATTCACCGCCATCCTGAGCGCCGCCCTGCTGGGCTTGGGCCTGGGCGCGCAGGCCCAGGAAAAACCAACCATCAAGTTGCTGGTCGGCTTTCCGCCCGGCGGCGCCTCCGACAGCCTGGCCCGCCTGATGGCGGACAAGCTGCGAGTGGAGCTGCAGCAGCCCGTGATCGTGGAGAACCGCCCGGGTGTGGGCGGGCGCATCGCGGCGCAGGCGGTGAAGGCCGCGGCTCCAGACGGGCTGACCTACATGGTGGCACCCAATGCCACCCTGACGTTCCAGCACCTGACCTACCCGGTGGCCACGCTGGGCTACGACATGACGACCGACTTCACCTCGGTGGCGCAGCTCACCTCTTACCCCATGGCCATGGTGGTGAACAACAGCCTGGGCGTGAAGAACGCCAAGGAATTCGCCGCCTGGCTCAAGGCCAATCCCACCAAAGGCAACTTCGGCACGGCCGGGCAGGGTGGCGACACCCACTTCAACGGTCTGCAGTTCGCCAAGATCGTGGGCGTTCCGATGCAGGTCGTGCCCTACCGCGGCAACGGCCCGCTGGCCACCGACCTGCTGGGCGGGCAGATCCTGATCGGCAATATGCTGGCGGGCGATGCCTTGCAGTACGTGAAGGCCGGCAAGCTGACCTACGTGGGCGTGTTCGCTGCCAAGCGTTCACCCCTGTTGCCCGACGTGCCGACCATGGCCGAGCAGGGTTTTGACACCGGTGGCAGCGACGGCTGGATGGCGGTATGGGGCCCCGCCAAGCTGCCCAAGGCCGAGCTGGAGCGCATGCAGAACGCGATCAGGAACACGCTCGCCGACCCGGTAATCAAGGACACCCTGCTGACCAAGTTCCTGCAGGTCGCCGACTACCGCAACGGTGCCGAGGTGGACAAGCAGCTGCAGGCCGAGCTGGCGCACTGGGGCCCGGTCATCAAGGCCTCGGGTTTCACCCCCACGCCCTGATCGCACTGCCGAAGCGAAACACCCATGGAAGAAGTCGACTACATCGTCGTGGGCGCTGGATCGGCGGGCTGCGTGCTGGCCAACCGCCTCAGCGCGGACGGTCAGAAGAGCGTGCTGCTGCTGGAAGCGGGCGGTGAAGACCGCCACCCGCTGGTGCGCATGCCGGTGGGGTTCATGAAAGCCCTGCAACGCCGTTCACTCACCTGGGGCTATGAAAGCGAGCCCGAGCCGCACCTGAACGGCCGGCGCCTGCCGATCCCCCGGGGCCGGTTGCTCGGTGGCTCGTCGTCGATCAACGGCATGTTCCACATCCGGGGGCACCGGCGCGACTTCGACGAGTGGCGCGACCTCGGGTGCACCGGCTGGGGTTACCAGGACGTGTTGCCGTACTTCCAGCGCTCCGAGAGCAACTGGCGTGGTGCGGGCCCTTTCCACGGCGGCCAGGGCCCGCTGCAGATTCGCCACATCGACACCCGCCAGCTGCTCGACGCGCCGCTGCGCGCGGCGGCCGTGAAGGCCGGGCACGCCGTCACCGACGACTACGACGGCGAACACAACGAAGGCATCGCCCGCGGTGACGTGGCGATCGACGCGCGGGGCCGCCGCAGCAGCAGCGCACGAGCCTACCTGCACCCGGTGCGAGGCCGCGCCAACCTGCGGGTTCACACCCGTGCCACCGCCACGCGTGTGCTGATCGAGAACGGACGCGCCGTGGGCGTCGAGTACACCCGCAACGGCCAGCGGTTGCAGGCCCGCGCGCGTCACGAGGTGGTGCTGAGTGGTGGTGCCTACAACTCGCCCCAGCTGCTCATGCTCTCGGGCATCGGGCCGGCCGAGCACCTGGCGGGCCTGGGCATTCCCGTGGTGGCTGACCTGCCCGGCGTGGGCGGCAACCTGGTGGAGCACCCGCGCATGATGCTGATGTACCGCGCCAGCGCGCCGATGACCTTCATGAACCAGCTGCGCCTGGACAAGGCGGTGGGGTCGGTGCTGAAGTGGGCGCTTTTTGGCAAGGGCGCGTTTGCCACCCAGATCTGCAGCGGCACGGTGCTGCTCAAGACCCGCCCGGAGCTGGACCGCCCCGACATCCAGCTGCTGTGCAATCCGGTGCGTTTCGACGCCGGCCTGTGGTTCCCCGGCCTGATCAAACCCAAGGAGCACAGCTTCTACATCACGGTGTGCCAGCTGCACGCCAAGAGCCGCGGCCGCGTGAGCCTGCGCTCTGCCAATCCCGCCGACGCGCCGTCGATCGCTCTGAATCTGTTCTCCGCGCCCGAGGACTTCCAGACCATGCGCGACGGCCTGCGCGCGGCGCGCGAGATCTACGGCATGAGTCCCCAGGCCGAGCTGATCGACGCCGAGACGATTCCCGGCGCCCATGTGCGCAGTGATGTGGAGATCGACCGGGCGATCCGCGAGTTCGGCGGCATCACCCATCACCCCGTGGGCACCTGCGCCATGGGCGTGGGGCCCGACGCCGTGGTCGACCCTCAGCTGCGCGTGCGTGGCGTCCAGGGGTTGCGCGTGGTGGACGCTTCGATCATGCCGACCATTCCCGGCGGCAACACCAACGCGGCCACCGTGATGATCGCCGAGAAGGCGGCCGACCTCATCCTCGGGCGCCGCCTCGCTGCCGCTCCCTCCCTTTGAAAGCCCCACCCGTGAACACCCCGAACACCCCCGCGATGCCACCCCTGCTCCAGCAACCCCTGCGCCTGTTGATCGACGGGCAGTGGGTGGGCTGCGCCTCGGGTGCCCGCATGGACGTGATCAACCCGTCCACCGGCGAGGTGCTGGCTCAGGAGGCCCTGGGCGGCGCGGTCGATATCGACCAGGCGGTGCAGGCTGCGCGTCGCGCGCTCGAAGCCGGTCCCTGGGCGCGCATGCGGCCGGCCGAGCGCACCCGCCTGCTGCTCAAACTGGCCGACGCGCTGGATCAGCACGGCGACGAGCTCGCCCTGCTCGAGACGCTGAACACCGGCAAGCCGCTCAAGGTGGCACGCCTGTTCGACGTGGGCCACGCCGCCGAATGCCTGCGCTACAACGCCGGCTGGGCCACCAAGCTCAACGGCGAAACACGCGCGGTGTCGCTGCCCGGTGACTGGCACGCCTACACCCTGCGCGAGCCGGTGGGCGTGGTGGGCCTGATCGTGCCGTGGAACGTGCCACTGGCCATGGCGGTGAGCAAGATCGCACCGGCCCTGGCCGCGGGTTGCACGGTGGTGCTCAAGCCCGCCGAGCTCACACCGCTCACCGCGCTGCGTCTGGGCGAGCTCATCGTGGCCGTGGGCTTCCCGCCCGGTGTCGTGAACATCGTCACCGGCCTGGGCACCGAAGCCGGGCAGGCGCTGGTGGCGCACCCGGGCGTGGACAAGGTGTCGTTCACCGGCTCCACCTCCGTGGGCAAGGCCATCCTGGCCAGCGCGGCCGGCAACCTCAAGCGCGTGGCGCTGGAGCTGGGCGGCAAGTCGCCCGTGTTCATCTTTCCCGATGCCGACCTGGACCGCGCCATCGACGCCGCCGCGCGCGGCATCTTCAGCAACACCGGCCAGGTGTGTGCGGCCGGGTCGCGCCTGTTCGTACACCGCAGCGTGGCCGAGCGAGTGGTCGAGGGCGTGGCCCAGCGCGCGCGGCAGTTGCGCGTGGCGCCCGGCCTGGTGGCCGACGCCGAGATCGGCCCGGTGATTTCGGCCCGGCAGCGCGAACGCGTCATGGCTTATGTCTCCAGTGGCCGCGCCGAGGGTGCCGAGGTGGTGGCTGGGGGCGAGGTCATCGACGGCGCGGGATATTTCATTCAGCCCACGGTGATGGTCAATACCGCGCCCGGCATGAAGGTGGTACGCGAAGAGATCTTCGGCCCGGTGCTGTGTGTGCAGCAGTTTGACAACGACAGTCTGGAGCAACTGGCGGCCCGCGGCAACGACACCGACTTCGGTCTCTCGTCCAGCATCTGGACGCGCGACCTGCGCACCGCCCACCAGATGGTGCGGCGCCTCAAGGCCGGCAACGTGCGGGTCAACGCCGCCGCCGCGCTCGACTTCGCCATGCCCTTTGGTGGCTACAAGCAGTCGGGCTGGGGCCGCGAAAACGGCCGCGAAGGCGTCGAGGCCTACACCGAGCTCAAGTCGGTCGCTATCGACCTGAACTGATGGCCTACTTTTTTGCATTCTTCAATCAAACGACCCCGGAGACACCACCCCATGCCAATCCCCTCCCTGTTCCGTTCCGCCCTGGCCTGCCTGGCCCTGGGCGTGAGCCTGAGTGCCGCCGCGCAGGCCAGCCCGCCCATGAAGTTCCTGGTGGGCTTTCCTCCCGGGGGTTCGACAGACACCGTGGCCCGTCTGCTGGCCGAGAAGATGTCGGTGGTGCTCAAGCAAACCATCATTGTCGAGAACAAGGCGGGCGCGGGCGGCCGCCTCGCGGCGCAGGCGCTCAAGGCGAGCCCAGCCGATGGCCTGACCTACATGATCGCGCCCAACGCTACGCCGGTGTTCCAGACCCTGCTGTACCCACCCGAGGTCTTGAGGTACGACATGCTCAAAGACTTCACACCGGTGGGCATGGTGGTCTCCTACCCGCTGGCGCTGGCCGTGGGCCAGCAGACCGGTGTGAAGACGGCCAAAGAATATGTGGCCTGGGTCAAGGACAACGCCAAGGACCGCAGCTTCGGTTCGGCCGGGGCGGGGGGGCACACGCACTTCAGTGGCATCCAGCTGGGCAAGGCCATCGGCGTGGACCTGCAGGTCATCCCCTACCGCGGCAATGGCCCGCTGGTGGCCGATCTGCTGGGCGGCCAGGTGCCGGCCGGTGTCATGACCGCCGGCGACATCCTCCCGCACCAGAAGAGCGGCAAGGTGCGCGTGGTCGGCGTGTTGGGCGCCCAGCGTTCGCCCCTGCTGCCCGACGTGCCCACCTTCAAGGAGCAGGGCATCAACATCGACACCGGTGACGCCTGGACCGGCATGTGGGCCCCGGCCAACGCGCCCAAAGACAAGCTGGCTCAGGTGCAGAACGCCCTGAAATACGCGCTGGCGCTGCCCGAAGTGCGCGACACCCTGATCCACAAGGCCACGCTGAACCCGGACTTCCGGCCGGCCGAAGAAATGGACCGCCTGCAGCGCAAGGAGCTGGCGTATTGGGGCCCGGTCATCAAGGCCACCGGCTTCACGCCCGAGCAGTGACGCGCGGCCTCTCCACCCAACCGAAGCACACCACCATGAGCCTCAACGGATCCGCCTGCATCGTGGGCGCCTACGAACACCCCACGCGCAAGGCGGACGAACTGTCCGTGGTGCGCCTGCACGCCGACGTGGCCAAGGGTGCGCTGGACGACGCCGGCCTGTCCAAGAGCGACATCGACGGCTACTTCTGCGCCGGCGACGCGCCCGGCCTGGGCACCACCACCGTGGCCGAGTACCTGGGCCTGAAGCTGCGCCATGTGGACTCGACCGAGTGCGGTGGCTCCGCGCCCATCCTGCACGTGGCGCACGCGGCCGAGGCCATCGCCGCCGGCCGCTGCAACGTGGCGCTGATCACGCTGGCGGGTCGCCCGCGCGCGCAGATGGCGGCGGCCCAGGCGGCCGCCAAAGAGGGCAGGGGCGGTAGGGCGCCGCTGGCCCTGCGCCCCCCCGACCCCGACGCGCCAGAGCTGGCCTTTGAGCTGCCCTACGGCCCGGCAACGCAAAACCTGTACGCGGCCGTGGCCAAGCGCCACATGTTCGAGTTCGGCACCACCTCCGAGCAACTGGCCTGGATCAAGGTGGCCGCGTCGCACCACGCCCAGCACAACCCCCACGCCATGTTGCGCGACGTGGTCACGGTGGACGACGTGGTGAATTCACCGCTGGTGAGCGACCCTCTGCATCGGCTGGACTGCTGCGTCATGAGCGACGGAGGCGGCGCGCTGATCGTCGCGCGGCCAGAGATCGCACGCGAGCTGGCGCGCAAGAGCGGCCGCCCGCTGGTGAGGGTGCGCGGCACTGGAGAAGCGCCCAAGCACGGCATGGGCGGCCGGATGGACCTCACGTATTCGGCCGCGGCCTGGTCGGGGCCGATGGCGTTCGCCGAGGCCGGCGTCACGCCCGCCGACATCCAGTACGCCTCGCTCTACGACAGCTTCACCATCACCGTGCTGATGCAGCTTGAAGACCTGGGCTTCTGCAAGAAGGGCGAGGGCGGCCGCTTCGTGATGGACGGCAACCTGATCTCGGGCGTCGGCAAGCTGCCCTTCAACACCGACGGCGGCGGCCTGTGCAACAACCACCCGGCCAACCGTGGTGGCATCACCAAGGTCATCGAAGCCGTGCGCCAGCTGCGCGGCGAAGCGCACCCCGCCGTGCAGGTGCCCAACTGCCACCTGGCGCTGGCCAGCGGCATCGGCGGTGCACTGGCCTCGCGCCACACCGCGGCCACCCTGATTCTGGAAAGGGTCTGAACACCATGAGCACCCCCGACACCCTGCAAGACAAG
>QXGG01082697.1_pt1 | contig 22536 bp, 17 predicted proteins | sample 1982491 | NCBI WGS metagenome assembly QXGG01 (sample SAMN09924614, study PRJNA488089) | Wastewater metagenome, whole genome shotgun sequencing project. | isolation source: South African research farm wastewater | place: South Africa: Irene, Agricultural Research Council, Animal Production... | reverse complement strand
GGAAATTGGAATCGTCACAATCACAATAAAAGCCGAACGTCTATCCCTTAAGAATAGAAATACCATAAGCCCCGTGAGCAATGCCCCAATAATCCCCTCAGTAATCAAGGCCTTAACTGCACTAATCACATATACCGACTGGTCGAACTCGTAGGATATAGTAACATCTTCGGGTAAGTTGTTTTGGATAGAAGGCAAGGTTTCTTTCAGCTTCTTCGCCACATCCCAAGTAGAAGCTTTCCCCGACTTAGCAATATTAATATAGACCGAACGCTTGCCATCGACAAGAGCATAGCCCGTTGTAATATCTGCACCATCTTTGACTGAAGCTACGTCACGGAGATAGACCGTTTGAACATCTCCTTTGAATAAAGGGATATTCTCAAAGTCCTCCATCGTTTTGAGCGTATTATTAGTCGGAGTAAGGTAGTTGATATCTCCAATCTGTACGTTACCTCCTGGAGCAGTAATATTATTTTTGGTTATTGCCTCAACAATTTGATCGGGCGACATATTGTGTACCCGTAGAGCTTGAGGATCAATATTAATCTCAATTGTACGTGGGCTCCCGCCAAAAGGAGGAGCACTCGTCAGATAGAAGGTGTATGGTTGTAGATGACGAATCTATCGCCATGAAAGGCATCGTACACTATATTAGTAAACTCGATTTCCTTGAAGTTGAAGCAGTATGCTCTTCGGCTATCGAAGCGGCCAATATCCTTAAAAAAAACGAAGTACACCTGATGTTCTTGGATATTAACATGCCTCACCTTACAGGTTTAGAGTTCTTAGAATCGCTTGATAATCCTCCTTTAACCATTATAACAACAGCCTATTCAGAGTATGCACTCGATGGTTTTCGACTTGATGTTGTTGATTATTTATTGAAACCAATACCCTTTCAACGTTTTTTTCAGGCAGTATCGAAAGCGCAAAATCTACATCAAGCCAAGCTACATAGCCTAAATCAACACGAATCCATTCAAACGCAAATGTACGTTAGGCAAGGCGATGCTTTTAAACGGATTGACTGGCAAGACCTATACTATGCCGAAGGCATGCAAAACTACATTAAGCTGTACTTCAGCAACACCGTACTAACCATCCACCAAACCATGACCTCATTAGAAGAGATGTTGCCCAAAGATTACTTCTTCAGAATCCACCGATCCTATCTCATAAACCTAACACATATTGAGAAAATATCTGGTGGACAAGTTAGCATGTTGGGAGTAAGCTTACCGATTGCAAAACCTCGTCGAGAAGAACTGCTCAACTCTACAGTTTATAAGAACTTAATTAGCAAATAGAAAATGCTTTCTACAAAACAAATCGGGCTACTCTCACGAAAGAAAGTAGCCCGATCTATTTATATAATCTACTAATAGTAATAATTAGAAGTCTGCGTTATTCGGAGTTCTTGGGAAAGGAATTACATCGCGAATGTTTGACATTCCTGTGATGAATAATAGCAAACGCTCAAAGCCTAAACCAAAGCCTGAATGAGGACAAGATCCGTATTTGCGAGTATCTAAATACCACCACATATCACTCATTGGAATATTATTGTCTTCGACACGTTTCTTTAGTGTTTCATAATCTGTTTCACGTTCTGAACCACCGATGATTTCACCAATCTTAGGGAACAACACGTCCATACCACGAACAGTCTTACCATCTTCGTTAAGCTTCATGTAGAAAGCCTTAATCTCCTTAGGGTAATCAGTCATAATAACTGGACGTTTGTAATGTACTTCAACTAGGTAACGCTCATGCTCAGAAGCCAAATCAGCACCCCAATAAACAGGGAACTCAAATTTATGACCAGCAGCAACAGCTTCTTCTAGAACTTTAACACCTTCTGTGTAAGTAGCGCGCTTGAATTCTACACCAACAACATTTTGAAGTCTTTCAAGAAGACCTTTGTCAAAATGCTCTTCTAAGAACTTCAGGTCATCAAGACAGTTGTCAAGAGCCCACTGAATACAATACTTAATAAAGTCTTCAGCCAATTCTATATTGTCGTTGTTGTCGTTGAAAGCAACCTCGGGTTCAACCATCCAAAACTCAGCAAGGTGACGAGGAGTGTTTGAATTCTCAGCTCTAAATGTTGGGCCAAAGGTGTAAATTGAGCCTAGTGCAGTAGCAGCAAGCTCACCTTCGAGCTGACCAGAAACAGTTAAGTTGGTTTCTTTTCCGAAGAAATCTTCTTTATAGTCAACTTTTCCGTTCTCATCTTTAGCGACATTATCTAAATCAAGCGTAGTTACTTGGAACATCTCTCCAGCACCTTCGGCGTCAGAGCCTGTAATTAGCGGTGTGTGGAAATAGAAAAAACCTCTATCGTGGAAATACTTATGAATAGCATAAGCCATGTTATGACGTATTCTAAAAATAGCGCCAAACGTATTAGTACGTGGACGTAAATGAGCTATCTCGCGTAAGAATTCTAAGGTATGACCTTTCTTTTGCAATGGGTAAGTATTGTCGCAAACACCAAGTACTTCAATCTCAGAAGCTTGAATTTCTGCATTCTGACCTTGTCCCATCGATTCAACTAAGATACCATTAACACTAAGGCAAGCGCCAGTTGTTATTTTCTTAAGCATTTCTTCGTCGAAACCTGCTAGGTCAACCACTACTTGCACATTATTGATCGTAGAACCATCATTTAGTGCAATAAAACTAACTTTTTTGCTACCTCTACGGGTACGAACCCATCCTTTAATGTTAACCTTAGCTCCAAAGTCTGCTCTCTTTAATAGGTCAACAATTTTTGTTCTACCAATTCTTTCCATATTAAATTTTACGTCTTATTTTATCTCCGATAGCAAGCCAAAGGCTCGCTATCGGGTAATTTATTATTAATCAAATGATCCCATTTTCAAGAAGGCTACTTCTTGTTCTGTCAGGTATCTCCACTCACCACGGCGTAGTCCTTTTTTGGTTAGACCAGCAAATAGTACACGATCAAGTTTAACTACTTTATAGTCTAAACTCTCGAAGATACGACGTACAATTCTGTTTTTACCTGAATGGATTTCAAGACCAACCTGATTGCGCTTTTCGTCGTCAACATAACCAATAGTATCGGCTTTGATTAGACCATCTTCAAGTTCAATACCTTCAGCGATACGATCTATATCATTTTTTGTAACGTTTACATCAGTAGTTACGTGGTAAATCTTTTTCTTCTCGTACTTTGGATGTGTTAGCTTAGACGCTAAATCACCATCGTTCGTTAATAACAGAACACCAGTAGTTCTACGGTCTAAACGACCAACAGGATATATTCTTTCGTTACAAGCATCACTAACAAGATCCATAACCGTACGACGTTCTTGAGGATCGTCCATTGTAGTCACACAATCTTTGGGCTTGTTAAGAAGAACATATACTTTTTGCTCTAGCTCAGCAACCTTTTCGTTTACCTTAACCTGGTCGGTACGCATAACTTTAGTACCCAATTCCGTTACAACTACACCATTAACCGTAATAGAACCCGACTCGATTAACTCATCAGCTTCACGTCTTGAACAGATACCAGCGTTAGCAAGGTATTTATTCAAACGAATTGGTTTTGTTGGATCAACGAATTGTTGTTTATACTCAATCTGTTTACGTTTAGAGTATTTATCGTTCGGATTGTAATCAGCACTACGTTGAGGGCGATTAAATCTTTCTCCACGTGGAGTGAATGATTTTCTCTCTGATGAATAAGATCCACCTTCTCTTGAATCTTCACGACGTTCGTAAGAAGAACCCTCGCTTGATCTTGGAGTAAAGCTTTTACGTTCACCAAATTTTTGGCCTCTATCGCTTGAATATCCCCCAGGTCTTTCGTCTCTTCTTTCAGGACGGCTGAATCGACTTGAAGAATCCGAACGCTCACCATAAGGTTTATTACCGTAAGAGCGATTACCGCCACTTGGGCGTCTATCTTGATAGCTACCCGAATCTCTTCTTGGGTAACTTGACGATGATCTATCATCGCGTCTATCTCTATTATCTGAATGGCTCGTAGAACCAGCACTGCGTCGTATTATTTTACGAGGGTTTGCACTGTTATGATCTCTATTCGCCTCACGGCCAGTCTGCGGAGAGTCCTGCCAATTGTCTTTTTCTCTTTCCATTTTTATGTGGTAATAATTAGTAATGGCCTCACGGCCTACACGTTTAAATTATTATAGAAACAGTTACATCCCGGTATAGTTCTGGGGAGTAATCGCCTTTAATTCTTTTTTAAGATCTGCACTGATGTCAAGTCCATCAATAAATTCATGAATAGACACCTCATTAACGATGCTATTTGTTCTAGTCAACGCTTTGAGCGCTTCATAAGGATTAGGATATCCTTCACGACGAAGAATAGTTTGAATAGCCTCAGCTACCACACTCCAGCAATTGTCTAAATCGTGATGAATCGCTTTGTCATTTAATAAAAGTTTATTCAATCCCTTTAGGGTGCTTTGGAAAGCAATCAAGGTATGTCCCAACGGAACACCTACATTTCTAAGCACTGTCGAATCTGTTAAATCACGTTGCAGTCTTGAAATGGGTAATTTATGTGCTAGATGTTCAAAAATAGCATTGGCTAGGCCTAAATTACCTTCAGAATTTTCAAAATCAATCGGATTAACCTTATGAGGCATAGCACTTGAACCAACTTCACCAGCTTTGATTTTCTGTTTGAAGTATTCCATAGAGATATACTGCCAGAAATCACGGTCTAGATCTAGTACGATTGTGTTGATTCTCTTCAATGCATCAAAGAGTGCTGCAACATGGTCGTAGTTCGAAATTTGAGTAGTATAGTCTTCACGAATAACACCCAAGTGTTTCGATAAGAAGTTAGCTCCAAATTCTTTCCAGTTTACTGAAGGGTAGGCTACGCAATGTGCATTAAAATTGCCCGTTGCTCCTCCAAATTTACCTGTAATAGGCACAGTCTTCAACGTTTTGAATTGCTCTTCAATACGATAAGCAAACACCTTAATCTCTTTACCCAAACGAGTTGGGGAAGCTGGTTGACCATGAGTCTTTGCCAACATTGGAATATCCTTCCAAAGCTCAGCATATTCATTTAATTTAGCCAACAGCTCTTCAAGCATAGGGTAATAAACATCATTCAACGCATCTTTAATTGATAACGGAATGGAGGTATTATTAATGTCTTGAGAAGTCAAACCAAAGTGAATAAACTCTTTGTAAGCTTCTAAGCCACCAATTTTATCAAATTCTTCTTTAATAAAATATTCTACAGCCTTAACATCGTGGTTGGTTACAGCCTCAATGTCTTTTATGCGTTGTGCATCAGCCTCTGAAAAATCGTCATAAATAGAACGTAACTTAACAAACACTGCTGAATCTACACCTTGCAACTGTGGCAAAGGTAATTCACATAGTGCAATAAAGTATTCAATTTCAACTTGCACTCTGTATTTAATAAGTGCATATTCTGAGAAATAAGAAGCTAACACTTCTGTTTTACCTCTATATCGGCCATCAATAGGTGATATAGCAGTGAGTAGGTCGAGTTTCATAAATTAAGCTATTTGACAAAATACAAAACTAACGTTTTTTATTGACTAATGAAGTATTACAATACAAAATTCCTCCAGATTAAATGAATTCAAAACCCTATGCTTAATAGCCCCTTATCTCTTTAAAAGACAAACTTATCAATGATAATACTAAAATAGAATTGAGATGTTATTTGAAGCTTATATATTTGCATGAAAATCGATTATTAAAATAAGAATTATGATACAAAGAGGACTTCCCATCCTAAAACAGTTTATTGTTTATCTACTACTTTTCATCTGCATGAAGCTAGTCTTTGTCTTTTTTCATGCACGACTCTACGAGACATTAGACTTTTCTACGGTGCTTAGCATTATCAAAGCGGGCTTTCCTCTGGACGTCACCATGTCTTCTTATTTAGTAGCCCTACCGTTGCTTATCAGACTTGTCAGTGTTTTTATAACAAGTAGATGGCTTGTCAACATACTTTTGGGCTATAATTTTTTAATCAGTATAGCCATTGGCGCACTCTATATTCTCGACTTACAACTCTATAGCTATTGGGGATTTCGCTTAGATAGCACACCTGTTTTCTATTTCCTCTCCTCTCCCAACAGTGCCATGGCAAGTATTACAACAGGGGAGTATGTCTTGGGAATTATTGCTACTCCAGTCCTTATTATAGCGATATACAAAACAATCAGAAAAGTTAGTCTGAAACCCCAATACTGGCTGATCCCAGCACAGAATAAACTAAGAAATAGCATTGTACTACTCTTTGCTATCGGCCTATGTTTTCTTGGCATTCGAGGGGGCTGGACTGTTTCGACCATGAATGTAAGCCGTGCCTATTTCAGCACCGACGAAAAGCTCAATCAAGCAGCTATTAACCCGTTGTTTAGCTTTATGGAATCGGCAATAAAAGATAAAAACTTTGGAAATCAATTTCAGTACATGGAACTATCTGATGCTGTGAAACTTGTCAGCGAACTCCACATGCCAAGTCAGGCAGATTCACTAAGTGTGCCAGCTCCTCTTTTGAATACGGATAGACCCGATATCTTCTTAGTTATCCTAGAGAGCTTTTCAATTCCCCTTATGGAGTCTCAAAGTCAGGGACGCCCCATTACACCCAACCTAAATCAACTAAGCAAGGAGGGGATATTCTTTAGTAGTTTCTATGCCAATAGCTTCAGAACAGACCGAGGTTTGGCTGCTATCTTGAGTGGTTACCCAGCACAACCCAACACAAGCATTATGAAATATCCACGCAAAGCTCAGAAGCTCCCAATGATTTCGGAAAGCTTAGCCAGCGTGGGCTATAGGCCACACTATTTCTACGGTGGAGATATCAACTTCACCAACCAAAAGGCATTCTTAAAGAGTGGTGGATACACAGATATAACATCCGATGTAGACTTTCCGATAACTCAACAGCTTAGTAAATGGGGAGTTGACGACCATTTTGTATTCGAAAAGGTTATTGAAACACTTCAAGAAGACACAATCTCCTCTCCTATTTTCTATACCATACAAACCTCTAGCAGTCATGAGCCATTTGATGCTCCTGCGAGCCTTTTTGAAAACAACAAAGAAAATGCCTTCGCCTATACTGATGCTTGTATCGGTGATTTTATAGCAGAATTAAAACGACTCAATCGTTGGGAGAATAGCCTTGTTATTTTTGTACCCGATCATCAGGGAGGATATCCTGAAAACCTACCTAACGATTCCTTAGTACGTTACCATATCCCATTAATCTGGACTGGTGGCGCTGTAGCAAACGCAGAAGAGATTAAGACAATTGGATCTCAAATTGATATAGCCGCAACCTTGTTGGCACAATTAAACTTACCGACTCAAGATTATACCTTTAGTAAAAATATGCTGAGTGAAGAAGAAGCTCATTTTGGATATTTCGCCTTTCCCAGTTTTGCAGGATTGTGGGACAATCAAGGTGGAGCAATACTCAATTTGCAAACAGACAGCGTACTAACTATAGGAGAAGAGGTGAAGAGTAAACAACGCTTAAACCAGTTAAAAGCTTTATTGCAGATTATCTACCAAGACTTGGATAAGAAGTAAGACTACTTAATCATCTTTTTGTCGATACCAAACTTTTCATCGGGATGATCTTTTCCGTTGGGTTCGACATGCACAACAATGTCATACACGTTTTTGATATTATCACGAATACTATCTTCCACTCTGTTAGCAATTTGATGAGCTTGAATAAGAGTCAGATTGCCATCGACCTCTATATCAAGAGCGATCATATACATATTACCAATTTGGCGAGAACGGACACGGTGTGCATTACTTGCCCCAGGAACTAGTTCTACAGCATTAAAAATCTCCTCGTAAATCCCTTCATTTTGAACTCCGTCCATAAGTTCTACATTAGAGTCCATAAAGATATCAACAGCCGATTTAATAATAAACAAGCTAATAAGCAGCCCGGTAATAACATCCAGAAGAGGCATTTTAAATACAAAGGTAAAGAGAAGCCCAATTAAAACACTCACTGAAATTAACACATCGTTTCGCATGTTTATGGCATTGGCAATCAGAAGTTGACTGTTAATATGCTTTCCTTTTTTGTATTGATACAAAGCTAAAAGCAACTTACCGATAATAGAAAACAGCGTAACATAAATAGCCAACATCCCTGGAAGAGCCCGCTCCGTATCAAATAGCATGGCCTTAATCGAAGAGATAAACATCTGAACCCCTGCATACAAAATAATTAACGAGAGGATTTTGGTAGCAATGCCTTCGGCTTTTTTATACCCGTAAGCATATTTGGTAGATGGGGGTCTATTAACAATGTATGCAGTCAGAATCATCACTATCGAAATCACCACATCCGTTGCCGAATCTATACCGTCACCCAAAACAGCCAAGCTACCAGCCAATAATCCGACCACAATTTTGGATACTGATAGAATCAAGTTTCCTATTGCACTGATCCACGACGTTCGAATTAAGACTTGATGACTTTTATTGTCCTGCTCCATGATTTTGACCTTAAAATAAAGATTGCAAGTTCTTGCTTTAATTTTTCAACAAATGAGCGTCAAAGATAAACAACTTATACTAGTAATAAAGTCAAAACAGGCTTTTTAAGCTTTGATAAGTATAACTATAAACGAGTTAGTCAGAGCTGTCGAACCACCTACTCATTATACTAAAACCACTTACTCATTTTTAACGTCTCAATAACTTAAGAAAATTCAACATAACTGCATTTCATCAGCATCTTCATTTTTACCGTAACTTCTACACAAGAATATTTAGCCAATAAAAAATTAAAAGAGCCTATAGTTACCTATTACATCACTAACCTATAAAACACAATACCAATAGTTACAAGCACAACTACAAGTATAATAAACACAGATATAATCAGATTAACAACAAAGAAATATACACTTCTTTAAACACATATATTAACATAAAAAACATACCAATATTAACTCTCATCAAAGTTACTTTGAATTAACGACAGTCAAAAGATAGCTAATAACAGAGGTTTAGATCACTAAAGGATTAACAAAGCGAGGTATACATCCTTAAAAAAAGAACACTTTAAAACAGTTTGCAAACAAGTATAAAAGTTGATACAACGCAACACCAACACTCGATATAAGCACTGAAACACACAAAAAAACCTTAATGGATATAACCCAAAGCTGACACCCAAGAGACAAAAGAACAACACAAACATAAAATACAACCATTAAAGAAAAATAGATTTATACATTATGGTAGTATTAATTACATAATCAACCATATTATGAAATCCCAATGAAACACAAACCTCAATTAACTTAATTTTTCATGGATTAATACTAATTGATCAATAACATAGGATTACTCTTCAAAATATAACTCTAGTTTTGGCCACCGGAAATAATCCAATAGTTAACAACACAAGTAAAATTCAAAAGATGAAAATTAAATTTTTATTCCTTTCGAGCTTATTCACACTCAGCTTAGCCTCGTGCGATTCTAACGAGGATTCTTTTAAAAACAATACCCACACAGCGTTTGAAGGAGACTTAAGGCTCAAGGTAGATATCGCAAGTTTGACTAGAGCTCAAGATGTTGTAGTTGCTCAAAATGCCAAATCTAATATCAACACCGTTGATATTTATTTATTAGATGAGACTAAAGTTTATAGCAGCTATAATATTGATGAGAAAGGGCTGAAAGACCTAACATCAGACAAAGGCTTTATTCTAGAGAAAATTAACGGGAATATTAGCCGTGTAGCGTTAATAGTAAACAAAAACAACTCGGAAGATAGAATACCTAGTGGAACACCCAACAGCGAGATAAAAAAGATCGCACTAAAAGCAAAGATAAAGGAGGTTCAGCCAAAAGAGCAAGAAGGACACACTGGTGTAGCAAACGCACAAATGTTTGGTGAATCATTGATAGTAGACTCGTCAACGGCTATTAACGAACTTACAGGCAACAACGTATTTACGGCAACTGTCAATCTAAAACCATCAATTGCCCGCATTCAAGTCTATGGTGAGATCAAGCATTCATCTGAAATATCTGATTTCAAAGTAAAAAAGATATTCTTAGATAATCTAATAACAGAAAGAGGAGACAGCAATAGTAAACTCAACGTTAATACTGCAACTGGTGAAGCACTAAAAAGCCTACTCAATGAAGTCGGTATATTTGATATGAGCGAAAATGAGCTAACAATGTTTCCTTCAACAGCAAATAGAGCCTATGCTTATCACATATTTCCACAGGAAGCCGATAACACGCTTGGAGTTAAACCTAAGGATAAAAGCGTAAAACTAATCATTGAGTTAGAATATAAAGACGCTGAGAACGTAACGACCACAGAGTATGCTACACTTAGATTAGCTAAAGCAAATACTACTAACTCAACATTAGTTGATCCCTCAGCACTTAACATTGAAGAATCTGAAGTTTACACGATGGACTTAGGCGTAATCGACTGGACCGGTGATGGCAAGTATGTAGACCCTTCTGACCCTAATGCAGAGAATGAGGAAAAAGACGAGTTCAAACCTGGAGATGGTGGGACAACTCCAAATGCAAACCAAAGAGACTTAAGCATCATTACTGAACTTCAAACATGGACAGATGTAGCTATAATTCCTCAAAACTAAGAAACTAAAGATACTTCCTATAATACACTCCTTGCTTACTCCACCTACTGATAACAAGGAGTGTTACTTCATAAGATGATAATAATGAACTACAAATACAGCTTTTTACTGCTCCTCATGATTTGTTTGACTAGCTGCCTTAAGGAGTCTGATAAAGGCTGCCAAAATGCTACAACAGTTATACTAAGACATGAATACAAAGCCGATGGGCCAACTAATGTTCTAATAGACCACTTACAATACTCCTCATTATACATATACAATGACCAAGGATACTTAGTTGACAAAATAGATTTAGATCAAAATCAACTCGTATCAGGATCAATAATTAGAGGACTTAAAAAAGGCAAACACACTATAGTTCCTTGGGCCAATATCGGAAAAAACACATATGTAGAGTCCGCTCATAAATTATCTGAAGCTCAAATTAAAGTGACTAAAGGAGACCAATATTACGCAACTAGCGATCGACTCTATTTTTCTAAAAAAGTGATCGACGTTCCTAGGAGTTTTGAAGATGCTCCAATCGAAATTTCAGATTTACTGACTTACCAATCAGCTCATATTAACTTTAGGGTAATTGCAAAGACTCCCAAGAAAAGAGATGTCACAGTCACTCTTACAAACACTACTCCTGTTTACAGTTTTGATCTGGGTTTGTTTAAGCCAAGCGAGACCTTATGTAGCCCCAAAATTACAGAAGAAGGTGGTAGCGATGAAGTGGATAATTACAAAAGAGTTATGGATTTCTCTGTTTTAAGATTTAAGAATGATAACTCGATAAGCATCGAACTTAGAAATAAAGCAACAAATGGATTTCTTGCTTCTGTAGTTAATCTGAAAAAGCTAATGGCAGACAATAATATTTCTATAAACACAAGAAATGAAACACTAATAGAGGTAGAACTTGAATTCAGAAGCGGTGTATTAAATACCAAAATAAAAGAATGGGGTCGTACTCCTATTATACCTCAAAACTAATTACCTCTAAAAAATTTCACACCATGTATTACTTTAAGAATATAAAAACTATCTTATTTGCTCTGATAGTTGTACTTAGTGGGTGCAATTCGGAGGATAATATAAACACGGATTCTCCTTCTGAAGATGCCTTATTAACAATTAGCTTTAGAGATAAAGCTACGGCTAGCAATTCTAAAACAACAGTTAATCAAGAGTTAACCAAAGAGTCGCTTTCATTCTTTCTTTTTCAGAAAAAAGAGAATGGAACCGATGAATTTGTTTTTTCTCCGCAACAAGACAGAACCAGTATTTCAAAAGATCTAAGTTCGGAGCACACTTACAAGATCAAGTGTAAAATTCCAGATAAAGATTATGGCACAATCTACTTGATGGCCTTGAAAGATTATAAAGGACCTAAGCCTATTGCTCGACAAAGTTCTGAGAGTTTCAGTAAGACCAACCTTATCAACTTATACAGTGGAATTCTTAATACTCAAAATCACACATTATACGGTACTTCTGAGTTTAAAACAAACAGAAGATTTATATCAACATCGTTAAAACTCATTAACCCACTTGCAAAAATCAACCTGAGTGTTGATGAAACTCTTTACGATGCCACAAATCACAATTACAAGATAAAAAACATCGCTTCGGTTCGTGTGTATCGTAGTTATGACCGATCGGCCATTTACATTGACCCCGCTAACTTAAACAGTTCGGGAGATGTTCTGAGGCCAACAATACCAAGTGATGTGAAGTATAATATGAACAATGGCCAGTCAACCTCTTCGATCGAAGAAGCTGATAAAAGCCCACTACTCTACGATCTAAGCTCAAGTCCGGCTACAACATATAATGATGCAATCTTCATCCCCGAAGTAAAACACACCCCCAAACAATTACGAAAAGACGTAACGTCTGTAGTAGTGGGTGTTTACTTGGAGAATCCTGAGTACGCAGGACAGCAAAGATATTACAGGGCTGACTTCGCAAAATACGACGACGGCGATCCAACTCCTCAAGAGTTCTACTCGATACTCAGAAACCATAGCTACAGTTTTATCTTTGCAGGAGCTAAGACTCCAGGTACAGAAGAACCAGAAGAAGCCCTAAATGCAAAATCATCTTTATGGCTTAACTTAGAGGTATGGAATGATCAAGAGCTTTCATCAGTTATCAACGGAGAGTACTATTTTAGTATGAAATCCTCAGATATCAAATTGCCCTTTACGGAAGGAAGCTCAATAACCATACCCTACAAAACAAATATTAACGGAGATCTGAACTCATCAATGAAGTTGACATGGGATAATGGTACAAGCAATGAGAATGAATATTTCGAAGCTTATCTTAACACCCAAACCAAAAGCATCGTAATCACTACCAAAGCGGAGAATACCGATCAGCAGCGAACTGCAACCCTCCATATCAACCTTATGAATCATGCTTTTAGGGTCAAAGTATATCAAGCTGAACGCCGTCCCAACTTCTACATTTCACCAACCAACTACACAGTCAGCGGAGTTTATGTGAGAAACCAAGCACTGATCGAAGGTACACATACCCTAAGAGTTCGTCTTTATGCTAAAACAAAAAACGAAAAGCTTAACGGTCTAACTTATGCACTAAGCGCTTCAGAGATTGAAGGAGTCTATATTGAAGAGACCATCGGGACTTTCGACAACGTCATGGTGGATGCTCAAAACGGATTAGACTACCAAGATGTGGTTTTGAATATTAAAGGACTAAGCACTCGAGCTAAAAACAAAAGACTTACCGTTCTGGCTACAGGACAAGAGGAGTCATATCTCAATGCAATCATTCCGTTTGCCTACACCCCTAAAAAGATTTTGGGTTTATACGGCAGCTCAAGTAAAAACAAGCTATCTGATAGTAGCAGCTTCATAAAATTAATCACCAATACAGTCAACTACGGTACTGCTACAAACTCAACGGTGAAAGCTGAACAGATAACTTACAGAGAGTCTAGCGACAATAACCTAGCAGCACTAATTCAAAGCGAAAAGCCCGATGTTATTATTTGGGGAGATGGGTATAGTTTAAATAGAGACCAAACCATCGCTCTAAAGAACTTTATGACTCAACGCAATGAGTTAGGTGCACCAGGGATAGTATTAGCATTCAATGCAAATCCTACACATGTTATAAGCTTGTTCACCATACTAGGTGTGACTTCAGGCACACCTAAAGCAATCAGTCTAAACACAAAATTCAATACAATAACTCCTAATAGAGGGGACTATCTACACAACAGATATCGCTTACCTGTTTACGATTGGGACTTGGGTGTCAATGGTTCTTTTGGAGCACTTGGTACTAAATACATTAAGCTTGATCCTGATAACAGTACAAGCCTAACAAATCTCTCGTTTGGAGAAGTATTAAAGTATACTGGCAATGTTCCGTTCGGTAAGAAAACCGACAAATTTGATTACGCCACTTCTGCCTGTAGACTAGCTAGCTTACCACTATTCTGGGTAGGAGCCAATAAGTTTCTTTCAGAAGAACAGTGGCTATTTGATTCAGATAACAGACTTGCAAACGAAGGTGAGGTTAAGTACACCGCTTCGAAAGAACTATACAGCATGCGATTAACTACAAACTCTGTATTCTTTGCCAACCTCTTAGAGTGGGCTTTTTATACATCAGAATACGGATTAAAATAAAGAAACATGAAACGGATTTATAATAAAACAATATCAATACTAGCCGTCTGTTGTCTAATGATTATTGTCTCTTGCACTAAAGATGAACTAGTCAAAGGTGATTCTGACACTAGATCGAACGACTTCTTTCTTTTTATCAATGTACCAGATAATATAGAGACTCAAACACGAGCCTTATCAGAAGCTGACAACTATAAAATAGACATAGCTACACTTCGAATCTTGCTTTTCAAAGAAGGAAAACTCACACAAGAAGTAGTTATCGACAATAAGGATTCCTCTTATAACGCAGATGAGCAAGCCTACAAAATAAAGATCAACGACATAGAGCGTAATAATGACATCGTTGACTTTGTCATCGTAGCCAATCATAATTTTCCTTCACTCAGTAAAGGAACAACAAAAGAAGACTTTTACGAAAACCTAACGTTTGATACAAATGGAAAATGGGACACAGAAACTCCACGTTTACTCCCTTTTTGGGGTGAAGCCCAGCATGTTCAACTAGACGAAAATTTAGGAACGAGATATAGCCCAACTAAGTTTGAAGTGACCTTGCTCAGGTCACTGGCTCGAGTTGACTTTATTTCGTCAACAGATCAATCAAAGAATACTCCTAAAGCTTATACATTACAAATAAAAAGCATCTCAATCTACAACAGTTTCGATAAGGGAACGATTGCCCCTAGTCAAGTAAGTTTAGATCCAAATGGAGCAGTAACTCGACCAACGTTACCCAGTAATACAAAGGCTAAGCAAGAACCGCTTAAATATGAAGTATCTACTCCTTCTGAGTTTACCTCTCAAATATTTATTCCTGAACAAAAACTCATAGGTAAGGATAGTCGTGAGATTATGACCTTTGTTGTAGGTGGACAAACAGAAAACTCTACAACTACCACCTACTATAGAGTTGACCTTCATATACCATCAGGCAGTGAATACAAAGCAATTGATGTACTTCGTAACCACAGGTATATTATTAACATACTAGGGGTTAGAGGCAATGGGGCAAGCACTGAAGAGGCTGCTTTAAAATCTAATGCGAAGAATATTGAGGTAGATCTAGTTACTTGGGATGAAGCCATAAACGAAGGATTTATTTATGGAGACAAGTATCTTGGGATTAACAGTTCCGACCTATTTTTCAAAGAACACCATGTGGGTCAAGAACTGAATATTAACATACAGACGAATCTCGACATCCAAGAACTCAAAGACAACATCCAATTTGTATGGCAAACTAGTGGCCTATTTGAAGCAGAAGTCAGTCAAGCTACCAATAAACTAAACATTTTGGTCAAAACTCTTACTGACAACTCAAACAATGAAGTCATCAGTGATATACTTGAACTAGAACTCAACAACCATAAATTCAACGTAAACGTCAAACAGAATACGACAAAATTAGCCTACGACATACTTTGTGAAGAGACTAAGATTCATGGGGTTTATCAGGCAAAACTACCATTGAACTCTAGCAATTACATATCAGTTCGTATTCGCTCTAGAGAGAACCTATCTGGCCATCGCTATGAAATAGTTTCGGATAAGATAGATAACCTGGAATTCAAAGGCGAAGGCGTACTTGCAATGACCAAGCAAAGTGATGACTTTTACTATCAAACTGTAAAACTGATAGGAGACGGTACAGCCACCACCACCACCCCTAAATTTTTCACAGTAACACCGAATAGTCAGAACTATCAAAACTGCTCTGTAGAGCTTAAAATGGCTTACACGAAGAAGAGCATTGTGGGAATAGGTCATCTAGAATATGGGTACAGCACAGATCGAGGCAATAAAATAGAAGTACCGCATAGCTATAGGTTTAGAGAATCGCAAAACAACTTTGGACTAACTGAAAAGAGTACAATTAAATCTGAGAGACTCACGAATTTCATACATATAGACGATGCTAATTATAAAGAAGACCTACAAAAGCTAAGAAGTGCCATAAATAAGAATCCAGATATTCTCATTTGGGGATATACTGGTCAAGATAAAAGTGACGACACAAAAGAGATGAATTCTATAGCTGTGGAGTATCTTAAAAAAGGAGGAACGATGATTTTTATGAGTGAAACTATAGACGCGATAGATGATTTCTTCAAGAAGCTATATAGCGGAAGTGGGTTAGACATTTCAGTAAAAGCTCATAAATCAGGAGGAGCAGGAACGAACTATGCCTTTATTACACAACCCGGAGATGTAGTCTCAGATGGACCATTTGGTTCGGTACATGGAAAGTTCTGGGGAGAAGATGCATCTGATACTCGAACAGTTACAGGTATACCAAGTGAGGATATGGTGGTTTATAGCTTGGGGATTCCTTACGGAAAAGAAAAAACAACACCTGATAAGGGCGTATGTATATTTAGACATACCAAGTACAACTTATTCTTTATAGGGGATGCAGGCTTTATTTCTCAAGCTGGAAGATCTGCAACAATAAAGGTACATACTTACTGCCCATTTTTAGTGGATGGTGAGGATAGACCAATACCAAAAGACGGTTACGGACCAGGATCCTCAACCAGAACAGGTCTCGTCCACAACGCTGTTTTCTTTGCTAACGTGCTAGCTTGGGCTGTTGATAGAGCCGAGTTTCACGGTATTAATTCAGTTAAATAGGATTCTGTTTAAATTCATATAATAGTAAAATGGCATCAAGGGTGTGATTCTAAATTTAGAATCACACCCTTGATCTTTTAGAGTTTTTATATCTACATCAATCGATCGCCAATGAAGGAATTAACTTATCAAATCGCTTAGGTAGACAAATACTGATATCTGTAGTAATAAACTTACCATTATAGAACAAACTAAAGACTGTAGCCGGTGTTGGAGCCTGCTGAGCCTCAACAAAAGATTCAAGTTTTATAAGTTGAAGAGCTATAGATCTTTGAACTGCAATTTGAGGTAATTCCTTTTCGACATAAAAGGGAGCAAAAGGACAACGATTCGAATAATAGGCTACCAGCCCTGATTTATTGGGGGATTCACCCGACAAAACTGAAGATTTAAACTGGGGTAGTTGAGCTTCAGGTTGAATTAACATAGCCAAAAGTTTAAAACCATTGGGTAAGGTTTGGACGACTTGAAACCCGTGACTCAAGAGCCACTTCGGATCACTCATAAAAGGAAGTTTCTTTGTCCCCGTAACGGTAACCAACCCTGATTTATGTTGTGCTTTTGCATCACTCAAGGCTGAAGCTAAAAGAGCTTTACCATATCCTTTGCCTTTATACTGTCCTGAGACCCAAAAGCAATTAATCATCAGAAAATCAGGAGCATCAATAGGTGCCCAAGCCTTTTCAGCAGGACCATACTCGATAAACACTTTTGCTCTGGCATTAAGTTTTCGAAATACATAACCTGCTTCAAGTTCTGCTCGAAGCCACTCTTTTTTCAAGTTATACCCTTCTTTACACTCTTTAGAGCTTATCGCACAACAAATATGTTCTTTATCGAGGTTATCTTTGGTTAAGGTAATGAAGTCTGAGTTCTGATGGTTTAGATTCATATTTAATTCTTACTGATTGATATTACACACTAAATATAAAATAAAAATCTCTTATCACTGCCTTTTAAACTAGCTATCTACAGCGAACATAAAGCCTGAAAACTATGTTATGAATCTACAGTAAGTAATAACTCATAATACAGATATGAAAGTCAAGAAAATCCTGAAAACTCTAGTGCTTCTACTCGTTGTTTTTATAGCCTTCTTGGTTATCAAAACAGCAATATATCCGTTTGGCAAGCTATCGAATGAAAATCAACACGCTTCTATTGTAGATTTCAAACCAACCGATAAAGCCATACGTAATTTTGCCGGTGGAATCCGAATCCCAACCGTCAGTACCCAACCCTATAGTGAAACCAATTTCAAGCCTTTCGATGAGTTTAAATCTTATCTTAAGAAAACTTATCCGATGGTTTATCAGACTATGGAGACCGACTCGGTAAATACTTACGGATTACTATTTCGTTGGAAAGGAAAAGACAGCAGCCTAAAGCCCATCTTATTTCTATCACATTACGATGTTGTTCCTGTTGCAGGCTATGATCCAACAACAGAAATAGCAACCGATACAATCTTCCAACCAAACGACAAACCCCTTCCTCCGATAAGTGCTTACCCAGATAAATGGGATTATTCACCGTTCTCAGGAGCTGTAGTTGATGGGCGTATTTATGGTAGAGGTACATTGGACATGAAAGTGATGCTATTTTCGTTAATGGAGGGTGCGAATAACCTTATTGAAGAAGGTTTTGAACCCCAGAGAGATATTTGGTTTGCCTTTGGACACGATGAAGAGGTTAGCGGACGAGAAGGCGCAGTTAAGATTGCTGATTATCTGAAAAGCAAAGGGCTCAGCTTCGATGCTGTTTACGACGAAGGTGGAATCATTGCTGCTCCAGGTTCAGCATTAGAGGCTATAAAGCAACCTTTAGCCCTAGTAGGAATTGGAGAAAAGGGATTTCTTACGCTAGAACTTACTGTCAAAGGTTTAGGTGGACACTCCTCAATGCCTCCTGCCAAGAGCTCACTAGTTTATGCTGCTGAGATTATAGACAAGCTCAATACAGAGCAGTTTCCAGCAGAAATCATTAGCCCCATTGCTGACTTCCTTACCAATATTGGTGGTGAGATGAATTTCGCCTCAAGAATAGCTATTGCCAACCAATGGTTACTAAAACCTGTGCTACTGAGTTTCCTTGAAAAAGCTCCAGCATCCAATGCACTGGTTCGCACAACCACAGCCATAACCATGGCTAAGGGTAGCGATGCACCGAATGTTTTGGCTTCGGAAGCGACGGTTACAGTTAACTTCCGAATTCTTCCAGGTAACACTGTAGCACAAGTCTTAGAACACGTAGACAAGATATGCAAAGATTATCAGGTTAAAACCGAGATTATCTCGCAGCGCGAACCTTCGGGCATATCCCCTATCCAGGTGCGAGGCTATGAGATTATCGGACAGACTTTGAGTCAGATTTATCCTCAGGCAATCACAACTCCATACATCACAATTGGAGGAACCGACGCTTATAAATATCAGATTGTTTCGGATAATATATATCGCTTACTCCCCTACGAATTAAACCAGTACGAACAACGTACTATCCACAACGAGAACGAGTACATCTCTATTGAGAACTTCGGTCGTGTAGAGTGGTATTTTAAAGAATTAATGAAAACTTATTAACAGATAGACAAATGAAAACCCAGTGGGACGAGAGATATAGCCAGTCAGAATACATTTACGGAACAAAGCCTAATCTGTTCTTTAAAGAGATCTTAGATAAATTACCTGTAGGTAAAGCCCTTTTCCCAGCCGAGGGAGAAGGACGAAATGCTGTTTACGCAGCAAGCAAAGGTTGGCAAGTCGATGCTTTTGACCAAAGCAGGGAAGGTAAACGAAAAGCAGAACAGCTTGCCAAACATAAAAACTGTAGTCTTAACTATCAGATCTTCGGATTCGAAGATATTAGTAAGCACTATGCACCTCAAACTTTCGATTTGATTACTCTAACCTATGCCCATCTACCTTTAGAGATTAAGGCCCAATCTTTTGAAAGCCTCACCCCACTACTTAAGGTGGGCGGTTTACTTGTTTTTGAGGGGTTTAGTAAAGAGCAGTTGATGTTTCAAACTCCGACAGGTTCGTCAGGCGGGCCAGGAAATATTGATATGTTATTCTCTAAAGAAGAACTAACATCAATATTCAAAGATCTTGAAGTAACCTATATCGAAGAGATAGTAATAACACTTGATGAAGGAGTTGGTCATCGGGGTGATGCTGCTGTTATTCAATTTATTGGAAGAAAGAAATAGTAGAGAAATCTCAGCCGACTTACTTTATCACAATATCCAAATGGGCAACTAATCCCCTCAACCCACTCTCAGGAAAAATTGTTTTCTTCAAGCGATTGACGTTGGGGTTGATTGAAAAATTATATGAGCTCGAAAAGTCTACTCGCTCTAGGTTAGTCTGATTGAAAGAGGTTCTGAGTAGATCACAATCTTCAAAAACAGAGCCCGAAATGTCAGAGCTATCAAAGTAGGCCTCATGAAGGCTACAACCTGTGAATAGCGTATTTTTTATTTTAATCGAAACAAAATTGGCGTAGTTGAGCAGTGTACTCTCGAAAGACAGAGAGTTTGAAAACTTATTCAGATTCGTAAAATCGGCACCAATCACCTTACACTCAGTAAACTTGACCTCATGGAGGGTATCCACAAACTTCACGAGAGTGAAATCGCACTGTCTAAACTCGCAGGTATCGAACGAAGTATTATCGAGCATTTTTTTCGAAAAGTCGCACGAAATAAATACACAGTTATAATACTCTTGCCCCAATTCGACCTCATTAAAATTGATATTCTCTAGTGTCTGATTTTCCATTTTGAATCTGTTTAAACTAACTACAAAGATTGCAAAGTCTTCCCGATTTACCAATTGTCGCAAGCCATAACATCCACATATTTATTGTCTGATGGATATATTAGATAGATAATTATACCCTTTAAGGTGTAACTAATGCTTTAAAACTTATTTTATACCCTAAGAGGTGTACTTTGATGATTTTTTATTACTTTAGCACCTAAAGGGTATAATTATGGAAAACTTATCACTTTCGGCTTACGTTAAGCAAATGCGAAAACAATATGATTTAACGCAAGTCGATCTCTCCGAGAAAGCAGGGGTAGGCCTTCGCTTTGTACGCGAACTAGAACAAGGTAAATCAACCTTACGAATGGATAAAGTCAACCAAGTATTAAATATGTTTGGAGCAGAGCTTGCGCCCGTTCCTATGGATAGAAGTAAATTTAATCTATGAAACAAGCTAAGATTTTAATCTACGATAAGATAGTTGGAATATTAACTGAAGATGAAGATGGTTTCATATTCGAATATAATGTTGAATATCTTAGTGACACCAGTTCTGAGCCAATTAGCTTAACAATGCCATTAAAAGAAACACCATATTATGATAAAGTACTATTTCCGTTTTTTGATGGACTAATACCTGAAGGATGGTTACTAGATATAGCCGAACGAAGTTGGAAGATAAGCCAAAGAGATCGAATGTCTCTTTTATTAGCCTGCTGTAAAGACTGCATTGGAGCTGTTAGTGTTGTACCTATAGAATTAGCAAATAATGAAAACTAAATGTTTATATTGTTATCAAGGTTTAAAAGAGGGACAAACAGATTTCCACCCCTCATGTGCAAAGAAGATATTTGGTACAACTACAGTCCCCAAACTACCTTATACGAAAGATAATATTTCAGCCTTGGCAGAACAAGTTATTCGAAGTCAAACAACAATTACTGGGGTACAACCAAAACTCTCTTTAGATATAGAAGTCCCCGAAAACAGAGATGAACCTAAACGGTTTACCATTGTAGGACTGTGGGGTCGGTATATATTAAAACCTCAAACAGAAATGTATGCCAATTTACCAGAGTTGGAGGACTTAACAATGCACCTTGCTGAAATAGCAAAAATTAAAACTGTACCCCACTCACTAATCCGATTTGTTGATGGCGAACTATCATACATCACTCGCCGTATAGACCGAGATGAAAAGGGAAATAAGTATCCTATGGAAGATATGTGCCAGCTAGCTGGACGATTAACAGAGTACAAATACAAAGGTTCCTACGAACAAATAGCAAAATTATTAGTCAAATACTCTAGTGCTCCGATATTAGACTTAGTTAATTTTTGGGAACAAGTATATTTTTGTTGGTTAACAGGTAACTCAGATATGCACCTAAAGAATTTTTCAGTTTACAGTGTGCAGAAGGGAATCTACACACTGACTCCTGCATACGATATGCTTGCAACAAAATTAGTAATGCCAGAAGACACAGAGGAATTAGCCCTTACACTGAACGGCAAAAAGAAAAAAATTAGACGCTCAGATTTTCAGAGAGCTTTTGCGAGCTCTGGATTAGATAGCAAGGTAGGAGAAAATATATTTGCCAAATTCGAGAAACTTGTTCCTTTATGGCTCGAATTTATTGATAAATCTTTTTTAAATGAGGAGATGAAAAAAAGATATAAAGAGTTGATCCAAAACAAAATGCAACAAACACATTAACGCTCTTCAAATCAACCCACTCGACTACTCTTAACCTCCTGACGATGTACCGCAACCACAGAACCAATGCTAGCCGTAAT
>QXGG01102462.1_pt1 | contig 22543 bp, 20 predicted proteins | sample 1982491 | NCBI WGS metagenome assembly QXGG01 (sample SAMN09924614, study PRJNA488089) | Wastewater metagenome, whole genome shotgun sequencing project. | isolation source: South African research farm wastewater | place: South Africa: Irene, Agricultural Research Council, Animal Production... | reverse complement strand
GGTGCGGGGAAAGAGACTCGAACTCTCACGCCTTGCGGCGCTGGAACCTAAATCCAGTGCGTCTACCAATTCCGCCATCCCCGCGGTGCTGCAGTGAAGCGGCCCGGATTATACACAGCGCCACACCGACCATCGGACCGGTTTTGCTCGCTGTCGTCGCCCAAGAGCGCAGGAACCATCACCGGAACCTGAATCCAGTGCCTGTTCGCTGCGCACCGGCCGTTGCACGCTTCAGACCGGTGCGCGGCCGTAGGTGTCCTCGAAGCGCACGATGTCGTCCTCGCCGAGGTAACTGCCCGACTGCACCTCGATGATCTCGAGCGGCACCTTGCCCGGGTTGGCGAGGCGGTGTGTGTGGCCGAGCGGAATGTAGGTCGATTCGTTTTCGGCGAGCAGGAAGGTCCTGTCGCCGCTGGTGACCTCGGCCGTGCCGCGGACCACGATCCAGTGTTCGGCGCGGTGATGGTGCATCTGCAGACTCAGCTTGGCGCCGGGATTGACGACGATGCGCTTGACCTGGAAGCGTTCGCCGGCGTCGATCGAGTCGTACCAGCCCCAGGGCCGATAGACCTTGCGGTGCGTCTGCGTGAGGCTGCGGCCTTCGGCCTTCAGGCGCGCGACGACCTTCTTGACGTCCTGGGTGCAGTCCTTGTGCGCGACCATGACGGCGTCGGGCGTCTCCACCACGACCATGTCCTCGCAACCCACTGCGGCCACCAGACGGCTGCCGGCGTGGACCAAGGTGTTGCGGCTGGACTCGAACATCACTTCGCCGCGCGCGGCATTGCCGTCGGCGTCCTTGGCCGACACCGCCCAAAGCGCGTCCCAGGCGCCGACGTCCGACCAGCCCGCGGCGAGCGGCACGACCACGCCCTGGCCGAGCTCCGGTGCAGCGGCGAGCTTTTCCATCACCGCGTAGTCGATCGAATCGCTCGGGCTGCGCTCGAAGGCTGCGGCGTCGAGGCGGATGAAGTCGGCGTCGTGACTGCGGGCAGCAATCGCCGCGCTGCAGGCGCTGGCCATGTCCGGGTTGAAGCGGCCGATCGCGCGCATCCACACGGAGGCCTTCATCATGAAGATGCCGCTGTTCCAGTAGTACTCGCCGCTGGCGACGTAGCGCTCGGCGGTAGCACGGTCGGGCTTCTCGACGAACTCCTGCAGCGCGCGGGCGCCCTCGCCTGCTTCGAGCGCGGCCCCCGCACGGATGTAGCCGTAGCCGGTCTCGGGGTGGTCGGGGACGATGCCGAAGGTGACGAGCGCACCCTCCGCCGCGGCCTTGGCGCCCACGGCGATCGCGCGCTGGAAGGCCGCCAGGTCGGTGATGACGTGATCGGCCGGCATCACCAGCAGGATCGGATCGCCCTCCTCCGCCGCGGCCAGCGCGGCAAGGGTGAGCGCCGGCGCAGTGTTGCGGCCCACCGGTTCGAGCACGATCTGCGGCGATCGCACGCCGATCTGGCGCAACTGCTCGGCGATGATGAAGCGGTATTCCTCGTTCGTGACCACCAGCGGCCGTGGGTCCACGTCCACCGCCGCAAAGCCCTTGAGGCGGGCGGCGGTTTCCTGCAGCAGGGAGTGGTCGCCAGTCAGCGGTAGCAACTGCTTGGGATAGCTCTCGCGCGAGGCCGGCCACAAACGCGTGCCGGAGCCGCCGGAGAGAATCACGCTCTTGATCGTCATGAGGGGGTCGTCCTTGTTCGGAGGGGTTGCCGCGCGCAGTGGCGGGCGCGTTTTCGGCTCGGGGCCGTCTTCAGATCAATATCTCGCGCAGCATGCGCGCCACGCCGTCGCGCCAGTCCGGTAGATGCAGGCCGAAGGCGCTGCGCAGCCGCTGCGTGTCGAGGCGCGAATTGAGCGGCCGCGCGGCGGCGGTTGGATAGTCGCGGGTGGCGATCGGGGCGATCTCTTCCACCTTCAGCGCCACGCCCAGCTCGCGCGCGGTCTCGATCACGAAGCGGGCATAACCATGCCAGCTCGTCTCGCCGTCGGCGACGAGGTGGTAGGTGCCGCTCAGCGCGGGCGCCGCCAGGCTGGCGCGGATGGCGTGGGCGCTGACGTCGGCGACCAGATCGGCGCCGGTGGGCGCGCCGATCTGATCGGCGATGACGGTGAGGCGTTCACGCTCGGCGGCCAGGCGCAGCATGGTGCGGGCGAAATTGCCGCCGCGCGCCGCATGCACCCACGAGGTGCGAAAGATCAGATGGCGGCAGCCGCTGGCGCGGATCGCGTCCTCGCCGGCGAGCTTGGTGCGTCCATAGACCGACAGCGGGCCGGTGGGCGAGTCCTCGCGCCAGGGCTTGTCGCCGCCGCCATCGAAGACGTAGTCGGTGGAGTAATGCACCAGCAGCGCACCTACCTCCGCAGCCGCTCCGGCGAGCACGCCGGGGGCCTCGGCGTTGATGCACTGCGCGCGGGCGACATCGGTCTCGGCCTTGTCCACCGCGGTGTAGGCGGCGGCATTGACGACGACGTCGGGCGCGAGCTTGCGCACGGTGCGCGCGAGCCCGTCGAGGTCTTCCAGGTCGCCGCGCAAACCGTCAGCGCCGGCGCGATCGAGCGCCACCAAAGCGCCCAGCGGCGCGAGCGCGCGTTGGAGTTCCCAGCCGACCTGGCCGTTCTTGCCCAGCAGCAGGATCTTCATGCCTGCACCTCGCGTCCGCCGTAGTTGCGCGCCACCCAGTCGCGGTAGGCGCCGCTCTGCACATTGGCGATCCAGCCCGGGTTGTCGAGATACCACTGCACGGTCTTGCGGATGCCGGTGTGGAAGGTTTCCGCCGGCCGCCAGCCGAGCTCGCGCTCGATCTTGCGCGCGTCGATGGCGTAGCGGCGGTCGTGGCCGGGGCGGTCCTTCACATAGGTGACAAGGCGTGCGTAGCTGCCGCCGGCATCCGGGCGCAGTTCGTCGAGCAACGCGCACAGCGTCGTGACGATGTCGATGTTGGCCATCTCGTTCCAGCCGCCGACGTTGTAGGTCTCGCCCAGGCGACCGCGCGCCAGCACCTCGCGGATCGCGCTGCAGTGGTCGCCCACGTACAGCCAGTCGCGCACGTTGAGGCCGTCGCCGTAGATGGGCAGCGGCTTGCCGGCGAGGGCGTTTACGATCATCAGCGGGATCAGCTTTTCCGGGAACTGGTAGGGGCCGTAGTTGTTCGAGCAGTTGGTGGTAAGCACCGGCAGGCCGTAGGTGTGATGCCAGGCGCGCACCAGGTGATCGCTCGCCGCCTTGCTCGCCGAATACGGGCTGTTGGGCTCGTAGGTCTTGGTCTCGGTGAAGGCGGGGTCGCCGGGGCCGAGCGAGCCGTAAACCTCGTCGGTGCTCACGTGCAGGAAGCGGAAGGCCTCGCGCTCGTCGGCGGGCAGCGCGCTCCAGTGCGTGCGCGCCGCTTCGAGCAGCGTGAAGGTGCCCTCGACGTTGGTGCGCACGAAGGCGGCCGGGCCGTGGATCGAGCGATCGACGTGGCTTTCGGCGGCGAAGTGCACCACGGCGCGCGGCTTGTGCTCGGCAAACAGACGATCGACCAGCGCGCGGTCGCAGATGTCGCCGTGGACGAAGAGGTGGCGCGGGTCGCCCTGCAGGCGGGCCAGGGTTTCGAGGTTGCCGGCGTAGGTCAGCGCGTCGAGGTTGATCACGGGCTCGTCGCTGGCGGCCAGCCAGTCGAGCACGAAGTTCGCGCCGATGAAGCCGGCGCCGCCTGTCACGAGGATCACTGTGTTGTCCCTGCCCTGATCGGAAAGCCGTGATTATGGCATCCGGGATCAGGGGGCGAACAGGAAGCGCGACACGCGGATCGGTGACACCTCGAACGCCAGCGCGGTCGGGCGATCCGTGAAGCGCTCGCCCGACCGCGCCGCACGCGCATCGCCGCTACATGCGCAGGCGTTCGGCGTACCCCGTCATCTCCAGGTAGCCCTGCCCCACTTCCCGCTCGCGCGCCCCGGCTTCGGCGTCCTCGATCGCAAACAGCCGCACCGCGCCCTCCCAGTAGATCGCGCCGGTGGAGGCGCGGCTGTCGAGTTCCTGGTCGTCCATCAGCGCCTGCAGGCGAAAGCGGCGGCCATCCGCGAGCGCCAGCGTCCACTCGACCGGATACGCGATGCCCGTGCGCGGCGAGCGCCAGCGCCGCACCGGGGTGAAGCGCACATCGTCAGGCCCGAGCGCGGTGCCGGCACCGAAAGCATCGCTCAGCGTGCCTGCGCCCCAGATCGCCGTGCCCTCACCGTCGCGCATCTGGAAGCCCATCAGGCCGCCGCCGTCGTGCAGGTTGATGCCGATCCAGTCCCAGCCGCGCGCGCCCGCGGGCAAGATCTCGCTCGACCACTCGTGGTCCAGCCAGGCGTGTCCGCTCACCGCCACCGCGGCGCCGTCCACGCGCAGCGTACCGCTCACCGCGAGCTGCGGCCGGCTGTAGTAGTAGCTGGAATTGAGCGGATGCGGCGCCTTCTGGCTGAAGCCGGCCTTGCCGTTGAGCACCGGCGGGCGGTCGGGCGCGAAGGTCAGGTCGAAGCCGAAGTCCTTGGCCTCGATGCGGCTGCGGTAGGGCGAATCCGGGCTGTCGCCGCCGCTCAGGAACCAATCGTCCACCCTTACCTCGGTGCGCCCTTCCAGCGCCTCGACCAGCCCGGGATAGACGCGACCCGAGCGCTCGGCATGGCGCAGGCGCCCGGTGGCGGGGTCGGCCACCGCAGCGTGCGCGAGCACCAGTTGCCGCGGCGCGAAGCGGCTCGGGTTATCGTCACCGATGCGGGTGCGCACGCGGAAAAAGGTGAGCTGAAAACCGCGCTCGACCCCCGCCGCATCGCGCAGCCAGCCGGTGATGTACCACCACTCGGTGCGGTAATCGGGATGGGCGCCAAAGTCCTGGGGGAAGGCGAGCGTGCGGCCGGGGACGACCGGCGGGTAGTCGGGGCTCGCCGGCTCGGCGTACCCCGGCGCCATGCCAACCAGCATCAACGCGCCCAAAGCCCACGACAACATGCGCACGATCCAGCCCGCGGCGGTCGTATTCGCCACGCTTGTTCGCCGTTGCGCGGTGGGGCGCGCCGTCGCATGGACGCTCAGTGTCGATGGCCGCATCGCTTATCCCTCATCCGTCGGTTCCGGGCATTCCATCCCCCGCACGCGGCGGAAGGCTTCCGCAAAGCAAACAAGGGCTTGTAAGACCTTTCTGTCTTGAGAGCCATCCGTTTTCACCAGTCCGCCTTCACCGCCAGCACCGCCGAGCGCTGCATCGCATGCCGTCCGGCCAGCCGAGCCACCACCGCGGCGAGCCCCACCAGACTGCAAGCGAAAAGCCCCAGCGCCGCCCACGGCACGGCCACGTCCATGCTCCAGTGAAAGCTCTGGCGATTGATGATCTCGATCAGCACCCAGGCCATGGCGCCGCCCGCGAGCAGCCCGGCGAGCACGCCCAGGCCGGCGGTCAGCGCCCCTTCCACGGCAATCAGGCGCCCGATCTCGCCGCGCGTGAAGCCGAGGTGACGCAGCATGCCGAACTCGCCCTGGCGCGTGGTGGCGAGCGCGGCGAAGGTGGTGGCGATGCCGAACAGTCCGATCAGGACCGCCACGGCTTCCATCAGGTAGGTGATCAGGAAGGTGCGATCGAAGATCTCGAGGCTGAGCGCGCGGATCTCGCCCGGCAGCGCGATGGTGATGTGCTCGGCGCCGAAGCGCGCGCGCAGCGCCTCGGCCACGGCGGCGGGCGCCGTGCCGGGCGCGACCCGCAGCGCGGCGTCGTTGATGCGCTCGTCGCCGGTGAAGCGGACGTAGTCGCGGCTCTCGATCAGCGCGGCGCCGTGCTGGCGGGCGTAGTCGCGCCACACGCCGGCCACCGTGAAGGCCTGCATCCGTCCGCCCAAGGGTAGCTCGAAGCGGCTGCCGCGCGTGAGGTCATGGCGGTCCGCTGCGGCCTCCGACACCCACACCGGCGGCAGACCGCTGGCGTCCGCAACCGGCGTCATCGTGCCGCTCACCAGCGGCAGCCCCCAGTTGCCCTGCGCGGGGCGCGCCAGCACGCTGAACAGGGGCTCGTCGTCCGCCAGGCGCAGGTTAACCAGGCGTGTCGTATCCACCGTTTCCACGCCCTCGACCGCCGCGATCTGCGCCAGCGCCTGCGGATCGAGATAACCGCTGCCGGAAGACGACGACGCGCGCACATACAGATCGGCGGGCAGCACCTGCGCCAGCCAGTCATCCACCGACACCCGGAAGGAGCTGACCATGATCGCCATCGACACCGCCAGCGCCACGCTGGCGATCACCCCCGCGCCGGCCACCACCGCCTGCCCGGGCGTGGCCGACAGGCGCGCGTGCGCCAGTCGCCAGGTCACGCCACGCCCACGTCCGAGCAGCGGCAGCACCGCGCGCCCCAGCGCCGGCAACGCCAGCACCGCGCCCGCCAGCACGAACACCACCGCCGCATAGCCACCGACCGGGATTCCACCGATGGGCGGCAACAGACAGGCAATCGCAGCCAGTGCCAGCATCGCCAGCGCGTAGCGCGTGCGTACCTGCGCCTGCGGCAGGCCGGCGCGTTCGCCTTCGCCCGCACGCAAGGCACGCGCCGGCGGCACCCGCGCGGCCGCGCGCGCCGGCAGCCAAGTGCCCGCCACGCCGGCGAGCACGCCGAGCAGCAGGTAGCCCAGGCTGAGACCGGCATCGAACTGCAGCTCGGGCGCGAGCCCACGGAAGAAACCGGCCCCCAGATCGCCCCCGACCAGCCGGAACGCCCCCGCCGCCAGCGCATGGCCGAGCGCCACACCGAACACGCCACCGACCAGGCCGACCACGGCGCCTTCGGCCAGCAGACCGTGCATCAGCTCGCGCCGCTCCAGCCCGAGCGCACGCAGCAACGCGAACTCCCGCCGCCGGCGCGCGACCGACAGCAACTGCGTCGAAAACACCAGGAAGCCGCCAGTCAGCAGCGCGATCGCCGCCAGCATGGTCAGATTGACCCGGTAGGCGCGCGACAGCGTGCCGACCTCGCTCGCCGCCGCCTCCGGCACACGCAGCGCCAGCCCGGGCGGCAGCAGCGGCGACAGCGCGGCGATGCCCGCCTGCGGACTCACGCCCTCGGCAAGCTTGAGATCCACCCGGCTGAGCACGCCGACGCGCTCGAAAGCCTGCTGCGCCCCGCCGATGTCCATCACCCCGAGCGCACCCGCCGCACCGGGCACCCGCCCGGCCAGATCCAGGCTGAAGCTGTGCACGCCCGACTGCACCCGCAGCTTGCCCTCGGCGAGCGCCGGCGGTTGCAGCCCGCCATCCATGCCGCGATGCGGCTCGGCCAGGCGCGCGCGGGCGTCGTCGGTGAGGAAGACGTTGTCCGGCTCCAGCGCGGCGAAGCGTCCGTCGTCGGTTGCTGCACGGTCGGCGAGCGGTATCAGCCCCGGCTGCACGCGCAGCACGCGAAACAGATCCACGCCCAGGATGCGCAGGTTGTCGTCGCGACCCGGCAGGCGCGCCTCCACTTCCAGCACCGGGCTGGCGACGGCCACCTCGGCACGCGCGGCGAGCTGCGCGAACACCGCCTCGTCGAAGCCGTCGCGCGGGCCGACCAACTGCAGATCCGCATTCCCCGCCAGCAGCCGCATGCCGCGGCCGAATTCGTCGAGCGCCGCGGCATGGATCAACTGCACCGCCAGCCCGAGCGCTACCCCAAGCGCAATCGCCAGCAGCGACAGCGCCGTGGCGAGCCGCCGGCGCAGCAGGCTGGCGAGAAAGACGCGGCGCAGCGAGACGTTCATGCGCGCCCCGTGATGTCGTGCAGCCCGTCGGCACGCAGCTCGAGCACACGATCGGCGCGCGCAGCCGCCATGCGCGAATGCGTCACCAGCACCCCGGCCGCCTGGCTGTCGCGGATCTGCCCGAGCAGCAGGTCGAGCACGCCGGTGGCGCGCTCGGGATCGAGGTTGCCGGTGGGTTCGTCGGCCAGCACCAGGTGCGGGCGGTGCACCAGCGCGCGCGCAATCGCCACGCGCTGCAGCTCGCCGCCAGACAACTGCTGCGGCGGGTCTTGCGCGCGCGCGCCGAGGCCAACGCGCTCGAGCATCGCCCGCGCGCGCTCGGCGGCGCCGGCCTCGGGCTCGCGCAGCAGCCACAGCGGCAGCGCCACGTTCTGCAGCAGGTTGAGGTGCGGCAGGATGTGGAAGGCCTGGAATACGAAGCCGAAGTGGCTGCGGCGCAGTCGCGCCATGGCATCGTCGTCGAGGCAGTCTATGCGCGAGGGGCCGACCTGGATCTCGCCACCATCGGCGGGTTCGAGGCCGGCGATGCAGTTGAGCAGCGTCGATTTACCCGAGCCGGACTCGCCCACGATCGCCACGCATTCGCCGGCGCCCACCCGCAGCGACAGTCGATCGAACAGCACGCGCGGCGGCGTGCCGGGCAGGGTCTTGCACAGGTGGCGGAGTTCCAGCATGGCGGGCGAGTCCGGAGAAGGCGCGGAAGACGCGGAAGACGCGGTGGGAAAAGAGTGCGGAGAACGTTTGCGAAAAAGCTTTGCGGGAGCGCGCATGCTGAATTGCATTGCGGGACGGGACGGCCCTTCAGCCCTGTTCCGGCGCGAGCCCGCGATTGTGTCATTTGCCCGGGCAGAAAGTTGCATCCGCGCACGCAGATGAACGCGCCCGGCACATCGGCCGAGTCCCGCTCGCCCACGGCTTGCCGATGCCGCAGCCGCCCCGGACGGCGTGCTTCACGGCGCCGCGGGTGCTTGACGGCCGCGGTATACTCGTCGGCCTTGCGATGCATTCACCGGCCTGCGGTGACGTCCGCCCCAGAGTCCCCATGCCGGTCGAGCACTACGAAAACTTCCCTGTCGCTTCGCTGCTGCTGCCGGCGCGCCTGCGCGAGCCGGTCGAGGCGATCTACGCCTTCGCGCGCAGCGCCGACGACGTCGCCGACGAGGGCGACGCGCCACCGATCGCGCGCCTCGCCCGCCTGCACGACTACCAGCTCGCCCTCGAAGCCTGCGCGCACGGCCACCCGGTACACGATCCTTCGCTCGCGCCGCTGTTCGAGCGTCTCGGACGCGCGATCGCAGCGCACGGCCTGCCCCTGCAGCCCTTTCGCGACCTGCTCGACGCCTTCATGCAGGACGTCGGCAAGACGCGCTACCGCGATTTCGACGAGCTGCGCGACTACTGCCGGCGCTCGGCCGACCCGGTGGGCCGGCTGATGCTGCACCTGTACGGCGCGGCGACGGCAGAGAACCTGAAACGATCGGACGCGATCTGCACCAGCCTGCAACTGATCAACTTCTGGCAGGACGTCGCGGTGGACTGGCGCAAGCGCCGCATCTACCTGCCGCAGGACGACATGGCGCGCTTCGGCGTCGACGAAACCACGCTGGACGGCATGGCGCGCACCGTCGCGCCGGTGACGGCGAACTGGCAGGCCCTGCTCGCCTTCGAGGTGCAACGCGCACGCGCGATGATGCTCGACGGCGCCCCGCTGGCGCGCGCGCTGCCCGGACGCATCGGCTGGGAGCTGCGCCTGGTGGTGCTGGGCGGGCTGCGCATGCTCGAACGCATCGAGGCGGTCGGCTACGATGTCTTCCGCCACCGCCCCACGCTCGGTCGCAACGACTGGCTGCGCCTCGGCTGGCGCGCCCTGACCTTCGGAAAACTCGCATGAATCCGCACGATTACTGCCAGGACAAGGCCGCCAGGAGCGGCTCGAGCTTCTACTACAGCTTCATGTTCCTGCCCGCCGAGCGCCGCCAGGCGATCACCGCGCTGTACGCCTTCTGCCGCGAGGTGGACGATGTGGTCGACGAATGCCACGACCTGTCGCTGGCGCAGACCAAGCTCGAGTGGTGGCGGCAGGAGGTTGGGCGGGTCTACAACGGCACGCCGACACACCCGGTCGGCCTTGCGCTCAAGGACGTCATCAAGGGCTTTCGCCTGCCACAGGAGCAGTTGCTCGAGATCATCGACGGCATGGCGATGGACCTGTCGCAGACGCGCTACCTCGACTTCAAAGGGCTGCAGCTCTACTGCTACCGCGTGGCCAGCGTGGTCGGGCTGCTCGCCGCGGAGATCTTCGGCTACCAGGACCGCCAGACGCTCAAGTACGCGCATGACCTCGGCCTGGCCTTCCAGCTCACCAACATCATCCGCGACGTCGGCGAGGACGCCCGCCGCGGGCGCATCTACCTGCCGATCGAAGACCTGCAGCGCTTCAACGTGCCCGCCAAGGACCTCCTCGAGGCGCGCTATTCCGAGCAGTTCCGCGCGCTGATGGCCTTCCAGGCCGAGCGCGCCGAGAAGTTCTACGACCAGGCCTTCGCCCAGTTGCCTGCGGTGGACCGCAAGGCGCAGCGCCCCGGCCTGGTGATGGCGGCGATCTACCGCACTCTGCTGCGCGAGATCGCCCGCGACGGATTCATGGTGCTCGACCGCCGCACCTCGCTCACCCCGCTGCGCAAGGTGTGGCTGGCGGGCACGACGTGGTTCCGCGCATGAGTGCGCCCGCAGCTAAGCGCGCTGCGCCCTCGCGGAGGATGTCGCGCAGCGTTGGGAGGGTCGTGCCGAGCGCACCCGCACGGCCGCCCGCAGGGAAGCGCGCGCCTCCCCCGGGGCGGATGTCGCATCGCGACAGGAGGGTCGTCCGATGAGCGTGCCGGTCGTCGCCATCATCGGCGCCGGTTACGCCGGTCTGGCCTGCGGCGTGGAGCTCGCTCGCGCCGGGGTGCATGTGACCGTGTTCGAACGCTCGCACACCCTCGGCGGGCGGGCCCGCGTGGTTCACAAGGACCACCACTGGCGGGTCGACAACGGCCAGCACATCCTGATCGGCGCCTACAGCGAACTCACCCGTCTGCTGCGTCTCACCGGCTGTTCGCCCAAGCAGCTCGCCCACCTGCCGCTGACGCTGCACGTGCCGGGCCACCTGCACCTGAAGGCGGCGGCCCTGCCCGCGCCGCTTCACCTGGCGCTCGGCCTGCTGCGTGCAAAGGGCCTGAGCTGGGGCGACCGCTTCGCCATGCTGCGCCTGATGCGCTGGCTGAAAAAGCGCAATTTCCGCCTGCCGGTCGCCGACATGACGGTGACGCAGTTGCTCGCCGAAACGCGGCAGACGCCGAAGCTGAACACGCTGATCTGGGCGCCGCTGTGCGTGGCTGCGCTCAACACGCCGGTGCACGAGGCCTCGGCGCAGGTCTTCGCCAACGTGCTGCGCGACAGCCTCGCCGCGGGCGCGTCGGCGAGCGAGCTGCTGCTGCCGCGCACCGACCTGTCCGAACTTTTCCCGGTGCCGGCCGCGCGCTACCTCGCCACGCGTCGCGGCAAGCTGCGCACCGGCAACGCCATTGACTCCATCCGGCTGATTGACGGCGGCTTCCGCCTCGACGGCGACCCGGGCAGCCAACCCTGGCCGCATGTGGTGATCGCCACCGCGCCGTATCACGCCGCGCCGCTGCTCGCCTCCACCGGCGCCTGCGCGCGGCTGGCGGAACAGATCGAGGCGCTGGAGCACGAGCCGATCGTCTCGGTGTATCTGGCGCTCGGCAAGGGCCAGACGCTGCCCGAACCGATGATCGGGCTGATGTCCGAGAGCCCGGCCGACCCGGCGCAGTGGGTGTTCGACCGCGGCCAGCTCGGCGGGCCGGAAGGCCTGTTCTGCGCCGTGATCAGCGCCCGCGGCCCGCACGAGACGCTCCCGCGCGATGAGCTGATCCTGGCGGTGCATGCCCAGCTCGAGCGCCAGCTCGGCCGCCGCCTGCCGGCGCCGGAATGGTCGCAGGTGATCGTGGAGAAGCGCGCCACCATCGCCTGCCGCCCGGGCATCTTCCGCCCCGGTATCCGTACCCCGCTGCCCGGGCTGTGGCTGGCAGGCGACTATCTGGATTCGGACTACCCCGCCACGCTCGAATCGGCAGTGCGCTCGGGCGTGGCCTGCGCCAACGCGATCCTCGCCGAGCTCGGCCGCAAGGGCTGATCGGCGCACGCCTCACGGGCAAAGGTGCCCGCCCATCAGCTCACTTTGCTTGCGCATCCACCACATGGCGCAGGATCGGATTGAGCATCGCCGCACCCAGGCGCTTGCTGCGCGCACCGTTCCAGCCGACGTGCTCATCGGGCAGGATCGCGTTGTCCTTGAACGGCATCTCCAGCGTCAGCGACACGCAGCCGAAGTGGTTGGCGACCCATTTGCTCGCCAGCGTCAGCAGCTCCTCGCCGAAGCGGCCGGGCTTGTAGCCTTCCTCGGTCTGGAAGTCGGGGCTGACCGCGAGCAGGGTGTCGACGAAGCGCGCCTGCGCCGCCGCGGCATCGGTCGTGAAGCCGGGCACCTCCTCGGCGGTGGAAAAGAACACGTAGGGCAGCGACTCGTCGCCGTGGATGTCGAGGAAGAGCGCGCAGCCGGTGCGTTCCATCTCGGCGCGCACCAGGAAGACCTCGGGGCTGGCGACCGGGTCAGGTTCGCGCCACTCGCGGTTGAGGTTGCGCCCGGCGGCGTTGGTGCGCAGGTTGCCGCGCACCGCGCCGTCCGGATTCATGTTCGGCACGATGTAGAGCAGTGCCCGGTCGCGCAGCGTCCGCGCGACCGGGTCGGCGCCGTCGAGCAGACGATCGAGCAGGCCTTCGACGAACCACTCGGCCATCGTCTCGCCCGGATGCTGGCGGGCGATGATCCAGATCGGCGCGCGGCCGGGTTGATCATCGCCCACGACGACCAGGTCGAGATCGCGGCCGTCGACCGTGCTGCCGAGCCGGCGCACGCGGGCAGAGGGCGACATTGCTGCACGCGCGATCATGTCGAGGTGGCGTTCGTGCGAGTAAGGCTCGAAGTAGGCGTAATAGACGCTGTCGCGCTCGGGCGTGTGCTCGACGATCAGCTCGCCGTTCTCGTAGTGCGTGCTGGCGATGCGGAACCAGTGCTGGCGGTCGTAGGACGCCACGCAGCGGTAGTCGCGCCAGCCGTCCGGGTAAGCGGCCGTGGCGGCGTTCTCGAACACCATGCGCACCGCGGTGCCGGCGGCGCCCATCAGCCGAAAGTGGAACCACTGGTGGAAGTCGGCGGCGTTGTCCTGGCGCAGGCGCAGGCGGATGTCGGCCGGGTCGTCGAGGCGCACGACCTCGATCGCGCCCGAATCGAAGGTGGAGCTGATCTGCATGCGGCTCACTCCTCGCGACGACGGAAGACGAGCGTGTCGGCGTCGGACGCGTCGGCGGCGAAGGCGTAGCCCTCGGCATCGAAGCCCTGCAGCGCCTCGACCTCGTCGATGCGCTTCGTGATGACGTAGCGGCTCATCAGCCCGCGCGCGCGCTTGGCGTAGAAGCTGATGATCTTGTAGCGCCCACCTTTCCAGTCCTCGAACACCGGGGTGACGATGCGGCCCTTGAGCTTCTTCGGCTTGACCGACTTGAAGTACTCGTCGGAGGCGAGGTTCACCAGCACGCGCTCGCGCCCGGCGTCCTCCTCGCGCGCGAGCAGGCGGTTGAGTTCGTCGGTGATGCGCTCGCCCCAGAATTCGTACAGGTTCTTGCCGCGCGGGCTGGCGAGCCGCGTGCCCATCTCCAGGCGGTAGGCCTGCATCAGGTCGAGGGGGCGCAGCACGCCGTAGAGCCCGGACAGGATGCGCAGGTGGTCTTGCGCCCACGCCAGGTCGGCTTCGGTGAGGCTCGTCGCGTCGAGGCCTTCATAGACGTCGCCGTTGAAGGCGAGCAGCGCCTGCTTGGCGTTGTCGGCGGCGAAGGGCCGCGACCAGCTCGCGTAGCGCGCCACGTTGAGGCTGGAGAGTTGGTCCGAGAGCGACATCAGTTCGGCGATCTGGGCCGGCGACTTCTCGCGCAGGATGTCGATGAGCTCGGCCGACTGGTCGAGAAAGTCGGGCTGGGTGAAGGTGGCGGTGGTGGGCGGCGTCTCGTAGTCGAGCGCCTTGGCGGGGGAGATGACGAGGATCATGGGTTCAGTCGTTCGAAGCGGCGGGATCACCGAAGCGGGCGATGTTAACGCGAATCGTCGCGCATGGCCCAGCCGCCCCGCCCGCCTTGGCCCCGGCCAAGCGCTCGAATGGCCTGGCGCTTCGATCAGCCCGGCATCACCTCCAGCAGCCGAGCCGACAGCTCGTCTGCGCGCTTGCGGCCGATGCGCGACTCGCTGATCGAATGCAGCCACTCTTCGAACAGGGCGCGCAGCTCCGCGCTGTGCGTCGAGGCGTGGATGCGCTTGACAAGATCGAGCTTGCCGTAGGGGCCGTGGAAGGTGCGCAGGGTGTTCATCATGAAGTCCTGCGCGAGCGCGAGGCTGGCCTGCCGCCCGCCGGGCGCAGCGGGCGTCGGGCCGGCGTGCGCGGCGGGCGCCATCGCGGTGGCAGCGGATGCTGCATCCGCTTCGACGAAGCCGGCCTCAGCCAGTGTCCGCAGCGAGTCCTCGACCTGCGCGTCGCCGGCGAGGCGGGCGAGCTCTTCGCTGTCGCGCTGGCCGTCGATGAGGATCAACAGCCGTCGCGCGCGCGCGCCCAGTCCGGCGGCGCGATCGCTGATCTCCTGATGACCCTTCGCGGTCTTGCAGTACTTGCCCATCGAGCTTTGTCTCCTTGCCGGCGCGGCCTTTGGCCGTCTGCGTGTTCTGGTCGTCCGCGCGATCGGCAGACATTCGGCAAGGGTGATGGCGGGCTGCGCGCCGGTCAAGAATTGGCGAGTGCCCGGCGTGAGGCTTTTAACGCGTGTGCTGCTGTCGCGCCTGCTCGAAAAGGCACACCGCGACCGCCGCGCCGACGTTGAGCGATTCGACGCCGGCCGCCATCGGAATGATCACGCGCTGGTCGGCGCGCGCCAGCAAGGCCGGCGACAGGCCCTGGCCTTCGGCACCGAACAGCCAGGCCACAGGGCCGCGCAGGTCGAGCGCGTGGAGCGAGCACGCGCCCTCGCCCAGCGCGGTGGCAAGACAGGGTCCCGGGTAGCCCTGGAGGCGGGCGCAGGCGTCGATGCCGTCTTCGATCGCGAGCACGAAATGCGCTCCCATGCCGGCGCGCAGCACGCGCGGCGACCAGGCTTGGGCGCAGCCGGCGCCGAGCAGTACGCGGCCGATGCCGGCGGCGGCGGCCGTGCGCAGGATGGTGCCGAGATTGCCCGGATCCTGCACGGCGTCGAGCACGACGACGCTGTCGGTGAGCGGCGCGGGCGCGGCGGACTGCGGAAGATCGATGATGGCGAGCAGGCCCGAGGGCGTATCCACCGGGCTCACATGCCTGAACAGGGTGTCGGGGAGCTGGTAGCGCGGGACATCGGCGGCGATGGCGCCGAGCAGGCGCTGGTGCTCGGGAGGCATCAGGCCGCTCTCCGCGCAGACGATGGCTTTCAGGGGCCAGCGCGCGGCGACCGCCGCCTCGACCAGATGGGCGCCGTCGAGCACGGTTTCGCCGAGCTGGCGGCGATCGCGTGCGGAGTGCGCGAGCGCATGCAGGCGCTTGATCAGCGGGTTGTCGCGCGAGGTGATCGTCTTCATGGCGGGGTCAGCGCCCTGCCCCGCCCGGCAGCAGCCTTTTCACCGGGCCGAAGCTGCGGCGGTGAAAGTCACGCACGCCATGGGCCTCGAGCGCGGCGAGATGCGCGGCGGTCGGATAGCCCTTGTGCGCGGCCAGGCCGTACTGCGGCCATTCGGCGTCGAGCATGCGCATCGCTTCGTCACGCGCTGTCTTGGCGAGGATGGAGGCCGCCGAGATCGCCGGCTCGCTGGCATCGCCCTTGACGATTGCGCGCGCCGGGTACGGTAGCTGCGGGCAACGGTTGCCGTCGATCAGCACCTCGCCGGGGGCCAGCCCAAGCGCCAGCACCGCGCGCTGCATGGCCAGCATGGTGGCGTGCAGGATGTTCAGGCGGTCGATCTCTTCCACGGAGGCTTCGGCCACCGCCCAGGCCAGCGCACGCTCGCGGATCTGCGGCGCGAGGCGCTCGCGCGCGGTTTCGCTCAGTTTCTTGGAGTCGTTGAGGCCGGCAATCGGACGCGCCGGATCGAGGATCACCGCGGCCGCCATCACCGGGCCGCACAGCGGCCCGCGTCCGGCCTCGTCGACGCCGCATACGAGGTGCGTCGCGGGTAGCGGCGTTGCAAAGAGATCGGGCGTCATCGCCGGGCCTCAGCGCGAATCGGCGCTCAGGTAGGGCAGGATGGCTTCGGCCGCGCGCCGGGCGGTGTCCTGCTTGAGCTCGAGGTGCAGGTCCATGAAGCGGGCTTCGACCGCGGCGCGGCGCGGCGCGTCCTGCAGCCAGCCCTCGATGGCGTCGGCGAGATTCTCCGGCGTGGCCTCGTCCTGCAGCAACTCCGGCACGATGCCCTCGTTGCACAGGATGTTCGGCAGGCCGACCCAGGGCAGATAGGCCATGTGCTTCATCAGCCGGTACTGCCACTTGCCGATGCGGTAGGTGATCACCATCGGGCGCTTGAGCAGCGCGGCCTCGAGGCTGGCCGTGCCGCTCGCCACCAGCACCACGTCGGCCGCAGTCATCGCGTCCACCGCGTGGCCGAACAGCATGCGGATCGGCAGTTCGGTGGCTTCGTTGCGGTGCAGGGCCTCCTCGAAGATCAGCCGTGTCTCGCGCGTGGCGAGCGGCACCAGGAAGCGCAGTTCGGGATCGCGCTCGAGCAGAAGGCGTGCGGTGGCGATGTAGGTGTCGGCGAGGTTGCGCACCTCGGACTGGCGGCTGCCGGGCAGCATCGCGATCACCTTGCGCGCCTGCGGAATCTCGAGGCGCTCGCGGGTTTCCTCGCGGTTGGGGTGGAGCGGGAAGGCGTCTGCGAGCGGGTGGCCGACGTAGCTCACCGGCACGCCGGCGCGCTCGTAGAGCTCGGGCTCGAAGGGGAACAGGCACAGCATGTGCGAGACCGAGCGCGCGATGCGCTTGATCCGCCCGCCGCGCCAGGCCCAGATCGAGGGGCTGACGAAATGGATCGCGGGGATGCCGGCGTCGCGCGTCTTGCCTTCGAGCCACAGGTTGAAGTCGGGCGCATCGACGCCGATGAAGGCGGTAGGCCGCTCGAGGCGGATCTGCGCGAGCAGCTCGCGGCGGATGCCGGATAGTTCGCGGTAGCGCTTGATCGCGTCCACATACCCATGGACCGCGAGCAGCTCGCACGGCCACCGCACGTCGAATCCTTCGGCCTGCATCTTGGGGCCGCCGATGCCAAAGAACTCGGCATCCGGCAGATGCTGGCGCAGCGCGCGGATCAGATGGCTGGCAAGCAGGTCGCCGGAGGTTTCGCCGGCGACCATCGCGATGCGGACGGTCATTGCGTCGCTACAGCCTCAACGCACGAGGCCGCGGCCGGATGCGGCGATGAACTCGGAGAAGAGGCCGACTTCGGGCTGGGCGGTGGCGATCTCGGCCACGCGCTGGCGGGCTTCATCGAGCGTCAGGCCGGAGCGATACAGCGCGCGGTAGGCACGCTTGATCGCGGCGATGCCTTCGGCCGAGTAGCCGCGGCGCTTGAGGCCTTCGCTGTTGATGCCGTGCGGCTTGGCCGGGTTGCCGGCGACGGTGACGAAGGGCGGCAGGTCCTGCAGCAACACGGTGCCGACACCGCAGAAGCTGTGCGCGCCGACGCGGCAGAACTGATGCACGCCGGTGAAGCCGCCGAGAATCGCCCAGTCGCCCACGTGCACGTGGCCGGCGAGCGTGGCGTTGTTGGCGAAGATGGTGTGGTCGCCGACCTGGCAGTCGTGCGCGACGTGCACGTAGGCCATGATCCAGTTGTCGTTGCCGACGCGGGTGACGTGCGCGTCCTGGCTGGTGCCGACGTTGAACGAGCAGAATTCGCGGATTGTGTTGCGATCGCCGATCTCGAGGCGCGTGGGCTCGGCGTCGTACTTCTTGTCCTGCGGGCTGGCGCCGATCGAGCAGAACTGGAAGATCTCGTTGTCGCGGCCGATGCGGGTGTGGCCCTCGACCACGACGTGCGGACCGATGCGGGTGCCGTCGCCGATCTCGACGTGCTCGCCGATCAGCGAATAGGCGCCGACGCTGACGTTGGCGCCGAGCTTCGCGCCCGGATGGACGATGGCGGTGGGATGAATCATAGCGTCTTGATCGCGCACATCAGCTCGGCCTCGGCCGCAAGCTCGCCGTCGACGCTGGCGCGCGCCTTGTATTTGTAGATGTTGCGCTTGGCGTGGGTGATCTCGACGTCGAAGATCAACTGGTCGCCCGGCACCACCGGACGCTTGAAGCGCGCGTTGTCGATGCCGGCGAAGTACACCACCGAGTTGTCGTCGGGCTTCACGCCGGTGCTCTTGAATGACAGCAGCGCGGCGGCCTGGGCCATGGCCTCGATGATCAGCACGCCCGGCATCACCGGGTGGTGCGGGAAGTGACCGGGAAAGAAGGGCTCGTTCATGGTCACGTTCTTCAGCCCGCGCGCGCGCACGCCCGGCTCGATCTCCAGCATGCGATCGACGAGCAGGAAGGGGTAGCGGTGCGGCAGGTACTGCAGGATTTCCTTGATGTCCATGATGGCTCAGCCCGGCGTACGGTCTGCGGGACCGTCGCTTTGTTGTTCGAGTTGGCGGACGCGCTTGGCGAGCGCGTCCAGGTGGCGCAGATGGGAGAAGTTCTTCACCCAGTCGCCATGGGTTTGCAGCGGCAGGTTGCCGGTGTAGACGCCCGGCTTGGTGATCGACTTGGCCACCAGCGTCCACGCGGACACAACCACGTCGTCGGCGATGCTCAGGTGGCCCGAGATGCCGGCCTGGCCGCCGATCATGCAGCGTGCGCCGATCTGCGCACTGCCGGCAACCCCTGCGCAGCCCGCCATGATGGTGTGATCGCCCACGCGCACGTTGTGCGCGATCTGGATCAGGTTGTCGAGCTTCACGCCGTCGCCGATCACGGTGTCGTCGAGCGCGCCGCGGTCGACCGTGGTGTTGGCGCCGATCTCGACGTCGCTGCCGATGACCACGCGGCCCGTCTGGGGAATCTTGACCCAGGCGCCGGAGCGCTCGCGCGCGAAGCCGAAGCCGTCGGCGCCGATGACCACGCCGGAATGCAGGATGCAGTCTTCGCCGATCACGCAGTCTTGATAGACGGTGACGTTGGCGTAAAGGCGCGTTCCCCGCCCGATGCGGGTGCCGCGACCGACGAAGCAGTTGGCGCCGATCACCACGTCTTCACCCAGTTCGACGTCCGCTTCCACGCAGGCGCCGGGGCCGACCTCTACGCTGGCCGGCACGCTGCAGTCCACCGCCGCCAGGCGATGCACCCCGGCCCGCGGCGCGGGTTGCGGGTTGAAGAGCTGGGCGACGCGGGCGAAGTACAGGTAGGGGTCGGGCGTGACGATCAACGCGCGGCCGGCGAGCTGCTCGCGCGCGTCGGGGCCGACGATCAGCGCGCTGGCCGCGCAGTCCTCGACCTGAGACAGGTACTTGCGGTTGGCAAGGAAGGCGAGATCGCCCTCCCCCGCCTTCTCGAGGGTGGCGACGCGGGCCACGGCGATGTTGCCGTCACCCTGGAGTTCGCCACCGAGGCGGTCGACCAGTTCTTGCAGTCGGAACATGCGCGCTGAGGCCTGTGTGGGCTTGCCCGAGTGGGCTTACTTGGCGTCGGACAGGGCCTTGATGACCTTGTCGGTGAGGTCGATGCGCGGATTCGCGTACACCGCTTCCTGGAAGATGATGTCGTAGTTTTCCTGCTCGGCGAGTTCCTTCACCGTGCGGTTGGCCTTGTCCAGCACCGAGGCGAGCTCTTCGTTGCGGCGCTGGTTGAGGTCTTCGCGGAATTCGCGCTGCTTGCGCTGGAAGTCGCGGTTGAGCTCGTTCAACGCGCGCTCCTTGTTGCGGCGATCGCCGTCGGCCATGGTGGGGCCGTTGCGCTCGAGATCTTCCTGCATCGACTTGAGATCGCGGGCGATGCGCTGAAGCTCCTGATCGCGCTTCTCGAATTCCTTCTCGAGGCGCTGCTGCGCGCGCACGGCGGGCGCCGCTTCACGCATCACGCGGTCGGAGTTCACGAAGCCGATCTTGGTCTCGGCGATGGCTGCCTGGGACAGGCCGAGCAGCGCGGCTGCGACCAGGGAGAGGGTACTGACTTTCACTTATGCCTCCGGATGGAACTAGGTTGCCGGTACGTCAGAAGACGCTGCCGAGCTGAAACTGGAATCGCTGGATTTCGTCGTTGTCTTTCTTGTTGAGCGGGTGACCGAAGCTGAACTTGAGCGGTCCGATCGGCGAGCTCCACGAGAACGCGAGGCCGGTACTGTAGCGCAGGTCGTCGAAGCGGACATCCTGCTCGACGAAGCTGTCGCTCCCGAGCGGTTGCTCGTCCTCGCCCCACACGTAGCCGGCGTCGAAGAACGCCGACACGCGGAACGAGCGGTCCTTGCCCGCGCCGGGCATCGGGAAGTAGAACTCCGCGTTGCCGACCACCTTGCGCGTACCGCCGGTCGACGTGATATCGCCGTCGGTGTCCCGGAACTTCGGCCCGATGGAGCCTTGGTCGTAACCTCGCACCGAACCGATGCCGCCAACGTAATAGTTCTTGTAGAAAGGCACACTCTTGCCACCGAATCCCTTGGCCCAACCCACGTCGGCATTCAGCATCAGCGCGTAGTCGCTACCGATGGGGAACCAGTGCTGATACTGGTAGCCGAGCTTTCCATAGCGAAGATCGCCGACCGGCACCGTCACCTCGCCGTACACGCGCTGGTAAGTACCGGAGCGCGGATAGGTGAAGCTGTCACGGTTGTCGCGCGACCAGCCCACCGTGGCCAGCAGGCTGCGAACGGTCACATCGCCCGTACCGTCAGGGTTGTTGCAACCACCAAAGTCCTTGCAGAAGTCCTTGTACAGCTTCGGGCTCAGCGTATAGGTGGTGATCTCTGTCTGGTCGGCAGTCAGGCCGAAGTTGATCTGGTCATCCTCCGCGATCGGCCAGCCCAGGCGGATGCCGGCGCCGGTCGAAACCGTCTTGTACGGCGACACGCTATCGAGTTCGTCCGCGTCGTAGGTGCGGTGATACAGATCCCAGCCCAGGCTCACCCCATCGACCGTGTAGTACGGATTGGTGAACGACAAGGCAAGCGTGCGGCTCGACTCGCTGGTGTTGAGGCCCAGCGTCAGCGCGTTGCCGCTGCCGAACAGGTTCTGCTGCGCGATCGACGCCGACAGCACGATGTTCTCGGCGCTGGAGAAGCCGGCGCCGAGCATCAGGTTGCCGGTCGGACGCTCCTTGACGCTGAAATTCACATCGACCTGGTCGGTCGTGCCCGGCACCGGCGGAGTCTCGACGTTCACCTCGTCGAAGAAGCCGAGACGGTCGATGCGGGTGCGCGAGCGGTTGATCGCGGCTGCGTCGTACCAGCCGCCCTCCATCTGCCGCATCTCGCGACGCACGACCTCGTCGCGCGTCTTGGTGTTGCCGCCGACGTTGATGCGGCGGACATACACGCGACGGCCCGGATCGACGAAGACGGTGAACGCGACCTCGCGCTTCTCCTTGTCGACTTCGGGCGCCGCGTTGACGTTGGCGAAGGCGTAGCCCTCGTTGCCGAGGCGGTCGGTGATGGCCTTGGTGGTTTCGGTGAGCTTCTCGCGCGAGAAGATCTCGCCCGGGCGCATCTTCGCCAGCGCGACGTATTCGGACTCCGGCAGCACCAGATCACCGGTGAAACGCAGGCCGGTGACGGTGTACTGCTCACCCTCGGTGATGTTCACCGTGATGTAGATGTCCTTCTTGTCGGGTGTGATCGAGACCTGGGTCGAGTCGATGTTGAAGTCGAGGTAGCCCTGGTTCAGGTAGAAGGAGCGCAGGGTCTCGAGGTCGGCCGACAGCTTTTGCCGAGAATACTGGTCGTTCTTGGTGTACCAGGTGAGCCAGCCGGGCGTGGTGAGCTGCATCTGCTCGACCAGGTCGTCGGACTCGAAGGCCTTGGCGCCGACGATGTTGATCTGGCGGATCTTGGCGACGTCGCCCTCTTCCACCGCAAAGTTGATGCCGACGCGATTGCGCTCGAGCGGCGTCACGGTGGTGGTGACGGTGGCGGCGTACTTGCCGCGCGACAGGTACTGGCGCTTGAGCTCCTGCTCGGCGCGCTCGAGCAGCGCACGGTCGAAGATGCGCGACTCGGCGAGGCCGACCTCGCGCAGGCCGGCCTTGAGCGCGTCCTTGTCGAATTCCTTCACGCCGACGAAGGCGATGTCGGCGATCGCGGGGCGTTCGTCAACCGCCACCACCAGGACGTCGCCTTCGGTCTCGATGCGCACGTCGCTGAAGAAGCCGGTGGCGAACAGGGCGCGGATCGCGTCCGCCGCCTGCTGCTCGCTGAAGGTTTCGCCCACCCGCACCGGCAGATAGTTGAAGACGGTGCCCGCCTCGGTGCGCTGGATGCCTTCGACGCGGATGTCCTTGACGACGAAGGGGTCGAACGCGAATGCCGGCGCTGCGGCAAAAAGGGCCATGATGAGCCCGGGCAGGAGCTTGCGATTCATGCGGGAATTCAGCCGGAAATGAGACGGTTGATGTCGTTGTAGAAGGCGAATGCCATCAGCATCACCAGGAGGACGAGACCGATCTGCTGACCGATCTCCATGATGCGTTCCGGAATCGGACC
>QXGG01003836.1_pt1 | contig 22637 bp, 28 predicted proteins | sample 1982491 | NCBI WGS metagenome assembly QXGG01 (sample SAMN09924614, study PRJNA488089) | Wastewater metagenome, whole genome shotgun sequencing project. | isolation source: South African research farm wastewater | place: South Africa: Irene, Agricultural Research Council, Animal Production... | reverse complement strand
GTTGTTCGCGTTGTACTTTCTTTGCGTGACGCTTAACTGCTGCTGCGGCTTTACGCTTGCGTTCTGCAGTTGGTTTTTCATAAAACTCGCGACTGCGTATATCAGCAAGAACACCGGCTTTTTCGCAGGAGCGCTTGAAGCGACGCAGAGCAACGTCAAATGGTTCGTTGTCTTTAAGTTTGACAGTTGGCATCCGATTCGTACCTTCATCAATGACCGGGTGGTTTGATACATATTTACAATAAAATATATATCGGTTTTCAAGGGTTGCGGATATTACCTGCTTTTTATAACAAAAGCAAAGGCATTGCTAGAAAAGCATAGAACGTAACCACTAAGCCGCTTATGATGCGTGTATATTCTTTTATTGTAAAGTTGGACGGACAGATTAAATGCTGGTCTTGGGTTTAGAAACATCCTGCGATGAAACGGGCGTCGCCTTATACGACAGTCAGCGCGGCTTATTGGCCGACGCTTTATTCAGTCAAATTGACCTGCATCGCATCTATGGCGGCGTGGTTCCAGAGCTTGCTTCACGTGATCATATTAAGCGCATGCTGCCCTTGATTGAGCAGGTGCTGAGCGAAGCGCAATGCCAGCCCAGTGATATTGAAGGCATTGCTTATACGGCCGGGCCAGGCTTGGTCGGTGCTTTGCTGGTGGGCGCATCCTGTGCTCAAGCCTTGGCTTTTGCTTGGGATATACCGTCCATCGGTGTGCACCATATGGAAGGTCATTTATTAGCGCCGATGCTTGAAGACAACCCGCCTGAGTTTCCGTTTGTCGCGTTATTGGTGTCCGGTGGGCATACGCAACTGGTGCGCGTGGATGGTATTGGTCAATACCGTTTGCTGGGTGAATCGATCGATGATGCCGCCGGCGAAGCCTTTGATAAAACCGCGAAGCTGATGGGCTTGCGTTACCCCGGAGGTCCGGAAATTGCTTGCGCAGCACAGCAAGGCGTGCCGGGGCGTTTTAAATTACCGCGCCCCATGACGGATCGTCCCGGTTTGCAGTTTAGTTTCAGTGGTTTAAAAACGGCCACTTTAACGGCCTGGCAAAAGTGCGTGGCTGGCGGTGATCACAGCGAGCAAACTCGTGCTGATCTGGCGTATGCCTTTCAAGATGCGGTGGTGGCCACTCTGACCATTAAATGCCAGCGCGCGCTCGAGCAAGAAAACCTTAAAACTCTAGTCATAGCAGGGGGTGTGAGTGCTAACCAAGCGCTACGTCAGTCCTTAGAGGCCATGCTGGCTCAGCGCCAAGGGCAGGTGTTTTATGCTCGTCCTGAGTTTTGTACCGATAACGGCGCCATGATTGCTTATGCAGGGTGTCAGCGGTTATTGGCTGGACAAAAAGAAGGGCAGAGCATCAATGTGCGTGCGCGTTGGCCGATGGAGGAGCTGCCGCCGTTGGTGTCATAAGTCATCTTTAAAATGACGTTCGTGACCGGCGAGAAGATCTTTTAAATTGCTGCGATGACGCCAGACCAAAAGGATGCTCAGCACACTCACCGGCAACACAGCATGGGGGTGTTGCCACGCGAGCAGCGGTAAACATAGAGCGACACTGGTTAAAGCGGCTAATGAGCTAATGCGCGTCAGGCTAAAAGTGAGCACCCACACCATCAGCGCGAACAGTGCCGCAGGTGGGTATAAACCCAGCAGCATGCCCGCAGTGGTAGCGACACCTTTACCGCCACGGAAACTAAAATACAGTGGGTATAAATGGCCAATCACCGCCGCCAGGCCAATCCATGCTTGCTGTGGTTGGCTTAAACCTGCAGCGTTGGCGATTAAAATTGGCACTAACCCTTTGCTCAGATCGCCGAGCAGGGTCAGAATAGCCAGACGTTTACCGGCAACACGCAACATATTAGTGGCACCCGGATTCCCCGAACCCTGCGAGCGCGGGTCGTTATTACCGTAATAACGGCTCAACACGATGGCAAATGACAATGAGCCAATCAGATATGCGCACACCAGTAGTAACTCAAACATTTGAATGATCCAAGGCCAGCGAGTCTTGATTCTAACGAGGCAAGAGCAAAGTGGACACGGTATTTATCGAAAGTCTAGAAGTCGACACCGTTATTGGTGCTTACGACTGGGAGCGTACGATTCGCCAAAACCTAGTGGTGGACCTGCAAATGGGTTGGGATAATCGGCCCAGCGCTGTGAATGACGAGCTGCATTTAGCATTGGATTATGCTGCTGTGTCTGAGCGCGTGCATGCGTTTGCACAGCAGAGCAGCTTTGAGTTGGTGGAAACCTTTGCCGAGCGTTTAGCGGCGTTACTGATGGCTGAATTTACAATTCCTTGGTTGCGTTTGCGAATCACTAAACCTGCGGCAGTGGCTACTGCTCGCGGTGTTGGAGTGGAGATTGAACGCGGATGTCGTTAACCGATGTGTACTTGGGGTTGGGCAGCAACACCGAGCGCGAACTGCGTCTGACCGCCGGTTTAGATGCGTTGCAGCAGTTGTTGGGTGAATTACAATGCTCGCCGGTGTTTGAAAGTGAGCCAGTGGGGATTCGCAGCGACCGTTTTTTAAATATGGTCGTACATGCTAAAACAGCTTTATCGCTGTCTGAACTCAATCAATATCTTAAGCGTATTGAGGCGGAGAATGGACGCTATAGTCAGCCACGGCAGTGCTTAGCGCTGGATATTGATGTGTTGCTATACGGCCAGCAAGCGGGAGTCTGTGAGGGTATTGTATTGCCGCGCGCCGAGATTCTAACCAATGCGTTTGTGTTGTGGCCGTTGGCAATTGTTGCGCCACATGTGCTGCATCCGGTGCGTCAACGTAGTTTTTTGTATTTATGGCAGCACGCGCAGATTGACCAACAGTTGTGGCCGGTACAGTTTGTATGGCAAGGGCAGCAATTAACACCACCTGAGCTGTTGCAATCATCCGTGGTGTAGCTAGTGGTGTAGGGCGTGCAAGAGCATGCAGTAATGTATTTAACCTAAGGTGATCGCAATGCGAGTTCTGGTATTGGGTGCAGGTGTTGTCGGCGTAACGACAGCGTATTATTTAGCCAAACGCGGTTATGAAGTGGTCGTTGTTGACCGCCAACCGAGTGTGGCAAATGAAACCAGCTTTGCCAATGCAGGGCAAATATCGCCCGGTTATGCGTCACCTTGGGCCGCGCCTGGGATTCCTCTTAAAGCCCTTAAATGGATGCTGCAAGAGCATGCGCCATTTTCGTTAAAGCTGACGAGCGACCCATTTCAATACCAGTGGATGTTGCAGATGATGCGCAATTGCACCGCTGCGCGCTATGCCGTCAATAAAGAGCGCATGGTGCGAGTGGCTGAATACAGTCGCGATTGTTTGGATGCCTTGCGCGCGCAAACAGGCATAGAGTATGAAGGCCGCCAACTGGGTACCACGCAGCTGTTTCGTACTCAGCAACAGTTTGATAACGCAGCGCAAGATATGGCTGTGCTCGAGCGCAGTGGTGTGCCGTATCAGTTGCTGGAGTCGCCAGACATTGCCAGCGTGGAGCCTGCTTTAGCCGCAGTGTCTTCGACTTTAACCGGTGCTTTACACTTGCCCAATGATCAGACCGGTGACTGCAATCTGTTTACCCGTAATTTAGCGCAATTAGCCCAAGGCTTAGGGGTTGAGTTTCGTCTTGGTTGCACAGTGCAGAGCATCAGCAGTCATGGTGATCAGATTACCGGTGTAGCCATTGATGGCAGGCTTGAGACGGCTGATCAGTATGTGATGGCGCTGGGCAGTTATTCTCGAGCGCTGCTGGCTCCGCTGGGTATTAACCTGCCAGTGTACCCACTGAAAGGTTATTCATTAACCGTACCTATTGTTGAGCCGAGCATGGCACCGCAATCAACGATTATTGATGAAACCTACAAGGTTGCCATTACGCGTTTTGATCAGCGTATTCGCGTGGGCGGTATGGCCCAAGTCAGTGGTTTTGATTTGGCGCTCAACCCCCAGCGCCGTGAAACGCTAGAGTATGTCACCGGTATGCTCTATCCGCAGGGAGGCGATCTGACTCAAGCTGAGTTTTGGACAGGACTGCGCCCTGCAACGCCCGATGGCACACCGATTATTGGCGCAAGTGCTTATCGCAATTTATTTTTAAATACCGGCCACGGCACTTTGGGGTGGACTATGTCATGTGGTTCTGCCAGTTATTTGGCAGATGTAATGAGCCAGACGACCCCGCAGATCAGTGGCGAAGGTTTGGATATATTTCGCTATCGCTGATAACAATTTTTAAGCTTAATTACTGCAGCGCGCACTGCGTTTAGCTGCACTGTTGTGGGTTGATACAATTCATTTTTTACTGAGGAAGGCAGTCGTCATGCGTCCAGCGCGCGCGTTAATTAATTTGCAGGCTTTGCGGCATAACTATCAACTTGCACGGCAGTTGTGTGCTGATAAAGCCTTGGCTGTGGTCAAGGCTGATGCTTATGGGCATGGAGCGGTGGCCTGTGCTCATGCTTTACATGATATGGCTGATGGTTTTGCGGTGTCTTGCTTAGAGGAGGCCGTGGAGTTGCGGGCGGCCGGTATAAGCTTGCCGATTGTGTTGCTGGAAGGCTTTTTTGCTGCGCAGGAGTTGCCGCAAATTGTTAAGCACAATCTGTGGTGTGTGATCCATGCGCAGTGGCAATTGGATGCATTGGAGCAGGCGGTATTGGCGCAGCCGCTACATATTTGGTTGAAAATGGATTCGGGCATGCATCGTGTGGGCTTTTTTCCGCATGAGTATGCTGCTGCATGGCAGCGCTTGCAGGCCAGTACCAATGTTGCAGCAGTGGTATTGATGACGCATTTTTCTCGTGCCGATGAATTGGATTCGATTTACACCCAGGAGCAATTTGAGCTCTTTACTCAAACAACGGCAGGGTTGTCAGCACCGATCAGTGTGAGTAATTCACCGGCTGTATTGGCTTGGCCACAGATTCGTAGTGATTGGTCGCGTCCGGGTATTATTTTATATGGCAGTCAGCCGGTCGCGATGTCTGACACCGCTGCGCAACGCTTGCAGCCGGTGATGACACTGCAATCAAAAATTATTGCGGTGCGTGAAGTGCCAGCAGGCGAAGCAGTCGGTTATGGCGCGCAATTTGTGGCCAGTGCGCCGGTACGCGTGGGCATTGTGGCGATTGGTTATGCTGATGGGTATCCGCGTCATGCCCCCACTGGCACACCCGTTGCGGTTGCTGGGTGCCGTACGCAGTTGTTGGGGCGTGTGTCGATGGATATGTTGGCGGTGGATTTAACGGATATCGCGCATGCGGATGTCGGCAGTGAGGTTGAATTGTGGGGTGAAACCATCAGCATTGATGAAGTGGCTGCGTGTGCGGGGACGATTTCTTATGAGCTGTTGTGCAATGTGAAGCGTGTGGTCTATGAGTATTCGACCAATTGATCATGAAAAACACAGTTGCACCCATTGTTCTGTTTGCCTGAGGGCGGGGAGTGGTTATACTGTGCCGAGCTCGCAACATGAAGTGCTTGCGGGAATGAATTGCTAAGATAATAGAGGGTGTACCGTGAACCTGTTGAAAAAAATTCTGGTAGCTCAAGCCACTGTTCTAGCCCTCTGGGCAGCCAGTGCACAGGCCACCACACATGAAGAAATTGCGCAACGTATCAAGCCTATTGGTGTTGTTTGTGTGCAAGGTGATGAGTGCGCGAAGACCGTAGCCGTTGCTGCACCCGCCGCTTCTGCAGGTCGCAGTGCTGATGATATTGTTGCCACGCACTGTTCAGTGTGTCACGTGTCGGGCTTACTCGGCGCGCCAAAAGTAGGTGATACCGCTGACTGGCAAGCCCGTGCCGACGCTCAAGGTGGTTTAGATGGTATTTTGAAAACTGCGATTAGCGGTGTGAATGCCATGCCACCTAAAGGTACGTGCAGCGATTGTTCAGACGATGAGTTAATGAGCGCTATTAAAACAATGTCAAAATTGTAAGCTTCTACGAGTCTGTAAAGAACCGCCTTAGGGCGGTTTTTTTATGGCATTCACACAATGCTTTGAGGATGGACGCGTGCTGGCAAGTTATTTCAATGGAGTGCTGATTGCGCTGGGCTTAATTATGGCCATTGGTGCGCAAAACGCTTTTGTTTTATCACAAGCGCTGCGCCGTGAGCACCATCTGTGGGTGGCGAGCGTGTGCGTGTTCTTTGATGTGCTGCTGGTGGCTTTAGGCGTGTATGGCTTAGCGCAATTATTGACCAGCAGTCCAATGTTGTTAGCTGTGGCGCGTTGGGGTGGTGTGCTATTTTTAACCAGTTATGCCTCGCTAGCCTTGTTGCGCGCGTTAAGGCCGCAGGTGCTAGACACTGAAGTTGTGCGTCCACGCCAACCATTACGTACAGTTTTAGCAACGACTTTGGCTGTAACTTTGCTCAATCCGCATGTGTATTTAGATACCGTGTTATTGATCGGAGCCTTAGGTGCGCAGCAAGTATCGCCGACAGCTTATGTGGCCGGATCTGCGACCAGCTCGGTCGTGTGGTTTTTTAGTTTGGCCTTGGCTGGAGCTAAACTGGCACCTTGGTTAGCGCGGCCGATCACTTGGCGAGTGATTGATTTTCTGGTGGCGATCATGATGTTTTCCGTCGCAGCGCAATTAATATTCGGCGGATAAAGCCCTACATTTACAGCGTAGATAAGCAACGGTCAGGGTGCTATGATAAATAACTTAAGGCAAGACGGAACGGCTGGCAACTGAATCAGCCGTCCATTATATAGGCTTGCCGACTGTGCCTCGTCTGATGTAATTGGAGAATAATCATGGCTTTTGAATTACCTGCACTTCCGTACGAAAAAAATGCACTAGAACCACACATTTCTGCAGAAACCTTAGATTATCACCACGGTAAGCACCACAATGCTTACGTTGTGAACTTGAACAATCTGGTTCCTGGTACTGAATTTGAAGGCAAAACCCTAGAAGAAATTATCAAAACTTCAAGCGGTGGCGTATTCAACAACGCAGCACAAGTTTGGAACCACACCTTCTACTGGAACTGCCTAGCACCAAACGCTGGCGGCGCTCCAACAGGTGCTTTGGCTGATGCGATCAATGCAGCTTTCGGTTCATTTGATGCGTTCAAAGAAGAATTCACCAAAACTGCAATCGGTACTTTCGGTTCAGGTTGGGCTTGGTTAGTGAAAAAAGCTGACGGTTCTTTAGCCTTAGCAAGCACCATTGGTGCAGGCTGCCCATTGACCACCAACGACACGCCACTGTTGACCTGTGACGTTTGGGAGCACGCTTACTACGTTGACTACCGTAATGCGCGTCCTAAGTACGTTGAATCATTCTGGAACTTAGTCAACTGGGATTTCGTAGCGAAAAACTTTGCTGCGTAAGACTGTGTTGAGCTAAAGCATGCTTTAGTCAAGCCCCCTGTACTGATTCAGTGCTGGGGGCTTTTTTGTTGCATGCAGTTTTATATAGCAGCGTGATGAGTGTTGTTTTAGAAGGATTATTTCAGTTGCTTTAAATAATGCCCTGCACCCAATTGACGGACTTGGCGGGCAATCCATTGGGCCTGTCGTGCGGTTGCTGCGCTGGGTTGGCTGGCGCTGCGTTTGAGTGGACTGGGTAAAATTGCCGCTAAAAGATAAGCCTGCTGATTGGAGAGGGTGGTTGCGCTGGTATTAAAGTGATAACGCGCTGCAGCTTCAGCTCCAAAGACTCCAGGCCCCCATTCGGCGCTGTTTAAATACACTTCTAAAATGCGCTCTTTGCTCCAAAATACTTCGACCCACAAGGTAAACCACGCTTCAAAGGCTTTACGGATCCAGCTGCGTGATGACCATAAAAACGTATTTTTAGCGACCTGCTGGGAAATCGTACTGGCACCGCGAATACGTTGATTGCTGCTGTTGTAGGTCAGCGCTGCGCGTATGGCTGGAAGATCAAAACCATAATGCTCAGCAAATTGCTGATCTTCGGCAGCAATGACCGCCATTTTTAAATTATCTGGCAATTGCGCCCAAGGTGTCCAAGGGCGTTGGCTGCTGTATTCCTGGCCATTGAGCAGAGCTTTGATCTGTTGCTCAACCATCAGTGCGCTGGCCGGTGGATTGACCCAGCGCAGAGCCAACACCCAAAGCACGCTCAAGCTTAAGAGGATCAGCAGGATGATGGAAAATTTGCGCGCGACTTTACGAAACATAGCTCTAACCTAATCAACAGGATATGAGAGTATAACCAGCGTTGTGCTATTTTGGAGAGCTAGCGATGCGTTATGCGCTATTGATTGGAGCGGTATTGGGTGCCGTGGCTGTTTTATTGGGTGCCTTTGCCGCCCATGGTTTAAAAAATACCTTAAGTGTCGAGTATTTAGCCGTGTTGCAGACGGCCGTGTTGTATCAGTTTATTCACGCATTAGCGTTATTGTTGGTCGTGGTGCTGGCGCAACAACGTGCCGCGCGCGCTTTGGTCGTGGCGGCAGGGTGTTTTATCCTGGGCGTTCTTTTGTTTTCCGGCAGTTTATATGTGTTGGTACTGACACCCTTTAAACCTGGCTTAATCACTCCCATTGGTGGTGTTTTTTTAGTGATAGGCTGGTGTGCAGTGGCCTACTCGGCACTGCGTAAAGTGTAAATATTTGGTGAATGGGCGGTGAACCCGCTAAAATACAGACCCTTCGCAATTTTACGGTTGTGTTATGCATATTCAGTTGAATGGTGAGACCTACGCACTTAGCGAAACGCTCAGTGTGGCAGGTTTAATTGAGCATCTGCAGTTAGCAGGGCGCCGCGTTGCCGTCGAGTTAAACTTCGAAATTGTGCCGCGCAATGTGTACGAAACCACATTTATTAAAGATGGTGATGCGGTTGAAATTGTGCACGCAATTGGTGGTGGTTAGTCTTGGCTGACCGTCTTTTACTGACCTAGAGAGGCTTTAAATGAGCGTTATACGAACAGATCACCCCTTTACTCTTGCGGGTAAAACCTACTCATCACGCTTGTTAGTAGGTACCGGAAAGTACAAAGATTTAGAAGAAACAGGTTTAGCCATTGCAGCATCGGGTGCGCAAATTGTCACAGTTGCTGTGCGTCGCACCAATATTGGTCAGAATAAAGACGAGCCTAATTTATTAGATGTGATCAGTCCGGATGATTACACCATTTTGCCCAATACCGCCGGTTGCTACGATGCTGAATCGGCTATTCGTACCTGCCGCTTAGCGCGTGAGCTGTTGGGTGGGCGCAATTTGGTGAAGCTGGAAATTTTAGCCGATCAAAAAACTTTATTCCCCAACGTAGTCGAAACCTTGCACGCTGCTAAAGTGCTGGTCGACGAAGGTTTTGACGTGATGGTCTACACCAGTGATGACCCGATTATCGCGCGCGAGCTCGAAGCGATTGGCTGCATTGCGGTGATGCCACTAGCGGGTTTAATTGGCACAGGTTTAGGTATTTGTAATCCTTACAACCTGCGTATTATTCTGGAAGAAGCTAAGATTCCTGTTTTAGTGGATGCCGGTGTCGGCACAGCATCTGATGCCACGATCGCAATGGAAATGGGTTGCTCTGCGGTATTGATGAACAGCGCCATTGCTGATGCACAGCAACCGGTGTTAATGGCGCAAGCAATGCGTCATGCCATTGAAGCAGGGCGTTTGGCTTACTTAGCTGGGCGCATGCCGAAAAAACTCTATGCCAGTGCGTCTTCACCCCTTGAAGGCATTATTGGTTAACTCGCCTCTTTTCAACTCTGGCTGCCGTATTGATGTGCAGTCAGAGCCTTTCTTTATATAGGATTCCCATGACAGACGATCTGATCACAGGTGAAGCACTGCCTGTGCGCCGCCGTGAAATTAAAAGCTATGTGATGCGTGCTGGTCGTATGACTGACGGACAGCAGCGCGGTTTAGACGAGGGCTGGCCCAAGTTTGGTCTGTTGCTGGCGGATGGGCTGCAGGATTTTGATCAGGTCTTTGGACGCCAAGCGCCACGCACCTTAGAAATCGGTTTTGGTATGGGCCAATCCTTGCTAGAAATGGCTCAAGCGGCACCTGAGCAGGACTTTATTGGTATTGAGGTGCACCGCCCAGGTGTAGGGTCGTTACTCAATGGCTTGCTCACCGAGGGCGTTAGCAACGTACGCGTGTACAGTTGTGATGCCTTGGAAGTGCTGAAAAACTGTGTGGCGGACGCCAGTTTAGATCGCTTGATGTTGTTTTTCCCTGATCCTTGGCATAAAAGCCGCCACCATAAACGTCGTATTGTGCAGCCTGAGTTTGCTCAGTTGGTGCGCAGTAAGTTAAAGGTCGGTGGTGTGTTCCATTTGGCTACTGATTGGGAACAATACACTGAGCACATGCTGGAAGTGCTCAATGTCGCGCCTGGCTTTGTCAATCTGTCAGAGGATCAAACGGCAGTGGCCCGCCCAGCTGAGCGTCCTGTGACTAAGTTTGAGCGCCGTGGTGAGCGTTTAGGACACGGTGTGTGGGACTTGAAGTTTCAGCGAGTCGATTGATCGCTTATAGCTGTACGAGGTTAGCGCTGAGTGTGTGAGGTATGCGCTAGTCGAGCGTGCTGAGGCATGCAGCACGCTCTATTCAGCCGCTATTGTTCTGCACAAATAGATCAGGGGCTTAGTTGCGGTCGGCGACCACACCAATCAAAACCAACATCATCAGCAGTATCGGTGCCAGCGTATAGTTATTGAGGTGCGCTAAAGCCCCAGTCAACATCGACGGCAGATAGATAATCGCTAGGCCGTAGCCTAAGATGCACACCAAGGCGAAAATCAGCGTGCGCAAGGCTACATTAAAACCTGCGATGGTGCCGCGCACCCAAGCATTGAGCGCTGGACCAAAAAGCACTAAGGCCGTGGCGACCAGAGCTAAAGCAATGTCGCTTAGATGCATGCGCGTCCACTTGGATGCTGTCAGGATTAAATCAACCAATAGATCCATAACCACTCCCTATGTGTTGGCGTGTTAGTGCGTTGATTCGAGAAAAATCTGCAATAAATCATTTAAAAAAAGTTGCCCTTGTGCGCTAGCGGCCAAACGTTGTGGGTCGGCACATAACAGGCCGCGCTGGCGTGCTTGCTCCAGTCCTTGCTGCAATGCGCTCAGCGGTAAACCCGTGCGCTCGCTAAACAAAGCAAGCTCAACACCATCGGTTAGGCGCAAGGCGTTCATCAAAAATTCAAAGGGTAAGTCATCAGCAGCTAAGGTATTGCTACCGGCGAGCAAAGGCTTATCTGGATTAAGGTAATCAGCAGGTTGGCGCGTTTTCCAAGTGCGTTGAATACGTCCGTTGGGCGAACTGACTTTGCCATGAGCACCGGCACCAATACCGATAAAATCACCAAATGACCAATAATTCACATTGTGCACCGCCACAGCATTCTGACGCGCGTAAGCTGAGACTTCGTATTGGTGGTAGCCGTGTTGTGCTAATAAAGCTTGTCCGGCTTCTTGGATATCCCACAGCACATCATCTTCGGGCAGCACTGGCGGCTTGCTCCAAAATACTGTGTTGGGCTCCATAGTGAGCTGGTACCAGGATAAATGTGTCGGGGCTAAATCAATCGCGGTCTGTAAGTCAGCCAGTGCCTGCTCAGGCGATTGATCAGGTAAACCATGCATTAAATCGAGATTGAAATTAGCAAAACCAGCCTGACGCGCCATAGTGATGGCGGCGATGGCTTCATTGCCTGAGTGCACCCGCCCTAAAGCCTGTAGCTTGGCATCGGCAAAACTTTGGATGCCAATGGATAGGCGATTAATCCCTAAGGCGCGGTAGGCGGCAAACTTCTCTTGCTCAAAGGTGCCTGGATTGGCTTCGAGGGTGATCTCAATCTCTGGACTAAAAGGAATGCGCTGTTCAATGCCGACTAATAACTGTTGCAGTGCTTGTGCAGAAAACAAGCTGGGTGTACCGCCACCAAAGAAAATGGAGGTCAGTGGCCGATCATGCACATGGATTAAGTCAGCATCCAGATCAGCCAATACTGCAGCTACATAAGCCGCTTCAGGGAGCTCTGGCGTGGCCGCGTGTGAATTGAAATCACAATAGGGGCATTTGCGGATGCACCATGGAATATGCACATATAAAGACAAAGGCGGCAGGGTGAAACCGTGCTCCAAGGCATGTTGGGTTGCGGTATCTGAGGCAATCAAAGTCGTCATGCTAAGTGATGCTGCAACTGTTGCATGGCGAGAGCACGGTGACTGATTTGATTTTTAAGTGTGTTGGGCAATTGAGCGCTACTGCAGTGGTGTTGCTCAACGTAAAACACTGGATCATAACCAAAACCGTTTTCACCTTGAGGGGCATGTAAAATGCGACCCTGCCAACGGCCTTCACAAATAATGGGCAGAGGGTCATCGGCATGCTGCAATAACGCCAGCACGCAAATAAACTGCGCACCACGCAACTCATCTGGCACGCCCTGTAGGGCAGCCAGTAGTTTAGTGTTATTACCTGCGTCGCCACCTGTGGGGCTGTAACGCGCCGAGTAAATACCCGGCGCGCCCTTTAAGTAATCTACAGTTAAGCCTGAATCATCCGCCAGCGCGGGTAGACCTGAAATACGGCAGGCATTGCGTGCTTTGAGCAACGCATTTTCAATAAAGGTTAAGCCCGTTTCTTCGGGTTCAACTTCGCTGAATTCACTGATTGAGCGCACGATGATGCTATCGCCCAATAAGGCCTGCAGTTCACGTAATTTGCCTGCGTTATGGCTGGCTAAAACGATTTCTTTCATAGGTCGGGAAACACTTCTTGGTTGAATTTAAGCACATGCATCTTGCCCTCAGCGTCCGTTAGCTGCAGATCAAAGCGCAGCATTTCTTGGCCGGTAATCGCAAATTGCGCGAGGTAATACACAGCTTTGCCTTCATCGATTTCTTTAAAGTTGAGAGTTTGATTTTGGCCTAAAAGGTTTTTAAAGCTGCCAGTGACAGCACCTTTTTGACCTTGAGCGCCTTTAACCATAGAGACATTGAGTACCGCCTGATTTTTACTGCGAGTGAGGCCCACTGCACGTGCAGTGTCAGGTTGTAAGACTGTCGAGCTAAAAATATTGTAATGCACATCCAGCGCACCATAACTTTTTTTGCGCTCAACATCAGCGTACGCAACACAAGTCATCAGCAAACTTAAACTTAAAGCCAATAAGTAACGCATAGCAATCACTCCTTTATTGAACGGGCATTAGCGCCAGTGACACGGTAAATACCAATTTCTCCGAGTAGGTTAGGCCATATTCTATTGCCAAAGTTGTGCCGGTGGTCGCGATCAACCGCTAAACGGTCCAAGACCGTCATCTGCATATCACGGCATAAGGTCTCAAAATCAGCAAAGGTACAAAAGTGAATATTAGGTGTGTTGTACCATGTGTAAGGTAAAAAGTCCGAGACTGGCATACGGCCTTTATGGGCTAAATACCAACGGCAGCGCCAATGAGCAAAGTTAGGAAAGGTGATAATACAGGTGCGGCCCACACGTAACATTTCTTGCAAAATTTTGTCAGGGTAGTGCACCACCTGCAGAGCTTGTGTCATGACCACCACATCAAAACTGTTATCGGCAAAGTTACCCAAACCAAAGTCAAGGTTTTGCTCGATGACATTGACGCCTTTATCGATACAGGCGGCAATATTATCGGGGTCAATTTCCAGACCGTAGCCCGTGACATTTCTATGCTCTTGCAACCAGCTCAGCAGCTCACCGTTACCACAGCCCAAATCCAATACGCGACTGTCGGCTGGAATCCATTGTTGAATAATTTCTAAATCTGCTCTCATAAGTGCCTCACACACTAATACGGTTCATATAACCGCCAAAGGCTTGTAGGTAACGCGCAATGGGCATTAAAAACGCATCGTGCCCTTGCGGGGCATCAATATCTAAATACGAGACGTTTTTCTTGGCATCCATCAATGCATCAACAATTTCTTTAGAGCGTGCTGGGGAAAAGCGCCAGTCGGTGGTGAAAGAAATCAGATAAAAATTAGCTTGCGCATGCGCAAAAGTAGCGGATAAATCACCGCCATGTTGGGCTGCAGGATCAAAGTAATCCAACGCTTTAGTCATCAGTAAATAGGTGTTGGCGTCAAAGCTATTGGAGAATTGCTCGCCTTGATAACGCAAATAACTTTCCACCTGAAACTCAACATTATGGAAGTCGTAGTTTAAGCGGTCGGTTTTTAGCTCACGGCCAAATTTTTCGCCCATCGAATCATCAGATAGATAGGTGATATGGCCCACCATGCGTGCCAGCATTAAACCGCGCTTAGGGATTTTGCCTTCGGCGGAGAAATTGCCAGCATGGAAGTCTGGGTCGGTCAAAATGGCTTGCCGTGCGACTTCGTTAAAGGCAATGTTTTGTGCCGACAAGCGGGGCGCTGCAGCAATCGAGATGCAGTTGCGAATGCGCTCAGGGTAGCTGATGGTCCATTGCAAGGCTTGCATGCCGCCTAAGCTGCCACCGACCACGGCAGCCCATTGCTCAATACCTAATTGGTCGGCCAAACGGGCTTGGCTGTGCACCCAGTCTTCGACTGTGACCACAGGGAAATCCGCACCATAAACGCGGCCTGTTTTAGGGTTCAGGGTGTTAGGCCCCGTTGAGCCGTGACAGCCGCCTAAGTTATTGGGCGACACGACAAAAAACTTATTGGTATCAATGGGTTTGCCCGGACCAATGCAAGTGTCCCACCAGCCTGGTTTACGATCATCAGGGTGATGGTAGCCCGCCGCATGATGGGTGCCTGACAGTGCATGGCAGATCAATACAGCATTGCTGGCGCTGGCATTGAGCTGGCCATAGGTTTCATAGGTCAGAGAATACTCATCCAATGTGCGGCCACAAGCCAATTGCAGCGGCTCATTAAAGTAAGCCACTTGAGGGGTCACTAAACCGACAGAATCTGTAGGGAAAACGGAAGACACGGCAACTCTCTCCAAAGTAAGAGACGCAGTCTAAAGAGCCTAGCCAGTGGCGGCAAGTCATATACGCATTGCGTTAGTTGTAGCTGCTCCGTGTCTTACTGAGCGTCTAACGCACGCATTATGAGCGGTGACCCTGGCTAAAAGCTCATTGGCTTACATCTATAATACGCTGAGTTTTTAGTGTGCTAAATGTGCAAACTCAGGGGTATCGGGAAACTGATTCGGTGCAGTAATACGTACACGTTTTTGACGGGATAATTCGCCACTTTCAATCTGTACTGCATGCTTAGGTACAGCAAAAGCTTTACTTAAAAAAACAATCAGCTGTGTATTGGCTTTACCGTCGACAGGTGGTGCATTGAGGCGGATTTTAATACGCTCACCATGCACTCCTGCAAATTCACTGCGTTTTGCGCCAGGCTGCAGGTGACACCACAGCATCAGGTCAGCACCGTCCCAGCGCGTATATGGGGTCATAGAAATGGGCTGACCATAGCACGAATAGGGCCGACCAAACCGGTACTGACGGCCAGGCTACCCAAGACAAAGCGCTCGATAAGATTGATCGCAATAAAAGCAAAAATAGGTGAAATATCAATCCCGCCTAAATCAGGCAGCAGCTTACGGATTTGTGCCAATAACGGCTCGCAAATTTGATAGGTCAATTGTGCTCCAGGGTTGCTGCTGCCCGGTGCGACCCAAGATAAAATCACGCTGATGATCAAGGCGTAAAAGAAGATCTTTAAAAATAAGCTGGCCACACTGATAAAAGTCCAAGCCAAGACATTAGGCAGTATCTGTACAACCGAGACGCCCGCTAAGGATAATACGACCGCAATTAATACAAACTGCAGTAGCAGCACCAAGACCAACCCAGCTAAGTCAATCCCAGCAACACTCGGAATGATACGGCGCAAGGGTGCTAATAACGGTTGAGTGGCTTTGACCGTAAACTGACACAGTGGATTATAAAAATCAGCACGCACCAGTTGTGCAATAAAGCGCAGCAGCGCCACCATAAGATAGAGTTGGCCCAGAGTTTGTAAAATATAAATTAACGCTTCAGTAAGTCCTGACATGCTGTCCTCTTATTCGCTAAGTTGCTGAGCAAGCTCATGGGAGCGTGTCGCTGCACTGCGTACTGCAGTGTCCACTAACGCGTTAAAGCCGCCTGCTTGAAAGGCCTGAATGGCCGCTTCAGTGGTGCCGTTGGGCGATGTGACTTGTTTGCGCAGTTCACTGGCATCCAAGTTGCTTTGACAGGCCATCGTTGACGCGCCGCGTGCAGTATACTGTGCCAGTTGTGCGGCGGTATCAGCGGGTAAACCCAGTTTGATTCCGGCCTCAGTCATCGCTTCAATCAGCAGGAAGAAATAAGCAGGGCCGCTGCCTGATACCGCAGTGACCGCATCGAGTAAGGACTCAGTATCCAACCAAAGCACTAAACCCACAGCCGATAATAAATGTTCTGCTTGGGTTCTTTGCGCGGCGGACACTTGTGCTGTGGCATATAAACCGCTGACGCCTTGCTGAATTAACGCCGGCGTATTAGGCATGCAACGCACAATGCTCGTGACACCCAACCACTGACTTAAACTGCTGCACGTCACACCGGCTGCAATGGAAATAATCAGCTGCTGGGCATGAATATGCGGGGCGAGTTGCTCGCATACTTGACGCATCACTTGGGGTTTCACTGCCAGCACGATGATATCGGCATCTCGCACGGCAAGGCCATTATCGCTGGTGGTGCGCACGCCGTAGTTGCTGTGCAACGTTTGCAGTTGCGCTGCACCTGGGTCACTGGCACATATCATCGTTGGCGATATGCCTTGTTTGCATAAACCGCCAATGATACTGGCGGCCATATTGCCAGCTCCGATAAAAGTAATCTGTGTATTGCCCACGGTGTTAGGCTCCTTTCGCGCTGATGCGGCACAATATAGTTGTGTAAACTATAGATTCAAATGAATGAGACAATGCAATGCTGAACTATACCTGCTCATTGTGCTGCAATTGATGTATTGGCGCAAAATATAGGCAGCTTAAGTGCTAATTAAGTTCTGTGTTGCTGTTTTGCTCTGCAAGCTGTGGATAAAAGTGCGAATGTATCGCCCTTTTCTTGAGTGCAAGCGCAGTGTGCGGATTTTTGTCTGCTATTGTAGGGCGTATCTGTGACTTGATGTATACGACACTAATATAACGCTACGCCATGGCTTGCGTATGACTGGGGAGTACTATGGATATTACTGAACTGTTGGCATTTGGCGCGAAACAAGGCGCATCGGATTTACATCTGTCAGCGGGTTTACCACCCATGATACGTGTGGATGGTGATATACGTCGCATTAATTTGCCGGCGATGGAACACAAGCAAGTTCATGAGTTAATTTATGACATCATGAACGACAAGCAGCGCAAAGATTATGAAGAATTTTTAGAAACCGACTTCTCTTTTGACGTGCCGGGTATTGCGCGTTTTCGAGTGAATGCTTTCCATCAAAATCGCGGTGCAGCAGCGGTGTTTCGTACCATTCCATCGAAAGTGTTAACGATGGAAGATTTAGGCTTGGGCCCCGTTTTTCGTCATATTACTGATATGCCACGCGGCTTGATTTTAGTGGCTGGCCCGACGGGTTCAGGTAAGTCGACCACATTAGCTGCGATGGTGGACTATTTAAACGCCACCAAATATCAGCATATCTTGACGGTGGAAGATCCGATTGAGTTTGTGCATGAATCCAAAAAAAGCTTGATCAACCAACGTGAAGTGCACCGCGATACCCATAGCTTTAATGATGCGCTGCGCTCAGCTTTACGTGAGGATCCGGATGTTATTTATGTGGGTGAGTTACGCGACTTAGAAACCATTCGTTTAGCACTCACCGCCGCGGAAACGGGGCACTTGGTGTTTGGCACCTTGCATACCACCTCTGCGGCAAAAACCATTGACCGTATTGTTGATGTGTTTCCAGCAGATGAAAAACCTATGGTACGCTCCATGCTGTCTGAGTCCTTACAGGCGGTGATTTCGCAAGTGCTGTTGAAGAAGATTGGCGGTGGGCGTGTGGCTGCGCATGAGATTATGCTGGGAACTCTCGCGATCCGTAACTTGATTCGAGAAGATAAAGTGGCGCAAATGTATTCGGCGATTCAAACCGGCGGCTCGCTCGGTATGCAGACTTTAGACAGCTGCTTAAAAGGATTGATTAGTCAGGGTTTAATTACCAAGGAAACAGCGCGTGAAAAGGCAAAAACACCAGAAAATTTTTAAGTGATCTGTTGGTTTTTAATGCCCAAGTATAAGAGTGAGTTGAATAAGAGAGGAAGTAAAATGGCGCAACAGATACGCGTATGGGATGGCCCACTGCGAATATTTCATTGGCTGTTGGTGGTGTGCGTCAGCACAGCTTTATACACCGGCTGGGTGGGCGGTGGTTGGATTGATTGGCACGCCCGCGCGGGTTTAGCCATTATTGGTCTACTGACGTTTCGTTTAGTGTGGCTATTATTGGGGTCGACTTATGCACGGCTGTCGACTTTACTCTGCTCGTTGCTGGCGCTGCCGCAATATGTACGCGGTGATTGGCGTCAGTTAGGCCATAATCCGCTGGGTGTCCTATCAGTTTTTGCCATGCTGGGAATGCTGGGATGGCAGGCGGTCAGTGGTTTATTTACCAATGATGATATTGCCTTTACTGGTCCGCTGTATAAGTTGGTCAGTAGTAGCTTAAGTGCTGATTTAACCAGCCTGCATCGTCAAGGTTTTTGGATCATTATTGGTTTGATCAGTGTGCATATTTTAGCGATTGTGCTTCACGCTGTGGTGAAAAAGCATAACTTAGTCAAACCTATGATTACCGGGAAAACCACTCAGGAGCATCCAGAGCAAAAACCAGCGCGTGGAGGGCATTGGATTGCCTTTATCTGTGCTTTAGTTATTGCTTTAGGTGCTGTGTATCTTGCTTCAGGTGAATGGCAGAGCAAGCCGCCACCGGCGCCGGTATCTGCTCCCGCTTGGTAAACAATGGATATGTTACAAGCATAAAAAAGGTCGCCCTGAGGCGACCTTTTTGCATTGTATTTAAGCGTAATGCTGATGCTTAATCCATGCGGTATTTATCGTGGCAACCTTTACAGCTTTTGCCCGCTGCGCCGAATGCAGCAACGACCTGTGCTTTGTCGCCGGTTTGTGCGGCGGCTGCCAGCTCATTGGCTGCTTTGTTGAACGCGATACCCACTTCGGTCACGCCTTCACGGTCAGTAAACATTTCAGGCTTAACGCGTGTTTTGGTATCGCCAATGCTTTTTTCAGTACCAGGACCAAATAGAGCGCCCATACCTGAGTTAGCGGTTGCGGCAATACTGTTCGCTGCAGCTTGAACTTGTGCTGGATCCCATGCCACGCTTTCATCAATAGCCATGGCTTTGATTTTGCCCATGTTCCAGCTCATAAAGCTGTAGCCAGCTTTACGGTATTTAATTTGGTCTTCTGGGTCGACTTGTGCGCTTGCGCTGAGGCTTGCGGTTAAAAATACAGCAGCTAAGCCGCCAATCATCAGGTTCTTCATCAGGTTCTCTCCTTTGTCGCAACATATCCCTATCTATGACTTGGATTGCTGCTGGGTCATACAGTGAATCAGTTCACTGCTGAGTAATATACAGACTCATTTGCATTACAGTATGAGCAGTATGAGCGTCAAGACTCAGTATCCTGCAGGATTTTTTGCGCAATTGCATCCACTAGGTGGCGACTGTGCCGCTCAACTGAGGTTTAACAGGATTGTATAGTATAGGTTTTTGTTTGATTTATACATATCTGCACACTGCATAAGGAGCAGGCAAAAAATGTAGTGTGGTGTTTTGTATTGCGTATTGATGCATTTTAATCACTTTTCCACCCTATATTGTATGTCGATTTACTGAGTGTCTTGAGCCATATTTTACACCTGTGTCCGACAGACAACACAGCCCAGTAGGGTTCAATGTGTTAGTTTGGTTCTAAGTATGCTTCGTTCGCCGCGTTTTTCAGTGTTTTTCTATAATAAAACACTAAATAAACCTTTATATCTTGAGTCCTGATGCAGACCTTGCCAGACTTCGCATCGCGCGGCGGTGACGCGCATAAACTTGACTATATCGTATGATTTAAAGGAGCTGTGCGCGTGAAAAAAACTAAGCAAATGTTATTGGCCGCCGCTGTAGGCATGGCTGTGGTGACCTCGGTACAAGCCGCTGATCAGCGTGTGCTGAAGGTGTATCACTGGTCTGATTATGTTGCGCCTAACACCATCAGCAATTTTGAAAAACAAACCGGCATCAAAGTGGTTTTTGATGTGTACGACAGCAATGAAGTGCTGGAAGCTAAACTGCTCTCAGGCGGCTCAGGCTACGATATTGTCGTGCCGTCCAACCCTTTTTTAGCCAAGCAAATCAAAGCGGGTGTCTATCAGAAGCTGGATAAAGAGCAATTGCCGTTATGGGATAACCTCAATAAGGACTTGTTGCACACCCTCGAAGTGAGCGACCCAGGTAACCAGTACTCCGTGCCTTATATGTGGGGCTCGATTGGTATGGGGTATAACGTCGATAAGGTTAAAGCCGTGTTGGGTGACCAGCCGATTGATACGTGGGACTTAATCTTTAAGCCAGAACATATCAGCAAGTTGCATGAATGCGGTGTAGCTATTTTGGATTCGCCCAGCGAAATTATTCCAACGGCTATGCATTACTTAGGCTTGCCGCCCAACAGTGAAAAACCTGAAGACATCAAGCAGGCTGAAGAGCTGCTGTTAAAAATCCGTCCCTATGTGACGTATTTTCATTCATCAAAGTACATCTCTGATTTAGCCAGCGGCAATATTTGTATGGCGGTGGGTTACTCTGGCGATCTGTACCAAAGTAAATCACGTGCTGAAGAAGCCAGTGATAAAGTAAAAATCAGCTATAAAATACCGCAAGAAGGGGCAGGTACCTTCTTTGATATGGTGGCCATTCCACGCGACTCGAAAAACGTTAAAGAAGCGCATGAGTTTATTAACTACTTGCTGCAGCCGCAGGTCATGGCGGATTTAACCAACTATTTACAGTTCCCTAATGCCAACGAGCAAGCAACGTCATTAGTGGATGAGTCGATTCGCACCGATCCAGGTATTTATCCACCTGCTGAGGTGATGAGTAAGCTTTATACTTTCCCTGATGTACCCGCGAAAACGCAGCGTTTATTGACGCGCAGTTGGACTAAAATCAAATCAGGTAAATAATTATAGGTTGCCGGCAATGGCGTGCATGGACACGTCATTGCAGGCGGCGCTGTTATTCAGTAAAGGGTTGTCATCACAGCCCAAGTTAAATAGTGGAGGATGGGTTATTGCCTAGATTGATACAAGGTGCTGTATTGGCGCTCACTGCAGGGCTGACATTGAGTTCAGTGGCTTTGGCTGAGACTAAGGTTCACGTCTATAATTGGTCTGATTACATCAGTAAGTCAGTACTGGAGGACTTTACTGCACAAACGCAAACACAAGTGGTTTACGATGTGTTTGATTCCAATGAAGCCTTAGAAGGCAAGCTCTTGGCAGGGCGCAGTGGTTACGATGTGGTTGTACCGTCGGATCATTTTTTAGCGCGTCAAATCAATGCCGGTGCATTTGGCAAGTTGGATAAAGACCTGCTGCCCAATTGGGATAATTTAGATCCACAGTTGATGCAACAAGTCGCAGTGAATGATCCGGGTAATCAATATGCTGTGCCGTATTTATGGGGCACTAATGGCATTGGTTATAATGTGGATAAAGTTAAAGACGTACTGGGTGTGGATCATATTGATTCATGGGCGGTATTGTTTGAACCGGAAAATATGCAGAAGCTGAGCAGCTGTGGTGTGGCATTTTTAGATTCTGCTGATGAAATGCTACCTGCGGTACTCAACTACTTAGGCTTAGACCCTAACAGTCACAAGTCAGCTGATTACAAAAAAGCTGAAGCTAAATTAGCTGAGATTCGTCCCTATGTGACGTATTTCCACTCGTCCAAATATGTGGGCGATTTAGCCAACGGTAATATTTGTGTGGCTGCAGGTTTCTCAGGTGATGTATTGCAAGCTGCAGACCGTGCTGATGAGGCAGGTCAAGGCGTGCGTGTGGCATACAGTATCCCCAAAGAAGGTGGTAACCTATGGTTCGATATGTTGGCCGTGCCTGCTGATGCTAAAAATGTTGAGCAAGCCCATGCCTTTATTAACTATTTACTCGAACCTGCAGTGATTGCACAGGTCAGTGATTATGTGGGATATGCCAACCCCAATCGCTATGCTGATGAGTTGATGGACGAAGAAGTACGCAACAATCCAGCTGTGTATCCAGACCAAGCTGTATTGGATAATTTGTTTGTATCAAAGCCGCTGCCAAGCAATGTGCAGCGTATTAAAACGCGCAGCTGGACGCGCTTTAAATCTGGAAAATAATCACCTGTTAATTTAGTTGTAAAGCTCGGCCGCAAGGCTGGGCTTTCTGCATTTGGAGAACTCTATGGCAATAGCCTCAGGCGCGTACAAGAAAGCTCTCGCTAACTTGCAAAAGCCCAAAGACGTCTTAGTGAAAATTGAGCGCGTCACCAAGTACTTTGATGACACCTTGGCGGTGGACGAAGTTTCGCTGAAAATTAATAAAGGCGAAATCTTTGCGCTGCTCGGTGGCTCAGGTTCAGGGAAGTC